>JAEEGF010003170.1_pt1 | contig 39565 bp, 27 predicted proteins | sample 9134171 | NCBI WGS metagenome assembly JAEEGF01 (sample SAMN16246542, study PRJNA631951) | gut metagenome | biome: gut microbiome; feature: rumen; material: AP-attached | host: Bos | place: Iran: Karaj | collected 2018-10 | reverse complement strand
ATAACTTGACGGAGTTCTCTTCAAAAGTTCGATATCAAGCGCCGATTTAAACCTGTCCGAAAGGTTGACGTACTTTTCCTCCAACAGCCCGCGAATACCGTGCAGCATCCCAAATACCTTATCAGCTCCTCTTTGTACGGCAGCTTCATAAACCCCTGCAAGACTTGAATTGATAACCGCAGTCGGTCCGCCGGACTGACCAACAATAACATTACTCATAAACTCCTCCTTGATACATACTCACCATTATCTCCACTACCTTCCAAAATGTAAGCGCTTACATTTTCAGATTATACCTTTTTCTTTATCAATATTCAAGCAAAAAAAGGCCGTCACACAAAAGTTTTGCGTGACAGCCCGTGTAAGTCCATTACTTCATTTATTCATTTATTAATCGTAGTAAGCAACCTTAGCCAGCTCTTCGACGGTCGTTACACCCTCTTCGATGTATCTGATAGCGCCGCTCTTCAATGGCTCCATACCGAGCTCCTTGATACCGTATTCCTTGATCTCCTCAGCAGTTCTGTTCTCCGAGATCATCTTTCTAACGGTCTTGTCGATCGGAAGGATCTCATGAAGTGATATTCTTCCTCTGTAGCCTGTATTGTTGCACTGCTTGCAGCCAACGATATGCTTAACTCGTGGAAGCTTGTGACCAACTATCCTCTCCTCCTCCGGTGTCATCTCAGCCCAGACTGAACATGCCGGACAGACCTTACGAACAAGTCTCTGAGCGATAATGCCGACCAGCGAGTTGGCAAGCATGTATGGCTCGATGCCCATATCAATTAGTCGTGTTACCGAAGAAGCCGCATCATTTGTATGAAGGGTTGAAAGAACCAGGTGACCTGTGATAGCCGCTCTTACAGATATGGAAGCTGTCTCGGCATCACGTGTCTCACCAAGCATGATGATGTCCGGATCCTGACGGAGCAGGGCTCTCAGACCAACTTCAAATGTAAGTCCGGCAGTAACATTAACCTGCGTCTGATTCAACTTCGGAAGGTTCTTCTCAACAGGGTCCTCGATTGTCATTATGTTAACCGCCCTCTGAGCAAGCTCCTGAAGTATCATATAAAGTGTCGTCGACTTACCTGAACCTGTAGGTCCGGTAACATAAACGATACCGTTCGGAGAATTAAGCATTCCTTTAACTATCTCGTAATTCTTGTCGCTCATACCGAAGGTTCCGGAATGATCGATCGTAGCCGAGCTTGCAAGAAGTCGAAGAACCGCCTTCTCACCAAATACAGTCGGCAGAACCGAAACTCTGACATTGACCGGCGTACCATCGATGGTCGTCTTGAAATGTCCGTCCTGCGGAATACGGCGCTCTGCAATATCCAGATCACCGAGGATCTTGATACGCGCGATGAGCGAGTTATGTATATTTTTCTGAAGCGTCATGAAGTCGACGATAACGCCATCCATACGCATTCTTACTGAAGTAAACTTCTCGAAAGGCTCGATATGAATATCGGAAACGTTTGAATTGTAGGCTCTGACAACGAGTGAATTGAGAAGATTGATGATAGGTGTATCATCGTCTGCATCCTCAACATTAACCTCGATCTCATCAGCCTCAGCGAAGTTCGACTTGGCAGCCTTATCAGCAGCCTTCTTTGCGGAAACCTCTGAATAATAATACTGGATAGCATTCTCGAGAGGCTTCTTCTCGCAGAGCTCTATGTGAAGGTCCTCGCCGGCAACCTGCCTAACATCCTCAATTCCGTAGAAGTTCAGCGGATCGTTGGTCAGGATGTACAGCACGCCGTCCTCGTTCTTATACGCAAGTATGCAGTATTTCTCAGAAAGCGGACGCGGAATGACCTCGACTGCATTTATGTCGAAGGTAACATCGGAGATATTTACCACTCTGTACTGAAGTCTCTGACCCAGAGCTTCGAGCATCTGCCTTTCAGTAATGATATTCAGTTCGATGAGGGCGCCGCCGAGACGCACTCCTTCGTGAGATTTCTGATATGCTATAGCTTCCTCGATCTGCTCGTCGGTAACATATCCGAACTCCTTTAAAACATCACCTATTCGTATGTTTCTGTTATTTTTTATCTCCATATTCTGCCCCTTCGCTACTGTTTCCCCTATTAATCTGTCTAGTACCTCATGTTACCGCCTGCGCGGCTCGTTCAAAATACAACCGCCTCAGCGGCTCGCATAGTTTGTAGCCGCCTACTCAACTTTGTCACACATATAGATCTCCATAGTGATCGTAAGTGACTTTACTGTAACCAGCTCGTATTTTGTCTCTGTCTTCTTAGTTGTAGTTGTAGTCGTTGTGTCGCCCTCTGCCTCGGCCTTCTCTTCAGCCTGGATGATCTCCTCAACCGGAACCTCTATAGCCTGCTGAGTTCTGTACTCGCCCCATGAGAACGATGTGATAAGTATCTTCTTCTCTGAAGCCATGATCTCATCAAGGAAAGCCTTCAGCTGCGCTTCGTCGCCACCAAGAGAGATGGTAACCTTTGCAACGTAAATATCTGTATTTTCGCCGACCATATCTGTATTTCCCCAGATATCGACTGTCTCGTCCTCGGTCGTCTCTTTCTTGTCATCGTCATTGTCGTCGCCTGTTCCAAGGAGGTCGTCTTCATCCTCATCAACATCCATGTAGAGGAGCTCACGCTGAGACTCCCACTCAAGCTGCTGCTTGTAAAGCTCTGAATAGATGTACGCATTTCGGTCTGACGGACTGCTCGGAATATCGATACTCAGGCTGTACGCCTCAAGATCATGCTGAACCGCCCTGCTCGTAAGCAGGAAGTCGATCTCAGCCTCGCTCATCATGTCGTAGAACTTAGCCTTGTTCTCGGCCATGGTCTCCTCGTATTCCTCGCACATCGACTCAACGAAGATAAGGTTTGAAACCTTCTGCTCATTGACGCTCTTTGTAACCTCTTCCTTGTCTATCTTGGTGCCAAGCTTGTTGTACGCCTTGATCTGCGGGATGATGCCCCAGTAGCCGATTGCAACAATAATGACAAATATAAACATTCCGACAAGAAGTTTTTTATCTTTTTCTGTCATCTGAGTCTTCATGCTATTTGTCCCCCCTTCCGACACCTTCGGCAAAGGTGCAAATAACGTTTATTGTCCAAGTGCCGTCCTGATTCATAACGTATCCGGAATATTTAACGCTGTTAAATATTTCCTTTTCCTCAAGACGCTTGATGTATTCATTTATCTTCTCAACGTCCTTAGCCTTGGCTGAAACATTTACGATACCGCTGTCTGCGTTGAAATTACCGATCTCGATCTGGGCGTAACCCTGCGCTGTATCCTGAAGGACGCTGATAACCTGATCATTAAGGATCGGATAGGTCTCGATGGTATTTAACATATTATCGATCGAGTTGGACTGAGCTGCGAGTCTGTCCCTCTTATCCGAAAATGTATCAAACAGCATCGCCTGCGAAACGATTGCCGGATTCTCGTTGTATTCCTTCAGCTCGTCGTATTTCTTCTGGCGCTTGATCTTTAAGAAGAGCGCTGTCAGGAAGCCTATCGCCATTACCGCAAATACAACCGCGATCTTGATGATATTCTTCTTCAGCTCAGGATTGACAGTTTGTTTCTTCTCCTTCGCACTGTAATTCGTCAGGAAATTCTCTTCCCTGCCCGAATCAAAAAGTCCGCCCAGCGCAAATATAGCCTTCTGCGCCTCGAACTGCATCTGTGGAGTCGTACCGAGGCCGTAGTTCATTATCTCTACAGGAGCCTCGATACCAAAGTTCTCGACCATACTTCCGTAGAAGGAAACATCCGTCCTCTCTGTACCTGCTATAACGATCCTCTCAACGTTCGACTCGAGCTTATTTGCGGCCATGAACTGCTTCAGGTTACTGAGCGATCTCGCGCAGTCCTCGTAGTAGCCCTCTGTGCCCGGCTCGTTGAAGAGTCTAACCGAGTTGAAATAGTTAAATACGCCGTCAACCCACAGGATATTTGAAACGATATTTTCGTCTGTGATCTGCATAACGAAGGTCTTGTACTGCTTTGCAGTTGCCTCCTCAAGAAGACCGATGATACTGCCTTCAGCCGACTGGACAGCCTTCAGCGTGATGCCTGCAGCTCCAAAGATATCGATGTAGTCCTTGATCTGCTCGCGGCTTGCAAGCTCGACATACATCTTATTCATCTTCTTACTCTTGTTGGCTGCAACACAGTTGTAAGCAAGGAGCATTTCCTCGCCCTCACGCATCATGTCGGCCAGCTCGCGTCTCATGTATTCCTTGGACTTCTGCTTAGACATGATCGGCATATCGACCATACGTCCCGGAATCTTGTTGCTGTTAACAACAAGGATAACATCCTTCTTAGGGAGGTTATTTGCGGTCCAGACCTGGTTCAGGAACTCAGAGAAGCGCTCAGGATCCATAACGATACCGTTGATGATGCTGCCTTCCGGAGCATCAACCTTGATGGCACGCTCAAATATACCCTTCTTTCCCTTTTTTCCTATAACAATCTGAACTTTTGTATTATTTAAAAATATACTTACGCTCAACTTTTCTACCTCCCTTACTTGGCCGTATCAGCGATTGACTGATAAGAACCATAGATAGGCTGTATGATGGCTATCAGGATGAAACCAACCATGACTGCCATGACCACTATCATAAGCGGCTCTATCATCGCTACCATCTTCTCGGTTGCGATCTCGGAATCGTAATCCATCTGGTCTGCTATCGAAACAAGCATGTGATCCAGAGCACCGGTTTCCTCACCGACATTTACGGATGAAGGAAGCTTCTTTACGAAACCGTCTATATGATCGATGCCGTCGCTCAGTGTTCCGCCGGAACGGATGTGTGCGATCAGGTCATCAAACTGACTTTCTATATATGAGTTGCCGATCGTCGACTTTGCTATCTGCAGGCAGTTTATGATGGAAATACCTGCTGAGTAAAGGCTTGCAAGTGTTCTTGCAAATCTTGCTGTGTAGATGATCTTTCTCAGCTTGCCGATCTTCGGAATCCTCAACTCCATCTTGTCCTTCCAGAGCTTAACCTTCGGGAAGGAGAAAATGATCTTCAGAGCCATGATTGCGATAACCACGAAGAAGATGATGAGATACCATTTATGTGCAACGAAATCGGAGATGCCCATCAGGATCCTTGTCGCAAGCGGCAGTGATTCCATCTGTGAAAACAGCGAATCGAACTGCGGAAGTACGAAGCCCATAATTATAATAAGTACAATGACTATAAGGACTCCGAGGATCTTCGGGTAGGTCATCGAGCTGGAAATCTTCTGGCGCATCCTGTGTTCCTTGCTGTAATACTCAGCCATGTTCATACAGGTTGTGTCCATATTTCCGCCCGTTTCCGAAGAACGGATCATGTTTACGAAGAGTGGAGGGAAGGTGTCTCCCTGCTCCTCGAGCGCATCTGAAAGCGTCATACCTGCTCGAACCTGCTTCAATACGTCATTGTAGATCTCCCTCTCCTTCTCAGGAATGGACTCATCGTCTGCAATGATGCGGAGCGCCTTGACCAGCGTAACGCCCGCTGAAAGAAGCTTTGCGAGGCTTCGCGAGAAATCAGACAGCCTGTCATATTTCAGCTTCTTTGTGCGCTTCTTCGTCTCAACCTTTTCTCTGGCGTCCATCAGAAGCAACTTCTCAAGCTTCAACTTCTCGTGAAGTTCGTTTTCGTCCGCCGCCATCATCTCGCCGGAGGTAATACGCCCTTCTTCATCCTTAGCCTTGTACTTGTAAGTAGCCATAGTTTGTCCCCTTTTGCAACCTTACTAATGTTTCAAATAATCTTTCTATACTATCAGTCTCCATCAAGAGGCTGAAATACTATCTTAATTATGTTTTGCTTTTGCAGCGTCATAAGCGATACATACAACAACGGTAAATACGCCCGCAAGCAGGAATGCCAGCAGCGCCCAGAGATTGATCCCCAGGATCAATGTCGCTGCGACCGCTGCCGCTCCACCGAGCAGCTCAACAATCGTGTATCTCACCGATATTTTCGCTCCGCAGTATCTGCAGCGCCCCTTCAGCTTCACCCAGGAAATGATCGGTACAAGATCCTTCCTGTAAAGCGTATGGCCGCAGGTCGTGCACATTGACTTTCCCTTAACATAGCCCTTGTGCCGCGGAAGCCTGTAAATAACAACGTTCAGGAACGAGAAGATCGTCGCTCCTATCGCAAAAAATATTATCTCTATAAGAGTGCGTGCCGCAATGATTGTAAACTCAAGCCAGAACATGTTAGTTTCTCCGGTTATTCATCAGTCAGGCGGTACAGCCTCATCGAGTAGTCTACCGTCCAGATCTCGTGGCCATCCTTCTTCGTGTAGGTCACAAGGTAATGACCGTTTCTGTACTGCATGCCCGTCACCTCGCGCTTACGTGCGTTGTAAGACGTAACAATGTATTTTCCCTCAGCGTCCGCAAGCCTGTCGACATCTTCCTTAACTCCGTCGGCAAGTCCGTCACCCTTGGAGTGATCGTAGATTGTCTTGCCCTGGGCATAATATTCAACATCGATCGTATATAATGCACGATAAATGTTTTTAGCTTCACGAAGCGCATCCTTCGCCCTCGCGCGAGTTCTGAAGAACATAAATACAGCTATGCCGATAATAAATATACCGACAGCCACCAAAATGAACTTAATTATCTTCCCTAAATTGATTCTGTCCCTCAACTTCTGCTTCCCCCAAATATCTTTGCTGTTTTAACCCCATATTTTACCTTGGAAAACTGTCTATGCATAAACCATTTCCCAAGTATATATTATACACTCTTTATACCTGTGTCGGCAATGTTTTTTGTAATATTATGTAAATTAAAATACTATATCGAAGCAGGCTGTTTCAGCCATGTTATCTGCTAATTGATGTGTCGTTCTGATTGTGATATTAATTGCCCGATGTAGCGTTCTGATTGTGATATTAATTGCCCGATGTATCTGTAATGGTCGCGCCGGTCTCCGGTGCATTGTACATCTTTACGTATCTGACGATCGTGAATTTGCCGTATTTCGGGCTCGACAGCTTCATGTATACAACGATTACATTTGTAGGATAATCGGTCGAAGCTGTTACATCGTATTTTGTCGCAAGAGCCGTATTCTTTGATGAACAAGCCTGTGCAAAATCAAGCGAATCTATCTGATAGCCGTTGTACATCTTCTTGTCGAAGGTCCAGATGACCGACGAGCGGTTATTTGTAGTGTCTTCGATATCTGATATCGCATAATAGAATATCTTCAATATGCCATCTTCCGCATACAACTTAATCTTAGTATCAGTATTATCCACCAAAACTATAGCATTTCCGGACTTTCCATCATTCACACCCGAATCCTGAATAAATGGATTTATACTGCTTTCACCATCTTCTCCGCTATACTCGGCCCCCGCAATCTCAGATGTTATTTTTTTCATTACAATATCGCCAACCTGCCTTGCATAACTCTCGCCACGAACCCGGTAATATAGGGTGATAACATTCGAAATTACAAGCGTTGACACAGTGACAAATATGCTTAAGAGTGCAAAACATACAATCATCTCAATAAGTGTCATACCCTTGTTATTCTTTCTATTATTCAGTTTTCGTGAATAATATTTCATAATCAATCACCTTCCGGTTTACTGAACCAAAAATGCAGTGCCTTAGGCAGGATCAATTCCTTTGATTTGCCATTTTCATCAAGCTGATCAACAGCCACAAAGCTTGTTACACCTATTTTACTCAAATTAATATATGTATTGGATATACTTGATTTATTATTATAATTTACCGCTTTTGTTTTGCTGGTATCTAACACAAGTGAAAGACTGGCATAATCATCTGAGTTCTCGCCCTCACCGGCATAGCCAGGCTTATAGTCCTTAGGTTCTTCAAGTAACGATGTATCATAATTCACCGTTGATTCTCCCACAGCTTTACCTGATGGGAATTTATACAATTCCTGATAAAACTTCTGGTGCAGACGAGTTGTATCAACAGATTTCATATACAATTCAGAAGAAAAACTCACTATCCCATAAAGGGCAGCAAGCACAATAAAGAGCACCACAAAAGAAACCAAAGTTTCCACCATGGTTGAACCGGAGTTTTTATTCATTTTTTCACGATTCTCTTTCTTCATTTTAAGCCCCTATCTTCTATTATCGTCTGGAAATATGTGTCCACTTCCATCTTTCTTTCGGATTAACCTCATGCCCCTCCGGATTATATGAAGTCACATCATTATTAATACCATCAGGAACCAAAACATTCGAATCAACGATTGCACTTAACTCATATACATCATTTACCCTATATGTCTGACTACCTGTAGAACAGGTAATCTCAACATGAAGAATAATACCACTCCTACTCTTCGTCGAATCATATACCGGAACACCATTTGCATTCAAGTATATATCCGGCAGTTCCCAATACATGCAAATACTTACATCAGCAGGCATACCTGCCATATCAATATTTCTGGCAAGTTTGAAATACCTCCTCGCCTCATCTGATCCATGACTTGTTTTATCCGGTGCATAATAAGGCCAGTCAAGGCAGTCCTCATCAGCATCCTTATATGCGATATTGTATCTAAGATATTTCCATAGATTACTGTTGTCTGATGCATTATTATCTGTTAGTTCATCTTCAAGAGCTTTACTGAGAGAATTTGCAGCTTCTGCATTTCTGTCGCTTGAAAGATTTTTGTTCTGAGAAGCGTAGAGATTATAAGAAATAAGTATCAAAGAAAAAGTAAACACAACAAGCACAGCAATGATGATTATTGTAAGCATCATCGCTGCGCCTTTATTATTATTCTTTTTTAAACAAAATCTCCTCAAATCAACATTCCCCTTCACTGTGATCATCATATAAACTACAGTTCACCGAATTACGGCATCTTATCTATTATAATACTATCAAGCTTATTGAATCTATCATAACCTGTTGCAGCAAAATCATCAAATGGATCAAATTCTGACCACGCTACATCTGTTTCCACAAAACTCTCGCCATTTTTATATGCAAAGCTATACTGATCACCTGAATTGTAAATATACAGTCTAAGCGGCCATGCTCCGTTTCCATCTGCAAAGCTTCCGCTTTCCGATGTACTTTCTGCAGTGCAATCACCCTTTACAATATAATAATTGTTTGAGCCTTCGCCACTATTCTCTGAAAATTGTTCATTCTTACTTACTCCGAAGCACTTATTAATACTTGCAACGCTATCAGATACTATACCATATGTAGATTCGCCATAGCTTCTACACATAGTAAACGTTCCGTTTCCGTTCGCTTTAGCTGCTATTCCGGCAGATAACTCACTACCAACTATATCTCCTGTATTTACGCAGTTTTCTATCTGTGCCGAACCTGTAACAGTCCCGGTTATACCTGCTGCGTAACTAACGCCACCCGAGGACGCTCCAACTGATGAGAGGTTATAACAGTTCTTCAATATTGCTACGCTATCCCCTCCGCCAACAGCTCCACAAATTGCTCCGGCATAAACATATGATGCAGTAGATTCACCCAGAGATACTGCTATATTGCAGTTATCATCAGCTATTAATATATCCGATATCGTACCGTCATTGCGTCCGGAAATAAGGCCTGCATATGTTGATCCGTTTGCAAAAAGCTGAGCACTTATTCTTGCATCAGCTCCCGTCGATGCTATAACATCATACACATTCTGACCACTAATAGCACTATTTGAAACAGCGCCATAGTTCACACCAAAGTAAGATCCTACAGTCTCTGCTCCTGCAAGCTTTGTTGCACTTATGCTTGAGCCCTTAAGATCAATAGCTCCGTAATTATATCCTGAAATCAGACCTATAGTACTTCCACTTGGAGCTGAATCGCCAAGTACTCGTATTGCACTCACTTCAGAATCGCTAAGATTCCATCCTGCAAGCGACTTATCCCCTGTAAAATCTACTCTATTTTCGCCAATAAGTCCACCCAGAACTTTGCTTCCTTCAAGTGTTATACCACTAGCGAAACCATTATCATTCGTAATAGTACCATTATTACGACCGACAATACCACCAACTATTTCGGTACTGCTATTGCTACTTCCTGCACCATAGCTCATAACCTTAGAAGATGATATAGTTCCATCATTCACTTCGGCAATCTGTCCAAGATACGAACCATTACCGATAATTCTACCTGAATATGCCGCATTCTTAATAGTAAGTCCACCAGAAACCTTTCCTATAACACCGCCCGCATATGAATAATCCTTGCCATCTAAGGTTATCTTAGAATCTGTTTTTACTGAAACATTTATAGGTGCAAACGATGTACTTTCCTCAGTTGATCTTTCACATCCCAGATCAATTGTGAGTCTCTGTCCATTCGGTATATAACCGAAAACTCCTCCCGCATAAATATCTGCCGTAACAGATATGTTCTCAGATACCGGAAGATAGCCCTCATCAAAGGATATATCCCTAAGGTTTTTGTTTGAGTTTAAAGCTAATGCCTTTTTATCCTTTTCATATGTATCAATAACCGAAAGAACTCCTGATAAATCGGAACCATTTAAACTATTTCCCAGTGACACAAGATGGCTTGTTTGCGGAGTAAGGTTATAAGAATACTGCTTTTCAAGATTATCAGGATTCTTATTATCTATTCCCGTAAACTCAAATACATAATTATACACTCCCTGGTTATCGACCAAAAGGCACTGCGTATTGTTTATTCTATTTCCTAAATCATTGCTTGAATTATGATGTGCATATAATCCTACGAAGCCACCGGCAAATGCAATAGCATTAATTTCGGCTTTATTGCAAACAACATGACTCTTAGTAAGATAATAATTACTTTCATTGGTTGCAGAAGTATAAATCGCCCCTATTACACCGCCCGCATAATAATCTGCTTTAACATCAACATCATTGATTGTTCCCTCCAAGGTACCCGAATTGGTCGTTATAAGTCCGGCGTAGCCTCCAACATACGCTCTTCCTCGAACTTTAGCACCAGAAATATTAACAGACGGACTGATATTCTGATTCGAGGCTCCTATAGCTCCACCAACCGCATATCTACCATATACCGTATATGACGTTTCCAAATTAACAGTATCGACAAAGGATGTTTGAAGATTACCAACAAGCCCTCCAACCATATCCCGGCCTATTATCACTGCTCCATCAGGATATGCATTTGCCTTATTACTTCCTTTAACTCCCGTTCCTATTATTCCTCCAACAGAATCAGAACCAACTACCACAGCATCAACTCTACAGGTTGTATTGTTATCCCTGTTGATGTGACTTGATTCACACATTTTTCCAACAAGTCCTCCAACCGAGTTCCCCCCATAGAATGAGTTTTCCCAGATATCTGAAGTTTTAAAATCATCCCACGAGAGTTCGTCTATATCTTTATTAATACCTATAAGACTTAAAATATAGTTCTTAATCTCATGTGATTGTTTATTATATACATTTGTAATTCTTAGACGTGTTGCACCTGTAATTCCACCTACATTACTATCAGGTCCTGACGGGGATGCAATACTCTGTCTTATTCCAAAGCCCTGGTAATAATAATCCGTATCTGCATAATTAGACAAATTATTAATAATATCTATGTCTTGTAGCATTACAAGCCCATTGTTCGAATAATCGAGCTTCTCTCGCTTTATTCCAAGTACTACACCTGTATTAACAATTCCTTTCACATCAAACTTGTCCACAGCACCATTAATCTGAGATACAAGCGATCCCTCATTTGTTGAAGGATGTTTAAAGGAGAAATACTTCTGGCTTTCATCACCTATTCCCATTCCTCCTGCAAAACCACCAACCATCATAACACCAATAACATTGGTATCATTCTTAATATTGTATGATCCGCCTTCAAACTCAATATTACCGATAATCTGAGACATATCAAAGCATCCAAATAAACCTCCGACATAATTTCTGCCGAATACAAATGCTTTATACCCCGAAGCTGTAAGAGCTTCATCTTCACTACTTATCTCATTTCCCGAATTCTTAATAAGAGTAAGTCTTGAATAGCCTACAAGTCCACCAACATAATAGTCATGCTCAAGCATGTCTCTGATATGTGATTTCTTAGTTTCTTCCCCTTCATTATATGAAGTTGAAAGCTGTGAACTACCGTCGGACTCAAGAAGATTAAGCTCAGCCGATGAGTAAAGCCTATATGCATTACAATTCTCAATTGTTACCCCTGGGTAATTCAATGTTCCTGAATTCCAAAAAGCTTTATTTTCCCCCGGTGCCTTTTGACTGAGCCAATTGCTGGTATTATTATTATCTATATACCATCCATCCATGGTTATACCGGCAATTCCACCTATGTTAGCGCAACGGTAAAGCCTGTTTGAATAATCAGTATTCTCATAAGTCATCATCGTATTATCTTTCTTTAGATACAGCTTATTCTCATAAACATAGACTAATTTCCGCGCATGAATAAGATCATCGCCCCTTACTTCGCCATGACTTAAGCAATCCTTTAATGTAATGCTTGTAATTCTCGACACATTATATCCGGCGATAGATTTCAATTCTTTAGTCGTATCCAACTTACCCTGAATGTATTCTCCATATAGATCATATCCATCATCATAATATTGGAATCTGCCATCATATTTAAGCATATCATTAGCGCCACCCAGATAGTCTCTAATAACATATGCACGGCCTACAATTCCGCCAACATTTTCCATTCCGGTAACCTTTCCATAATTACTAAGATTACCAAATGTTTCAGAGGATGAATAAACAGTCCATGACTCACGACCCATAATACCGCCAACATCAGTCTTCCCGTTTACAAATGTTATTCCTGCCTCTTTTTCTCTTGTATCCTTATCAGAAAGTTCATTAACATCTCTTAGGCTAAGATCAGACAACCTTCCAACATTGTTTCCAGCAAAACCTCCTACCATATTTGTGTAAACAAGCACAACTTTAGAAGAATCACCCATATCATATCTGAGCAATTCCATTCCTATAACCTTATGTGCATTAAGTGAAAGATTATTGATATTACCATCATTCTCTGCAAAAAGTCCGAGAGGATAATGCCCTTTATTTGCATTTACCTGAGAGTCATGAATCTCCGAACCTGTCTTCTCTTCAGAGTATAAACCATACTGGCTAAGATCATTCGACTCCCATTCATTTTTACTATCCATACCATATACGCCATAAGCCATATTAGCAGCATAAGTTATAGTAAGATTACTAATGGTATAGCTTCCAACTGCACCATCTTTCTTCCCTGTAAATGTATCATTCTTTCCGAGAGATCTGAAGCCTGGGAATGCGTAATTAGAAGTATCCTGCGCATTATCATTTGTGATATTATCAGCGCGATTTATCGAATAATCCTGCCCATCAAAATCGATGCCCGATCTCTTTCCACTTGAATCATTAGTATTCATGTATGAATTTAGGAAATAATTCTTCTTACCAGGAATATTTGTCTTGTTAATGAATTCGTTCCAATCTATATCATTTTCAAGTTTAAAGATTCTTGTACTTTGAGCATATGACTTTGTACTCTTATAGTCCGTTTCAAATCTAACATTATATAAATGTCTTCCGTTTTTTATACCATATGTAGGAGCTGATTCATTTTCTGAATAGTATGCAAATACCGGAGAAGTCGTATTGGCATTTTCTGTATATCCCCACTCTGAATCACCCTGTTTAACCGCACAGCCTATTTCCTTAACCTCATTCATATCTATGCCCAGGCGGTAAAAACTGAAGGTATTTCTAAATGAATCCGAATTGTAATCATCAACCGAATTGTTTCCCAAAAACTGCTCATATAGATATGATTGTGCCTGTACATCAGCCGCATCAAGCACAATGTGTATATCACTTCCACCATTCGAAGTGTCAATCCAGACAGGTATCCTGACATCATATTTCGTTGTCTTGTCAGCTAAGGTCACTTTAACTTTAGCAGGATTCTTTACAGCTAGTTCAAGACTGGTGTTTGTTTTTATCTGATTCATAGGAATAGAGAAATTAACGCGTACATCTTCCTTATCTATCTCTCCATTACTTGCCCTAAGAATTCTAACATCATAATCGGTATCATTAACAGCTTCATTAGCTTCGCGCACAACAACCAGATCAAGAGTATTGCCGTTCACAAGCTTAATCTTAACCTCTTCACCCTTGCTTCTGCCTACAAGCGGCATAGATAATGTATCAGCGGCATAATAACCCATCATAAGTTCATGCCTGATAGCCTCGTCTCTATTAAGTACACTAACCGAATCACCCGATCCCTCAGAGTAAACAAATTTTCCTGCCCTGTCACTGTAACATACAGAAAATACCTGTCCTGCTTCAGGTGAAAACTCAACAAGTATTGAGCCACTGAGAATAGATCTGTCCGAGATATACGGAGTAATAAGATCAAACAAGAGCTTAGTTCCCTTATCAATGGAAACGCTATCATTTTCAAGGTATGCTAAATAAACATCATAATCACTCTTACCCTCAAAGGCCTGATTTGATGTTTTTGCATCCGCGTGAATGCTATAAATGCTTCCCTGATACTTTGTTTTATCCCCTGATGGTGCGTTTGCCCAAATCGAATCCCATTCATACTTTGTTCCTTCACTATCAAATATCTTTCCTTCGTGGAACAGGCCATTCGAAGAAGATGGATTCTCTTTCAGTTTCAAATCTGCGCCATCTAGTACATTAATAACTTTTTCCTTATATACTCCGCTTGCATTATACTCAGTAAATTGATTCTGAACAGCATAGAATATCGTTTCAGCGTCAGTGTTTTCCTGTTTGAACCGAGAATAATCCTGCCACGATAGGATTCCACTTACCCCCATCGCAACAAGTATGCCGAGAAGAACAAGCACGACAACAAGCTCCACCAAAGTGAAACCTTTGTTCTTATGAAATTGACGTGTCCTTTTGTTCATAGGCCTTTATCTCCTTACTCTATCAAATCACGACAACTATCTGGTTGAGAAATAACCCGGTGCATTTTCACCACCGTCAACACGAGCGTACTCTTTCTTTATCTGCGCGCTATTGTACGTCGTCCCTTTTCCGCCTTCCAACGACACACATCCATTAAACATATTTTTATCATTACTAATTTTCTTATTTGTAAATCCAACACCATCATTCTGCAAAGGATCAGTTACGTATATCTTTACCAATGACGAACATCCACTGAACATGTTTTCAGTCCTTGTTATGTTTGCAGTGTTAAACGATGTTAAATCCAATTCGGTGAGAGAACTGCAATCATTAAACATGTATGCCAAATCAGTGACTCCCGCTTTGTCTGTTTTAAAACCAGAAAGATCCAACGAGGTCAGTTTATAGCATCCGTTAAACATACCATTTAAACTCTTAGTCCCATTAACACTATCTGTACTGAAATGACTAACATCAAGTGTTTCAAGCGAATTACAGCCATTAAACATATTTTGTAATGTAGTTGCATTGCTGCATGTAAACTTATCACCAAGTATCAAAGTCTTAAGATTCTTGCAGTTGTAAAACATCTCCTGTGCATCTGTCAAATACTTTGAATCATACCCTGATAAATCCAGTGTTTCTATCGTTGTATTACCTTTAAAGAGTTTAAACGACGTAAATCTTGCTCCTGTGAAAGATGCCCAATTAATAGTCTTTAGCTTGTTACATCCCTTAAAGATATCTGTATATGATGTAACATTCTCTCCCGTGAAGCCGGACATGTTTATTTCCTCAAGCGCTGAACACCCATTGAAAAGGCCTGAAATATTAGTCAGCTCACTGCCGCCCTTTATCATTCCTATATCAAGGCGCGTCAGTTTACTACAATTTTGGAAAACGTCCTGCATTCCTCTGTTGTCATTTCCGACTTTCTCCGTTTTTATTTTTGTACAGGTAAATCCCTCTCCGAAAGTTATACTTTCGAGATTCTTTGACCCAGAAAACATATATGTCATGTTAGTAAGTGATTCTGTGGTAAAACTACTGAGATTAATACTTTTAGCTCCTAAACTTGTACTGTTTCCATCAGTATTCACACCAAACATGTAGTATGTGCTTGTAACTTTTGAAGTATCAAAGCTACTTAAATCAAGTTCCAGATTACCGTCTCCACATCTACAGAACATTGATCTAAAAGAAGTAACATTTGAAGTATTGAATTTACTCAAATTCAATTCTTTGAGCGCCCAACAATCTTCAAACATAATATTCATTCCTGCATACGCACCCTTCGCATCTGCGCCACCGGTAGCAGACGAGGTATCAATTGCGTAATTCTCTGCTGTTTCATCATTAGCACTCGTACTTCCGTCAATTATTCTTTCAAGCTTCTTGCAGAACTTAAACTCTCCGGAAAAATCAGTTTGTTCAGAGAAATCCAAACCCTGAAGATCAAGTATTGTGACTGCCGTCCAATTATAGAACATTCGAACAGTATTTGCATTCACCAGTACATCGGTTGCCTCAGACCACCATTTAATAGTGGTGCCATCAACCCAAAAATAAACAGGGAAAGAATTCTCGTATCCTCTATCATGAAGATCTACAGCTTTAAGCGCAGTGATATCATCCTCCGTCATTTCTGTTCTTGTGGTATCTCTTTCAAACCTTGTTATATTACCCTTTTTGAACGATAATGCTGTTACATTTTTGTTTACATCGTCATTTCCGTTTTTAATAATATTCCAATCTGCATCCATTGGAACTAAGCGAGCATAAATAGGCTTCTTTCCACCTCTGAAATAGCCCGGATGATTTGCATTATCCACAACAGCGTAATTAGCACCTGTGTTAGCATTACTATACTCAGTGACATAGCCACCATTAAGATTGCTACACTTATCAAACATCTTTGAACCTTTAGTTATTTTAGAATTATCAAACCCCTTCCCGTCATTCTTAATATCTTCCGGATCAGTAACGTAAATGCTTATAAGATTAGCACATCCCTGAAACATCGTCGTCGTATTTGTTAATGACATTGTGTTAAAGCTGTTTAATTCAAGATTCTCTATACCGCTACATCCATTGAACATAGACGACATATCCGTAACACTTTCGCATGTAAAGTATTCCCCGAATGTAACAGATGTTAACCCTGAACAACCAGAGAACATACTTGACATATTAGTAACACTCGATGTATTAAACGAACTAAAATCCAGGTTTGTAAGCAAACTACATCCAGCGAACATTTGATTCATGTTCTTAACACTTGATGTATCAAAGCCGCTCAGATCAAAGCTTGTTCCATTTGAATCAAAACTAACAAGAGACGAACAACCATAGAACATCTGTTGAAAGCTTTCTTTACTATTAACCTTTTCTGTTTTAAAGCTATCTTTTGTTATATAAATATGCTCGAGCTTATTGCATCCTGCGAACATTGAATCCATGCGCAGTGTTTTAGATGTATCAAATGATCTTAAATCCAGTGTTTCCAAGTTCACACAATTCTGAAACATGTGATCAGTTCTTGTGTTTTTTTGGGTATTAAAATGTGAAAGTTCAAGAGATTTTATACTCTTGCAATCTGCAAACATATAACCCAAATCAGTTGCATTAGAAGTATTAAATCCGGATACGTCTAGCACTTCAACTTTTTCGCACCCGTTAAACATACCATTGAAAGCATTTCCATTTGTATTTCGGTTATCTTTAGTATTAATTCTGTCAGTATTAAAACTACTAACATCGATAACTTCAACATTCTTACAACCGTTGAACATGTTTCTGAATGTATAAGAATTACTTGTGTCAAAGCCGCTTACATCAATAGGATTAAGCCCTTCGCAAAACCAGAACATTCCTTCAAAGCTTGTAACGTTTCCTGTATTAAGTATACTCACATCAACGCCATAAAGCTTTTTGCATCCTCTAAACATTTTTTCCATGCTTGTTACATTGCTTGTGTCAGCAAAAGCTGTATCAAAACTGATGATACTTTTAAGATTGCTTGTCGGAGTATTCTGATTTGATCCAAAGCAAAAACTCAGGTCGTTGACCTTTGAAAAATCAATATCAGTAAGATCTATTGTCTCAATCTTCGTCCACTCGAAGAACATCATCGGAGAATTATAGTTAATATTATTAATCTTGTACGGATTACTAGGGTTAATATAGGCATAAGTAGCCTCTGTCCACCAATAAAGTACATCATTGTCCTGCCAAATATATATGCTATATGGAGTATCGGTTTCAGGATCTCTAAAATCCTCAGGATCTGCTGTTACATCATATGCAACACCTGAACTAACCTTATCTTTAACCTCAGTTTTTGTAGCAGAACTTCTCATAAAGCTCTTGATTAAATTTTTATCGATACCAGTATATTTAGCAAGCCAATCAGCACCCATAGGCTTAAACATAGCATAGGTGTCTACAAAAACAACCCAGCTAGGATCTCTCCCAACCAACATTGTAAAGTCAAAAGTACTAATGTCCTTATTTGCTTCACTGAATATATACGACTCAATCAGTCCCTTACTTGCCGAAACATAATAAGGGGTATAACCCTCCTGAACATCAGCAGCATCACCATAAATAGTATTTCCTGCCTCTCCCGGCTTTCCTAACATCCATCCTCTAAAAAGGTAGCCTGAATCTATATTGATGCTAAATGTATCAATCTCATTATCTTTCTCTCTGAAAAGGATAGATTTATCCACGTCTGCGTAGTTCTCGCCCTCATTCTGGTTCTGAATCCAGAAACTGCCTGTTGACCCATCACCATTTTTCCAGAATTCAACAGTAACATGATCCGGCTGATCGCCCACCATGTTTCGAAAATAAATATGTCCACTATAATCAGCAGCATTACTAAGATAAAGATTAACATATTTACGCACAATACCATTGTTTTCTCCGTTAGGGTCACCACCTTGCTGGCCCTGCTGATTTCCATTATCATTCAAGGCAAAATCCGTCTTTCCATCATAAGGCCACACAAATATAACGTTGTTCTTTTCATTTCCTGTAACACCGGCAGTTGCATCATTTTCATTGTCAAAGCTTGTCCAGTTTTTTCCATCATAATAGAAATAAAGCCCATCATTTGCTTTATACACAGCCTTTTTAATCGTATATGAACCTATATTTTCAGCCACTGCTGTCGTATAGCCATCCATCAGCGTTTTTTCTGTCCATACAGTGAAAGCAGTCTTATCACCTGCACCAGCAAGTTCTTTAACCCTATCACGCTTATCATGATCAAACCTATTTCCTGCATCATTATAGATGTCCGACAGTGCTGTCTGGGTTGCCGCCAGAGCCTTCTGAGCCTCCATCTTGTAGGTTGCTTCCTTGCCCTTATCGTTGAAGCCGAGCAGTGCCGGAACAACGATTGCAGCCACGATTGCGAGAACTATAAGCACGACAATAAGCTCCACCAGAGTGAAGCCCTTATTACAGCGACCAACTAAACTCCTGCCTGTCTCGGACGGAGTATTTTTGTGCGCACCAAATATACGATTACAAGTAGTTTTTTTCCTATTCTCTTCCATACGCAAATACCTCGTGAAACGCATCCAAAATCCACAAACTGATGCATCTCAATGTCTATTCCACAGTCCCCTCTAAAACCTAAAATAACATCGGGTACAGTTTACGCATTTATACACTATAAGTATACTATTTCAAGCCCCAAAGGTCAAATGTTTTCTAAAGCCATGAGCCACCGCCACCGACCCACTTCTTCACAACATTCCATTGCATATCTCAGCTTTCGGTTGTACAATGTTAGAAGAGCTATTTAACGCTAAATTTTAGGAAAAGCGAGGGGTTAAATATGTATTACAAAGGCAATAAACACGTTGAAATAATGGAGCATCCTCTGATCAAACACAAAATCTCGATGCTCAGAAATGCAGAAACAGGTACCTACGAATTCCGAAGCCTTATCGAGGAAATAGCAATGCTTGAAGCTTACGAGGCACTTCGCGACCTGCCGCTTGTGGACGTCGAGGTAAAAACTCCTATCGAAACCTGCATGACTCCTACCATCGACGGTAAGAAGCTCGCCATAGTTCCGATACTCCGTGCCGGACTCGGAATGGTAAATGGTATCCACGCTCTTGTACCGTCTGCAAAGGTTGGTCACATCGGTCTCTACAGAGATCCTGAAACCCACCTTCCTCACGAATACTACTGCAAGCTTCCTGACCCGATCGACCAGAGACTTATCGTTGTTCTCGATCCGATGCTTGCAACCGGCGGTTCTGCTGTTGAAGCAGTAAACTTCATCAAGCAGCACGGCGGAAAGCATATAAAGTTCATGTGCGTCATCGCAGCTCCTGAGGGACTCGAGAACCTCATGAATGCTCACCCTGACATCGATATCTACGTCGGCAACCTCGACAGAGGACTCAACGACAACGCATACATCATGCCTGGCCTTGGAGATGCCGGTGACCGCATCTTTGGTACGAAATAAGACGCTTTCTCGCAGATACGAATTAAAAAAATATGGGTATATATTTCGCAATTGTGTATTTTCGCACACATGGAAATATATACCCATATTTTTAATTATACAGTAATCTGCGAGAAAACCTCTCCTATCTTCTCGGTCACAAGTATATCAGCCGATACATCTCTTGCCGTCGGTGACATATTGATCACCGCGAGATGCTTTCCTCTGAAATAATCTATGAATCCTGCTGCCGGATAAACAACAAGGCTTGTACCTCCGATGATAAGCATATCAGCCTTCGCGATGTGCTTTATCGATCTTGAGATAACGTCCGAATCAAGTCCCTCCTCATAAAGGACAACGTCCGGTCTTATCACTCCGCCGCACTTATCGCACTTCGGAACCCCAGGCGAATTAAGGATGTATTTTACACCTGCATGCACATCCTCGTCGGTGCTGCTGAACTTCTTGCCGCACTTCATACAGTAATTGCGGAGCGTCGAGCCGTGAAGCTCAAGAACCTCCTTACTGCCTGCTGCCTGGTGAAGTCCGTCGATATTCTGCGTAATGACAGCCTTCAGCTTTCCGGCCGCCTCCATCTCGGCAAGCTTCTTATGCGCAGCATTCGGCTTCGCATCGGTTATCAGCATTTTATCCTTGTAAAACTCGTAAAAGTCCTCGGTATAATGCATAAAGAACGTATGACTTACTATCGTCTCAGGCGGGTATTTGTATTTCTGGCTGTAGAGACCGTCCTGACTTCTGAAATCAGGTATGCCGCTCTCAGTAGAAACGCCTGCGCCTCCGAAAAATACGATATAATTCGATTCGTTTATCGCATCCTGCAGCTTCTGAATACTTTCATTCATCGTAACACCCCTCCTAACACTGTGCACCCTCTGCACATTCTCCGGACAACCACACCCCTATGGTTGTTCCGCTATCATCAACTCTATTCCTCAGTTGTTAGAGCACTCTGAGTATCATTGGCATATCCGGTATTTCCATCAAAGCCGCCGTTTCCGTTTCTGGCCTCAGTTGTTCCTTCAGGCTTGTCAGCTCCACCGGATTCTGTCGTAGCGCCGCCTGTCTGTCCATCCTCTGTCGTTTCCTCAGGCTTCTCAACCACATTCAGAAGAACTGTTCCGTTCTTATCAACTCTGTAGCGGCTGCTCAGCTTCACGGAAACCTCAGCAGGAGTCGTTCCCGGCTCGATATCCTTACAGTCGATCAGCGGATTTAGATCATTTACATCGATGCCGCTGACATTTCTCTCCAGACCTGTAACACTCACAACAAATGCGCCCTGTATCTGAATCGAATAAACATACAGGTCATCATCCTTATTGATCAGCTCGATATCCTCAGCCGTAACTGTGATATTCTTCGTGATCAGTCCTTCCACGTTTACGGTGATTACTATCGTATCAACCGAATCAGCCAGATAGATGCCATCAGGCAGGAAGTTCGAGATAGACCTTTCAAAAGTCGTATTTTCTGTAATATCTGTTACATCAAGATCATTTATCGAAATGTAAGCAAGCTTCTCGATGTCCTCAGCCTTGCCCGCAACGATTATCTCATTGATGCTTGCTGTTATGTCAGTAAGCTCATAACCACTCGCAACGCTGCCCTTAGTGTAGAACCTTATCGGTACAGACTTCGTCTCGTAGATCGGCACGAAAACCTTAACCTCTTCTACATTCATCGAAAGCTTTGACGATGTCATGATCTCATCATTTCCGTCGTAGATCACCGGCTTCACCGTAACTTCAAAATCCTCGAATCTGTTGGTAACCTCAACTGTTACCTTTACACTTCTGATCTTATTTATCAGAGATTCCGGACCTGTAACATTTACAACTGCAGGTGCCGTGAATGCCTTGCCCAGAGCATAGCCGTCAGCAACATTTCCCTTGGTTGCAACAACAAGCTCGAACTGCTTTGACTTCTTCTCCTCGATGGAGAGAGTCATCGCATCATCCACAACCGTTATCGTCAGCTTATCCTCGTAAGAAGAATTGTTCGGCTCGACAACGATCTTTGCTGTATTTGTGTAAGAAAGCTTTGAAAGATCCGCAGTCGCAGTGAAATCCTTGGCTGTGAGCTGATTAACGATCGAACGCCTGCCCTCAACAACGATGTTTACGGTTTCACCCGAGGTAACGTCAAATACGAGTCCGCCCTCTTCGATCTGCTCACCGTTTATCTGCTCTACAGGTATACCGTAGATTTCCTTAACGATCTTATAATCATCAACATTTACAACGATCAGCCATATTACGAAGGCGATCACGATTGAAAGGAGCTTCAGCCAGATTGACTTAAAGAAGCCTTTTTCAGACTTGTTCTTCATTCTTCACGCCCCCTTTTTTATGTTTTCTATGGACTCTGATCTCATCAGATCTGTCCTGGAGACTCTGAAGATGACGCCTTAGGCTGTCCTCATCAAGATCCTTATAAAGCGATCCCATATATGCAACTGATATATTTCCGGTCTCCTCGGAAATAATAATGGTCAGGCTGTCCGTAACCTCACTTATGCCAAGGCCCGCTCTGTGCCTTGTTCCCAGCTTCTTGTTGACATCACTTCTTTCTGTCAACGGCAGATAGCAGGTTGCCGCAACAACACGGTTATTTCTGATGATGACCGCGCCGTCGTGAAGAGGTGTATTTTTCTCAAATATATTTACGAGGAGCTGCTCCGTAACAAGCGCATCTATGCTGATACCGGTCTGCTCGTACTCACCGAGCGGCGTATCGTGTTCAAGTACAATAAGAGCGCCTGTCTTATCCTTTGAAAGTTCAACAGACGTCTTAACGAGCTCATAGATGGTCTTATCACTGACCTTCTGCTCTCCGCTTTTCTTGTCATCAAATGTGAAGATGTGTTTGAGAATCTTCTTCCTTCCGAGCTCATCGAGCGCATGTCTCAGCTCCGGCTGGAAGAGAACGATAACCGCGATAATACCGACATTTATCATGTTTTTCGCAAGGAACAGCAGCGTGTTCAGTCTGAATATCGCCGCAAGTCCGATAAAAAACGCGATAAGAACCATACCACGAAGCAGTGTCCACGCGCGGCTTTGCTTTATCCATGACAAAATGTGATAGATGATATATGCAATTATGATGATGTCAAGGACATCCTGCCAGCCTATATGTGGAATATAGAACCAGTCAAAATACTCCTTGATCTGTAACCAGAAACCATACACTATGCACACCCCATTTGCATCCCGGACGGTCAGGTTCTAACCCAAGTCCATTGTCCGTTAATCTTCTACATCCATATCCTGAGTCCTGTTTGGATTCCTGTTTGGATTCCTGTTAGGGTTTCTGTTAGGATTTCTATTTGGATTTCTGTTAGGATTCTTTGCTGCTGCCGGTTTAGTGGCACTCTTCGCCTGTGCAGGCTTTCTTGCTGCCGTCTCCGACGTAAGCTTATCGGTTGCTGAATAAACAGCCGGTGTTGTCTGTCTCTCAACGTCTATGAAGCCGCCCGGCTGAACCGTGCTTCTTGTAAGAGCGTCTTCTATAGTCTTATTAAGATCCTTCTCTGCCTGCCTTACAGCCTGCTGAGTTGGACTTGTACTTTCCATTACTGTTTTTTCTGCCGGCTTCTGTGCTGTCTGAGGAGCTGCCGCCGGTCTCTGTGCTGTCTGAGGAGCTGCCGCCGGTCTCTGAGCTTTATCCATATCCTGTGGTTGTGCTGCGCTCATCGACTTACGAACAACCGGTGCCTGAACCTCGCCCGCTGCCTTAGCTGCTGCTGTTGTTCCTGCCGCAGCCGTTGCTGTCTTTGCTGCACCCTGAGCTGCTGCACCAGCTGCCTTAGATGCTCCGCCAGGTAATGCCGGTGCCTGGAGCTCTCCGGTCTCGCCCTGAGCTGCCTGCTGCTTAGCCTGTGCCGCCATAGTTGCCTGCTTTCTTCTCTCAGCTTCCATCCTTCTCTGCCTTGCCTCTTCAGGAGTAAGACTCTTACCGAGTGGAGGATTCTTAGCTATTGCCGCAGCCTGCTTTCTCATACGTGCTGCCTTCTCAAGGTCCTCGCCGAACTTCGGAACTGCCTTGACATAGTAATAATATTCATCATCCTCGAACTGTACTCTCTCAGTCTTCCTGTAATCAATAAGTCCCTTGCAGAACTGGAAGAAGAGAACAATTATAAGTCCGAAGATCGTAGCCATTACGATGCTGCCCATATCGAACTTGAAGCCGACCTTGTTGCCTGCAACCGCGAAAGCGATAATATTTGTCAGAGCGCCGACTCCGATGGCAATATACTGTGAAAACTTGAATGAAAGTCTGTAGATGATGCCTGTAACGATGATAGTAACCGCGAAAGCAGCGATCATACCGATCATTTCCTTGTTGTGCTGGAAATTATCCTTCAGTTTATTGAAAACCTCAACCTTGTCAGGGTCTGCTGCAAATCTGAGTGCAACATCGATGTCCTTCAGGTTCTGTCCGTAATAATAGATGATGATACCGAAAGCCGCCGGAGCTGCGCCGCCGACACCGGCAATAACTCCTATGAAAAGCGGAAGTATTCCCGAGAAAGACATGTATGTAAATACAAACGAAAGAAGCAGGATATAACAATGCTTCGGGAAAAATCTCAGGTATACGCAGTACATCGCAACGAAGAGGAGCACAAAGAAGAGGCCCGACTCAAGCGATACCGCGAATGAGTTGACACTTATTACGGCGCCGACAACGAAGAGCATGAATGCATCCGGCATCAGTGCGCATAAGATTGAAATAAGGAGAACAAATATTTCCTTACTGAAAAGTGACGAATATGTAAATACTTTATTTATCGATGTAAATACTACAAATGCCCAGATAAGACGTATGACAGGAATAAGTATGTCATCGAAATTTCTTATAAAATTTCTGATCCTATTTTTGATCTTTACTAGATCCTTCATTTATCTTTCTCTCCTTTGTCCCGTTTGAATGTACTCAGATCAAGGTCATCTATGTCTCCCCCGATGCTGCTGCTAACCTTGTACTTCTTCGTATCGGTGGTCTCAAGTCTGTCGTAGTACTCGATCAGTCTTCTGAGATTTCCGTTATACTCAACAAGTCCGGGCTTCGCCTTGTAATACCTGTAAGAATATGCCACGAAGGCAACAATCTCAAATATCAGCAGGAAGATACAGTAGTCTCGCATAAGCTTACTGACAACCTTAAAGTAATTTGCCGATCCAAATTCAGAAAGATATTTTTCAAAATCAACAAGTACAGATACCGCTACAAACGTCCAGAAGCAGAAGGTGGATGTGACAAGTGTCTTCAGAAGATTGTACTTTATATAGTCCTCTCTGAAAAACTTAGCCAGCGCAAGTCCCTCATGTTCATTATGCTTCTCGTAAATAGCGATCCTGGTCATTATCCTGACCTTTTCATTATCTACCATTTTACATTTGCCTGCCTAACAGTTATTTTGCCCACAAAAATAAAGGGCACAGTTAATCAACTATACCCTTTATCTTATGTTATCTGACCGAAAAAATCAAGTGTTAAGTTAGCTTGAAACTCTTAAAAAGCCATTAATAAATATTTATTTAACCCTAGAGATTAAACCTTCTCTGAATCTCTCCGAATACGGCTCTTCCCCTGAAAATAATGGCCGCAACAAGCAGTATCGTACCCACCATACTGCATACCAGCCATGTCACAGACATCTTACCCACGACAGCAAAACGTATGATACAAGGCAGGAGCCCGAATAGAGACCCCGACAGGAGATACGCCATAGTATTTCCACGCTTATCAATCATCGCGAGAACAAAATTCGTGATCATCATTGCCGCCAGAACGATCGGAACCACCCAGTCGAGAGCAAGCCACATGAAATCAAGATAATGAGCCGTTACCAGCAGCATTATGAGCATGACGATCAGGATCAGCGTCACCTTCCTTGCAGAACCCGTATCCGGCCTGAACTGTCTCATGATAAAAAACTCGAAAGCAAGGAGCCACATGGCAACCAGAAGGCTCCAGTGCAGCTTCGGATATCCGGGTATACGTACTTTATAAAAGAAATCAAGACCGAGTCCGATAATTACGGTACTCAGAATTATCAGCATTTGCAATTTATAAATAAAGGAGCGGACCTTTAAAGCATCCACCGCCGGGAAGTGCATCTCTTCACCTTCCCCGCTGAGCCTGCTCTGGCACAGTGGACACTTATCCGGATTTCCGCCAACCTCGATCTTACAATAAGGACATTTTTTCATTATTTCAAAACCTCCGTTGCGTAAACCTTTATATCTATTCCGGATTCAGAAAGTCTCCTGACCATATTTTTAACAACGCCTGTGTTCATGTACGGGGAAGCTACGCCCAGAGACAGATCCTCCTTGCAGCTGAATATGGTTGAAAAAATATTATTCGAGCTACAGAAGCCTGTAAAGGTCTCAACCATATCATTAAGCTCTCCCGGCATGCTCTGCTTACCCATATTTGACAGGACCATGGATACCTTTTTATTTGATCTGTGGGTAAAATACTTCACAACCTTTTGCTTTATAAATAAAGGTACTGCACGGACCGGAGCAACGGATTCCATGGTCTCAAAGCTGTCCATCTGCGCCTTGATATTATCTTCGGTTAGCAGGCTCTTAAACTTCGTATCGAATTCGGCCGCCAGCTCCTCGATGCTTATCTCCTTATCAAATACGTGCGAGACCGCAACATTATTGAAGAAATTCCTTGAGGTCTGCGACGGATAATAGTTTCTGAGGTTAACAGGCAGTGAGATCGTCACCGGCATATTACGGCGAAGCGGAGGCATATCCCCATAAATGGAAAGCATCCACGCAGCAGCAATATAGCTTGTAAGCGATACGTTAATCTCCTTCGCCTTCGCCAGTATCTGCTTGGCCGGCATATGTACCTCAAAGAACTGCAGCTGATTATACGGAAGCTTTATCCCTCTCGGATGATATGCTTTTCCGTATGATTCCGACTTAACAAGTCCCTTATTTTCGAAAAACTGCTTATAGCTGTCCTGACCGAGATCATCCTCCGAAGCTCCGGAAAGTATATTTGTGTCCTGATATTTACCCGGATGCTTAAGCTGCAGATAATGCAGAATAATGATCTTCAGGAATTCCATGGCACCGGTTCCGTCAGCCAGCGCGTGAAACATATCAAGATTAATACGTTTATCGAAATATGTAACCTGGTAGTGAAGCATAGCCTTCGCCGGCACATACAGTACCGGGCATATCCTGTCATGCTCCTCAGCAACCACAGGCTCGATGTCAGTTTCCTCAAGATAATGCCAAAATACACCCCTGCGGATGCGGACCTGAAACTGCGGTCTGTCGTAGATTGCCAGATTCACCGCCTTCTGAAGGATCTCAGGATCGACCGTTTCCTTCAGAGTGCAGCTCAGTCTAAGAGTTCTTGTGTCCCTTTTCGAGCATGTCGCCAGGAAAACCTTCGCAACATTATCTATTTTATACCAGTTAACACTTTCCATTACTAACCTCTTGTCTATTGACGGATCACATTATTATCGGCCGAAACACTGTTTGTTTTACAGACCGATCACATTGCTCACGAATTCAGCGGCCCTCTTTATAGCCTTCTTAGCTATCGGAAGTGGTGCCAGCTGATACACATGCCATCCGTCCTTCTCAATATCCAGCTCGGCTCTCACGCCATCGCGGATCATATTTTCCTGCAGCTTAATGCTGTCATCCAGTAATATCTCATTATTTCCCACCATTATAAGTGTCGGCGGAAAGCCCTCAAAGCTGCCAAATACCGGACTAAACTTTGGATCCGCTGCTTCACCGGACAAGGCAATATACGCATCAGCAGCCTCCTTCACGAATTGCTTCGTAAGAATAGGATCAACACTCTCCTTCTCCTCGTAGCTGCCGCCGCTTAAAGTCATATCAGTCCATGGACTGAAAAGAACAAGTCCGCCCGGCATAGCCTCGCCGTTTTGTTTAAGTTTCTGCGTTATGACCAAAGCCAGGTTTCCACCGGCAGAATCTCCGGCTATCATCACCCTCTCCGGCTTAAATCTGCTCTTTGTGAGGAATTTCCAGACTGCCATACCGTCATCAAATGCCGCAGGGTACGGATTCTCCGGCGCCAGTCTGTATTCAAATGTAAATACAGTACATCCCATCGCGACAGCCATTTTGGACGCTAGAACCCTGGAGTAACAAAGCCCTCCACTGATGTATGCGCCTCCATGTGCATAAAGAACGGTAGTTTTACGATCATACTTATCCTTCGGTCTGATCATCTCACAGCGGATATCGCCTATCTTAAAACGCTTTATAGTGATCTTCTTCCGGGACGTGACCAGCTTTCCTGCCCGCTCGACCTTCTTACGGTGTTTCTCCAAAACCTTCGGGTCAAGGCTCTTCTCAAACAGCGAATTGGAAGCCTTCACTGCTTTCATCAAACGTTTATTCAGATTTTTGCTCTTTTCTTGTTTTTTATCGCCCATACCGTTTTCCTTACATAGTCATCCTTGTAATTCTATCACAATTCCCGGTTAAAATGAATCTCTTTTAAAACACTCGAAACAAAGCACAATACCAAGCACATATCATAACACATTATTAATTGCAAATAATGGCGTAATATAGATAGCAAAACCAGGCAGTTACTCTCAAAAAAACCGGATCACAGGTTTTGGCCTGCGACCCGGCACTGTATTTTATATTCCGCTTCAAACATCAGAACATAATATCAGATTATTTAGCTTCCTCCTCAAGGGATGTCTTGCTGTGCACAACGACTGTTTTGTCATAGCACTTGAAGAGCTCTTCCATCTTCTCCTTTGAAGGCTTTGGTGTAACGATACTTACGATAGGAACTATGATAAGTCCTGCGATCATTGTAAGAGCACCTGCGTTGATAGGTGATGCGATGATCGGATGTCCTGCCTGAGATGCAAATATATTTGCAAGTGTGAAGCCTACACCTACGATGTAGCTTGCCCAAACTGAAGCCTTGGTGATCTTCTTTGAGTAGAGACCGTACATGAACGGTGCCAGGAAAGCTCCGGCAAGTGCGCCCCATGAAACGCCCATCAGCTGTGCGATGAATGTAGGTGGGTTGAATGCGATAACAACTGAAAGTGCAACGAATACAACTACAAATACCTGCATAAGTCTTACCTGAGTCTTATCCTTCATCTCCTTACCTACGGTTGGCTTGATGAGGTCAAGTGTCAGTGTTGAGCTTGATGTAAGAACCAGTGATGAAAGTGTTGACATTGATGCTGAAAATACAAGTACAACTACGATACCGATAAGGATATCAGGGAGTGTTGAAAGCATTGTAGGTACAACGTTATCATATGCAACCGAACCGTCTGCGTTGATGATTCCCGGTTCAGAACCGAAGAGACGTCCGAAACCTCCGAGGAAGTAGCATCCGCCTGCTACGACGATTGCGAAAAATGTAGAAACGATGGTACCTGTCTTGATAGACTTCTCGTCCTTAATAGCATAGAATTTGTGAACCATCTGAGGAAGTCCCCATGTTCCGAGGGATGTAAGAACTACAACGCCAAGGAGGTTGAGTGGATCCGGTCCGAAGAAGCTCGCGAAGAGTCCCTGGCTTCCCTGAAGAGGTCCTGTTGTAACTGCTGATTCTACAGGTATATTTGAGAGATCCTTCAGTGCCTGGAGGAAGCCGCCCTTACCTGCAAGTACTGCACCGATTACTGCGCAGATACCGATCAGCATGATGATACCCTGAATAAAGTCATTGAGGGCTGTTGCCATGTAACCACCGACAACAACGTAAACTCCTGTAAGAAGTGCCATTACGATTATGCAGATCTTGTAATCTACATCGAAGGCCATTCCGAAGAGTCTTGAGAGGCCGTTATAAACGCCTGCTGTATATGGTACAAGGAATACGAAAGCAATGATTGAGCCTGTTATTCTAAGCGCCTTGGAATCGAATCTCTTACCGAAATACTCCGGCATGGTTCTTGCATCCAGAGCCTGTGTCATGATCCTTGTTCTTCTACCGAGAACAAGCCATGCAAGAAGGCTTCCGATAAATGCATTTCCAAGTCCTATCCAGGTTGATGAAAGACCGTATTTCCAACCAAACTGTCCTGCATATCCGATAAATACAACTGATGAGAAATAAGATGTACCGAACGCAAATGCCGATATCCACGGTCCCACCGAACGTCCGCCGAGAACGTAGTCATTTACGTTTCTGGCTTTCTTTCTTGAATAGAATCCAACGCCGATCATAACGCTGAAAAATACTACGAGTAACAAGATCTTTACTGCCATTTTTTCATACTCCCTTACATTATATTTTGTGGGCACGGAGACGCTTTACTGCGTTAACGTGCCAAAGCATATGATATCGACTTACGATGATTTTGTCAATATACAATTAGTATTTGTTATATAAAAATAAAGCATGGACATATATATCTCTCAGCGTGACTAAGATATGCTAAATCAATAGAAATCAGCTTTGGATTTTTCTAGGATTGTCCCAAAACTCGCTTTGCTCAAACATTGGAACAATCCTGAAAAATCAGCAAGCAATGATTTCTTTGATTTTACGCATATCCCGCAATACTTCGAGATATATATGCCCATGCGTTTTATGTATTAACAAATACTAATTATTTTTCGGAAGAAAGCAGCGTACATCATCTTCAGTGATATCATCACCTCTAAATCTAACCTGATAATAGGTATCAAGAAGGTTCTTCAAGTCTTCTTCCTCATATTTCCCGGAGGTGTATTTTAGATAATTGTATAGCGACGAAGAATTAGCTCTTAAAGCTTTCAACTCCTCTTCATTATCAATCCTCTTCTCGATATTTTTAAGCTTGCGGTGCACAATCTCCTGCAGTTTGCGGGCGGGCGGGAGGTGATGGAAGATGATCTTCTTAATGGCGATCGTGATCAGAATGAAGAGGATCGTAGCGGCGAGAATGACGCCAAGGTAGAGAAGGATAAGTCTGAGGACGCGGACGAACTCAGAGCTCTTCTTTTTAACGGAAAGCTCTTCTTCTGTTGTTTCTGTGATCAAGGCACCGCCCGGATTCATCTCATCCGGTTCGTAGGTCGACTGGTTCACCTCTATACTTACACCTGTCGGCTCGAACGGAACCCATCCGACTCCTCTGATGTACGCTTCGACCCAGGCGTGAGCGTCGCTGCTCATTACTGAGTTGGTTCTGTAATTGAAATGATATCCGCTGACGTATCTTGAAGGCACGCCTGCAATACGAAGCATTACAGCCATTGCCGAAGCAAAGTGAACGCAGTAGCCCTTCTTCACCTCAAACAAAAATGCATCAACGAAATTATCATAGCCTCGAAGGTCAACTTTCTTATTGTATTTTAAACTGTTTCTCAGATACTCTTCTATGGCAAGAGCCTTGTCATAATCGTTTTCCAGCCCTTCTGTGATGCTCTTAACGAGTTCCTCCATTCTCTCGGTCGCCATGAGTGTGTCAAGGTAGGTCTCGATATCATATTCTCCGCTAAGCAGATAGCTTATATCATATCTCTGCTTATCCGGAAGTGGACCTGACGAATTAACAGCCTCGATATATTCATCCCAATACTCAGTGCGTTCTGCCAGCATCCAGTATCTGAACGATGAGGAAATACCGGACATATCCGATCCATAATCTGCCCATATGTCCATATCCGATCCATAATCCGTCCCGGCTTCTGTTGTTCCTATTTCCGTTGTATCTTTTTCAGACGTATCATTCTCAGTTGAATCATTCCCGGATGTATCTTTCTCCGTTGGATCATTCACAGTTTTATCAGAATCTATTCCTTGAGCATCCACGTCATTCGGATCAGTTCCCAACACATCTGATCCATACAGCTTCCAGGCGTATTCCAAAAGCTCTTCCTGCGAATGTATTTTCGTCTTTTTCACTCCATCAGCGGACCGTATCATCTTCTCATAAAGCGGATCAGTACGATCCACATTCAGATATTTGACCTTATACTTAAAGCCTCTGGTCTTTTTCCCTTCGGATTCAACCCGGAGTATCACATCTATATCGATCACATAAGGTGGGCAGATTATATCCTCCGTCTTTAGATAGGTGTATTCTACCTCAGCCGTTTCAACCTTTATGAAGCTGCTTGCCTCCTCCGGAGTGATGCCGGCGTTGATCAGACTGTTGATGAAATAAAAGGTCCAGTCATAGGTATAGATTGCCTGCCTCTCCTTGTGCATCTGCCCCTTCGGAATGATAGTAGCAAAGTGCGAGCCCTCCAGATACATCGGACCGCGGCCATTCTCCCTCTTAAAAGTGATCTCTTCTCTGTATTTGGTGCTGAGCGCGCCCTCGAGCGAACCGGAGCCCGAGTAGCCTGTATAAATAATACCGCCTGCCTTATTCTCCCTCTCTAAAAACTTCTCCTTATCCACCTCCACAACGGACGTGATCTTATCTATGAAGCGCGTCACGAAGGTCCATTTGATAGGCGTCTCCCTGATTGGGAAAAATACGACCAGAAGGAGACATATTGCAGTAAATACATATATATCGCTGTCCTTTCCCACAAGTCTTCCCAGCGCGTAAATACTGCCGACCACAAGCAGTACGATCAGAAACTTGTCATCCGTATTTTTTATTATCCAGAAGACAATATTCCCCAGCATGAAGATGAGGAAACCGATTCTCGGCAGAAGCCTGCTGAGCAGATAAAATACGATGATGCACGCGAGTGGCACTGCCATACACAGTGTCAGCACTTTGTCTCTGTAGATCACCATAAGAAGAACAGCTGCAGACATGCAGATAATCGGCGCCATACCGGTTTTCCTGTAATATGCCAGTATCAGGATGATGCCGCAGAAAAAGAAGAGATAACAGCACACGAAGAAGAGCTCAAGGTGTTTAACCCCCAGCTCTTTAAGCATGAAAAAGCCCAGGAAGAATGTTATGATCCCTCCCGGTATCAGAAGCGCCGCTTTGTCCGCCGCCCTGTCCTCTTCTGTTTTGTTGCTGTTAATTATCATCAAACGCCCTCTTCAGTACGCATCCATCCTCATTATATACAAGGATGCTCATAAAACTCTCTGCTGCAGTCGCAAGTATTTCTTCCCTGTGTCCGGCCGCCGTTTTCAGTCCGATCCTGTCCGCAGCATCTCTGTAGAAATTATTGAAGCTTGCAGGACTGTCAACAACGTAGGACTGAACGCCGCTATTGTAATAAAAGAAGATGACAGGCTTTTTATTCATTCCAAAATATCTTCCGACTGAAACTATATACTCAAGGAACTTATCTCTTTGTTCAAGTTCCTCGATCGTTCCTTCTATTGCCTCGGTTATCAAAGCTATACAAAGTATATCTATCTCCTGCTTATCAGGCAGCCTGACATACATTTCTCCGGTTCTCGCATAGTTCTTCCAGTGAACATCCGCCAGTCTGTCACCCGGAATATATTTTCTGATATCATTTCCGAGCGTTCCTTCAGACATATCGATATTGTAGAGGTTTCCGCCCTCTCTCAGCTCGTTTATCTGTCTGATATCCTCTGCGGTAAGCTCCCTGATCGTAGGGATAACGCTGACTCTGACCGGCAATTTGATCTTCCTGCGCAGCCTGATGATGCCAAACATATCACGCACAGAATAGTGTGTAAGGCCGACGTCATAGCTTCCGGCATATTTTACCTTAAGTCCGGTTTCAAGCTCCTCCCTCTCCTTATGCAGCAAACTGAAGCTTTCCTTCGTGAAGTCATCCGTGAAGTTCATCAGCCTTTCATCATAATCGAAGGACAGGCCGCCTATCGGAAGCAGGCTTGTATCCTCCATCGTAAAGCGGTATTTCTCTACGGCGTTCTTGCTAAGGAACTTACTTCCCGTCTCCTGGTAGTAATTGAACATGCAGGAAGCGTAAAACATTAACAGAAAGGACACCGGCAGGTACAACAAAAAGACATAAAATACAACATAGGAAAAGGCACCTCCGCGCAGGCTTACATTTACCGTCGCTGCTATAAGGAGCAGCAGGTAAATATAAAGCGGCAGCCTCTTCCTATGAAATATCTTATGTCCTGTATTATTAAGTATATTATTCTTCATGAAAATACGTTAGATCAGGGCTTCTGATCAGATGTACAGCCTATTTCGGCCTCTTAACCTTTTCAACTATATCGGTTATTATCTGGTCCGCAGTGTAACGGTTCATCTTGGACTGTGTCGTAAGAACAAGTCTGTGAGGAAGCGTAACCTTGGCCATCGTGATGACATCCTCCGGAATGACAAAGTCTCTGCCGGTAACAAATGCCGCTGCACGGGCAGCCGCCAGAAGATCAAGTCCGGCTCTCGGCGAGAGACCGTATTCGAGGTTATCATTTTTGCGTGAACTGTCCACTATGTTCAGCGCATATCGGATGATCTCATCGGTCATGGTGACCTTTTTAACCTCTTCCCGGAGCATCAGGATGTCAGCAGCTGCAGCCACCGGTGAAAGCTCCTCAAGGTATACTCCGTCAAGGAATCCCTTGGCCATCTCCATCTGCATCTCGTCATTCGGATATCCGATGGACAGCTTCATCATGAAGCGGTCCAGCTCAGCCTCAGGAAGCGTATAGGTACCTATATGCTCGACCGGGTTCTGAGTCGCAATGACCATAAAGAGCTCCGGAAGCGGATACGTCGTTCCGTCAATAGTAACCTGCTTCTCCTCCATCGCCTCAAGCAGAGCCGACTGCGTTTTCGGAGGCGTACGATTGATCTCATCTGCAAGGATGATCTCATTATGGACAGGTCCCTTAACAACTCTGAATTCGGCCTTGCCGGCGTCATAAATAGTGGTTCCCGTAATATCTGTCGGAAGAGTATCCGGTGTAAACTGTATTCTCGAGAAACCCGCGTCAACCGATCTTGCAAGTGCCTTCGCAAATGTAGTCTTGCCGACGCCCGGAACATCCTCGATCAGAACGTGTCCGCCCGCGAGAAGCGCGATCAGAACGTTATTTATCACCGAATCCTTACCAACGAAACGTTTTTTGATGTTATTCTTTATATCTGTTATTTTATTATTGCTCATATATTTCTTATCATTTTTACTAATATCTCGCGATGCTTCCCCGCTCCTCTCGCGGTGCTTCCTCGCTCCTCTCGCGGTGCCGACTCGCTCCTCTCGCGATGCTTCCTCGCTCCTCTCGCGATGTTTCTCGCTCCTCTCGCGGTGCCGACTCGCAATCCGCTCCGCGTCTTGCTCGTGGTCGCGCTGTCGTGCTAAAAAACCAGTCTGTAATCTGTTTGCCCGTGAGCAAGCTCCCGGCAAACAATTCCATCCTGGTTTTGCACCGCTCGTAGAAACGCGCCTACTGGTGGTACATCTTATTGGTCTGGTACTTTGGTTCGCAGGTGAGGTTAACTCCCAGCTTTGAAAATACATTTTCATCTATTCCCGAAAGTATAACCGATGAATGAGCTTCGCAGCCACGGAGCTTGTCCAGCTGTGCAAGCGCAAGCTTTGCATTCTCGTCATTCTCTGCGCACATTGTAAGCGCGATCAGCACCTCGTTGATATGCATAAGCGGATTGTGGTCACCCAGATGCTTAACCTTAAGATGCTGAATAGGCTCGATAACCGATGGTGCAAGCAGTATCACCTCGTCCGCAAGTCCAGCAAGATGCTTAAGTGCATTCAGGAGCATAGCTGATGAAGCGCCAAGAAGGTTTGTGGTCTTACCACTTATCACAGTACCGTCCTCAAGCTCGATAGCTGCTGCCGGAAGGCCTGTAAGCTCAGCCTTGACATTTGCGGCTGTAGCGCATTTTCTGCTCTCAAGACCTATACCTGCCTGCTGCATGATGGTCTCGATCCTGCTTACTATCTCAGGACGTCCCGCACCCTTTCTCAGAGCACAGCTCTCCTTATAATATCTTCTGATTATCTCCTGGTTTCCTGCTTCCTTGGTCGCCTCGTCATCAGAGATACAGTTACCGGCCATATTTACGCCCATATCTGTCGGTGACTTGTAAGGCGAATCGCCGTAGATCTTCTTAAACATTGCGTTCAGAACAGGAAATACCTCTATGTCTCTGTTGTAATTAACTGTTGTCACTCCGTAAGCCTCAAGGTGGTACGGATCGATCTCATTAATATCGCTGAGGTCGGCTGTTGCTGCCTCGTAAGCGAGATTTACAGGATGATTGAGCGGGATGTTCCAGATAGGGAAGGTCTCGAACTTCGCATAACCGGCCTTAACGCCCAGCTGGTTCTCCTTGTAGAGCTGTGACAGACATACTGCCATCTTTCCACTTCCCGGTCCCGGAGCAGTTACGACTACCAGCGGCTTCTCTGTCTCGATATAATCATTCTTGCCAAAGCCGTCATCGCTGATAATGTGCTGAATATTGTTTGGATATCCGTTGATCGGATAATGTCTGTAAACCTTCATGCCAAGGCTCTCAAGTCTCTTCTGATACTTAATAGCTCTCTCCTGGCCGTTGAAACGTGTAAGAACAACGCTTCCAACGAAGAGTCCGTAGCCTCTGAAGGCATCGATCAGACGAAGCACGTCAATATCGTAGGTTATTCCGAGGTCGCCTCTGACCTTGTTCTTCTCTATATCATTTGCATTTATGACAATAACTATCTCTGCATCGTCCTTAAGCTGGGTAAGCATTCTGATCTTACTGTCCGGTGCAAAGCCCGGGAGAACTCTTGACGCATGGTAATCGTCAAACAGCTTTCCGCCGAATTCCATGTACAGCTTTCCACCAAAATTCGATATCCTTTCCCTAATCTTCTCTGACTGCATTGAGAGATATTTGTCATTGTCAAATCCTATCCTGCTCATTTTTCCTTTTCGCTCCTGTATTTTACAATTACTTATTCAAACGTTTTTATATTACTTGTAAATATCGCCGTTATTCACACGACTTTGCTGCGATTCAATCATTACACAACAACTCTCGCCGCGATATTTCTCATGCTCTCCGATGCCGCTAAATCGGTAACATTCAGCGCATCATAATTCTTGAAATGTTCAACGCTGACTGCGATCTCAATTCCTCCGAAGGCTCCATCGTCAGCTATCGCATCATATTCATACTCTATCCTGTCGTTGCAGATGTAAGTGCATTTATTTCCAACGATGACTGTCGCAAGCTCGGCAAACTGCTTGGTCGCGCCGTACGCACGCTTATCCTGCTTGGTCACAACCAGCAGCTGGTCACAGTGCTCGATGAGCCATTTGTTGAGGCTGTCGATGGACGGTGCCGTATCAACTATTACGATATCGTATCTGTCAGAAACCATCGCCTGGCTGATGATCTCGATGTATTTGTCACCGGTCAGTCCCACGCCTCCGGAAATACTGGTTCGTTTGATCTCCGGAAGGAATTCAAAGCCTTCTCTCTTGATGTAACGGCGAAGCTCTCTATATTCTTTAACTTCCGCAATCTTGTCATCCTCTATGTAGCCGTCATAGCCAAGGAGATTTCCGAAGGTCTGGTAGGCGGTCGTATTTATGTAGAGAACTCTCTTTGCTGCCTCTGCAAGAAGTCTGCTGACTGAAAGTGCTACCGTGGTCTTGCCTGTTCCACCCGAAGCAGAATATACGACAAGAAGTCTGGCCGGACTGCCCGCAGCAAGGATTGCATCCGCTACCTCCTCGGTGCTTGCTTTATTTACCGCTGTTATACCGTAGGACATTGCATCCATGCTGCTTCCAGGTATATTTATCGCAGCAGCATTCGGTACAGATGCACCAACACCCGGAGTGCTGACAACAGGATCATGTCTGTTTACTGTCGGTCTTTCACTATCCTTATCGGAATGCCCGCGGAGTTTTTTCAGAAGTCCGCTTTCCTTTACGCGGTCTACAGCTTCCTTAACCTGAGCCCTGGCAGCCGCCTCCTCAAGAACAACGTCCGTCGGGAACTTTATTATAAAATCACATTTACCTATTCTGACTGTATCATTATCGGAGATGAATCTTGCCTCGCCGCCGCCCAGCCTTGCGCCATTTACGAAGGTTCCGTTGGCACTGCCGAGGTCGATCATCGCAATCTTATTTCCGACCTGCGAGATCTTGCAGTGAATACGGCTTACAGACGGATCCGGAACAACGCCGTCAACAACGTCGCTGCTTCGTCCGATGACGAAATTGTCATTACTTACAACGATCTCACCTATCCTGCCGTTCAGATGAGTAAGTGTTATGGCCGGCATAGACCTTGCCGCAAGATATCCGGTGTGGCCCGGAGTATCCTTCTTACTCTGCATCATAAGGTGGCCTGTATCTCTAATCTCAGAGATTGAAACCCTGCCCTTCGCCTCCTCATCCTCCTGAACGGAAGCGCTGAGTTTTTCATAGATCTCATCAATAGTTCTGTCATCATCGGAAAGTATCTCAACGATACGACCGGTCTTGTCCGACTGCAGATTCGGAAGATTCTTGAAGAGATTTGAAAATACATCCCTGACCTCTTTCTCATATCTTCTCTCATCAACCGGAATCTTATTTATTACCGGCGCATAAACAGCCTTGATCTTTCTTGTCTGTGGATCGATATATATCTTTGTAGGCGCTGAAATGATGTTTTCCTCCTTCAGAACCTCATCCTTCTTCACCGCGATCAGTATTCCGAAGAACTCCTTTACCATCTCGGTAAAGCGCTCAAAGCTGAGCTCCTGAAGTATCGAAGCTATATTTTTATGGTCCGCCGTAACATAATAAAGAGCATTGTGCCCATTGAAGTTTCCATACATAGTCTTGACGAAGGACTCATCGTTTTTCTCCGTCAGATAGTTATATTCATCGGCCGCAATATCGTTCGGATCGTTTAGAATGTACACAAAATCCTTGCCCGCAGCCTGTTCGGTCAGTGTTCCGTCCGTCAAAAATTTGTTCACCACAGTCCTTCCTTTCTCAAAAAATCTATGTCTTAGCCGCTCTGTTTTCGAGGGGCATAATCCGCAAAACTATAACGTTAAAATTATAGCATTTATCAATTTGTAATACAACAAAAAAACCTCCTGCATTGCAGAAGGTTTTTTTGAAAAACGCGACTAACGCTTGCATAACGCAGAACCGCGTAAATAGGCACTTTTATTAATTCTTGGGTGCTGTACGGGTGCTACGCAACAAGTATTA
>JAEEGF010939660.1_pt1 | contig 39569 bp, 37 predicted proteins | sample 9134171 | NCBI WGS metagenome assembly JAEEGF01 (sample SAMN16246542, study PRJNA631951) | gut metagenome | biome: gut microbiome; feature: rumen; material: AP-attached | host: Bos | place: Iran: Karaj | collected 2018-10 | reverse complement strand
AGCGGGCGATCATCACGTTACGGCCCTTGGGGCCGAGAGTTACCTTGACAGCGTTGGCGAGCTTGTCCACGCCCTTCATGAGGGATTCGCGAGCCGCCACATCAAACTTGAGTTGCTTTGCCATTTTTGTATTCCTTTCTATTTAAAACTTTTTGTGATTAGAGCGTCGCGATGACGTCCGGTTCCTTCACGATGAGGTAGTTTTCGCCGTCGACGGTGACTTCGGTGCCGCTGTACTTGCCGTAGAGCACCACATCGCCCACCTTGACTTCCATCGGGACGATTTCGCCCTTGTCATTCTTGCGGCCCGGGCCCACTGCCACGACCTTACCCTGCATGGGCTTTTCCTTGGCATTGTCCGGGATGAAGAGACCCGAGGAGGTTTTCTGTTCGGCTTCGGCCGGCTTCACGACGATTCGATCTGCTAAAGGCTTGATCATTTTGCTTTCCTTTTTTGCGGGCGGCCGCTTGCGCGGAACCCTTTTGTTTAAACCTTGGTCCAAATTGGACTATTTTGTTCGCCCTATTATTAGCAAAAGGCGTGCCAAACCGAATTCCCACAAAACGGCCATTCTTGGCGAGTTTTTTGCATGATATATACATGAAAGGGCTATAATTCGCAAAATTCGGGCCATCTTGCCGTTTTATTTTGAAACAATTATTTTTGAATGTTTCAAATCAAAACGATCGATCAGGAGCCGCCCCCTACCGCTAGAAGGCCCTTCTGCCCGACGTGTTCCTGATGTACTCCGCGGCCTTGCTCCGCTCCCGCAGCCGCCGATTTCTGGCCAAGTACTCCGTCTCGTAAATCGAGGAGAACCGCTCCAAAAGCTCGACGGGCGTCATATCCAGCCCCAACGCCAGCGCGCAGAACGTCTCGAACGAGGGAATCCGCTTTCCGCACTCCAGCATCGATATAAATTGCCGCGTAAGCCCCGAAATCTTCGACAGCTGGCGCTGGGTGACCAGCGAATCCCTTCTAATGCCAATCATCAGCTTCCGGAACGCGCTACAAAACAACTCATGGTCATCTAATTTCATACAATAAAGATACGAAAAACTTGCAATCTGTAAAGTAAACATATGTCTCTGAAAACAAAAACATCCATGACATTTTGGTAAAAGAAAAAGTTTCCCCCTCCCCTTTTATTTCGCAAAAATGATACTATAAGGAACCGAAAATTTAGCGGGAACTTTCTTGCATGGATATAAAAAAGACCCCTCTCTTTTCGAGAGGGATCTTTTTCTGCGGGTGCCAGGACTCGAACCTGGAGCCTTTTGGTTCGTAGCCAAACGCTCTATCCAGTTGGGCTACATCCGCTTGAGTGACCCCAAATATAGAATTATCGGTTGAATTGTCAAGGGATTTTTCTAAATTTGTTGAATAATTTTTAATATTCAAGATTCAACGATGAAAAAAGTCAAGTCATTCCTAGCCTGCTGCCTGTCTTTCGCGAAGAAGCAGTTCACCGACAAGAAGTTCGTCATCTGCCTTGCCATCCTCTGCTTCCCCATTATCGCCGGATTCGCCGCGGTCATCATCGTCTACAACCATTACCTGCCTGAACTTCCCTCGCTCTCCCAGCTCGAACAGATTAATCCGAAGCTTGTCACCAATATCTACGACATGAACGGGAAAATTGCACACGAGTACTTCGTGGAACGTCGCGAATGGACACCATTTGATTCCATTCCCGAAAATGCAATCCATGCCGTGATGGCCACCGAAGACCGAGCCTTCTACAAGCACTGGGGCATGAACGTGTGGGCCATTCCCTCCGCCATTATCGAAAGCGCCATGAGCGGCAAGCAGCTTCGCGGCGCCTCCACCCTCACCCAGCAGCTGACCAAGCTTTTGTTCCTCACGCCGGAACGTTCCATCTCCCGTAAAATCAAGGAGGCGATGACCGCCATCCGCATCGAGCAAACCTACACCAAGCAGGAAATCCTCGAATTCTACATGAACGAAGTGTACCTGGGCGGCGGCAACTACGGTTTCCAGGCTGCAGGCAAGTTCTATTTCGGCCATGCGCTCGACAGCCTTTCCATTCCCGAATACGCAGTTCTCGCCGGCATGCTCAAGGCTCCCGAATCCTACCGCCCCGACCGTCACCCGAAGGCATCGCTCGAACGCCGCAACACCGTGCTTTACGCCATGTACGACGCAGGCTACATCAGCCGCGAAGATTACCACAAATACGTCAAGACCCCCATCGTCCTTGCCGAAAAGGAACCCGAAACGGGCGCCGGGCTCCACTTCTACGAAGAAATCCGCAAGTACATGGAAAAGAAGTACGGGCAGAACTCCCTCTACGCCGACGGTGTCTCCATCTACAGTACCATCGACCCCGCCATCCAGAACGTAGCCGACAGCGTCGCGAAAGCGCAGGTGGCGAACTTCCGCAAGGAATTCCAGAGAAAGGCCATCAAGAACTTGAAGCTGACCGAAAAATACAACATGGACAAGGACAGTATCCTCGTCCACTTCGACAGCGTCTACACCCTGTTCAAGAAGGATTACCTGGCGGAAGACCTCAAGAACAAGCGCAGGCGTTTCCCTGACGAAATCCTATACCACCAGGCAGAAATCGCCATGGTCGTCATCGAGAACGAGACGGGCGCCATCCGCGCCATGGTGGGCGGGAACGATTTCAACGAATCGAAATTCAACCGCGCCGTCCAGTCGCTCCGTCAGCCCGGGTCCTCGTTCAAGCCCATCGTCTACTCCGTGGCCATGGACAACGGCGCCTCCCCCTGCGACTCCGTGAATGACGCGCCCATCACCATGGACGACCCCGACGAAAAGAACAAGAACAAGGTCTGGCGTCCGCACAACTCCGAAAAGAATTTCGAAGGCATGATGACGCTCCGTCGCGCCCTCTACCGTTCCAAGAACATTCCGGCCATCCTCACCGCCTCCAAGTACGGTCTCAGCAACGTGGTGAACTACGCCCGCGCATTCGGCATCCGCAAGGCACCGCTCGTCGCGGTCCCGAGCCTCGCACTCGGATCCGTTGGCGCAACGCTCCTCGAAATGACCTCCGCCTACACGGTATTCCCCAACGGCGGTACGCGTATCGAGCCGTACATGATTGAATCCATCGAAGACAAGAACGGCGAAGTCATCGAGAAGAACTCCAAGGTCGAAAGCGTGGTGATGAAGCCCTCCTCCGCCTACCTGATGGTCGACATTCTGAAGGACGTGAATATCCGCGGAACGGGCTTCAAGGTTTCCGCAAGCGGATTCAACCACCCGAGCGGCGGAAAGACGGGTACCACCAACGACTACACCGACGGCTGGTACATCGGATTCACCAAGCACTACACCATGGGCGTGTGGGTCGGCTTCGACCAGCCCATCTCCATGGGTCCCGGCCACACCGGCGGCGTCATCGCGCTCCCGTCGTGGATTGCCGTCATGACCAAGATCCACAAGGGGCTTCCGCAGAAGTCGTTCCCCGTCCCGAGCGGAGTCATCAGCCGCGGCGTCTGCAACGTGACTGGCAAGCTCGCGGGTGAATTCTGCACGCAGAAGACCTACTGCCTCTACACGACGAACAACTACCCCGACGAGACTTGCGACGGCGACCATTACAAGGTCAAGACGAAGTCCGCCGACGATGCGACACTCTTCAGTAACAAGGGTGCCACCGAAAACACGCAGGGTCCGAAAAAGACCCGCAAGATGTTCTAAATTTCAAGCCCCATATAGCGCCAATCCCTTATTTTTAAAGGGATTGAAAAGCTTTTTTACCCTTAACAAAAAGCTGTTTTTTTTCTATCTTTTCGCCACCATGGATTGGCCGCGCAACATAAAGACACTCACGACAGACGAGCTCAAGGCTTGGCTCCGCGAAGTGAACGAGAAGCAATACCGTGCCGACCAGATCCAAAAATGGCTATTTTGCCAGCAGGTCAGGACCTACGACGAGATGGTAAACGTGCCGCCTGCGCTCCGCGAAAAGCTCGCCGGCCAGTTCGCCATCCACTCCCTCGCCGAACAGCAGCGCATGGAATCGGTCGACGGGACCGTCAAGTGGCTTTTCAGGACACATGACGACCACCATATCGAAACCGTGATGATTCCCGCGAACGGCCGCTACTCCGTATGCGTGTCGACGCAGGTGGGATGCGCTATGAACTGCGCGTTCTGCCGCACCGCGAAGATGGGGTTCACCCGCAACCTCGAGGCGGGCGAAATCCTCGAAGAAATCATCCGCGTGAACTGGTACCTGAAGGACTCCGGCCTCCTGAACGAGGAAGGAAGCACGGCCCAGGTGACAAACATCATCTTCATGGGCATGGGCGAACCGCTCAACAATCTCGAGAATGTTCACCGGGTCTGCTGCACGCTCCATAACCAGAGCCTGTTCAACATGGGCGCAAAGCGCATGACCGTGAGCACCTCGGGCGTCGTGCCCAAGATAAAGGAGCTCGTGGACCGCAACACGCCCTGCTGCCTCGCCGTGAGCCTCAACAGCACGAACAACGAGTACCGTTCGTCCGTGATGCCGGTGAACAAGACCTGGCCCATCGAAAAACTTCTGGAAGCGGTTGACGAATACATCCGCCGCACCGATAACTATGTGACGTTCGAGTTCGTGCTCATCAAGAACATCACCTGCACTCCCAAGGCCGCAAAGGAGCTTATCCGCATCTGCGCCCCCCGCCGCGTGAAGGTGAACGCCATCGTCCTCAACGACGGAGATGACCCGACACTCCACGCCCCCACGCCCGAAGAGGTCGAGGATTTCCTCGCCGCCGTGCGTGCCGCCGAAATTCAAATAACGATCCGCAACCCGCGCGGCCGCGATATCCTCGCCGCCTGCGGGCAACTCGCGTACAAAAAGGAAGGTAAAGAATGTTAACGCAGAACCTCCCGGAATTCTGGGACAACCTCTATGCCGACGGGAAGGACTACTGGAATTTCAAGAAGGCGACCCCTGCCCTGCTCGAATTTTTCAAGCACCCCTCGTGCCCTGCGACCGGCTCCGTGCTGATTCCCGGTGCGGGCTTCGGCTACGATGCAGAAGCCTGGGCCGAACGTGGCCACGAAGTGCTCGCCGTTGATTTTGCGCCCACCGCCGTCGACGAACTCGACCACCTGAGCCGCAAGCACAAGAACCTCCGTTCTCTCGACCTCGACCTCTTCACGCTCACCCCCAAGGACCCGAAGCGCGGCGGCCAGCAGTTCGACATCGTGTACGACTACTGCACCTTCTCCGCCATCCACCCGGGGCGTCGCGACGAGTTCTTCGAAGTCTGCTACAAGATGCTCAAGGACGACGGCGTGCTGATCCTCTTCCTCTACCCGCTCATGAACGGCAAGACCCTCCAGGGCCCTCCGCACGCCACGAGCGAAGGCGAACTCATGGCACGCCTCGGCGGCGTATTCGATGTCGCCGAACGCATCAAGCCCGTGAACAGCATCGCCGGCCGCGAAGGCAAGGAAGAAATCTGGCTCCTCAAGAAGTGCCTGTAACCTAGCATTATTCCCCGACCCTATCGGGGAAATTTCTTGTTTTGTCCCCGACATTATGTCGGGGCTTTTTTATCCATCTATACAGATTCTCACCTCCAATTTTTTCTACCTTTGCGCAGGACAATTGATTCGACACCTTACAAAAGGATTAAGCTATGGCCAAAGATTTATGCCCCTGCGGTTCCGGAAAGGAATACTGCGAATGTTGCGAACCTATTATCAAGGGTACAGCCCTCGCCCAGAGCCCCGAAGCCCTGATGCGTTCGCGCTACACTGCCTATGCCAAGCACGAAATCGCCTGGCTCAAGGATTCCCTCGAAGCTAGCCAGCGCAGCGACTTCGACGAACCGAGCGTAGAAGCCTGGAGCCGCGACTCCGAATGGCTCGGCATCGAGATCAAGCAGACCAAGACCGAAGAAGAGAAGAACATCGGCTGGGTCGAGTTCATCGCTCGCTTCAAGCAGGGCAACATCACCCGCAACCACCACGAGCTCGGCGAGTTCCACAAGGTGGGCGGCGCATGGTTCTTCTACGACGGCCGTGCCGTGAAGCAGGAAACCGTCCGTCACGAAGGTCCGGTTGTCGGCCGTAACGACCCGTGCCCGTGCGGTTCCGGCAAGAAGTACAAGAAGTGCTGCGGCGCCGGCAAGTAATCAACCTTCAACCTCAATCGACAGAAAGATGTTCAAAGTTTTCGTAGATGGCGAAGCAGGTACTACCGGCCTGCAGATTTATGAGAGACTCGCAAAGCGTAACGATATCGAAGTGTTGCGTATTTCTCCCGAACTCCGCAAGGACCTGAACGAACGCAAGAGGCTCATCAACGAGTCCGACGTGACGTTCCTGTGCCTGCCCGACGCGGCAGCCATCGAGAGCGCCGCCCTCTGCGAAAATCCGGACACGCGCGTCATCGATGCCTCCACCGCGCACCGCGTGAACCCCGACTGGACCTACGGGATGCCCGAACTTTCGGCCGCCCAGCGCGAAGCCATCGCGAAGAGCAAGCGCATCGCGAACCCCGGCTGCCACGCCTCGGGATTCATCCTGGGCGTGTACCCGCTAGTCGCCTCAGGCATCTTGCCGAAGAGCGCAAACCTCGCCGCCTACAGCATCACCGGTTATTCCGGCGGCGGCAAGAAGCTCATCGCCGAATACGAGGAAGAAGCGAACCTCGCGCACAAGACGGGCGAATCGAAGGCCATCATGGCCCCGGCCCCTTACGCACTCGCTCTCGCGCACAAGCACCTCCCCGAGATGAAGAAGTACTGCGGACTCGAGAACGCCCCGTTCTTCAACCCGGTACTCGGCCCCTACTACAAGGGCATGGCCGTGACGGTCGCCATCTTCGCGAACATGCTCACGAAGAAGGTCGGCCCAGAAGGCCTGACCGAAATTCTCGCGAAGCACTACGAAGGCAGCCGTTTCGTGAAGGTGATGCCCTACGAAGCCGCCCCCGTGCTGTTCAACGGCCGCCTTGACGCCACTGTCGAAAATGACACGAACAACGCCCGCATCCAGGTTTTCGGCAACGAGAACGTGATGCAGGTGACGACGATTATCGACAACCTGGGCAAGGGCGCAAGCGGCGCCGCCATCCAGAACATGAACATCGCGCTCGGCCTCGACGAAAGCATCAGCCTGGTCTAGGCAACAACCGGTAATGATTATACAAAAGCCAGCCCGATTGCGGCTGGCTTAAATGTTTAAATGCAAACAGCAACTTAATCTTCACTGAAGGTGAACGGAATCGTCACAGTCGTGTTACCAGACTTGACCTTGCTGAACGTCCAGTTGGAAACAGCGTTCTTAATTTCGCCGTCAAATTCGCCATACCCGGTCGTAGAGGACGCAATGGAAATACTGATAATTTCACCACCCGGAGCAATCGTGAACTTCAGGGTAACCTTACCCTGGAATCCCGGTTTTATCTTCAGGAACTTGTTATAGATGTGGCGCAGGCCCGGAGTACGCTGACGTACGACCTTCATGATGTCCGCAGCGGAACGAGATCCACCACCGGTACCCATCTTGACATCATCTCCAGACGGAGTCTTGATATTTCCCTTGGCCTTGGTTGCACTACCGCCACCGAAGAGACCTGCCAGGCCGTCACCAATACCACCAGCCCCACCTTCTGCATAGCCCTCATTGAAGCCGTCACCCGTCTTGTTGTGACCTGACAAGGAAGAATTAAACACTCCCTTTTCATTAATTACATCCGAATAGTCAGAGCACAAAGTCCAAAACCATTCCAACGTCTTGTTCAGGAAGACGGGATTCACGCCGCCATCATAGATAAATTGGTATGTCAACCGCATGACGCCATCCCCATTGTCACGTCTGAGAAATGAGGCCTGCGTCAAAATTTTATCAATATTGAACTGGTTTGCCGTCTCGATAGCCAAGGATTCATCCACATCCTGGGTTCCACCCCACGTTGCAGAAAGCTTTACAAGTTTCTGGTTGGGATATACAAAGATATAGCCCTTGTAGGTTCCATTTGTAATAAAGAGGTCGCCATCCTCATCAATCTGGCCCTGAGTTTCACCTTCCAGGAGTTTCAATAAATTTCCCGGATTAACATCGCTTTCCCGCAATATTTTGCCAGGTCCAAAAGATGCCGGAGCGTTGCCTGTTTCGTAATGACCATAGGCAAGGACCTGCTGCGCACAGAATGCGACAAATATACCGAACAATATCTTTTTTAGATTTTTCATGAACAACCGAACCTTTTCCTATATGCAGCTATTCCACAGTGCCTCGAACCAGTGCCCAAAATAGCTAGCATCGCACAGTTGGTGGAGTTCTCCTGAAACACAAGCAAATTTCTTCGGGTTATAAGGAAAACCATTGCAAGACACGCCATTTAAGCAGCTAGAGCATTGACTTTCATCTGCAGACCAGCAACTTGTATTGCAAAACGTATCTACGACATTGTCGTTGCAGAATTCTTTCTTGGGATTATAAGTATTGCTGCCACATACCGCAACGCTAGCCACAGAACTGCTCGATTTGGGTTTGGTATAGTTTGTCACGGAACTGCTTAATGTGGGAGTATAGTACGTCGTAGAACTACTAGACAAATAAACAGGATTACTTTGTCCCGAGCAACTCGACACCTGGGCATCCACCATCTCCCCGTATTCATCCTCAAGCTGGGCGGCATAGTCCGTACAGCCGGGCAGGCAAAGAGCAAGCAAAAGTAAAGCGAGAAGCCGTTTCATAGTCTTACAAACCTTTATTATTGACAAGATGGAACACTATTCAAATCAATCGCTATTCTATCATCTTTCAAATCAACGCCACCGCTCCATCGCCCTTCTTTATCAGGGCTCACAGCAAATTTACAGAAACCATCTTCAGGAACATTTACCGATGCGCTTCCGTGAATTATAAATGTCTGGGTAACGGTATTGCCAGACTTGCTAAACAACTTGTTTTTCGCAAACATATTATCCGAGTCAAAATACCATTTCAAGTAATTGATGGTTGTCCCTGCCCGGGTAGTATAATTACAGCGGTAGCGGACCTCTTCAATTTTGTGGATTCCCGGAATCAGGTAAGAGGCGAACAGCCTGTTCGACACAAAATCAATCTGTTCCTTTTTTCCGTCAGGTCCATAAAGGATGATTTCTCCCGTTTCCGAGTCACAGGCACCAGAGAGCGAGGCATGAACAACACCGATTACCCCCGATTCGCCTTCGAAAGCGGCCTCGTTTCTCAAATCCCATTTGTCGAAGGTCTGATTTATTGCGCAGCTGCTTAAAGCAACCAACGTTAACGCAAAAATAAATCCTTGAATTATTCTTTTAGCCATTTCAAGTTCCTTTTTGCAAAACAACCCGCACCTATTCGCAACGGACGTTCTTTATCTCCAAATAATTGCCCACAGAGGAATAACCTTCGATTCTCCAGGTAAGTCCTATAAGCGATTTCCTGAATTCTTCCATCGACACTTCGCTGGCAACATTCGGATTATTCCACGGAACCGTAACCTGACGCCAATCTTCCGAATCCTTTATCAGGACCGGCACCGTAACGAACGAGCCTCCCAAAAGGGACGTCGTTGCAAAAAACGCATGTCCCGCGCCCCGGTAACTGTAAGACAAAACCGAGCATGTCGAAAGATCCTTCTTCTGTTTCATTTCCGCCACGACATTTGGCTTCGAGGCAACCGCATCGTCCGAATACGAAACCGATACCTTCCCCGCTTTTTCCGTATTCAGTTTTGCCGTACCACCGATATTTTTCCAGACAAAGTCATCGCTATTCAGACAAGAGCTCTGGCCCGACACGATAAGTTTCTCCTTGTACAGGACATCATCCGAATATATCAGGCAATCGGGAAGCTTTTCCAGATTCACGGCAAGACTGCCGTAAGGCCTCTTCGCTTCAATTTCCTGCTTTCCGGGAACAAGCGAAAGCTCGGATGCGGCCAGGATGTCCATCTTGCAGAAACCTTCATGCGGAATCTTCAAATAAAGCCTTTTGTCGGGCATGCCGTCAAAGCCCCACGAGAATTTCGAGTGGGCGTCGCTCCCTTCGCAGAAATACGCAATAGAGTCAATCTCATAATAGCCCGGCGGGAGCGGGGCCGCAAAGACCTGGTTGGGGTGAAAAGGAACAGCGGCCTTCAGGCTGTCGCCCGACAGAATCAAGGTTCCGTTCTTCTTTTGGCAAACTTCCTTTGCGTCGCACGCAGACTCGGCCGAGACCACGGACAAGAATCCCGTTTTCGCCTCGAACGACTTTTTGTCCGAAAGAGCGTCTCCTTCGATAACCAATTTAGACTGCGTACATCCAGCCAGAACCAAGAACAACAAGAACAGCAACACCTTCATACGCAATCCCCTCAAAAAGCCAGTGTCAGGACAACCCCAAGGGCCCCGATTCCAGCCACACAATATCCGATAGCTCTTATAATCTGCCAGTTCTTTGCTGCATCAATGCGATCATTCAGTTCAACTCTAGATGCCGGGACCCCCGCATCACGTTCCTGCTTGGCCCTGAGGTCACCGTAGTACGCGGCAGCGCCCCCTGCAATCAGCACCGCCGATGAAATCATGAAGTTGCCCCAGTTTACCCGGAACTTTCTCTTCTTTTTGGCCGGTTTCGGAGATGTCTTCGGTGCGGCAGCGACCTGTTCCGACGAACCTCCCTGAGGCGTGAGAAAGTCCATTTCATCCTCGACATCCAGGTCAAATTCGGCATGCAACAGGCTCCCGTTAAACTGGTCAAACGGATCGTTCAGATTCAACGGGGTGTTTAACGTTCCCGCCAACTGTTCATCGAACGGTTCGTCGGCGAAATCTTCCTCATAGGATTCCTCTTGCGCATGAGCACAAACCGCCATGGCAATAGCAAGAAGAATGTAAACAAGGAAGCGCATACTACATCTCGACTTAATTTTCACTGAAGGTGAATGGGATTGTTAACGTCGTACTGCCAAAGTCAACCTTATTGAACATCCAGTTGGAGACCGCGTTCTTGATGCTAGCATCAAATTCGCCATATCCGGTCGTAGAGGAAACAATCGAGATAAAAGTAACCTCACCACCCGGAGCAATCCTTAACTTCAAGACGATGCGGCCAGCAAAACCTTCCCTCTTCTTCAGGAACTTGTTATAAAGATGGCGCAGGCCCGGAGTACGCTGGCGCACGACCTTCATGACATCCGCTGCAGAACGAGGGCCACCAGCCCCCAAGTCGATATCACGGGCAGTCGGAGTCTTGATGTTTCCCTTGGCCTTAGTTGCAATACCGCCTTTATTGCTACAACTGTCGCCACAGAAAAGCCCCGCAAGTCCGTCGCCAATACCTCCGTTCCCTTCGTTGGAGCCGCCGTCGGTCTTTCCCGACGTCTGGAGGCCAGCAACATATTTCAGAACGCGGTCAATATCCTTAGAGAACTTCTGGTTTTTCATTAGGTCAGCAGCACTAGCGGTCTTGGATTGCACAGTGAGAAGCTTTATGGAAGCACACTTGTTCGAAGGCTTAAGACCGAGCGGGGAATAGAGTTCCTCGTAGGCTATCTTTCTTTTTTCCTGTTCATTCTCCCCTCCTAAAAAAGACAAGCATATATTCCGGAACCCCGCATTCTTCAATGCGCTCATCAAGGGCCGCAATTCACGGAACCTGTTGCCGTCAAAACTGTTATCAATAATCAACCAAGCGCAATCGATATCCTCTATGTCACTGAACTGCGCATGAATTGCGACAAGATCCTTTGCAATCACGTCAAACACTGTCAAGGGAGCAACGACAGCCCTTTGTGCCTCCCATTGGCTAAGCACACGGGCTGAATTGGGCGAAATCGTTGCAAGAACAGTCCCGGCTCGGGGCTTAGTCAGATATTTCGGCGGTTGCATACCCGAAGGGCCCTCACCGGGGAGAGCGAGAAAATTATTGTTTTCGTCTACATAGGCGCTGTCCGGTTCTCCATTTCTTGAAGAATAGACCGCCCAAATAACACGGCCGGGATCTTCCTCAGATTCCTTCTGTATTGCTACATAACGATCCGGATAGCGCCCCCCCAGGACTTCATAATACACGTTCGGCTGAAAACCGCCTCGCGCCCCGATAACAATGTAATTGTCTGTCACAGCAACATGAAGGGCCAAGCCATTTTGATTCTGATTCGACGAGGCTTTCTGAGAAAGTCCTTCAGTTTCGTCTCCTACAGATATTGTATTATCATAGTCCGAGCTCGTATCGTAATGACCGTAGGCAAGGACCTGCTGCGCAAACAACGCGACAAATATACCGAGCAAGATCTTTTTTAGATTTTTCATGAATCACCCAGGCCCTTATTTTTCGTACTCTATGCAAGCAAGAAAACGCGTTGTTATTTGAACAAGCCCTTTTCTCTAATTACATCCGCATAATCAGAGCACAATGACCAAAACCATTCCAATGTCTTGTTCAGGAAGATGGAATTCACGCCGCCATCATAGATGAATTGGTAATTCAATCGCATGACGCCATTTCCTTTATCGGATTGAAAATAAAAGGCCGTCGTCAAAATTTTATCATAATTGAACTGATTTGCCGTCTCGATAGCTACGGATTCATCCACATCCAGGTTTCCACTCCACGTCGCAGAAAGTTTCACAAGCTTCTGGTTGGGATATACGAAGATATAGCCCTTGTATGTTCCATTTGTAATAAAGAGGTCACCATCCTCATCAATCCGACCCAGCGTTTCGCCTTCCAGAAGTTTCAACAGGTTTTCTGTATTGACGTCGCTTTCCTGCAATCTTTTGCCAAGTCCGAGAGTCGCCGGGCGATCACCCGGATCGATTTCGGACGACCGATTTCCATACCGGTAATCAGAATGTCCCGATGCAGCAAAAGCTGCAACCACGGACAAAAGAAGGAATGCAACGATTTTCCTCATAACCAACCCTCTATTCGGTCAAATAACCGTTCTTCTTGAACTTGGGGTTCAGGGACGGCAGGCACTTCTTGATTTCGCCCAGGGACTTGACACTGCAAACGTTGCATTTTTCACCGGACGCACCACAGAACTTGGGATATCCGCCACCATCGTCAAGATAAGGGTCATCTTCCTTGGTGCAATTACACTTGAGCTTAAAGCTCTTCTTGTACACAATCAAGAAATCATCATTCGAAGGGCTATTTCCGCATATATGATGCAAAGCATACTGCCACACGGAAAAATCGCTTTTCTCGATTAGAGACTCATAGAACTCGCGACCTTCCATCTGTTCCCAGTCGCATTCCTCGCCCTGAACACAGCGAACGGACATGGCGCCCTTCTTGCTGTAATTGTTCTTGTCGCTCTTTTGCGCCTTGAAACTGAAGTAGGTATAATTTCCCTTGTCCTTGCTCGCAGCACCATCCGTCCAGAAATCGGCGCGGAGGCCTTCGAGTTCGTATTTTCCCTTGCTGTTACGGAATCCGGCCGGCTGCACCTGAAGCGTCTTCTGGTAATCCGCATCGCTCAGAGAATTCCAGTCGCTTTCCGAAGCGATCCTCCATCCGTCCGGGCATGCATTCTGCGCCGCATCGAACGTGTAGAGGCGACCGTACAGTTTGCAATTGGACTCGTCGTCATCGTAGCAGAAGCTGTTCTTCGTCTTGAAGTTCAGGTTCTCGGCCATCCAGCTCGTCCCGTCGATTTCAACGACCTTATACCTGCGACCATCGCGGGAATCGGTCATCACGTCGGCGGCCTGGCTCAGGACAGCCACGGACAAAAGCACAGCAAGAGGAAATACGTTTCTCATTATTCACTCCTTGTCAATTTAGCGTTTTTTCTTTTTCGCCTTGGTCAAGATGTCGATAACCTGGTTACGGTACTTCTGCTGTTCCTTGGTTTCCATCGGAAGCCGACGGGCCTTGTCCATGATAGAATCATCAACAATTGCGCCACCACTAATCAGCACCTTTATTATATCGATAGGCTTGGAATATTGCACAGCAATGGCCAGCGGCTTGTCATACCAGGAATTCGTCGGCTCAGCACGGAACCCGTTCTTGAGCAGGGTAATCAGCACACGGTGATTGTCATTATTCCTGACAGCAATTCTCACAAGCAGGTTCTTGTCAGCATCACTATAGCCCTGCGCCATTCCCGCATTCAACAACAGCATAACAACTTCCGGTGTGTTATAGGCAATAGCAATCTGCAAGGCATTCCAATTGTTGTCTGTGCGATCGAGGGCATCGATATCAGCACCGGCCGCCATAAGCATTTTCGCGAAAGCCGGATTCGGATTGTATTTCACGGCAATCAAGAAAGGAGTCATGCCATCCTTAGTCTGAGCATTGACGAACGCACCCTTCTTGATAAGCACCTGCATCGCCTTGGGGTCCTTGCCGAACCATGCAACAGCATGCAGCGGGGTCCATCCGTCTTCGCCCTTGAGTTCGTTCACATCGGCACCATCCTTGATGGCATCAAGCACCATTTTTTCCGTAAGGTTGGGATTAGTGCAGAAGCCAACAAAATCGCCACGGAAGGGGGCCCTGGCGCCAGCCTTCTTCAACATATCGACAATATTCGAGTTTTCCTTGTATTGAGCAAACTCAAGAAGCGTATACCCCCCCTGAAGAGGAACATTCACGTTCGCCTTCGCATTGAGGAGAATACGGACCATTTCTTCGTCCGAATTGGACACCGCGGAAACCAACGGCGTAGAATCGTCACTACCGCAATTCTGGTTGACCTTCGCCTTAGCCGCCAACAGGGACTTCACGACGGCAGCGTTTCCCTCCTGATTTGCCGCAAGGCAAAGCGGATTTGTAATCGTGCCATCGTCACGACGGATTTTTCTGTTCACGTCGACCTTTTTCTTTATGAAGAAATCTACGGCCTCGAGGTTTCCGCGAAGAATCGCCACTTCGAAAGCATTGATTTCACCACCGTTCTTGAGCGTCGCCGCAACGGACTTGATATCATAGCCAGCCTGCATCAGCAGTCGCACCAAGTTCATCTTGTTCTTCTCGACAGCCTCCCTCATCGGGTCATAGTGTTCGCCATCCCAGACAAGGTGGTTCACGTCGACCTTGGCCTTGATGAATGCCTGGAGAACAAAGTCCGGAGAATCGGCCCTAAGGGCATCGGCAAAGGCAGACTGCGTCTTTTCCATATCGATAAATCCGTTCGGATCCAGACCCGCTTCGAGAAGCATCACCGCAATAGTATCGCCAAGAGGAATTTCCTTATTGGACCAGACAAGGCCCCAGAGAGGAGCGCCGGCATAGGCGACATCATTAGGCTTCGCGCCGGCGTCAATCAAGTCCTGCACCTTCAGCGGAAGCCCTCCATTGAGGACTACATCGGCCAACACGGCAAAGTGGATTCCCACGCCACTAGGATGAGAAAAGGCCAATGTCGGTTTTGCACCCAGCGCAAGCAACACCTTGACCGGATTCTGGTTGTTAGACACACCAAAGGCAAGCCCGAGAGGCATGCTCCCAGTCAACGAAATATCGTTGACGGAGGCGCCTTCCGAGACAAGCTTCTGGATTATTTCGGCCTGATTCTGAGCCTTTTCCTGGTTCAATTCGGTCACTTCATCGCGAATATCGTCATTAATGAACTCATGCATCGCCGCATAATGCAATGCGCTGCGGCCCATGTGGTCCCACCTCTTGACATCGGCTCCCTGCGAAAGCAGGAAGTTGAAAGCCTTGAGGTCGCATTCCTTTGCGGCCATCATCAGGAGCGTCGCACCTTCGGCGTTCCTGATGTTGTCGATTTTTTTGCCATCCAGCATCTCGCTGCACTTGTTCATGCTCGAACGGTTGAAGCAGGCCTTCGTGAACTCCTCGAAGTTCTTCTCGAGCTTCGCGGGCACAAAGTCCTTGCATTCGCCGCCTTCTTCCACATACTGGGGAAAGAGGCTCTTCTCTTCCTCGTAGCAGCTAAGGTAGTCGGACGCATCGGGCTTAAACAGGCCGACCTTCGGCTGCTTCGATTCCGCAACGGCGTCCTTGAACATTTTTAAGCACTTATGGTGCTGCTTGAGCCATTCTCCACGTTTCGCGGCACAATCCTGGGCTACGGCCTGCGAGGCCAAAGCGGCAACAAGCACCCAGGCGAGATGTCGAAGATGCATTATTTATTCTCCCTGCTTTGCGTTATCTTGAGAATCCTTGATAAGAGCCTTTTCCAGGCGCTTCAGCGAGCGCTGCAAAGAGAACAGCGCAAGGATGACAATCACGAGGAAGATTGCAAGGAAACCGTACTCGATGTACTTTTCACCCTTCGGAACAAGTTCCTTCTGGGCTTCCGTACGTTCGGCGGCCTCGCGCAAGGCCTCTTCCCTCTCCTCGTTGTAATCGCGGAGGAGCCTGTAGTTTTCGGCAACACGTTCGTTCGTTTCTGCAAGGAATGCTTCGTAGAAGCAGGTCATGTTGTAGTAGAAGTCAGAGCCAAGATGCAGCTGCGTCATGGAGAGGAACTTGTCAGTAGCCTTGTGCCATTCGTCCCTGGCATAGCCATGGGCCTTGTAGCTCGGATTGGACTTGTATTCCTTCTTGAAATCCTTGTATTCGGGCTTGCCGACCTTGAAGATCATGGCGAACTGTTCGTAACCGGCATCGCCAGCCATCAGTTCCGCGACAAACTTCGCATAGGTTTCGTCGCTCACGAAGTAGAGGTTCAGGAAGTCCTTGTAGGCGCCACGGGCGGTCTTGAACGTCTTGAGGCGGTCCTGGCCCGGAGCAAGCTTCACGAGCTTGAGCAGCTTGTCGAAGACCGGACGGCCAGTCTCGGAGTTCTTAAGCATGAAGTCAGCAAACTGGTCAAAGACCTTGTCCGCGTCCACGGTGATGGAAGCTTCGGCCGCATTCCCGATAACGCCATCGATGGTTTCCCAAAGGTTCCAGAGTTCTTCGACTTCGGACACACCTTCAAGCCATTTCAAGGACGAGTTCAGGATGTTCTGGCGGGCAGAGACCTGGTAACGCATCAGGCGGTCAGCCATATTGTCGGCAGTCACCTGCTGGCTCACGCTGTCGAACGGGTAAATCCTCTGCAGCTTCGCATGGATTTCGGCACCGGCCTTGGTATCGATCTTGCCACTGACATAGCAGCGGGACGGATAAATCCAGTCACCGAAATCGCCATATTCGTAATGGCCTTCGCTATGGGCGCAGATAAGCTTCTTGCCGGGACGGGTAAGCTTAATGGCAGGCATCGCCTCCTGGAGCTTGTCGAGAGAAACATCCGGCGGCAGGGCCTCGGATTCTTCCTCGACCTCGTCGCGGCTCACAACACGGCGGGCAGCCGGCTTTCTCGGACCCGCGGTCCTAGTCGCAGGCTTCATGTTCTGCGCGCATTCCTGGACCTGCTGAGCCGTCACTTCTTGCTGTTCAACCATCTTGGGGGCAGACACACTGCGCTTGATAACCGGGGTAAGGCCCCAGATAATCATGACCAGACCGACAACGCAGACAATGAAGCCAACCACCGTGGCGACATGGCTCACGATATGGGTCGCCGGGAAATCATACTTCTCTTCGATCGAGGAGAGGCATTCCGTGCTGCGCGGCTTCAAGTTCAGCCACTTCTGGTTAATTTTGCGCAAGAAGGCAAGGACCTTGTTTTCTTTCTTGGTATTGTTTTCCATGATTGGACCTCTAATAAAAACTTACAATACCAAATGTAAACAATTGAAAAGACACAGTCAATTTGTTTTTGGATTTTTACATAAATAATGATGTCATTTTATAAACAGGACACTCTTTTTTTGCCCATTTTGCAACAAAGTGAAAAAAAATGCATATTTAGACAAGCAACACATTTTTCAGATTGGGGTTTTTATGGAAAACAACGTTGTCAAAAAAGCTATAGCCCTCCTTTTCGCCATGACTGTCGCCGTCATGGCCCAAAACGATACCGAAACCGAAGCCGGAATCGACACAGAAACCGATTCGCCTGAATGGACGTTCGAGAAAGACTCCATCGAGGCAGAACGCCTAGCCAAGGATTTCCGGCTCGATTTTGACGAACATTACGCAAACTTGATTCGGCAAGAAGAAAAAAACATCAGCCACAGCACCAAGCTCAGTATCCTGGGAGGCACCCTGATGGGATTCGGTGGCCTCATGACCGTCATCTACCTCAACGACGGGATAGATTCCGACGGACAGGAAACCCTGAAGGAATCTCTGAAAGTGGAATCCCTGATTTTCTCGATTGGACTAACCGCCATCGGCGCCTTTGGCCTGACCTACAACCTTTACGACCTTTACAACAAGAACGGATACTATCAAAAGCGCGATGCGTACAAGAGAGCGTACGACGTGTACAAGCGCAGGCGCGAGGCCCAAGGCGGGCCGAAACTCGCCCTAGTCCCGACTGTAGACATCGAGGGTTCGGGCGCCGGACTGAACGCGATCCTGCTTTTTTAGCGACAATGGATTTCGAAGGAACCTGGAAACATGAAGAAGATTTTCGCATTTTTGCTTGTGGCGGCCGTCGCGGGTTTTGCGCAGACGGATAGCGCCAAGGCAGAAATCATCAAGGACCGGCACAAGATGGGGAGCAACTACTACACCTACCCCACTCCTAGCGCCAAGTACACCAAGGCTCCCGTAGGCTATAAGCCGTTTTACCTGAGCCACTACGGTAGGCACGGCAGCCGCTTTCACCAGCCCGCAGACCATTACCATGTTCTCTACAATACGCTTGCGAAGGCCGATTCCGCAGGCAAGCTGACCGAGCTCGGCAAGAGCCTGCTCGAACGTGCGAAATACCTGGACGAATACGCCGCACCGCGCGCAGGCGACCTCACGCAACTCGGCGTAGCGCAGCACCAGGGAATCGCCAAGCGCATGGTGAAAAACTTCCCCGAGGTGTTCAAGAACGACGCCTACATCGATGCCTATGCGAGCACGAGCGTGCGCTGCGTGGTGAGCATGGCGGCCTTCCTCGAAGAACTGCGCGCGCAGAAGCCCAAGCTCGACATCCACCAGGAATCGGGCAAGTACCTGATGGCGTTCATCAGCCCGCTCGACTTCGGCAAGATTATCGGAGAGTCGAACACGCCCGCATGGCAAAAGGAGAACGAAAAGCTCTACAGCCACGTGGACCCATCGCGTATGATGAATGCGATTTTCAACGATCCGGCATACGTAAAGACTATTGACGCGGGCGACCTCTACAGCAAGATTTACGAAATCGGCAACAGCCTGCAGGGCAGCCCCGAAATCGATTTCAGCTTTGACGACCTGTGGACCGACGAAGAACTCTACGCCCGTTGGCGCGCGCAGAACGCCTGGTGGTACAGCGTGCTGGGCAACAATCCCTTCGGCAAAAAGGAAGGACTCGAAAACGCACGCCCGCTATTGAAGAACGTTCTGGATGTTGCAGACAAGGTAATCGCAGCCGACACGACAGCGCCAGCCAAGGCAGACAAGACATCGAAAGCCGCAAAAAAGGTTTCCGCGACACTCCGCTTCGGGCATGATACCGTCATCTTCCCGTTCGCCGTCCTGCTGCAGCTGGAAAGCGGTTCGCTGAAGACGGGCATCGAGACCGCAGACATGGAGAACTTGCCCAAGGCCTGGCGCGACTACGAAATCAGCCCGATGGCCGCAAACATACAGTTTATTTTCTACAAGTCCGCGAAGAAGGGCGCCCCCATCCTCGTAAAGGTGATGCTCAACGAAACAGAGCAGAATCTGCCCGTATCATGCGATTCCGCGACTGTCAAGAACTGCCCCGCCGCCCCGTATTACCGCTGGGAAGACGTCCGCGCATTTTACAACAAATAAATTTTATTAGATTTATTTCAGACAACTCTTTCAAGAGGAGAACAATGAAAAAGCTTTACGCTTTAGCTATTACAACTGCATTATTTGTAGCCTGTGGCGATGGCAACTCTTCATCCGCCAACGATGACGAGCTTTCATCTTCTTCGGAAGAAACATCTATTGAATCGTCTTCGGGCAACGAATCCGCCAGTTCATCATCCGAGAAAAAAGACGAACCGAATTCTTCTTCAAGCGTTCAAGAGGCTAGTTCTTCTAGCGGCAAGGTGGAATCTTCGTCTTCAGATAACGGCTGGATTACCACAATAGACATCGACCATTTTTCTTTCTTTGACGAAGAACATCTCAGGTACTATTTCCTCGAAGAGGAATGTGATTACGATTCCGCCACAAATTCTTTCAAATGGGTAACGGAAGACTACAAAAACATTTTTGACAAGTACGATGAATCGCCAACGATCTTCCAATCCGAATATGGCGGAGACTCGCTTAAATATATGATAGACCATTCCTTCGGATACAAGATGTCTAATGACACACTATATGGATGCGATTACATCGGGGACGAATGTGACATTCTTTATTCAGCATCCGTTTATGTAGGCAAATCTAACTCCATTTTTTCAACATGGGAACTTGTCGGCAGAATCACCAACGGAACATATATACCCAAAGCCTCCAACCTTAAACAAACACTCATACTTGAACCAACCCAAAGAACCATAAAATCAAGTTTCAAAGACATCTATAAGCTTTATGGTCCCGGCGAATACTGCTACCAGATTTACCAGATATTTGGCGACGAACCGAAAGAAGAATTATGCAGCAGCTACTTCAACGAAAGCCAGGATATCCCCTCGGATACTGCTTTTATAGCTAGTGGTTTATGGCTCGTGCAGAAAGATTCCAACACTGTAAGCATTTCTGTAGACGGAAAGATTGTCGAAATCAACACCGCTATTTCCATGGGAATGCAGCCCACGCAATACACGAACTCCATAACAAAAGTATCGTATCAAGGAATGACCTGCACCCATTGGAACAAGAACCTTGAAATCACCCAAGAGTATTGCGAAGCTTCCGAGCACGACATGGATTTTCTCAAAAATGATTACAGCAACATCCACCATGCTTTTGTCGATCAACTCCTAAGCTACAGCGACAACGACAAAGAATTCGAAGATTGCCTTAAGCAATTTAATCTGAAATAAGTATTCAAAAAAGCGAAATCCCTCGCATCGGCGAGGGACTTTTTATGTTTAATGTTTCTGTTGTACTTGGTCTTGTCGCGGACGATTCTTGTCCGTAGCGTGGCTCCGTTCTGGGAGCCGTCTATGCGGAGCATGCGCATTCTGGCGCTTTCCGTCGCGGCATCGGCAACCTTGCCCGCCGCTTTTGCTCTGTTTTTAGCCATAGGGGCCTCCTTGAGGGGGAAATATAAATTATTTTTTAGGACATACAAAGGATTGATATGAAAAAAGCATATTGCATTCTATTTTCCGCCCTACTGATGGTCGCCTGCGGTGACGACAATTCATCATCGGCAAATGACCAAGAACTTTCGTCTTCTTCAGAAGAAGTAGCTATCGAATCATCTTCGGACGAGAAAATCGTTAGTTCGTCTTCCGAAAAAAAAGAAGAACAGAATTCTTCTTCAAGCGTTCAAGAAGCAAGTTCTTCTAGCGACAAGGCTGTATCATCGTCTAGCGTTCAAGAAGCCAGTTCCTCTAGCATAGAAGAAACAAAACCTTCATCTTCTTCAAATAATCAAGCCATTCCTGATTTCGGCGACAACAAAATCGTCATAAAACTAGTTCCTACATTCGGGGAACTAGACGGCAAACCCTATTTTTACACAATAGAACCAAGATGTACTTATAAAAACAATGTTTTCTCCATAAAGGCAGATACCTCTGATAACGCCTATTTCTACGAAATCGCCAACGACACTCTCACCCTTTACCATGTGGATTTAGACAAAGTCCTTACGGGTTCTTATGAAGAGCCCAGCGCAAAGGAGACCTATTACGGAAAGAATACAAACCTCGAAAGCGAATGGGAACGCCTTTGCTATTACAACCTAAATGATGACTATACCAGCTGCACTCAAAAATATTCCTATCTCATATCAAGAGACACCATTTATAACAGCCTAACCTATCCCATCGATTATAACTACCAAATATTCAAATTAGTCGAAAAAGTCTCGCATTCTAGATTAGGAATCTACGATGAAATGAGCGCCGCACAACGTGCCACGAAATATGCAGAAAACGGAATCTCGATAGATTCCACAGGCACTAAAACACTCATAAATTTTAAAGACAAGGGAGCAATATCCATCGATGAATTAACAAACAAAATTATAAATAACAACGAAACAATTTATACAAAAATAGTCATATCTACAGATAAAAAAGAATGCGTTTTAACATCAGAAAGGACTCCTGTCAAATCGTCAAAATACTGTTCCGAAGAATATCTTCACTATCTTCAAATTGACGATTACGACGGATATGTTTCAACTTACGCAAAAGGCAACCAAGAAGAATTCGACGCCTGCCTAGAGAGCCTATTTGATTGAGTTTTGATCTAACACAAAATATTCGCCATCATGGTTTCAAGCGCCTGCTGCTTGCAGTTTCGGGCGGGTTGGATTCTATTTGTCTGGCGCATTATTTTATTTGCAATAAGGAAGACTTGGGTATCGAATGGCTGGGAATTGCGCATGTGCATCACGGGCTGCGCGAAGGAACGGCAGACAGGGATGCCGCATTTGTAGAGGCCTTCGCGAAAGCACACAACGTTCCGTTTTTCTTAAAAAAACTGGACGGCGAAGCGCTTAAAAATGCCGACGGTTCGCTCGAAGAGAACGCAAGGGCTGCAAGGTACAAGGCGCTGCATGAAACCGCCGAAAATTGCGAGGCTATCGTGACGGCTCATCATGCAGGCGATCAGGCGGAAACGATGTACATGAGGCTCCGCCGCGGGACGACTCTTGCAGGACTCCATGGCATTCAGAGCGTTCGCCATGAGAATGGCATTGCAATCTTCAGGCCGTTCCTGAACGTGACTCGCGAAGAGCTTCTCGCCTACGCCCGCGAAAACAAACTTGAATGGTGCGAGGACGAGTGCAATGCAGACGTGAAGTTCGCTCGCAACAGGGTGCGTCACGAGCAACTCCCCCATCTCGAAAAGGATGATCCCGGCGCGACTGCGCAACTTTGTCGGCTGGCAACGCTTGCCGACAGGACATACGCGAAGGTTATTGCAAAAAGCGAGGCGTTGTTTGCCGGAGCCCGTAACGACGCGCCTTCCCTCTCGCTCGACAAGAAGAAACTCAACTCGATCCTGCGGGAACATGCAGAAGCCGACCTTTCGGAGATGTTCCGGCTGTGGCTTTCGGAGCAAGGGCTTCGCTTCCCCATCGGCTTCTTTTATGGCAAAAATGAACCCGCACACGTGAAAATTCCGGCCCGGGCGACCTACCGCAAGCGTTCCGTCGTTAAAATTGGCCGTACTGTCCGAATTTGTGAGTTCGAAAGCCCCGAGGAAGCCCAGAAATTTGTATCTTGCGGAATGAAAGAAAAAGGATTATAATGAGCCAAAACAAGAAGCCCGCATCGCCGTTCAAGAACCGGAACTTTATCATTGTCATTATCATGCTTGTCATGTTGTTCATCATGTTCCCCCTGACCGGGAAGGACAAGGACCAGAACCTGACTCGCACCGAATTCCTGGCCATGATGGGAGATACCACCAAGGTCATCACCGAACTTTCGCTCCAGAAGACCCCCGATGGCATCGTTATCGAGGGTGCCTACAAGCTTACCCCTGAAGAAATAGCCGAGGCCGAGAAGAATAGGAGTCCCATTGCAAGATTCACCCGCAACGAATCCGAGCTGACCACGCGCAAGTTCACAAGCCACATGCTCGATATCAGCAACGAGCAGATTACGGCATGGGAGATGATCAAGGGCGTGAAGGTCAAGGTCATTCACGAATCGACTACGTGGCTCGACACCATCATGGCGTTTCTCCCGGTCATCATCCTTATCGCGTTCTTCTGGATCATGACGAGCCGCCAGATGGGCGGTCCGGGCAAGAACCCGTTCAGCTTCGGCAAGAGCCAGGCGAAGATTCTCAGCAACGATCCGAAGAAGAGGACCACGTTCAACGACGTGGCAGGTTGCGACGAGGCAAAGCAGGACTTGCAGGAGCTCGTGGAATTCCTGAAGGACCCGAAGAAGTATGACGAACTCGGTGGCCGCATTCCGAAGGGCGCTCTGCTCGTCGGCCCTCCGGGTACCGGCAAGACGCTCCTCGCCCGTGCAGTCGCTGGCGAAGCGGGAGTGCCGTTCTTCAGCATGTCGGGTTCTGACTTCGTGGAAATGTTCGTGGGCGTGGGTGCCAGCCGCGTGCGCGACCTTTTCGAGACGGGCAAGAAGAATGCCCCGTGCATCCTGTTCATCGATGAAATTGACGCCGTGGGCCGCCAGCGTGGAGCGGGCCTCGGCGGCGGGCATGACGAACGCGAACAGACGCTGAACCAGTTGCTTGTAGAAATGGACGGTTTCGCCGCGAACGAAGGCGTTATATTGATTGCGGCCACCAACCGCCCCGACGTACTCGACAAGGCGCTGCTGCGTCCGGGACGTTTCGACCGCCAGATTGTGGTTGGCCTCCCCGACCTGAAGGGCCGCGAAGAAATCTTGAAGGTTCACCTGAAGAAGCGCAAGGTGCCGCTCGACAAGGACGTGGATGTATCCGCCATCGCGAAGGGAACACCGGGACTTGCCGGTGCAGACCTCGAAAACCTCGTAAACGAGGCAGCACTCCTCGCCGCACGCTTCAACAACAAGAAGGTGACGATGCTCGACTTCGAGGAAGCTCGTGACAAGCTCAGCATGGGTGCCGAGCGCCGCACGCTCCTGATGACCGACGAAGAGAAGCGTCATACAGCCTACCACGAAGCGGGCCACGCGCTCATGACGCTCCTGTGCAAGCATTCTGACCCGCTCCACAAGATTACGATTATCCCGCGCGGTCGCGCCCTGGGCATCACGATGAGCCTGCCGGAACGCGACCAGGTGAGCTACAGCCGCGAATATGCCGAAGAACGCATCATGATCATGATGTCGGGCCGCCTCGCCGAACTCATCTTCTTCAACCACCAGAGCACGGGTGCCAGCAACGACATCCAGCGTGCTACCGAACTTGCCCGCAAGATGGTGACGGAATGGGGCTTCGACGAAGAGATCGGACCGGTATGCTACAGCCGCAGCGACGGCGAAGTGTTCCTCGGCCGCGAAATCTCTAAGCCGAAGGAAATGTCGGAGATGATGGCCGAAAAAATCGACAACGCCATCAACAACCTCATCAAGCGCATGGACCAGGCCGCACGCAAGCTCCTCGAAGAGAACAAGGGCAAGCTTATCGACCTCGCCGAAGCGCTGTTCGAATTCGAAGTGCTCGACCGCGAGGAAATCGACAAGGTCATGGCAGGCGAAAAGCTCACCGGCACCAAGAAGAGCCGCCAGTACCAGGCGCTCGAAGAGATGGCCGAGAAGAAGAAGCGCGAGGACACTCCCCCGCCCGACCCGGGCAAGCAGCCGCCGGTCGCTCCGGTAGCGGACGCTCCTGTTGCCGAAATCAAGCCCGCCCCCGCCGGCGGTTCAGCCCCGGCAAGCGACGGCGAAGCCCATTCGACCATCGCGGATGTTCCGCCGAAGGACCCGCAGGCCTGATGCTCAAGGAATATCTCGACAGAGGCCGCTCCAATCCCTGGAAAATCGGTGACGACATCATCGATTGCGCCACACCCCTAGTGATGGGAATCGTGAACGTGACTCCGGACAGTTTCTTTGACGGAGGCAAGCACAACACGCCCGATTCCGCGTTCGAACACGCGACCATGCTTTTGCAGCAGGGAGCAGACATCCTCGATATCGGCGGCGAAAGCAGCAGGCCGGGTTCCGCGCCCGTCAGCGAGCAGGAAGAACTGGACCGCGTGTGCCCCGTGGTAGAAGCTCTCGCCCAGCTTTCGAGGATTTCGGGCGATATCGATAATCCGGGTTCCCGCAAGTTCTACATCTCGGTCGATACGGTCAAGGCGAAAGTCGCACGCGAATGCATGAAGCTCGGCGCGCACATCATCAACGACATCAGCGCCTGCGCCATGGACCCGGACATGCCTGCCGCCGTAGCGCAGACGGGGGCAGCCGTTGTGCTCAACCACATGCGCGGAAACTTCGGCACCATGCAGCAGGACTTCAAGCCCTACGAGAACGTGGTGGAAGAAGTAAGGAGCGAACTCCTTGCGCAGGCGGACAAGCTATTGGACCTCGGTGTCGAAAAATCGAAAATTTGCATTGACCCCGGCATCGGATTCGGGAAGACCGTACAGGACAACATCGACCTGATGAAATCTGTCGAGGAGTTCCTGGGGGACGGATATCCCGTTCTCGTCGGGACATCGCGCAAGTCCTATATCGGGAAGATGGCCGGGCTCGAAAAGAGCGATAGGCTCATTCCGACCGTCACGGCAGGCATCGTTGCGGTCCTCGGGGGCGCATCCGTACTCCGCGTCCACGATGTCAACGAGGCAAAAGAATCTATACTTTACCTGGAGGCGCTGAAGACCCATGGTACTGTTTAAACTTTTTGACGTCATAGACGTGAGAATGGCCGACATCCTGGACATTCTGCTCGTCTCCATCATCCTTTACTACGTGTTCCTGCTGTTCCGCGGGACGCGCGCCGTGCAGATGATCGTGGGCGGCCTCCTGCTCATTGGCGCATGGCTCATCGCCCAATGGTGGGAACTGCGAAGCATCTCCTGGATGCTCAGTAACCTCACGAGCATCGGTATCATCGCGCTCGTCATCCTCTTCCAGCCCGAAATACGAAGTGCACTTACGCGTATCGGCCAGACCATCAGCCGAGCGGACTTGCGGCAGCTGTTCTTCCATTCCAGCGGTCTCGACGACGTGACAGAATCCATCACCTCCGCCGTGCAGGATCTCGCGAAGAACCATGTGGGTGCGCTCATCGTGCTCGAGAAGCGCGTGGGTCTTCGCAACTACGAAGAAACCGGTGAAATTCTGAATGCCCGGATCAGTTCGCGACTGCTCCGCGCCCTGTTCTTCCCGAACTCAGCCCTCCACGATGGCGCCGTTCTCCTGAACAGCCACAGCATTGTCGCCGCAGGGTGCATCTTGCCGATGCCTACCGGAAACATCGAAGGCGATGCAGGCTACGGCATGCGCCACCGCGCCGCAAAAGCCCTAGCCGCCGAATGCGACGCCATGGTCATCGTCGTTTCCGAAGAGACGGGCGGCATCTCGATTGCCTACCGCAACAGCCTGCGCCGCAAGCTTTCCATCAAGGAACTCGAAGCCGAAATCAAGCGCCACTGGGCCGAACTCTTCCACGAAGAAATCGCCGTGCCCGAAAAAGTGGAAGTCGAAGAATAGCCACCTCAAACAAGTTTTAGAATCGCCATGACAGAGAATACGCCCAACGATCAGCAGGACAAGTCCGCGGAGAAGCGGAAAAAGAAGAACATTGCCGTCCTCGTCATCATGTTCCTCTTGCTGCTGTGCCTCTTTATCGTGCAGTGCCAGCTCGACAAGATCAAGCAGGAAGCTTTGCAGAAGCAGCAGGAGACGGAACTCGAAGCTCGCCAGAAGCATATCCTCGACAGCCTCCGCCGCATGGAGCAGGCCAAGATGGATAGTCTCGCAAGCGCCGAGGAAGCCCGCGTGGCAGACAGCATCCGTGCCGCCGACAGCGCACGCGTCGCCGATTCCATCCGCGTGGCCGATTCGCTCGCCAACCTGAAACCGGAACTCAACAAGGATAGCCTACGCCACGTGCGCGACAGCGTGAAGCATGTGCGCGACAGCATCCGCGCCGTGAACGACTCTCTCCAGAAGGCGGAACAGGCCCGCAACGACAGCATCGCCAAGGCAGAGAAGGCAAGGCTCGACTCTCTCGAGAAGAAGCGCGTGCAGGACAGCATCCGCTCTTCGGACAAGACTCCCCCGTCCGCAGAAATCACGCCGCCCGCGGGCCGCTACTACGACCCCATCAAGCTCAAGGTGAAGTGCGACGAGATCAAGTGCAAGACGTTCCTTTCCATCGGCGATACGCTGAATCCGGTCGAAGCGGGCAAGGCAATCGAATACAACAAGACGGGAAGCGTTTTCTACCTCGCCGAGGATTCCGTCGGGAACCGCAGCAAGTGGGAAGAGGCGAAGTACGACATGGCATCGGACAACGTATGCGGCAAGAACGCCTACCCCGTGTCTGTCGGCGGAAAGACGGTGTGCGTGGACGCCTACGAATACCCGAACGAACCCGATGCCGTCCCGCGTGACATGGTGAACCAGGAACAGGCGGTGGAACTCTGCAAGCAGGCAGGCAAGCACCTCTGCAGCATCGACGAATGGCAGGCGGCATGCCGCGGCAAGGACAAGGGCCGCTACTCCTACGGCGACAGCTATCGCCAGAACAAGTGCAACACGAACACCAAGGCCGTGAAGCGCAGCGGGCGCAAGGAGCAGTGCCGCAGCTGGTACGGCATGTACGACATGAACGGGAACCTCTGGGAATGGACCTCCACCACGAGCAAGGACCACCCGAACATGTTCCTCGTGGCAGGCGGCGCATGGAACACGAACAACGAAAGCAAGTGCACCGACAGCAAGTTCAGCTTCTACCCGCAGAACCAGTACCCGAGCGTCGGGTTCCGCTGCTGTAAGTAACAGAATATAGCCGGGCAAACAAGTTTGCCCTTCCGCACAAGTCTACGACTTGTGCAATTATGAAAACAGATTTCGGGCAAACAAGTTTGCCCTCCCGCACAAGTCAAAGACTTGTGCGTTAATGAATGCAGTTCTCGGACGATGGAATATTTAATCGATCAATTCCACGTGCAGGTGTTCGGCCTCGCCCCTCTCCCAGAGGACGCGGGCACGGCCGTTTAGCTTTTTCTGCGCAATTTCGACAACCGACTTCCGCTCTTCGTAAAGAAGGTCCTTGAGGCGAAAATCGAGGGCCTTGTTCTCGTAATGCTTGGAATTGCGGACATGGAAAGGGTAGTCGTTGCCGCTTGTAATCACGGGAACATATTCGAACCCCATCACCTGGTGGAATGCGTTCACGATTTCGAGGCCCACTGAATCCATCGCAGGTTCGAGGCTTTCGAGGTACACGCCCTGCTTTTGCCGCGTACGCTTGAGCAGCAGCCGGTGGACGCCGCCCTGCGAAAAAGGCTTGTGCGACATTTTCAGCTGCCGCAGGTATTCCTCGGCATCAAAGACGACCTCCGTTTCAGGAGCGGGCTCGTAGCGCTGGACCGGGTGATCGTTTGTTCGAATAAGCAAATAAACTCCCAGGAGCAGGAGAATCGCCAAAATCGGAGCTGCCAGAGACACGTATTTCATCTTTCGATTTAAAATTAACTATTTTGGAAAGCATGAAAAAGATTATTTCCATCGCAATCCTCTCCCTCCTCGCCATGGCCTTTAACGGCTGCCAAAAGGACGAGGCCCAATTCGTCGGCTACTGGCTCGGCGAAGCCAACATGATTTTCGAAGTCATCAAAGACGGCGACAACTACATCATCCGCAACATCAACGGCGACCTTTCCGCGACATACAAGGATGGCGCCATCCGCGGCAAGAATTCCTACGACATGGAATACGTGATGAAGGTCAAGGGCGATTCCGCCTTCTACGAATTCGGCCAGATTACGACCGGCTACAAGAGGATTTCCAAGGACGAGTACGAGAGCATCTTCTCGACCTTGAAGAAATAACCTCCCCTACTTGCCTTCCATCGTCTCGCGTACGAGCTGTTCGAGCGCCTTCGCGTTCGGCACGCCGCTCCACACGCCCTTGATGTAGCCCTCGCTGTCAAGCAGCATGAGGGTCGGTACGGTGCGTATGCCGTAGCGGCGCCAGAAATCCTTTGTCGCATCGCGGTAGAGCGGATACGGGGAGCGGTGCTGCCTTTCATAGAAGGCGTTGAGTGTCGAGAGATTCTCGTCCGCGATACCGATGACCTCGAGTCCCTGGTTGCCGAGCTTGTTGTAGAGATTCTCGAGAATCGGGAGCGTCTGGCGGCAGGGACCGCACCAGGTCGCCCAGAAATCGAGGAGCGTCGCCTTGGGTTTCGCCTTGCGCTTCTCGCCGTTCTGGTAGAAGTTCTTGCCGAATTCGGCCATCTTGCTCCCGATTGCGGAACCCGTGAGACTACTGATGTCGTCGGGCCTGTCGGTGAGCTTCACCTTCAGATTTTTCTTCTTGCCGTCGCGGAGGATTTCGACGGCGACCGTAGCCCCAGCCTTGGAACTGGAAATGACGGATGAAATCTGCGACATGTCGGTAAGCGGCTTGCCTGCAAAACCGATGACCTTGTCGCCTGCGACAATGCCTGCGGCCACGCAGCCCGAACCGGGGTGAACGCCCTTCACGTCGAGCGCGAGGTGGTTTTCGAATTCAGTTTTCTTGAAGATAAGCCCGAGCCACGGCCCCGCAAAGGAAGGAACCGCGACCAGCAGGGAAAGCAGGAATAGAAGGCGATGCGTCAAAGACATTTTCATTTTCCTAGAAGAAAAGCAACGAGAAGCGGATGTTCACGATGAGGCGGCCGCTTTCCTCCACAAGGAGCCTGTCGTTCATCTTGGTGACGGGTTCCCCTAGCAGGTAGCTCGCCTGGACTTCGATGCGACCCAGGAGATCGGACTTCTTGAAAAAGAGGATGTCGCGGCCATAGCCGAATTCAATCGCGGGCGAAAAGAACCATTCGTCAAAATGCTCCATGCAGAAGAGCGATGCGGAGAAATGCAGGAAGTCGTCGTGGCCACTCTGCATCAGGGCGCCCTTGAAATACCAGCGCCAGTCGAGCCCCGTCTCGATGAATTCCCCTGCGAAGGAGAGACCGCCGTGGATCCCGAGCGCATGGAGCCGGTGGAGCCTGTATTCGGCGTCCACATCGACCGTACCGTCAACGCCCCTGAGGTAATATGCGAGAGAGACTCCGCCACCAAAAATCCATGAAGGGAGCGCGCGGTCATCTTTCGATGCGGCATCCTCGATAGGCAGCCCCATAAAGTCGTCGGCAAACGCAGACGGAGCCAAGCCAAGGCACAGGACCAAGGAAAGAAGCGCATTACGAACAAACTTTTTTGTACGGGTACGGCGCATAACGAGAGGCATCCCTTGGGCGGCTATTTCCTGGGGTTGCGGTCGTCGTATTCGCCGAGCGACTTGTAGCCGTCGTTCAGCATCGCATCCAAGAGCTCGTTTCGCATGGCGTGTGCCGCCATCCAGCGGAACGCCACCACGGAGTAGCACTGTACGGCATCGACACCGAGCTTGATGAGATCGTAAATCTTGTAGCCATGGTCGATACCGCCGCATGCAATCACGCTCATCTGCGGGTAGTGCTCGCGGATGTACTTTACGTTCCACACCATGTTGTCGAACAGGGGCCGGCCCGACATGCCGCCGCAGTCGCCATCGGCACGGAGCGGGGCCAGGTCCTCGAACTTCGTCGAAACGGGCAGTTCGCTGATCTTCGATGTCGGATAGGTATTCCCGATGACGACACCGTTCACGCCGGTACGCACGAGCATGTCCATGATGGATATCAGGTGTCGCTCCGAGAGGTCGGGGCTGAGTTTCGCATACACCGCCTTGCGCAGTCCGAGGCCATTACGGAAATTCATGATTTCGGTAAAGATACGTTCCGAGAAGCTCATGTCGAGGTCCACGCGCGACTCGCCCGTGTTGGGGCAGCTCACATTGATCTCGATGTAGTCGCCTGCGCGGTAGGCTATGGTGAAACTTTCGAGGATATCCTTCAGCTTTTCGTCGGGGTCGGTAAGCCCGGGAGTCTCGGCGACGGAAATGCCCACGCAGAGGCCCGCCTTGTGGGCCTTCACGAGCTGGGAATCGACGCGCTTCGCGATGACTTCCACGCCCTCGTTGTTGAGGCCCATGCTGTTGTGGATGGCGCGGTCTTCTTCCAGGAAGCCGATACGCGGCCTGTGGGTGTTGCCCTCACGGAAGTGGCGTGTCGCCGTGCCGACCGTAATACCGCCAAAGCCGACATTCGCGTAATCCTTGATGCGCAGCGCCGTCTTGTTCGCACCGGCGGCCAGGATGATGGGACAACCGAGATAGAGCGAATTGCTGTGGTCCGAAAAGGTGATGACCCTCTTGAGCGGCTTCGAAAGATCGGGACGGCCACCCATGAAAGGGATAAACGGAGCGAAACGCGCTACATGCTTGAACGAATCGTGCCTGAACTCGGGAGAATTGTGGAAAATCTTACGGATAAGCGCAAGAACCTTGTCGCTAAAACGCAAATAGTATTCGTGGTTGATGCAATCATTTCCCATATTATTTAAATTACAAAAAAAAGAGGATACAGAAGTGCTCCAGAACGTAGAAAATAGAATACATGAGAGTTTCCCCAGCTATATAGAGGCCCTCAAGCGGCTCGTGCGCATCCCGTCCATCAGTTTCGACAATTTTGACCAGAAATTCGTACTCGAAAGCGCGGAAGCCGTAAAGAAAATGTTCGAGGACGCGGGGCTCAAGAACGTGCAGTTCCTGCTGCCGCCGAGCGGACGCCCGACCGTGTACGCCGAAAGCCTCACGGGCAAAGACAAGCCTACCGTCTTGCTCTATGCGCACCACGATGTGCAGCCCACCATGCGCGAAGCCCTCTGGAACAGCGCACCGTTCGAGCCCGAGATCCGCGGCGACCGCATCTACGGGCGCGGCACCGCCGACGACAAGGCTGGAATCATCACGCACCTTGCGGCTTTCAAGCAGGTCCGCGAAATGCTCGGCGACAAGGGACCGAACCTCAAGTTCATCATCGAGGGCGAAGAGGAATCCGGAAGCGCTGGCTTCGCAAATATCTTGAGTGAACACGCCGCCCTCCTGAAATGCGACGCGGTGATTGTGGCCGACCTCGGGAACTTCGCGAAGGGAACGCCCTCCATCACGACGACACTCCGCGGGATGAGCGCCGTGAACGTGACTCTCCGCAGCACCAAGACGCCGCTCCATTCCGGCAGCTGGTCGGGGCCGATTCCCGACCCCGCACAGGCTTTGTGCCGCATGATATCGTCGCTTACCGACGAGCGCGGGAATATCGCCATCCCGCATTTCGAAGACGGACTCGTACCGCCCACGCCCGAGGAACGGCAGTCGTACAGGAGCCTCGGCTACAGCGAAAAGACATTCCGTAGCGAGAGCGGTACTTTGGACAAAGTAAAATTGAACGTACCCGAAGGCGAAATCCTCGAATCGCTCTGGCGCAGGCCTTCCATCGTGGTGACCGCGATGGAGTCGGGCAACCGTAGCAACGCGGGCAACGTGTTGCAGGACTGCGCCTACGCGCGCATCGGGATTAGGCTTGCACCCGGCATGGACGCAGACAAGTGCTCGAAAATGCTAGTAGAATTCCTGGAAGCGCAGGTTCCGAACGGCCTCGAATTTACGGCCGACATCGAGGACGGCGCAAACCCGTTCGTCACCGATATCGCCCACCCCTTCTTCAAGAAGATGAGCGAAGCCATGGCGCAGGCCTACAAAAACGAGACCAAGTTCATCGGCTGCGGTGCGAGCATCCCGGGCGCAGAACTCTTCCGCAAGACCTTCGGCGACATTCCCATCCTGCTCACCGGGCTCGAAGATCCCGAATGTGCGGCCCACGGCGAGAACGAAAGCCTCTACCTCCCCGACTTCGAGGCGGGCATCGTCGCCGAGACGCTGTTCTTTGCTGGAATTTCGGAATAAGGTTGTCTGGAAGCATCATCAAATACTATATTGGGAAAGTATGGAAAAGAAACTGGTTGTATTGACGGGTGCTGGTATCAGCGCTGAATCCGGGCTCCGCACCTTCCGCGGGAACGACGGCATGTGGGAACACGAGAACATCGAGGACGTCTGCACGCCCGGTGCACTCCGCCGTGACCCGAAGCGCGTGATGGACTTTTACAATTTCTTGCGCAAGGGACTTCCCGAGCACAAGCCGAATGCCGCCCACATTGCGCTTGCCGAACTCGAAAAGCGCCTCGGCAACCGTTTTCTGCTGGTGACCCAGAACGTAGACGACCTCCACGAACGTGCGGGCAGCAAGCGAATTCTGCACATGCACGGCGACCTGATGAAGCTCCGCTGCATGGAGCATCCCGACCACGAATTCATGTTCAAGGGCGATGAGACGCTCGAGACCAAGTGCCCGTTCTGCGGTGCGGGGACGCGCCCCGATATCGTGTTCTTCGAGGAAGTCCCGCTCTACATGGAAATGATCCAGGACGCGCTGCGCGACTGCGACGAATTCGTGTACATCGGTACAAGCAGCGTGGTCTACCCCGCCGCCGGTTTCAAGAACTTTGCCAAACGCTTCGGCGCGAAGGTGACCTGCCTCAATCTCGAGATTCCGGCCCACGACCCGGATACCGACGTGTTCGTGCAGGGCAAGGCGACCGAAATCGTGCCCAAGTGGTGCGAAGAGTTTGTATAAAATGCCGCGACTTAGCGAATCCGAAGCTCTCGATTTATTCTTGAACGCGCCGCTCGACGAACTCTGCGCACGCGCAAACGCCGAGAAGGAACACCTGCACGGAAAATCCGTGTACTGGGTAAATAACCGCCAGATCAACTACACGAACGTCTGCGTTTTGCACTGCAAGTTCTGCGCCTTCTCGAAAATCAAGAAGGATAGCCCCACCGCATACGACTGGGACTACGATACTATCCGGAACAAGGCCGCAGAGGCGATTGCCGGCGGCGCCCGCGAATTGCACATCGTGGGCGGGCTCCACCCCGACCACCCCTTCGACTACTACATCGAAATGCTGCGCAAGCTGCGCGTGGAATTCCCGAAGGCGAACCTGAAGGCCTTCACCGCGGTAGAAATTTGCCACTTTGCGAAAATCTCGGGACAGACGCCCCTGCAGATCATGACGACACTCAAGGAAGCGGGTCTCGACGCGCTCCCCGGCGGAGGCGCGGAAATACTCGTGCAGAGCGTGCGCGACCAGATTTGCCCCGGCAAGGAGACCGGCGAGGAATGGCTCGACGTCCACCGCGCCGCCCACAAGATTGGCATCCCGACAAATGCGACCATGCTGTTCGGCCACATCGAAAAGCCCGAAGACCGCATCGCCCACATGCGCATGCTGCGCGACCTGCAGGACGAAGCCCCCGGATTCTTCGCGTTCATCCCGCTCGTGTACCACCCGGAACACAACGCGCTGCACAAGATTGTCCCGAACATCACGAGCGAAGAGGACATTCTGCGCACGGTCGCCGTCGCACGCCTCTTTTTGGACAACTTCCCGCATATCAAGGCCTACTGGATACAGATGGGCATCGAGACCGCGATGAAGGCGCTACACGCCGGAGCATCCGACCTGGACGGCACGATTATCGAGGAAAAAATCACACACGCCGCCGGAGCCACCGCACCCGTGGGCATGAGTCCCGACCGCATGAAATCGCTCATTGCAGCCGAAGGGCTCGTTCCCGTCGAGCGCGATGCATTGTACGAACGCTTCTTTTAACGAGAATCGTTCCCACTAATAGCCCTTTTCGGTTATTTTATCGGGAATATTGCAAGCAGCACACCTCTTTCTCTCAAATCTTCATATATTAAGAGAGTGATGCCGTTTACCCGAATTATACCTGCCCTCCTGCTCCTCGCGGCGCTTGCTCTTGCCCAAGGCATCGGTTCCGAGCAATTTAATTTCAACAAAATGAAAGTGAACCCTGCCGAAATGCAGAGCGAGCTGAACACGCGCGAAGACCTGCTGCAGGCCTTAAAGACGGGCAATACGGCCAAGGTCGACAGCGCCCTTCACGTTCTGTCGTACGAAAAGATTCCAGAATCGGCGATAGACAGTCTGGAAATTCTCCAAATCAACTTGATAATGGGGCGTTACGACTTGGCAGTCCCGCAGCTTGCGAACATCCTTATGAAAAAGAACAAGAAAGTCCGTTACTCCTTCGCCAACGACTCCCTGTATGAGTATCTCAGAAACGAGACACGGTTCGCCGCCCACTATACGGGTGGGCCGGTTGACGTAGAGCAAAGGGCACGTCATTTAAAGGTGATAGAATACATGACCGAGGCGATGCAGGCAGACATCAAGCAGGAATATAAAGACCTTGCAGGAATCCTTGTAGACTTGGCTCCCTATTATGAGATTTCGGACAAGGGGCAATGGATTTATCTCAGTAACGCATTTAAGGACATCAGTACAGACAGCCTGGCAAACATTATTTGTGTCCGAACGGAGGAACGTATCTACGCCATTCTAGATTTCCACCAAGAAATAGACACAAACGCCACCAAACCGATTTCCGAAAAAATACAGGCATTTTGCAAGAAATATCCGGAATCTGAGTATTCCGACTGGTTAAGCGGGGAAACCAGGAGTTTCGATTCACATCTAGATGACTACAAGCGATACAGAAATTATTATGAAGAAAAACTCTACACCGGCGGCTTGGGACTTGAGCTATTTATAGGAAACTCTTCGACTTTTGTAGTGGGCGTTCCCATACAGATTTCCAGGTTCATTCTCACTCCATCTTATATAAATGGAGAATCCTCCATAACAATAAAAGAGAACCAAGCAAAAGCACGCAATGACTTTGACGAGTTTTTCGTTACGGCAGGAATTGACGTATACGAAAACAAGTGGCTAAAAATTCAGCCTTTTGCCGGTGGATGGGATTTCTTTACAGCCGGTTTACAAGCGGATTTCCGTTTTTGGATGTCAAAAACGCCCGGCGAATTTCATGGCGCAGAATACATGACCCTTAAATTCCGGTACATGGGAATCTATCATGACACCAAGACCGCAACAAGTGACGAAACTGAAGAAGTTGAATGGACCGAAGAAAAGGAATGGGACCACCGGTTCTTCGTGGGCATAGGCGTCCATTTCTGGTAAAAACATAACTCCTTCGGCCGAACATTTTTATACATTATAGACATGAAGACGCTTTTCAAGATTATCTCGATTCTGATGTTTGCGGCCGTTTTCGGTTTCGCAGACTCCACCGCTACCGCAACTGCCGATTCCACGGTCAAGGCGACCGCGACGGATTCTTCTGTCGCCACAGCGGAATCAACAAGCATCCAGGAACTCAAGAAGAAGCATGCCGTATGGATCAAGCTCGAAGGCGACGTGGAACCTTCCATGTACGACTTCTGCGCCCGCGCCATCGCCGACGCGCTCCAGGAAAATCCGGACTACATCGTATTTGAAATCAACACCTTCGGCGGCCGCCTCGACGCCGCTTTCGACCTAGTAGACACCATCATGGCGGTCAAGGGCCCCGAAACCATCGCGCTCGTGAAGAAGAAGGCCATCAGTGCGGGCAGCCTCATCGCGCTCGCCTGCAAGAAACTCTACATGCTCGAAGCCACGACCATCGGCGACTGCGCGCCCATCGTGCAGGGCGGTGACGGCACCCCGCAAATCGTCGGCGAAAAGATCCAGTCCCCGCTCCGTGCCAAGTTCAGGAACCTCGCCCAGCGTAACGGGTACCCCGAACTCCTGAGCTCCGCATTCGTGACGCCGGAACTCGAAGTCCTCGAACTCACCGCCACGCTCGACAAGGGCAAGGCGACCCAGCGCGATACGACGCTCATCATCGAATCCAAGAAGTTCGCCGTCCTCGACAGCACCGAGAAGGCGTTCTGGGGCGCGCCTAAGATCCTCGTGAAAGAAGGCGAACTTCTGACCATGACCGACAAGGAAGCTCAGGAACTCGGTTTCTCCAAGGGCACGTTCAAGGACCGCGAAGAATTCGAGACGGCGCTCGCCATCGAAAAGGCTAGCGAAGTCGAGACGACCCTCGGCGAGAAAATCGCAGCGTTCATCGCGGCCATTTCGGGCATCCTGCTCATCCTCGGATTCGGCGCACTCTACATCGAATTCAAGACCCCGGGCTTCGGGCTCTTCGGCATCATCGGCATCATCCTCATCGGCATCGTGTTCCTCGGGCAGTTCGCCCCGCAGCTCGACGGCTACATGCCCGTCATCCTGCTTGTCGCGGGCATCATTCTCTTCCTTGTGGAAATATTCGTGATGCCGGGGACATTCCTGTTCGGCATCGGCGGTATCATCTGCATGATTATCGCGCTTGCGATGTCGTTCTCGCCCAGCGAACTTCCGGAATACGTCCCCGACGCCGTCGAGACGACGTTCGACGCGACCCCATGGCTACTGGGATTGCTCTACATGCTGTGCTGTGCGGGCGTCGCGCTCGTGTTCCCGATTGCTGCGAGCAAGTACCTGATTCCGCTCCTGCCCGAAGGCTGGACCCCCATGCTCAAGACCGACCTCGAGACCGCGGCCTCCCCCACGGAATCCGTGCAGGAAATTTCTGTCGGTGATATCGGCATCGCAAAGACGTTCCTCCGCCCCGTAGGCCAGGCGAGCTTCACCATGCCCGACGGCAGCGCCAAGCTCTTTGACGTGCAGACCCACGGCGAAATCATCGAGGCGAACACCCGCGTGAAGGTCGAATCCGTGCAGGAAGGCCATATCTGGGTCGTTCTGGACGAGAACGCCTAAAAATTTTAGTAGAATTTGAAAAAATAACACCGGAGACAAACAATGGATACACTCCTTATCGTTGGAATCATCATCGCGGCGATTGCCGTCATCATCCTCCTCGCCTTTATCGGCAAGTTCTTCAGCCTCTGGCTCCAGGCCTTGTTCTCCAGGGCAAACGTGAGCATCTTCCAGCTTATCGGTATGCGTCTGCGTAAGGTGCCGCCGCAGGTGATTGTTGAAGCCCGAATCCTCAGCTGCAAGGCCGGCCTCCCGGTCGATACGAACCTGCTCGAAGCCCACTACCTTAGCCGCGGTAACGTGCTCCGCGTGATTCAGGCGCTCATTGCCGCCAACAAGGCAAACATCAAGCTCGACTTCAAGGAAGCAGCCGCCATCGACCTCGCCGGCCGTAACGTGCTCGAAGCCGTGCAGATGTCCGTGAACCCGAAGGTCATCACGACCCCGAAGGTTTCCGCAGTGGCCCTTGACGGTATCCAGCTGCACGCCATTACCCGTATTACCGTGCGCGCCAGCATCCAGAAGCTCGTCGGTGGTGCCGGCGAAGAAACGGTTATCGCCCGCGTTGGCGAAGGCATCGTGTCTTCCATCGGTTCTGCGGTAAGCCACAAGGAAGTGCTCGAGAACCCGAACATGATTTCCAAGAAGGTGCTCGCCTCTGGCCTCGATGCCGGTACCGCATTCGAAATTCTCTCCATCGACATCGCCGACGTGGACGTGGGCCAGAACATCGGCGCCATCCTCGAGACCGACCGTGCCGAGGCCGACAAGAAGATTGCACAGGCAAAGGCAGAAGAACGCCGCGCCATGGCATTTGCCGCCGAACAGGAAATGAAGGCCAAAGTCATGGAAATGAAGGCGAAACTCGTGGAAGCCGAAGCCCAGATCCCGATGGCCATGGCAACCGCACTCCGCGACGGCAAGCTCGGCGTGATGGACTACTACAACCTGAAGAACATCGAAGCCGACACCCAGATGAGGAAGGAAATCGGCAACGCTCCCGAGGCCAAGTAAGCAACCGTAGGGCAATATGGAAACCCTAATATTCCTAGCCATCGCAGCCGTCATCGCGATTGTCGAGAACAAGGTCAAGAAGTCAAGGGAGCAGAATCAACTGCCCCCCTCCAGGCCCAGCGATTACGACAACGAATATGCGGAAGATTCTGAGGAAGAAGCGCAGGAGCCGCAAGTTCAGCCCCCGCGTTCCCTGCAGGATCT
>JAEEGF012092094.1_pt1 | contig 39570 bp, 34 predicted proteins | sample 9134171 | NCBI WGS metagenome assembly JAEEGF01 (sample SAMN16246542, study PRJNA631951) | gut metagenome | biome: gut microbiome; feature: rumen; material: AP-attached | host: Bos | place: Iran: Karaj | collected 2018-10 | reverse complement strand
ATCGTGTATCTTTGCACAAATAAAAGATTTAGTTATGCAAAACAACGAAAAACCCCATTTCGGATACATATATCCACGTCCTGCAGTCACCACCGATTGTGTCATTTTTGGTTTCGATATGACGGATGAGATTCTAAAGGTTCTGCTCATCGAACGAGGCATCGAACCTTTCAAGGGACGCTATGCCCTGCCGGGCGGTTTCATCAAGATTGAGGCAAAGACCAACGAGTATGGACTGGTGGTCGAAGAAACCAACGAGAGTCTGCTCGACTGCGCCAAGCGCGAGCTGAAGGAGGAGACCGGCTTCGATGTCCAGAACATCTACGAACTGGGAACCTGGAGTACGCCAGGACGCGATCCCCGTTGCATTACCATCACCGATGCCTATTATGCCCTGGTGACCATCCAGCCCGTAGAGGGGGGCGACGATGCGGCCGATGCCAAGTGGGTGCCGCTCTATAAGGTGCTCAATACCATCAAGAATCTGCCCGATGGGATGCGTTTCCTGGCTTTCGACCACGATGAGATAGTAACAGCGGCCCATGTCCGCCTGCAGCAGCAGTTGTGCTTCGAGCCCCTGGCCTTTAAGCTTCTTCCGAAGAAGTTCTCGATGACGATGCTCCAGAGGCTCTATGAATCCATCCTCGAAAAGAACTTCGACCGACGCAATTTTGCCCGCAAGATGCTCGACAGCGGCATCCTGGATTCTTTCCCCACCGAATCGAGGAGCATCAACTATCAGCTGAATCTCGAGAAGTATGAGGAATTCAAGCGCACAGGCAGGCTCTCGAACCTGATCTTCTGATCTGCAGCGAATCCTTGACAGTTTGTCCGTCTTCTCAATTTCTCTACCAGTCCCTTCTTGCTTCATTCTATTAAAGTGCGTCATTTTGACGCACTTTATTTTTGGCATACACTTTGCACAAATAGATGGCAGAAGGTTCTATTCCCTTTATAAGGATGAAGATTTACACTTTTTTGTACAAAATTCTATCCATTTCGGGAATAATGTTTACCTTTTAGTCCTTTTGACACATAGTAATGTGAGATGACAAGTCTCCGAATGTTTAACCAAACAAGTAGAACAATGAGTAACACAGAAGAAGCAAAGAAGACAGTTCGTGACAATGAAAAGACAACAGCCGATGGCCTCTCGATTTCCGAGATTCGCAAGGTCGTTACCGAACAGCTGGCTGGATATGGTGATGCGGATGGAATGAGCGTCATGAAGTTGGTAAGGCTTCTGGGCAGTGCCATTACCGGACGTAAGGAGGAATACAGGATTTCCTTCAATCGCGAGGACGAGGATCGCTGGTTTGTCGATTTCCCCAACTGGCCCTGGAAGAAGGGCAACCTCGAGATGGTTTGCGGAGCGGATAGGTTCCTGGATCTCCTGAGCGAAGGAAAGGATCGTGTCACGATTATCGCGAAGACCACTTCCAATAAGCTGGACGAAGCAGAATTCCAGCAGCTCATGCAGGAGGGTTGGCACGAGTTGGAGCAGACACAGTCCTCGCTGACAGGTGGTGCCACCTATACGGTTCGAGGAGCCAAGGCCGAACAGTTCATGCGCCAGCATCCCTTGACGGGAGAATCGATGCCCCGCACCCTTTGGCTTTGCCCGGTGACGCTCTTCGTCGTAGGTCGTTATCCGAAATACTTCTACGTCAAGGCTGTCGAAGAATAAACCCACTCACAGGTTTCCGGTGGTTTGTGCCGCCGGAAACATTCCAAAAACAAGTAAACCCAATTAAAAATATACACGTATGTTAGGAGCAATCATTGGCGATATCGCCGGATCAACATTTGAGTTCTGCAACACGCACGACTACAACTTCCCGCTTTTTGACCTGCTGAGCAATTTCACCGACGACAGCATCTGCACTGTGGCTGTTGCCGAGTGGCTGCTCGACGATCCCAACCTCTCGCACGAAGTTCTTGAACAGAAACTGGTTGAATTTGCCCACGAATTTCCCTGCCCGATGGGAGGATATGGCGGTGGCTTCCGCACCTGGCTCTTCTATCCCGAACAACTCAAGGACTATCGTGGTTTCTATACGGGCGGCGAACGTGTCCCCTACAATTCCTGGGGCAATGGTTCGGCCATGCGCGTCTCGGCAGTAGGCTGGATGTTCGATACGCTTTGGCAGACCGAGAATGCTGCCGAAATCTCGGCATCCATCACCCACAATCACCCCGAAGGCATCAAGGGTGCACAAGCTACTGCAGCAGCCATCTTCATGGCACGGACAGGCAGCTCGAAGGAGGAAATCCGCAAGTACATCGAGGAGAAATATGGCTACGACCTGCATCGCACCTGCGATGACATTCGTCCGACCTACTATTTCAATGGCAGTTGCCAGGGCACGGTGCCCGAAGCCATCGTCGCCTTCCTCGACAGTCGAGACTACGAGGATGCCATTCGCCTGGCTGTCACGCTGGGTGGCGACAGCGATACCCTTGCCTGCATCACGGGCGGCATCGCCGAAGCCTTCTATAAGGAAATCCCCTCCGACCTTGCCGGTGATGCGCTCGACAAGCTGCCTCCACGCTTCGTCGAGGTCATCGGACGGCTACAGGAGCAGGGACATTACATCAAGACATTCTGAGGAACGGTTTGTCCTCAAACTATACTTTACACCTTTTAAATAAATTATTTACAGTCAAACTTAAAACAACAATTGTTATGGAGAAAAAAGCACGTATCAACAACCTGATTATCGTTGATGAGAGTGGATCAATGGGACATCTGCGGGAAGCAACCCTTTCCGGTATCAACGAGACGATTGGAACCATCCGCCGCGCACAGGAGGAGTTCAAGGAGACACAGGAGCACACCCTGACGCTGGTCACCTTCGACACGGGCAACACGCCCTATGTCCGTACGATGATCGACAACACGCCCATCTCCGAAATCAAGGAGTTCACCGACTACATGCCCTGTGGAGGCACACCCCTCTACGATGCGATGGGCCAGTCGCTGACACGTCTGCACGACCGCATCAAGGATGACCCCGATGCAGCTGCCGTGGTCACGGTCCTGACCGATGGTTTGGAGAATTCCTCCCGCGAATGGACAGCACCTGCCCTGCGCAGCCTGATCGAGAAGCTGAAGGCCGAAGGCTGGACGTTCTCCTACATGGGCTCGGCGCACGACGTGAAGGAGGTGACCGACCTGCTGGCTATCGAGAATGTGCTGGAATTCAGCCACGATGTCCGTGGAACCCGCAATTCCTGGTCACGTGACAGTTCGTCGAAGAGAGCATATTATCGGAAGATGAACGAGATGTACAGCGGGGGGGCAGGCTTTTCTGATAGGGATTTGATGGAGCAAAAACGTCGGTTCGCCCGCGAATATTATGGTCCAAGGGTAACACCCGACGATATCCGGACGCTCGCTCCCGGCGAGATCTTCGTCTTCGGCAGCAACATCCGGGGCTTCCACGCAGGTGGAGCCGCTGCAGCAGCCATGCATCATTTCGGCGCCGTCTGGGGCCAGGGTGAAGGCTTGCAGGGTCAGAGCTATGCCATCCCGACGATGGAGGGTATCGAGAACCTGAAAAGTGCCGTGGAGCGCTTCACGCAATTTGCTGCCGAGCATCCCGAACTTCGTTTCCTCGTGACTCGCATCGGATGTGGCATCGCCGGCTATGCGCCAGCAGCGATTGCCCCGTTGTTCCGCGACTGCATCAACCTCGAGAATGTCACCCTCCCCGCCGACTTCTGGCAGATTCTGGGTCTCCGGATGGATATCTGATCAGGCAGCGATAGCAACCCGCTCCCCGATAGGATAACCCTTTAAAATGGCAGCAGGGGAGAGCCCGCTGGCTCTCTCCTGCTTTCTTACAGTTGCGCGAATCGTGTTGAGGATTCGGTTCTTGGTGCTCTTGGCAACATCTTCGCTGCTGTAGCCCAGCAGCTGTGCGAGTTCCTTCATCGACTTGTTTTCGAAGTAGTACCCTTCGACCAGTGCACGCTGGCGGGCCGTGAGCTTCTTGAGTTCGGCCTCGAGCAGGGCGAGCTTGCGGTCCTTGGCTCGGTCGCTCTCCTCGATGAAGTCGGCCCAGGAGCGTATCTCCTTCTGGATGAAGTCGATCCGGTCGGCCGTGATGCTTTCGTCGTCGAGCGAAGTCTCCGCGTTCTGGTTCGCCACCTTCCGAAGGTACTCGTGTGCCTTGTTCGTGCACACAGTCGTCATGTACGACTGCAGTTTGGTCGGCACTTCCGATAAGGCGCCCGTCGCAAGCTTCTCCAGAAGCAGCAGCCATGCGTCTTGCAGGATGTCCTTGGCATCGTATTCGGGAATCCCGAAGTGATGCCGCAGGAGGTTCATTACGGTTGAACGAATTTTCTCCTCATTCTCGATCATGATTTCCATAAGCGTTCTCTCCATATTATAATTTGGTTTTCGAATTGCCGCGCAAAGATAGGAAAAAGTTTTCAATCCACCAAATAATTTTTACACTTTTTTCAAAAATACGGCACTTTTTTCATCAAATCCCCGGTTTTGCAGTTCGAAACCTCGATTTTCTGCGTCATTTTTACATAAAATACATAGTTTTTTGAAAATATTATCTAAAAATGTGTTTTATTTTGCATTCTACATCATTTTTTACGAAGTAGCGTCCCAATAATCCGATTGTGTAGAAGTAACACAGTTCATTTCGTACAATAAAAGGCGGGTTTCGTACATTTTGCCTCGTTTTTCTTGGAAATTTCGAAGCCAAACCCTATCTTTGCACCGTCAAAAGTGTTAAATTAAACAAAATAGGAGAGCCGGCGGACTTGGTTGATGAGCTTTGGTTTGGAGAAACCAGAAATAACCCTTATCTTTGCAGCGTTTATGCAGCGTTTTACTTAAATTACTTAGCGAAGATCCAGAATGACGCCACATCTGACATTCTCCAACACCACCGGCCTCTTCCGGTTCCCGACCGACAGCATCGTCTATATTGCTGCCGAAGGGAACTATTCCCGTTTCAAGATGGTCGATGGCGACGAGCAGGTGCTGGTGTGCCAGCTGGGGCAGCTTGAGGAAGCCATGCGCAGTCAGCTTCACGAGGAAGACAATCGGTTCTCGCGCGTGGGCCGTAGCTTGATTATCAATCTTGACTTTGTCTATGTCATCAATCCAGCCAAGGGCCAGCTCATCCTGAGCAACGGCTGTGGTATGAAATACACGATTGCGGCTTCGCGCGAAGCCCTTGCGGCGTTGAAGAATGCATACGACAAAGGTCTTATCAAATAATGTTTTATTGTCGGAACAATGGAGGACATAAAGGATTCTGAAATACGTATCATTGGCAAGGACGAAACCTACGACCAGAACACGATGCCTGGAAATCCCGAGGCAGATTGTTCGAAGAGTATTCCTGCGCCCGAGAAAAGGGATTTCGATAGGAGAGAAGGCCATTACAACAAGCCGCGCGAAAGCGGCGTTATCCGCAGGCTGGTCATCTTGTTTGTCCTTTTGGTCATCGTGGCCAATGTGATCTTCTTCATCTTCAGGGGCTGCATGTTGTCTGCTCCACCGGTCGATGAGCCCATGATTGGGATGGAGGAGTTGGAGAATGCCATGTTCGACCCGGAAGTGCCCGAAGGAAAGTTCGAGTCGCTGGGGAGTGCTGCCGACAGGTCGAAGCTCGACGATCTTCAGCCTTCTTTGCAAGCGTCGTCAGTTCCTTATTGCGAGGAAAAGGAGACCGAAATCAATGGAATCGGATTAAAGCTGCTGATACCTGTAGGCGCTGTGCCCAAGTTCGAGGTAGGCAGGATTGATCCCGAAGATTCGAACATTGTCCTGGCATTGCAGGCTGCGGATATCCGCAAGGACAACGGGGAAATTGTGGGAGCCTCGGTCTATAATGGGGAAGTGGTAGGAAAAGGATTGGCCAAGAAAGGATATGTTTCGATTATTCGTGGAAAAATGAGGGTAGGGGTGACCGAAAGCAGCCCCTTGTTCGAAGCAGCCATCCAGGAGGGAGGCGACTTCTTCCGCCAGTATCCGCTTGTGGCCGATGGGGTTATGGTCGAAAACCAGCCCCGAGGGAAAGCCATTCGTCGCGCCATCTGCCAGCGGGGCAGCAACTTCTTCGTGGTCGAAACGCTGACTCCCGAATCGTTCCACGATTTCGCGCAGGCCCTGCAGGACCTGAATATCGACAATGCCGTCTATCTGGTGGGCAGTCCCTATGCGCTCGGATTCCTTCGCGACAGCAACAGCAGGCTCCACGAATGGGGCGAATCCCGGTTTGCCAAGGCCGAGAATATCAGCTATCTGATTTGGAAAAAGCAATAGGGTTCAGCGCTTATCCCACCTTCAGTCGCTTCATCTCCAGCATGCAGCTGGTGGCCCACCACGTACGCAGTTCGTCCCTGTAGTCCTGCTGCACGGCAAACGTATGGGCATAGAGGTAGTTGCGGCAGTTGAACGCATCCCAGCTCACTTCGATTTCTCCTTTCTTGGGTATCGACAGCGCAAAGCGGAACAGCACTGTCTTCCCATCGCCCGCCATGACCAATGGGGCGGTCACTTGTGCCAGGTCTTCGACAAACTGCTTGTAGCACCGATTCAGTTCCGGTTCAAATCCCGTTCTCTTGTTGCCTTGTGGACTCGTTTTCTTGTTGTCTTGTGGTCTCGTTGACATGTCGTCTTGTGGTCTCGTTCTCTTGTCGTCTTGTGGACTCGTTGACTTTTCCTCCCGTTTGCTCGTCTCCTCGATAATCCCTTCGAGGAAGCTGACCTTGTAGGCAATCATCGGGCAATGGAAGGTGCGCAGCAGGCGCTTTCGGTCCAGCTTCTGCCGGTTGTTCTGCGACTGCTTCAGTGCCTCCTGCATCAGCCGGATGGTTCGTTGCAGTTCGGCTTCCCGTGCATCGCGTTTGGTGCGCAGCAGGCGCACAGCCTCTTCGATACATTCTTCGACACCCTCACGTGTATAGACCAGTCGCACGTTGTCGGTGTCGTTGCCGTAATGAAGGCAGACGTGGTGCGGACCCGCCAGATAGACCCAGGCGCGGTCGTCGGGCTGCGGCGTGAAGTGCCGGCGCTCTACCTCTTCGTCCAGCTGCTGCAGCGTGTGTGCCACAAATTCCGTATCGGCCCGATGACGTTCCGACTGCGCCCAGTCGGTCAGCTCCCGGATGAGTGCCTTGCCGGCAGCCAGGTAGTCTTCGGCAGCCACGGGGTCCTCTTCCACATAGCTGCGATACTCCGACTGGAGCCGGGCCTCGAGCATGCCGACATAGTCTTCCCCTGCTGCTTCGTACTGCATATATTCGTTGCGGAGGTTGTCGAACTCCGTCACTTCGACCGTCAGTTCCTGTTCCATTCTATTCTCTTTTTGATAACATCGAAAAACTCGCTTCGAAATAATAACAACGTATTTGTTTTAGGTGAAAATGGCCTCGTCTCTCGCTTCAATAGCGGAGACTTGGCAGTTTTTTTTTAAAACACGAATTATCACACTTTTCATGAATTTTATTTTGTTCTGTTGTATAAGATCACGGATTTCTCGAATGCGGATTATCGGCTTTCCCAAAGGAGACCAGTGGTCATTGCTTCGCCGACCACTGGGGCGGAAACCACGGACGCCTTGACCATATTAATCTCACACAGAATGCACCCTTCATCTTTAACCACGAATCTCACGAATCCTCACGAATCTTTTTTATTCTTGTCCCAACCACACCTATTCGTGTCGATTCGAGAGATTTGTGGTCTTAAAAAAAAATACATGAAAAATTCGTGGTTAATTCGTGGTCCTCTTAAAAATCTTTGATTGTCTTTCTTCAACGTTAATGACCGTATAATGACTCGTTAATTATCCATTAATTATTTGTAGTACCCATCATTAACGAATAATTATACGGCCAATTAATGGGCATTAACGTTAAAAAGAGAAAAATCTGTGTAAATCTGTGAAATCTGTGTGCCCTAATCCGGACCAGCATCCGTGCTATCCGCGCTGAGTGCGGCGAAGAAACGCACTCAGCCTCCCCTTCGACCTACAGCTATCCGTTTAATCTTGGTTATCCGTGATCTGCTAATCCATTTTTGTCCTTTTCGTCTTTTCGTCCTTTTTCGGAATTACACCCATCAATATTTTAATTCCGAAAACATCGAAAATGCCGAAATTATCGAAAACTATATTTTCGTTTTTTTGATGTTCAGTTATTATCCGCTTTTGTTTTCGAATGTCGAAAAGCTCGCTGCAAAAGTAGGCATTATTCCGCATTCTTCCAATTTTTGGAACGAAAAATCGAAAAAGTCTCCCGATTTTTTGGATTCTTCCCCGAATTCTTTTATCTTTGCACCTGATATATCATCCAATTTTCGGAATAATCCGATAACTCTCCGAAAAACACCAGACATCATGATCAACCGACAGCTTCTACATCCCGAGAGCATAGTAGTGATAGGTGGCTCGAACAACGTCCACAAGCCGGGCGGTGCCATCGTCCGGAACCTCATCCAGGGCGGCTATCAGGGCACACTCCGCATTGTCAATCCCAAGGAAGACGAAATCCAGGGCATCAAGGCATTCCACGATGCCAAGGAGATACCGCCCACCGAGATGGCCATCCTCGTGGTGGCAGCCCGATTCTGCCCCGACTATGTCGATTACCTGGCAGCCGAGAAGCAGGTGCGCGCCTTCATCATCATCTCGGCCGGTTTTGGCGAAGAGACCGCCGAAGGTGCCCGGCGCGAACAGCACATTCTCGACACGTGCGCCAAGTATGGTTGTGCGCTCATCGGTCCGAACTGCATCGGCATGATGAATGCCTGGTATCATGGCGTCTTCACCAAGCCCATTCCCCAGCTCAATGCCAAGGGTGCCGACTTCATCTCGGGCAGTGGTGCCACGGCCGTCTTCATCCTCGAATCGGCGGTCATCAAGGGCCTGCCCTTCAACTCGGTGTGGAGCATCGGCAACGGCAAGCAGATCGGCATCGAGGATGCGCTGCAGTATATGGACGAGAACTTCGACCCCGAGCGCGACTCGCACATCAAGCTGCTCTATATCGAAAACATCTCCGACCCCGACAAGCTGCTCTATCATGCCGGTTCGCTCATCCGCAAGGGCTGTCGTATCGCCGCCATCAAGGCAGGCAGCAGCGAGAGCGGTTCGCGTGCCGCCAGTTCGCATACGGGAGCCATCGCCAGCAGCGACTCGGCGGTCGAGGCACTCTTCCGCAAGGCAGGCATCGTGCGCTGCTTCTCGCGTGAGGAACTCACCACGGTGGGCTGCATCTTCACGCTTCCGACATTCAAGAACCGCAATTTCGCCATCGTCACCCATGCCGGAGGTCCAGGTGTGATGCTGACCGATGCGCTGTCGAAGGGTGGTCTGCAGGTGCCGCAGCTTTCGGGTCCTGCCACCGAGGAACTCAAGTCGAAGCTCTTCCAGGGAGCTGCCGTCAGCAATCCCATCGACATCCTCGCCACGGGCACGCCCGAGCAGCTGGGCATCGCCATCGACTTCTGCGAAAAGCGTTTCGACGAGATCGATGCCATCTTTGTCATCTTCGGTTCTCCGGGTCTCGTGCAGCTCTACGAGGCCTACGACGTGCTGCACAGGAAGATACTCGAGTGCCGCAAGCCCATCTTCCCCATCCTGCCTTCGATGAACACGGCAGGTCCCGAAGTCGCCGAATTCCTCGCCAAGGGCCATGTCAACTTCTCCGACGAGGTGACCGTGGCCAACTGTCTGGTCCGTGTCATGAACACCCCCCGGCCGGCACCCGCCGAGGTCACGCTCTTTGGTGTCGATGTGCCGAAGATTCGCGACATCATGAGCGGCCTGAAGGAGAGCGGCTACATCTCGCCCGACCTGGTGCGGCAGATCTTCAGCTGTGCCGGCATTCCCATGGTGCCCGAGATGGTGTCGGAACGGAAGGAGGACCTGCTCGCCTTCGCCGACCGGATCGGTTATCCCGTGGTCGCCAAGGTCGTCGGGCCCATCCACAAGAGCGACGTGGGCGGCGTGACCTTGAACATCCGCGATCCCGAACACCTCGCCTGGGAGTTCGACCACAAGATGAAGATCGAAGGAGCCAAGGGCGTGATGGTGCAGAAGATGCTGCGCGGCACCGAGCTGTTCATCGGCGCCAAGTACGAACCGCGTTTCGGCCACGTCGTGCTCTGTGGTCTGGGCGGCATCTTCGTCGAAGTGCTCAAGGACGTCTCCAGCGGTCTGGCGCCCCTGTCGGTGTCCGAGGCCGAATCGATGATCCACAGCCTCCGGGGCTACAAGATCATCAAGGGAACGCGTGGGCAGAAGGGCATCAACGAACACAAGTACATGGAGATCATCGTGCGCCTCTCCACCCTCCTGCGCTTCGCCACCGAAATCAAGGAGATGGACATCAACCCCCTCATCGCCGACGAGAACGACGTTGTCGCCGTCGATGCCCGCATCCGCATCGAAAAATAATTGTAAATTATTAATTGTTAATTGAAAAAGATCCTCAACCCCTGGCTTGGCATCAAGGGCTACAACTGCATCTGCTGTAGTCCCGGCAATCCCCGAGGCCTTCATCTCGAGTTCTGGGAGGATGGCGACGACATCGTCACCCGATGGCAGCCCGACCGGGACTTCCAGGGTTGGCTCGACACCCTGCATGGTGGGGTGCAGGCCATGCTGATGGACGAGGTCGGCGGCTGGGTCGTCACGCGCAAGCTGCAGACCACCGGTGTCACCAGCAAGATGGAGGTGCAGTATCTGAAGCCCATTTCGACCAACGAGCCCCACCTCACCATCCGTGGACGCATCGTACGCCAGATGCGCAATGTCGCCTTCATCGAGACCGAGATCCTCGATTCCTCGGGCGAAGTCTGTACCCGCTCCACCCTCGTCTATTTCTGTGCCTCGCAGCAAAAAGCCGCCGAAACCATCGGTTTCAACGGCTGTGAGGTGGAGGATTCCGAAACAGAGGAATTACAGTAGAAAGCAGTTCAGCAGACCGATCACGAAGCCGAGCAGCGCTCCGAACCACACGATGGCCTTCAGTTCCTTCTTGGCGATGTCGTGGATGAGCTGTTCGGCTTCCATCATGTCCATCTCGTTGATGCGTCGTTCGATGATCTGGCTGATGTCCAGCGCCTCGAGCATCTTCGGCAGCTGCTCCTCGATCACCGACTGGTAGAGCTGGATGATGGCGCGGCGCGTCGAAGCCACCTGTTCGGGGCGGTCCTTGATGAGGTCCTGCACGGGCATCTCCATCACCTGCGCCACGCCCTCGGCCACGAGCTTCACCGTCATTTCGGGCGCCTTCTGCTCCAGCATCTCGTCGATGTTCTTCGCCAGGTGGCTCTCCGTCGGTCCCTGCACGAGGCCCAGCACCTTATCCACACGGAACAGTCCCGCCACGCCATGCTGCATCTTGTCCAGGGCGTGCTCCACGGCGATGTGGGCAATCTGCTTGCCCAGGCCCGAATTCACCAGCTTGTCCGCCACCAGGATCGACAGTTCCTGCGTGGCGCTTTTCTCCAGTGTCACGAGTTCCTCTTCCGCCATGTAGTGGCCCAGGTATTCGCGCAGGGGTTCGCGGTCGGCAGTCAGTTTCTCCACCAGTTCGTCGAAGGCTGCGCCCACCTTCTGGAGCATCTCGTCCGACAGCAGCGTCTCCTTCATCACGTCGTGGTTCATCAGGTTGGCGCTGATGGCCTGTCCGATCGACGCCGCAATCCTCCCTTTCTCCTTCGGGATCACTCCCGGCGTGAACCATACCCTTCGTCCGAAGATGTATTTAGCCCGATGTGGCCGGAACAGCATGCGGATGGCAATGTCGTTGGTCACATATCCGATGCCTGCCGCAATCAGCGGCGTAAAGATGTAGCTTAGTGGAATCATATCGCTTCTATTTTCAACATCGAAAAACACGGTGATTTTATTCCGAAATCTACGAAAAAAAACGAAATATACGAAAAACGTTTTTCGAGTTTTTTGATGTTATGTCCTTTTTTATTGATTAATTTTTTTGTTGTTTATTTCAGGAATTGTGAAACAAGACTTCGAAGATACTCATTGGATAATCTTGAAGGCCCTTGCCGGCTTATCTCATCGTGTTCAATGGTTTTCTTTCGGATGACGTATTTGCGTTCTTTCCTGTCGATGGTAGCCAGAAGATGGTAGTTCCCTTTGAACTGCTGTTCGATGCGAAGGTTCTCTACTTTTCGACCAAACTCGTCAATATAGCAAGTTGGGGCACTCGATTGTGTCAAATGCCATGCTTCTATATGGGCTTTAAGGGTGGTATCTACAGCAGCAGTCCATTGTTCTTGAACACCATGCTTCTCTGCAAGAGCGCGGAATCCCTGGATGGCCTCTGCTACTTCGCGAATGATGCTTTCGGGTCTGCGTATGCCGTTTTCGGCTGCCAGTTCTACAACATCTTCAATTGTGATATCTGCGAACTTGCCTCGTATCATCAGGCAATGGTGTGTCTCGGGCTGGTAGCCACCACTATTGAAGATGTACGTCATATCATAAGCCGGAGACAGGCGCCAACTTCCATGTTCGTCCATAAGGAAAGAGAAGTTCTTGTTGTGGTCGTCGGTATTGTTGGCCAAAACATTGAATACCAGACGCCGGAACACCTCTTCGCTGTCTCGTTCGGTGAGGCGCATTTTGCGGCATACCCACAATAGTTTTTCATAGCTGTCTGCTTCGGGGTAGAGGGCTGCCAATGTCTGCATATGGAGTTTCTTTCCCTGTTCGCGGTCGAAGCGCTTGGTGACAAAGTGCTTCTTGCCTTCTACGTCAATCAGCCAGCACGGCATCATCTGGATTCCTGCTTTGCAGGCCATTTCGTAATACGCCATTTCCAATTCGGCAGTCGATCGTTCGTGAATGCCAAACTTCAAGATGCAGTATTCATACCCCGCAAGGTCACTGACCTGGCCGCTGCGAATCTCTCCTGTTTCTCGGTTGAAGGCGATAATGGCCTTGGGTTGACGACCACCTGCAGATGTGCCGACAGCCAGTAGTGCCTGCATCGTTAGCGACTGCTCGGGATCGATGTGAGCCTTCTCGCGATTGGCATAGATCTGATTGGCGAGGTCAATCAAGGCTTTCAGATTCAGGCTGTCCTTCGACAAGAAATTGGTCGTCTCAGGTTGGAACTCGAAGGCCCCCATCGCCCTTTTGCCAATGAAGGCCAGTTTGTCGAGGGGTGTAATCTCACCCAGCCGGATGCCCTGATGCTGTCGCCATTGCTCAAACAGTTCGTTGCCCCATGAGTCGGGCAGGGAGTCAGCCAGAAATGGCGGTAGTTTCTGATAGATCTTCTCCGAAGCACCATATATCGGGCGAAGGCTTTGAGGCAGTTTGATGGAAGCATTCAGCGGCGAGATGTCAAGCCCATTGTCCACCCAATCGCGACTGAATTCGAAGTAAGGCAAGCCTCGACGCAGGTCCATGCTCAACCTGCCCACCTCGCGCCCCCACAACATTACTTTCAGTATTCTGGTTGTCATGACGTGTCGTTATTGAATGTCGTTCTTGTTGGCGGAATGTCTGATGCGTTGTGCCTTTCGTCCATCATCCTTGACGAGATAGGCGGATTCGGGCAATTCGGGCATCAGTTCGTCGATATCGTTGATGCAGCCGATGGCTTTCAGCAACAGTAGGAAGGTGCTCAGCGACATGTTGGGCACCAGGCCATTCTCGAACTTGTGAATGGTGTTGACCGTGAGTCCCGACTGTTCGGCCACGTCACGCTGCGTCATGTGGGAACGCATACGGTAATCCTTGAATCGCGTGCCCAGCAAACGTACCAGTTCCGGTATCGAAAATTCATAATAATCTGTCATAGTTGCTCCACTTTATAAATTAACCAATCGGATGATTTAAGCCCGATTTTCGTGCTTAACTTATACGATTGTTGTATTTAACGCTGCAAATATACGCATTATTTTCATATTCCAAAACAAAAAGGGGAAAAAACTCGGGTCGCACGTGTTTTTTCCCCTTTTTGAAGGCATTTTATCCGAAAATACTATTCCGTTTTCTTCGCATTGACAAGGCGAAGCGAGAAGTACATGGCTACACCCAGGATGACGAAGAGTCCGAGCGTGCCGACGAGGAGCGATAGGCTGGAGATGCAGAGCAGTACGTAGATGAAGATATAGACCAGCGCCATGAACGAGCAGGCCGCCAAAGCCACGTTCCGCTTCTTGATGATCGCATTCAGGTAAACGAATACCATGCCCAATATCATCAGCGCCGACACGAGGTAGGCCTTCTGGAAGCCTATCCATTCGCTGAACGAAAGCAGCATCAGATAGAAGAGCACCAGCGCCACACCGATAAGAATGTAGTTGAGCATATTGATCTCGCTGTTGACGCACATCTCCGCAACGAAGACGGCCACCAGCGACAGCAGGATGACCAGGAAGGCATATTTCAGCGCACGGTTGATTCGCTTGTATTGCCCGCCAGTGATCAGCAGTTTGGTGCCAATGTGCAGTAATTCGTACGATTGGTCGCGGGAATAGAACACCTGGTCCACGTCATTGCGGTTCAGGCTCGAAATCTTCCACGTCGCCTTGAAGCCCTCGTCGGTCACTTCGCGACTCGAAGGCAGCATGAATCCGATGAAGCTGGGGTCCTTGCAGTTGCCTTGCATCGTGAGGACGGAAACATTGCCGATAGGGGAGAGGTTGAGTTCGTCCGAGCCCTTCAGCTCTGTGGCGATATCGAAGGCGACAGCCTTGTTGCCCACCTGGTCACTCAAATCTATAATCTTGCAGACGAGCTCCTTGTCAGTGTTGAAGATATGGTTCAGATTGGAATTGCCATAGTTGTGGAACGACTGGTTCAGTTCGATAGCCTGGCCCCCGATCTTCACCTTCACGGCGTCCTCGATACCACGTTTGTCGTTGATGGCGATGATAACCTGGGTATTACTCCAGTCGAAGCGCACAGGTTTCGAACTGCCTGCCATGGTGCCCGTTTTCATCATCTCCTTCAAGTTGAACACACCGCCGCCCGACAGCTTGGTCCGATAGACCAGGGCATCAAAGATGCCGCGATGCAGCACTTCGCTCTCCACATCCGTTGTCAGCTCGATGCGATCGGGAAGTACATACATGCAGGTGTAGGGCATAACGACGCTTTGAGAGTCTCTGACCACGGGCACGCAGAGGATGGGCCCGACGAAATCCTGTTTCCTGCTCCAGGTTTCAGCAACTTCCGTTTGTGTCTCATCCGACAACTTGATTCGTTCGCCGACGAGACCCATGATGCTGAAACTGATCACCCAGAATATCACCGACATGAGAGCGATAAGCAGGCATTTTTTGATGGTCTTTTCCATAATGATAAGGATTTAATTAGTTTTTGACGCTGCAAATATAGGACTATTTTTCATGAAATTCAAGGGTAAACCGTCTTTTTTTTCTATTTATTTGGCCATGTCGGCGAAATAGCGTATCTTTGCGAGCAAAATTTGGCCGACCATTGGTTACACCACTATTGATATTTTAATAAAACAACATGATTTATCCTGAAGATATAGAATATCTTTTTCAAGGCTCAAGAGAAATGATAAGTTTCTTGGACAAGGAAATGGACCGTTTCGAAAAGGTTAATTCTTTCGATATCATATCCCTTTTTAATAAAACGGATATGATAGGTAAGTTCATCACTGCCTGTGAATTCACCGAGCGTGAATGCAAGGATATCGATTTCTCCAAACTTGACATCTCGAATTATCTGGCATTATTGGACGTCTATTATGATTTTCCAACAGTTACAGATCGGTTTATCTACTTTTTGGACCGTATCAGGAATCATCATGAGGAAATGGAATTCGATGCTTTTCATCACCATGTCGATTACTTGAAGTCCCATTTCACTGGTGAGATGGATGGTTCTATTTTAAATAGATACTTAGAATCATTCAATGACTTGAAAAATAGAAATATCGAAACAATTTCCAATATGATTGATTTGGCTAAATCCATGCACATGGATGTTTACAAAAAAATATCTTATATAGGAGAAGAATTGATGACCGATGAAGAATTGAATAAGTTCATCATTCGGGAATTTCGTCGCTTTGCCACTGATGAGAAATATAACTTCAAGCAGAAACTCAGGAACTATGCCCTGAAACTCAAGAACAACCGGCTGGAGCCGCTTTCCCGAATCCATTGGGCAAAACTGGCTGACCTTGACGATGAGATTGTCAAGAAGGTCATCGATGGCAAAAAGATTGACGAAAATGCCTACAAGGATTATTATGATGTTTTCGATCTGATGGAGCTGAATCATCAGAAGAAACTCTTGTCCGAACTGAGGGAAATCGCTAATCCGGAGGGCCTGTTCGACTGGGATGTTTTGTTCGAACGGCATTATTCGATGCATCTTTTTTTGAACGTGGACAACGTCTATTTCTTCTTCAATCGAGTTCACAGGGAGAATCTGATCAAGTGCGAATTGTATGATGACTTGGCGGAGCAATATCATAAGTTCCTCTATGGATCGGATGTAAAAGATGAGGCACCAACCGTCGCTCCTCAGATACCTGCCCAAACAAATACAGAGCCATCAAAGATGCCCGATGGCATCATCAACAGGAGGATTGACGAGGCAAAGTTAATAGACCTCATCAAGAATTATGTTGATGGTCCTCACAAGTCAAATTACTTTGACAAGAAGAGTTATTGGCTGTCGATTTACATCGTATTGCGTCAGAACCTGAAACAGTTGGATGGCTCGCCCATATTCCTGCCTGCTTCAAGACCAAAGTTCGTCAAGTGGGTGAATGCCAACATCCAGCCTGTCAGCGTGCCATGCGATAAAGGATCTTTGGATACTCCGTCCCCCTATTTCCGCAACGAGAAGAATTATCCCTGGAACATCCAAAGTTTCTACAAGGCTGGCGGTACCCAGGACAAGACTTTCAATGGTTACTCGATGGTCGCAGACTATTTTCAAACCAACCTGATCGAAAAGCTTGCCGATTTCCTGATTCCCGCCGTTCATTGATAGTCGATTCTCATCTTCTTCAAGCGAAAGTAATGTCCCTAATATCCCTTAATATCCCCAAAAATCCCTAAGTATCCCTTCGAAATTCTTTTAGTTCCTTAGTTTCGGCTCGTATAGTTCTTTAGTTTTGCATTTAGTTTTGTCTTTTTTGACCTAAAACTTGCAATTATACGAAATTTTTTGTATATATTTGCGTCGCAGTCCAGAACAATCCGGGCTGCGATTTATTTTGCAATCGATTATTAACAATTAAACAACTAAACACTATGAATTTTTTTATTCACACCACGAAAGCATGTGATTCTGCAAAACTAAAGAAATTGCAGAAGGATTACAAGTTGGCAGGACTCGGCTTCTACTGGAAGGTGGTCGAACTGCTCATGTTATGCCCCATTAAGGTGCATTTCAATGCCATCCTGTCTTTGAGAGAACCGCCTATCAGTTTCAACGAAGTCAAAGCAATCATCAACGACTATGATCTCTTTGTCGTCGATGAAAACAACTATGTAACCTTGAAGATTGATAAAGGGAACGGCATTGGTGAAAAGTCGCTCGAAAGCTACCTCTCTTTTTTGGGTTCTTCTTCGCATGCCTCAGGCGTGTCACATGAGTCACGCGCGTCATCGGGCGCATCATTAGGCGCGTCATCAGGCGCGTCATCACACGCGTCATCAGGCGCCTGTTCCTCTGTTAATAAAAAAGAATTTAATAATAAAAACTATAGAGTAGATGAAGGCACACAAAACGACATTTCTCGCATCACACAGGCTCTTTGTAAAAATAGGCCGGACATAGCAGAAGAAGTGATGATTGAATCGTTTTTGAAAAAGAACTGCTCTCATTTGTCTGAAATGGAACAACCCCTGACAGTGATAGAATATGGCTGGCTAAAGAAAAAGTACACCGATAAGCAGGTTCAGGACGTTTTGCAAGATATGAATAATGATACGAATGTTATTCGGACGAAGCGAAGTGCATACCAAACGGCTTTATCCTGGCTCAGAAAAAGGCATGGAGATCAGTCTCATTCTGCCCGTTATGCATCTAACAATTATATTCTCTATTGATAAACTTCAATTCTTGCTATAAAAAAACTTATGAAACACATCGTAGAAAGCGTGGAGGAGATGTACCACGCAAAAGAGCCTTATGGCGAGGTGATTGTCGATGAAGTGCTGGACATCCTTCGGCGGTATAAGCTCATCTATCCGGAAGATGTCGCATTGCTGATGGATGTGAAGGTGCGAGACCTTCGTTCTGCATGGTTTATGCTGACTGGAACACGTCTCATCGACGTGATCACCGAATGGCGACTGATGCAGGCGCAGGATACAATCCGCAAAAGGATGGCCGACCTTCTTCCCGATAAACCAGGGAAGCCAGCAATCAGTAAAATACTTTTCGAAGTGGCATACCGTTGCGGATGGCGTACCGAGAGGGTGATGTCCAACGTCTTCGAACGCTATTGCGGTTGCACAGTTATCGAATGGGTGAATAAAACATTCTCTCGGCCGTCATAATGCTTTCCACAAAAGAAATAGCACTCTCACGGCCGACAGAGTGCTTCCTCCTCTCGACAATAGCACTCTCACGGCCGACAGAGTACTTCCCCCTCTCAGCAATAACACTCCCACGGCCGACAGAGTACTTCCCCCTCTCAGCAATAGCATTCTCACGGCCGACAGAGTACTTCCCCCTCTCAGCAATAACACTCTCACGGCCGACAGAGTACTTCCCCCTCTCAGCAATAGCATTCTCACGGCCGACAGAGTACTTCCCCCTCTCAGCAATAACACTCTCACGGGCGCCAGAGTACTTCCCCCTCTCAGCAATAGCACTCTCACGGCCGCCAGAGTACTTTCTCCTCTAGGCAAAAAACTCCAACGGCCGACAGAGTACCATCTCCTCTCGGCGATAGCACTCTCACGGCCGCCAGAGTACTTGCTACAACTGCGTAAATACTCTCACGGCCGATAGAGTACTGTCTCCTGCAGAATATAGCATATCCTTTTTTTCTCCATTCAGAAAATTCTCCATTCTTATTGTATATCAATCGTCCTTCAGTTATTCTTCTTCTTCATATTTTGATAGACAAAACTAGCTGATTTAATTAAATATTTTAGCATAAAAAGGCTCTATTTGCGCTGAAAGTGTTAATCAAATGTTAAAATATTTGTTGATAATTCCAGATTTCAAGAATTGTTAGTATATTCGCTCCCGAAAATGAGTCTTGCATGTTGAACCATGATCTTCATGCAGCTCAAAAGTCAAAAAGTGTGATTCTACTTTGTTGTGTCTATTTTGTAGTTTCATACGAAATACACACAAAGTATAATTTCGCTACTTTATTTCGCCAAACCGAATATACCTTTTAATATTAATATTTGTATCTTTGCCCCAAGACTAACGATAAAATCTTTACCCCTATTTCTATCTGCATAGGTTAAGCGACCACACCAATGGCTACCTTGAAGATAGTACTATCTCCACTATTATAATATAATCTCAGACTAACAAATCATTTCCTATGGCTCGAATAATTGACTCTGAAGAATGTGTTGCTTGTGGCTCATGTATCGGTGAATGCCCTGTTGAGGCGATTAAAGAAGGTGATGTTTATACCATCGACTCTGAAGCGTGTATCGACTGCGGTGCTTGCGAGGCTGCCTGTCCCAACGACGCTATCTCAGAAGATTATTATTATACAGGTAATACCCAAACAAACTCTACTTCTGAGAATTCTGAAGAATCAGATTCCGAAGACTCTTTTGAAAAAGCACAATTTACTAAATCTGAAGAGAAATATCTTGATCATCTCCAGGAACTTGTGAATGATGGAGCAAATCTTACACCTCGAGAGCTAAAGCTTCTTGAACTTTTGCGTGAATCCTTAGGCATCACTGTAGAACGAGACCAAGAATTGAAAGACTTTTTATTCACGTCAAAAATGACTGTAAAAGAACAGCAGTATCTTGATAGCGTCAGGGGGTTCTTAGTGGATGGTTATGAGCTAACATCTCGTGAACGTAAAATCCTTGTCAGCATTCGCGAAGCTTTTGGTATCAGTGAAGAACGTGCCCGTTTTATTGAGAACATGATCTCAAATAAATCAGACAAGGAATTTGGAGGATCTGATAAGGCATTTTGCCCAAAAGAGCGTTAAGTTTGAATTCTTTTCAATGCTTGTGATGAATCAGAAATTCTACGTGAAAAGATTTCGAAGCTTTTTCTGAGAACACTCCTTCGGTTTTCAGGCTCTGAAATTTATGTATTAATATATTTAATTTAAAAATTTGAATAATATGAAAAAGAATTATTTAACCCCGTCAATTTCTGTAACAAATGTAAAGACAATTTCAATTGTGTGCTCAAGTGGTAGTGGCTCTTCATCCGGCGGTAGTGGCACTTCTTATCCCTCGAGATCTTCTTCGTCTTCATCTGGAGAGTTTCGTAATCCTAAGACGCCATATGGGAAATCGGAGCCGAGATATGGGAAATCGGAGCCGAGATATGGGAAATGATAATCGACTAATCAATGTAGCTCATAAACTCACTAAACATATTCCACATGGAATCAATATCTAATCACAAAGAATACATAAAGGCGCTGAAAGAAGGACGTTCTGTAGAGTCTTTCTTCAGTTATATGGGCAGATGTCTTTTGCCTTTAGTCCATTATGACTCTTTCCTTACTATTCTATTGAAAAATAAGGATCTGGATGTTTGTTATTATAAGAAATCTAATGACACTTGGCATATAGAGCAAGCCATGCAAGGAATACCTCATCATCTGGAAAAAGTAATCCCTTCAAAGACTTTGAATAATAAAGAAACTTTGAATTTTTGGCATCAGGTATTCTTTAAAGAGGAAAATGGTGAGTTTTACAGTTATGATAAGAAGTATGATGAGTTTAAAATTTCTGATTCTTCAAAGAGAAATTTTAAAGCATTTATTCGTGCTTTGAAAAAGGAGATTCAAGATTGGAATATCAATACCAGACATTATCCTCTTTCAATTGTTGTTGGGGAATGGGTTTCATGTGCGCCTATTGCCTATTGCTGTCAAAAGCTTTTAACAACGAAAGAGACTTATTGCAGAGTTCAATTATTTAGCACTGATGACTTAGAGAATAGTGTCTCCTATAGTGTTGACCCGGAATATGGGAACTTGATTCTACCAATAGGAAAGGGCATTTCAATAAACGCACTATTGAGTAGTAAAGTTAGAGTTTCTTTTCCCTTGGTTAAAGATGTGCTTGAACAAGAGTTATTGCATGGTGTAACATGGAGTCAAATAGTCAATCCTAATGCGATAGATTATTGTGTGGGTGATATTCCTTATTCTATTGTGCAAATAGGTACTGGTGTTGATATGGAAGGGAATATATGGATTGAGGCTGAGGGCAGCGATTCAAAATTAAAACGCGTTCTGGTTTATGAATCATCAACCATTTCTGAATCATGTGTAAATAATGAATCTGTTGCAAAGAAACAATACGATGAAAAAGAAATCGATTTGGCTCTAAATGCAAAAGAGGAAAAGGTCAGGAGTTTTTTAAACGAGCTTGCAGTAAAATGTAAGAACAAGCGTTATACAACTGATTCTATATTTAGTATTGATGTTCAAGAACTTAAAGAATTGGAATCTTGCATTGAATCCTTCTTTGGGTTTGATTATATTCTTACAGATACTAATTGTTGGATGACTTCAGATGGCTGGGATGTTAGCCATAATCCTGTATTGAAATATAAAGATATGCTCATTGCGCTTTCTTTTTTATTGAAAGGTAAACGTGGTATTTTTGAATTGGAGGGCACGGCATATTCTGAACTCATAAAGCATACAAAGAATAAGAGTGATGAGTTAAAGTGCGAATCATCCAATGAAGCTAAAAAAGTAATCGATTACTTAAAGGAAAACCAGCTTATAGTCGTTAAGGGAATACCTCTCGAATTGACACCTGAAGAGCAGGAAGAAATCAGAAAATCGGGAGGAAACCCGAATGACTTTAATAGAAATTATGCTGATCCTCGTATCCGCAGGCGATTGGTAGATCGTTTGGGTAAATATAATATGATGGTTTTATCTAGGGATCGTGATTTGCGTATTAGACTTCATTCGGCATGTAGAGATGTTGTTCCTACAATGAGTGAAAAAGATAAAGATAAGTTAGATTATCCATGTATCGTTAATCCAGATGATTGTATTCCGATTCTTCATGTTTGGTGGAAAATAACCAAGGAGTTGGCACGGCGTAGTGGGGAACAACCTTCGATTGTTCCTTCTAAAAGTTTTCCAGGAATGGCAAATCTTTTTCTAGGTCAAATAGTCGTCGATAGGGTTAGGAATCAGTCATCATCTGTGCCCCCCAAAAAAGCGATTGAAAAAAAGAGTGTTGCTCTTGCAGATAGCAATAGAGCCGTGCAAGTGGCCATTTCGAACTCTTCCAAAGTATCTTCCAATAGTCAATCAGATATTTTTAGCCTACCTAAGATTGATGCAGTTTATTCTTTCTTGAGACCAGAAGAGTTGTCAAACGAGTTAAATAGTGAAGTAATACATAAGAAACTTCAAGAGATAGAAAACCTTTCTTCGAAGATTTCAATGATTGTGACGGATGCAAATATATGGTGCGAATCCTGTTCTTCTGATTCAGGAAGAAACATATATTTTGATTATTTGATTCAATTGATCTTCTTGTTGGTTCATGCAAAATCAAATTTGTTCATGTCCACAGAAGATTCTGAGTCATTAAAAGGACAGTTTGGTGAGAAAGCTGAAAATGGGGAGTCATTTTCTAAGTTGATAGAAACAGGTCTATTGCAAGTAGTTCCTGCTTCTCAACTTGAAGAAAAATTATCAGATTCATTGAAGAATTCACGCTATGTCCTTTTATTGAGTAAAGAAGATTCATTTTTACAACCATTCTTTCATGCTGTTAACGCGAAAAACTTGGATAAGAATAACTCATTCCTAATTCATTTGAATTTAGAAAACAATGAGTCACTGATCAAAAAATACTTTAGTATGGCAGTGCAATATTACAGTCTATCCGAAATTATGAAAAAAAATAAATAATTAGTATTATGAACTTTAGAGAGCAGATTCAACAACAGACCCTAACAGAAATACAAGGGATGGAAAATAAGAGTCTTGAAGATGTTGAAAATAATGATAATAGACTTAAGACTGCTTATGCACTTACTCTTAGGATTGAGGCTGCTTCAGACAAATTGAAGTTAATTTCAATTGATGATCTGACAAAGGAGATGCAACAAAAAATGGTTCAAGCGATAGAGACTGCCGATAAATTGAAAAGCAGTTATCGAGAAAGACTTGATCTTGATATTGATATTTTTGAAACATTAGCAGACTTCAATAATAGCCGAGATGTTGAGTTACGTGATCAAATAGACAAACTTCTCAAGGAATTTGAGGCAAGACTTCGTTCTCTTGTAATTGCTCGTGAGAAATTGTCGCTTGAAGAAGTGGTTAAGAATCAGAACAATGAGTAGAATACTAAATATTCTCGATATTTGCCAACAAGGGACAAGTTCTTTGGGGCCAGGTTTACGATATGCCATCTGGACACAAGGTTGTAATAGACATTGTCCAGGATGCACTTCTCCTGAAGGTCTCAGTTTAGAGCCGAAACATTTAATTGATGTTGATACTCTAGCAGAAGACATTGTTTCTAGGAAAGAAATTCAAGGTATTTCCATTAGTGGAGGCGAACCTTTCCTACAAGCAGAAGCCTTATCTTCATTAATCGATAAGATTTGGTTGAAGCGCCGAGAATTAACAACGCTTTGCTTTACGGGATTTAACATTGGAGATCTTGTCTGGCCGGATGCTAAATTATTCCTGACATACTTGGATGTCCTAATTGATGGGCCATATATTCAGGAATTGAATGATAATCGGGGATTAAGAGGGTCGAGCAATCAGGTAATACACTGTTTAACGAATCGACTTTCACCTTGGAAGACAGAAATGGAACAGGGTCCCCGACATTCAGAGATGCATATTTTACAGTATGAACTAAAAGAAGTTGGAATTCCAACCCATTTGTTAAATAATCAATTCTAAATTATTAAAATTATGAGTAGAACTATTAAACGCATTGATTTGGAGACAATTAATGATTTTTACGATCAAACACAAGAACAGATTCGGGAGATGCGAAACCGAATTAAAAAGGCAAAAGAAGAAGCAGTCAAGGAAGCTCAGATTGAATCTGAGAAAAGAATAAAAGAGGCACAAAAGGAACTTGAGCGTAAAATGGCCCAAAAGTCTGATGCTATTAGGGCCGATGTACGTAAACAGTTGGACCAAATGGAGGCTAATCATCAAAAGCAGATGAATGAGATAATCAAGAGGGTAGATACCCGGATTGGTTCTGTTGAAAAAGATGTGAAATCCATATTTGATGTCATGGAAAAGACGAAAGAAGCAGCTGGCTCGGCCATAGAAATGGCTCGCGCTCGTCTCGCTGATCTGGAATTGCGCATTGACTTGAATAGATTCGCATCGGAAAAGGCTGAAGAGGTAAGGCGCCATGTGGAAGCTTTAACTGCTTTCCCTACAGCAGAATCCAAAATAACTGCTGCATATCATGCCATACAAGAGACCTTTGATTTGGAAACAGCTGCACTTAAAGAGAAACTCAAACATGACTCTATGGTAGAGTTTTCTCGTCAGCAGTTAGATGCTGTCTTGAAGTTGACGAATCAGAATCGTGAAGTCGAGACAAATGATGCCGAGGGAAATCCTGTTCGTTTAGACAGTGATTATTGGTCTCAAGGACATTATGGCGAACTAAAAGAGGAACTTATTACGCTTCAAAATGAACTACAGGCAGATGAATTGTCTTTGGATAAACAGAGGATTGATCAGATTAATGAGCGAATAGCTGAAATTGAAAAGGAAATATCCAAATTATCATCTGAATGCATCAGATTGGCTGTTCTTTCTGAGCACCGAGTTGACGTTGCAAAGGATATTGTGAAGTGTTTGGTTTCTCAGGGTTGGACTATTAAAAAGGACAATGGTCTGGCTTCTGTCGGCTATATGGGAGGTGAAGAAGCTGAGGACATGAGACAAGGATTCTATGCTATCATGGAAGATAAAAGCCTTGGGCAAGAGATAACCATCTTAGTAAATCCTTCTGATCAGACTAATACTAATCAGCTTATCATACAGCGAAATGACCTTTCTCCTCGCAGTTCAGCAGAATATATGCGACAACTTAATAGTATCTTGCGACAGATTGAAAAATCCGGCTATAAGGCTGGTTGTCCACAAGAGCCTTCCAACGGCGGAGATGAAAGAATTCCTGAAATAATGAGTGCCGAACAACTTCGCAAAAAAGGAGCGGCAGAGACATTAAGAAAAAGGTTATAATCGCTTTTTAGAGTTAATCTATGGCAGTAAACAGAATCCAACAGTTAGATATAGATCGTCGTCCTTTGTTTACGGGTATTTTCGGATCGTCTGGTACAAGCGAGTATTTCATCGAAAAAGACCTCTGTAAATATACTCTGCAGCAAGAACTGTATCTCTACCTGAGAGAATTGGGCTATTTGGTCATCTTCTACAATAATCACAACAATTTCTCTTCTATTGAAGAGGACCAGTTGGCTATATTCTGGCGATTGAAAGAAGAGCCATCTGTGCAACAACCTAAGACCCCGAGTTCCACTTCAAGCAAGAATAAGGCGATTGACGATATCTTCGGCAAGATTCAGACACCATTTAAAGCCTCAAGAGCTACTAATCAGGAACTATCCGTACCTGTTAGAGAGCCTTTAACTCAAAATGATAATGAAAGGAGTCATTTTGTAGAGATTTCCGTTGCTTATAGCCAGGAACTCGGTTCTATTTATCGTATCGCGAATGATGAAAATGTGTTTGACCGTATTCTCAAATTTTCAGATGACAATCCTCATAGAAAGGTGGCTGTTATAATAACGAATCCAGATACTTTATCTTTTGATAAAGTATCGACGGATTTGTATATCAGCAGATTGAGAGACTATATTGGCGCCTATAAGAAAAATGACCTCAAGCTCAAAATAATAGCCCTCTATCCTGAACAAACTGAGGGAAAGTTTAATGAAGATATGGATTCTTATAATTCTGCTTTTTTCTATCATCAAACATTTAAAAATATCCTTTTTCCTCAAGATAATCAGCGGAAAAATTCGTCGGCTATGAGTTCTTCCTTATTCTTTCTTTCGGCTCCGGACGAAGAAGAAGTTGGCTATTGGCTCAATAGAAGACGAATAATGGACAATCTGGAAGGAATGTTCTTGCCTTTAAGTTTCAAGAAAATTCGCCATCTTTTATGGCAAGATATGTCCATCAATGATAATAAAAGTTCTAATAATATGAAAATAAGACATGATTTTATTTTTGAAAGAGATTCTCTTTCTTCTGTCCAGATTAAGGAATATATAGATGGTCTTTCAACCGAAACAGCATGGGATCGGCTAAACGCTTTGTCAGGAATAGATAATGTGCGGAGTCAATTTGAAGATTATATAGAAGACTTACATCGGTCAAGGCAGAATAATATAAAGTTTTTACCACACATGGTTCTTGAAGGAAATCCGGGAACTGGTAAAACAACACTTGCCAAGCTTTTTGCTGAAATTCTTCATGAAGAAGGTGTTTTGCCAAGAGGTCATGTTGTTGAAGCCACGGTTGCAGATCTAGAAGGGGAGTATGTCGGATCGACCCGCATAAAAACGCAGGAGCTTTGTCAAAGGGCAAAAGGTGGTGTCCTGTTTATTGATGAAGCTTATGGATTGTATGATTATTCTGGACAAGGAGAACATGGCGGGTATGGAAAGGAGGCCGTTGAGGTACTGATTCAGCACATGTCCAATAATACTGATTCAGTGGTTATTCTTGCTGGATACCAGATGGAGATGGAAGATATGCTTAATAAGGTTAATCCAGGACTTAAACGTCGGCTCAACAAAAAGTATGGGACATTTCTTCTTGAGGATTATCTTCCTGAAACGCTGTTAGAAATCAGCAAGAAATCCATTCAGAAAAAAGGGTTTAGCATGTCTCCGCAATGCCAGAAACAATTGCTTCAGGTTCTTACTCGTATGTATCAAATGCGAGATAAGAGCTGGGGAAATGCAGGTGAAGCTGATCAGATGGCATCTATAATCTATAATAATCATTGCCGTAGACATCCAGACAATCCACAAAACTATCCGATAGAATCTGAGAGTTTTGAAGAAGCGTGGATCAAGATGATTAGTAATGAGTTGCATGAAGATACAGACATTCTGAGAGAACTCGATTTGTTGATAGGTATGGATAACGTTAAGCAAGAAATCAAGGAGTTCTTGCTTAGCGTCAAAAGCCAGCGAGATGAAATGGAACTGCGAGGTGATAATTTCAAGATGGACATCCCATTAAATTTCATCATAATGGGAAATCCAGGTACTGGTAAAACCACATTAGCAGGAATCTTGGCAAGGATTCTAAAAAATTATGGAGTTTTATCAAGCGCAGATGTGACACCTGTAACAAAAGATCAATTAGTGTCTCCCTTGGCTGGTCAGGGAGGCAAAAATGTGAACGACATTATGGATGGCCGTATCAATGGTGTCCTATTCATTGATGAGGCTTATCAACTCGCAGAACCAGATGCTAAGGATGCTGTTACAACTTTAGTTAATAATTTGACTAATCCCAAATATGAAGGGAAGTTGCTTGTAATATTAGCTGGATATTATCGTGAAATGCAGTCTTTCATTGAATCTAATGCCGGCATTTCAAGACGTTTTGGAAAACAAATAATAATAGGCGATTATTCTGACGAAGAATTATGGCAAATTCTTCTAAATAAGGCTAAAGACAAAAAAGACTGGAATATCACTAATGATTGTAAATCTTTGGCATTAAATTGGTTCTCTAATAAACGAAAAAATAACAATAGATTTGGAAATGCAGGCGAATGCGACCTATTGATAAATGAGATCGATCGAGGTCACAATAGGCGTATTTATAGCTTGCCGATTGAAGAAAGAAATGACTTGACCGTAAGACATGAAATTCTTCCTGGGGATTTCCCAAATTATAATGAGATTATTTAACTATAATACTATATATTATGATGCATACATATTCTAAATGTCCAGTATGCGAAAACTCGCTAGATGGAAAGGAAATGTTTTGTCCAAATTGTGGATTTGAGTTACGGTTGTTCCCTCAAAATGTTCCTGATTCGGTTAAAGTTCAGGAGAATACTCGCATTGAGAAAGCCAGAAATAATTGGTCGACTATTCTTCAGCTTAAAACAAATGTTGAAAGTGAAAACAAAAAAGTACTTGAATTAGAAAAGAAAGATGACGACAATAAACAGTTGTTGGCTCAAAAAGAGGGAGAAATCGATGCCCAGAAACAAAAGGTTGTTGATCTACAAAATCAGTTGAAAGAAACTGAGAAAAATGTAGATGACCTGAAGTCTAAAATGGCCTCACTTCGAAAAGAAGATGAGAAGAAAGATTCGAAGATTGACAGTTTGACTAAAGAATTAGAAAAGAGCAAAAATACAATTAAAGAACAAGAAAAAAGTATCGCTGCTCTTAATCTTAAGATACGAAGTATTGAGTCAAAGCCCCAAAATCCGGTTGTCATTGAAAGAAAAAACGTTGGGCATTTGGTTATGCAATTATTTGATGGAGAGATTTCGGCAGTATTTCCAGTTTTTGTGGGTAAGAATGTATATGGAACAAATCCCATAGCAAAACCTGGTGTTATTCCCCATCAAATTAGTTTCATTTGTGATGATCTTATGCCTGAACATTTTGCTATCACGGTTAATGAAGATGGTGAAAGTATAACTGCTCAACTGTTGTCGGGTTCATGGAGTATCAATAACTATGGAAATCATCCTTCTTCAAAAGAACTACAGCCATCAGATGAAATAATATTCCAGAAATTCAAATTAATATATTGCTAAGACCATGAACGAGTTTGTAAATCGTCTTAAAAGCATGGGAAATAGAATTGCTGTTTCTCTATCAAATTTCTTTTGGCCAGATCATGAAGCCATAGTAAGTATTTCAAAAAAACTGGTTGATATTGAACAATCTTTGGATTCAATCTCTTCTTTGGAAACTTGTCCAAAGGTTGATGTTTCAAACATTATCGAATGTGTGAATGAACTAAAAGAAATGATTCCTAATTTGGAATCCTCTTTCAATAAAGCTCAGGAGCCTTGTGAAGTTTTCGACAGTCAATATATTAAAACTCTGCAGGAAGAGAATGTTAGAATTCATGAAGATACAAATCTGAAACTGATGAGAAAATATGTTTTGGATACTCAGATTCGGCTTTACCTTCAAATTGCAAATAGAGTTTCTGACCTTGGGGACGAATTGGAATTGAGGAAGGTTCTTGAACTGATAAAAGACAATCTTTCTGAGGTCGGTGTTTCATTTTACAGCAGCAAAAACGGCACGTTGTTCGATTCTCAATGTATGCAATTAAGTTTAAAGGATAGTAAATATACAAATGATAAGTCTCTTGACAAAACTGTGGCATGTTCCATCGCTCCAAAGTTTGTTTGGAATGTTCCAGTATTAGGGAACAACAACCAATCTTTTATTCTTAGAAAAGAGGAAGTCATCTTGTGGAAATATACTGAAAATGATAAAATATTAGATCATCAAGACCGCTACAATGACGAGATTCCTAAGATACAAGAATCTGATGAACATATTGCTCGTCCAAACGATAGCGATAATCATAAAATTTCAGCATTCTTGGTCATGCAGTTGGATGGCGAAATTTCAAATGTTTATTCTGTTTGTGACGGATTAAATATTTATGGGAAAAACCCTCGTCCGATAGAGAATGGTTCTGTTCATAGAATAAATATCATAAATGATAATTTGTCCTCAGAGCATTTTTCTATTGATTACGATATTGAATCGAGAATTGCTTTGTTTAAGACAATCAGTGGTCAATTTCATATTAATAATCCAGGCCATTGTCCTAATTCTTCGGAATTAGAAACTGGAGATGAAATAGTAATTGATAATCTCAAATTTACTTTGATAAATGGAACAGATGAATAATGATAAGGTTCTAGAGCAGCATTCTACTTTGAACTTGAATGATCCTCCTAATAACCAGCAGGGAAGAGATAGTTTTGAGTTATCCCATTTAATGAATGAACAGAATCATTTCAGGGATGATTTATTTACGCGAATAGATATTATATCATCACAATTACGTAATTTGCAAAACAAGATAGATTCTTTGAGCAAGCGGTTTGATGTCCAATCATCATCGTTCGTATCAAGTCAAGACACTCTTCGTAAACAACTAAATTTATTAGAAAATGAAATTGAGCATATTACTTCAGATAAAGAACTTATGCCCAAAGTTCGTACTATGATAGAAAATCAAAAAACAATTTCTAAAAACCAAATAGTCCTTAATAATTTGCAAGTGTCCCTCAATGATCAGTTCAAAACTAGTGAAAGACGATTAGATGTTCTTGAAAACAAGATTCAATCATTGGTAGAATCAATCATTGAGAAGGCGAGAATTCAAGAAGAGATAAAAAAGAAAGTTTCAAATATTGATTATAATCTTATCAATAGTACAACTTATGGCAATGAAAATGATAATTATGTTAAACTATTGCAGGAACAGGTAGTTCGATTACAAGATGATACTTTTTTGAAAATGATGCGTAATTACATAATCAATACATACATTGACTTATACTCACGCATTTCAAAAAGGACGCTCGAACTCTCTGGAGATTCTGGGAATGAATTACATAAATTATTGATCATTATCGAAGAAGAAATGACTTCGGTAGGCGTGTTATTAAAGAGTTCTCCACAAGGATGCAAATTCGATCCAAGCACGATGACTGTGAATCATGATTTTTCACAGCAAACAAATCATCCTGAGGAAAGAAATACTGTTTATGCAACAATAACTCCAGCTTTTATTTGGACTCTCCCTGTAGAGGGAAAACCTAAAGCTGAAATATTATTACGAAAAGAAGAAGTAGCATTGTTTATTTAATTCAAAATATTATGAGTATTTTTATAGGTATTGATTTAGGCACAACTTATTCCTGCATTGCTAAATGTGACGATCATAATATGGCGTCACCTATTCGTTGTCAAAAAACTACTATTGGACATGCCACTCCTTCTGTAGTGTTTTATGACGATGATGGTACGCCAATTGTAGGTGACGATGCCAAGGAAAGATCTTGTGTCGAAGGTGACGCTGAGCGCACTTTGTCTTTTATTAAGAGATCAATGGGGCAGGACTATTGTCCAGATCCAATAATCTTTGGCCCCGATACTAAAAGGCAAGTATCTCCTGTAGAAGGCTCCGCATGCATTTTGCATGCATTATTTCAGGCTGCTATAGACGAAGAGACTTCAAGGGGAAACAATGCTCCTACAAAGGCTGTAATTACAATTCCCGCTGGATACACTGCCAAGCAACGATCTTGTACAAAAAAAGCTGCTGAATTGGCTGGTATTGAGGTTGTCGGCTTAATTCATGAACCCACAGCAGCTGCTGTTTCTCATGACATTAAGTCAGGAGAAACTGTTTTAGTGTTTGACCTTGGAGGTGGAACACTTGATGTAAGTATTGTTCGTTACAATGAAGGACAGTATAAGATATTAGGAGTCGCTAGCGATTCAGATATACTTCATCATAATTTGGGTGGAAAAGATTGGGATGAAATCCTTATGAAACTTGCATGCCAAAAACAACAGATTGATGTTTCTAAGTGTTCTCGTTCTCAGAAAGGCTATTTGTTGTTTAATGCTGAAGTATGTAAAAAAAGGTTAACTGGTTCACAAACAGCTAAATTTATTTTCCATGACAACTCTAACGTACTGATTACAAGAAATGAATTTGTAAATAATACGAAGTCTTTGGTAGCCGAATGTATTAAAGTTGTAGAAGCTTGCATCGAAAAAGCAGGCAAAGATGTGGACATAAATCGTTTTATTATGGTAGGCGGTTCTTCAAATATGCCGATGTTGAGAAATGCATTGTCCAAAAAATTCGGCCCAAGATTCGGGAAAGGTAGAGATGATAAAAACTGGATTATTGTTTCTAATTCGGCTGAGACGTCAATTTCAGAAGGTGCTGCAAAATATGCATTTCAACTTGAGAAAGACCCAAATAAAGGGGTTTTGTTCATTGAAGAAATGTCCTCACATTCTTATGGCACTTCTTGTACAATCGATCGTGGAGAAATACGAGAAGAAAGAATTTGTAATCTCATAAAAGCGACGGATCCTATGGTATTTGAGAGCAGGGAGTTCCCTTTTAGTACTAATAACGAAAACCAAAAGGCCGTTACAGTTGATATTTTTGAGACCAATAGTAATGAAGAGACTATACCTATGGACAAATCAAGTAAGCCTATATATTGTCAAACGTATAAATTCGGTAAGAGTGTTCAGAAAGGTACCGATGTAACATTTACAGTAAGTCGAGATAAAGATGGTCTCATTAAGATACAAGTATCCTCTCCTGGTTGTACGACCAAGGAGTTTGAGTATTCAACAATGCAACCTCCAGTTACTCCTGAGATAGAAAAACAAATTCGGAAATCAATTCAATTAATGGATATTGCTGATTCTATCGATAAACAATTATGACAGACAAATATTATAATCTGGAAGACAGCGGGAAAGCTTATAGAGGCCAAAGCACTTCTGCTGACAGAGAGACAAAGACAGGAAAAACATTTACTAAGAAGGGCATGTCAATGAGCTCAAGTCCTATTGAAAGTAAAGTAAAAGAGATTATTATTGAAAATCTTGGTGTGGAAGAATCTGAGGTTACTATGGATGCTTCCTTTACTAATGATCTCGGTGCAGATTCCCTCGATTTAGTTGAGCTTATCATGGAGTTCGAGAAAGAGTTTGGAATCACCATTCCTGATGATCTTGCAGAGAAGATCGCTACTGTAGGCGACGCTGTAGCTTATATTGAAGCAAATAGCTGAAATCATTCATATTAGTACTACCCATTTTAAGCCATTGCCTTATAATGGGTAGTACTATACCTTTTTTATATGAAATGGTTAATCCAACAAGTTATATATTGGAAGTCAATGAATCGATAGCGGATAGACAATGTTTATCTTTTATCCATTCCGCCCAACAACAGACCGAATTGGACCTACAGAGGTTAGATGAAACAATCGAATCTGTAAAAGCATTGAAACCCGATTGCGATGCTATTGATTATTCAATAGCAGCTGGATCTGGCGCTTTATGTGGTTTAATTGACGTGTTCCTTGTTGGTAAACCATTAGAGTCCCCACTTGGTAAGATAACAGACAAGTGGTTTGATAATAGAACTTGTGAATTTGCCAAGAAATGCGGTTGGAAAGGTAACAAGCAGAACCCTGTTAAGTCTGCGATTGTTTTTTTGGAAAGGAAATTTAATGTTCCATACGATCAAAGAGGATGTGGTGATGCTGGCCGTTTAATCTTTAACTTGACACCTACTAATCATCATTTTAAGTCTCTGGGGCATAATCCAACGTTGTTGGGTCTGTTCTTTTCCATTTTGGATCAGTTTACTAATTCTGCCCATTTTATAACTGACGGACAATTAATTGAACTTGTAGATGCTGATGGAGTATTTGAACTTCGAGGGAACAATCATATTGCTAAATTATGGGCGGGTATTACTAATTGGATTGGACACTTGATATCTGATGTGCCTGGATCATCAGGAAGTCAATCAAGAGGAATGGGTATTCCTTCTCCATTTTGGTCGTGGTGTAATTCCATCATTTCTATTAAGCAGAAGTTGGGTATATCAACAAGCCAATTTGATAAAGATTCTTGCGAATTGGCAATACAGCTGTTTAAAGAAGGATTTGATGTTCGATTTCAGACAACTCAGGCAATTCCTGTTTTTATTAATGAACTTGTTGTAAGGCTTTTGTATCTTATCCGGCGACTAGTTCATTATTATGCAAATACACCCAAGGAGAATCGTTCCCTCAAGGCTATGTGGAATGAGTGTAAACCTTATTCTAATCCATCTATTTTGAGGATGCTAACCGTAGCGCATGGTATGTTTTGCATGGTAGATATTGGAGATGCTACCATTAGAGGATTTGCCGCAGGAGGAGGGAACTTCAATCCTGTTGAGTTCTTTCTTCGGGTTAATTTAATTGGCATCGGACGGTTTACCATCTCTTTGTATGGGGAAACCAAGCGCGAGATTAATTTGTATCGAGCAGAGAAAGAAGCATTGCAAGCTTCACGAGAGAAATTAATACTTGAAAATTATATTGAAGGATTAAAAGTTTTAAAAGACAAATATGATGATCAAAAGTATTTGTCGTTCGTCGATGATCTTAAAAATAACAATTACAAAATAGCATTTGATAAAACAGGATCCTTAGCGAAACTTCGGGGGGCGTCGCCATTGGAAACAAAAGAAGATATTGATAACTATTTCAAACAATGATAAAAGATATGAGTAAAGATAAAACCGAGTTAGAGAAATCGATTGATAGAGTAGAATCATTAGTGATGCAAACCAATGCAAAGATAAAGGAACTGGGTGTATATGCTAATGAACTAAATATTGTATTGTCAATAATTCAGAAGCAGTTTGACAAGATTAGAAACGTTCCTAGTGATACAAAACGTAAGTACGAGATATCTAAGAAGGTTCGTCTTGATTGGAAACAACAGGTTGAGAAAATAGAGAATGATTACAAATCTGCAGCACAGGTAAACGTAGGGACTGGTGCTGCTGGTACAGTTGCAGGTGTCGGGCTTGCTGCATTGGGTCCTACTGCAGCTATGAGTATTGCCACAACTTTCGGAGTTGCTTCTACTGGGACTGCTATTTCATCATTAAGTGGCGCTGCCGCAACAAATGCAGCTTTAGCTTGGCTAGGCGGTGGAGCATTGGCGGCGGGAGGTAGTGGTATTGCAGGAGGTACTGCCCTTCTTTCTCTTGCCGGCCCTATCGGATGGTCTATTGCCGCAATTGCCATAGTTAGTAGTGGTATAATGTATTGGAGAGCTAAGTCTGATAAGACGAGATTAGAAAATATTTTTCTGAACATCGCTAAGAGAGATCAAAAGAAGTATGAATTAGCAATTGTTGAGTTTGAAGAGCGTTTTTTGCGTATCAAAGAGGAAAAAGATAAATTGATATCTGCTATTGTTGAGATTGGGTCATTTGGCCTTGATTACCAATCAATGAATGAACAACAGCAATATGCATTAGGCACTTATGTCAATCTTATGTTTGCTTCCACTCAACTCTTGGTTAATCCCATTATTGGATTACAGCCAAATTTCTCAGAGCATGATTTCGATGAATTAATGACAGAAATTGGCCATGAGGAATTGATACGGGATAAAAAAGATATTATCATATACTTAGCAAATCTTTTGTATAAGGTGGAAACTGATTGCAAAGACCGTGAATTGTTTGCTAAGTCATTAAAAAAGAATGAGGATTTTTTAAATGAGATGAATCTTGATAAGAAGGATATAGATTTGAATCTTATTAATTTAGTAAATGAGGCTTTGTCTTTTTTGTATAAAGCTGATTGATTATAAATAGGGATTCAATAAACTAAATTATTAACATTATAAATTATTATTTATGGCAGACAAAACTTTTGGGACTACAGGATCGGAAAATGCTCGACCTGTAGAAGAAATGGTACAGCAAGTTTTCATTTTTAGTGCTGACTACTATGATAAAGATCTATTTATTGAAAAGCAAGTTCACAATTTATCTAGTCGAGGATGGCATATTAAGCAAATAGATACAGTAAATCAAGGAAATACATTAATAATGTCTGTTTTGGCAGAGAAGAAAAAAAGTAAATTTAATTTTGATCGTGAATTTTCAGAGGTCAAAAAAAATCGTTGGTAAGCCTTCGGTAACCCTATGTTGGCATGAATCATTCTCCGAAAAAGATGGATTTTTCGGAGAATAATTCATGGTTTTTGAATGTCGATAGAGAGTTGCCGAATGCTTGCAAGGTCTACTACATGCACTGATATTTACTGATTCCGAACTCGCGTAATTATCAAAATCTAGACAATTGTTTAAATCTTGTATTTAATATGAATTATCTGAATAAAGCAAAGGATTTAGCCAGAATATCTATAGATTCTGTCAATTCGTCAACAAATTCAAGTTGCAAGGAATTGATTTTAGCGATTAGTGCTTCTGTTGATAAAAACTTGAATTATTGCGATGTAGTTTCTATCTCACATTCAGATGAAGTTAAGGCAATAATAAAAAATAAGACGTCAAAAGTAGCTCTTAAAAAAAAGGAGAACCCTGGCAATGACTTATCCCGTAGGGATGAGCCAAAAGAGCTACATCTTTTTTCTTATGATCAACTGAAGAAGGCAGCAAAGTTAAATAATGGTATTTACAGAGGGAAACTATATGGTACTATTGAGACATTCTCTTGTCCAATTAAAGTTAATTGTCCCGATTGCTCCGGATCAGGTATTTGCAACAGATGTGATGGCGAGAAACAGGTTCGCTGCACAGTATGTGATGGAAACTTGGAATGTGTTTCTTGTGATGGTACTGGTAAATATACATGCACAAATTGCGAAGGCGATGGAATATGTCCAGATTGCAATGATGGTTGGGTCGAATGCGAGGATTGCAATGGAGAGGGAACTGTTTGCTGTCCAGAATGTAACGGGGATGGAACTGTTTATTGTCCGGATTGTAACGGAAGTGGAAACTATATAGACGAACCTTGTAATAAATGTGGAGGTAGTGGATATTATAGAGGGGATACAGAATGCCGTGCCTGTGGAGGTACTGGTCGTTATGTTGTAGAATGTAGAAGATGTGATGGTGATGGTACAATAGATTGTGATAATTGCGAAGGCGATGGAACAGTGGATTGTGATAATTGTGATGGTGATGGAGGATGGGATTGTAAGAGTTGTCACGGATCTGGCAAATGCTCACATTGTCGAGGTAAGGGCTTTTTTATATGTAAGGCTTGTGGCGGTTCCGGAGAATGCGGTAAATGTAAAGGTAAAGGTAAAATATGGTGTCCCGATTGTTATGGTAAGGGCAAATGTTTTAATTGCAAAGGAGATAAACTTGTGACTTGTAATAGATGTAATGGAACAGGTAAATATCAGTCATACATTGAATATTCTTTTACTGATGGGGAAACGACCGATGAATTGTTTTCGCTTCCTATTGATAAAAAAGATATTTCTTCAATTAGCGGTGAGCTTTGTTATAAAGATGTCATTTATGATTTTTTTGCAAAAAGAGCAAATATATATAATCCTGATTCAGCCGTGAATTCTTTGAATGGTTCTCATATTGAAATCCTTAAATCATGGTTGTCTTTGGAACACAACTCTTCTTTTAGTAAAGGCATTATAACTAATGACTTCTTGAATACTTATGTTGAAATCTATAAAATTCCTGTTACAAAAGTTGTTTTGAGGCACAAATCAAATAATTTTAGCTTTTGGATTGTGGGCTATAATTTGTCAGTATTTTATGAGAATCTACCAAATTTTGGCTTTTTAGATTGGGTGGCGTATATTTTTCGATAAGGGAGACAACAGGTTATGGCCGCGATGTAAGTATTCGGTAACCCCCGTATTGACATTCAAAGAGGATGAAGCATTCTCCGAAAAAGTTGGTGTTTTCGGAGAAACTTGTACAAGTTTGGAGTTATTTTCAGAGATTCGTCGTGGACGTTCGTAGACGGGTCAGACCAGCCCTCTCTCGTTGAGAGTCGCGGGCAGGAAGTCATACAGTGACTTTGAGTAGTCGCCGTCATATTCGTGTATGTGCTTCAGGAAGTAGCTGGTCCATTTTCGGAAGTCGGCTCATGCTGCCTTACAGCATCCTATCATGGTGTAGATGATTGCTGCATTTTCGGTTGCGTTGTCGTTCTTGCAGAACAGGTAGTTCTTCCTGACGAGCGCTATTTTACTTACACTGCGCAATTCCATATGATGACTACCGAATGTCATTTCTTTAGCTGAGTTCTCAGTTTTCCTCATATAATTAGAAGGCATTCTTGACATTAGTTGAGTTTTCAATGTTATTTAGTTGACTGTGTTGAGACAAGATACTATGCTTTCTATCCATAACAATAAATGCTGAATTCGGGTATCTTATAGGTGTATTTATAGGAGGTAATATTATGCCACGTTGTCCAAAATGTAATAGTACCAAAGTAGAGGAATTATCAGGTACTTTTGACCCCCTTCCAACAATCCGTGATTTAATTCCTTTTTTAGGAAAGAAAAGGTTCATTTGCATAAAATGTGGTCATGTGTTTGAAGCAAATTAGAACAGTATTCTCTGAAAGCCAATATTTTTTGGTTTTCAGAGAATGTTGTATAATGATTATTCAAGCATCTTTCTTATTCCTATTTTTATCTCTAAGATCATTGACAATTTTACATTTATTGATAGAGGACAAACTGATTTCACCTATTTTAGAAATATATTTGGAATTATCAAAATAATTCCGTATTTTTGCGCCATCAAAACGTCAATACCACGAAGATATGGAAAACGGTACAACAGTATGGCATGAACTGACAACCGAAGAAATTGACCAAAACCTCGAACAGTACCTCCGTTATCTTAAGGAAGGGAAGAAGGAGGGAGGAGATCCTTACGTCAAGACCATTCAGGCATTGACGGAGCGTGTACTTCGCCTGGTCGAAGAGATAGCTACACGCCCCTTGCCGCGCGACGAAGAAGAGCTGGACGAACGCTCCAGAAACGTCCGCTTGCTCGCCGCATGGCTGTTTGTTGATAGGGAGCACAAATATACCCACAAAGTATTCTTGGCCATGCTAGGCGAACTCCGTATGCTTGTGCCGAAGTTTTCCGACGACCTGTTACGCACAGCGATGGGCGTCCTCCTCCACGAGGGAATCAAGAGCCTGGATGTATCTTGGAACGACATCTTCACCTTCCATAAAGAGATTTTCACCTACAGGATCTCCCACAACGTCAAGTTCACTACCCTCAGCACCCAATCTCGCTTGTGGAATGACTGTGGAGCCGCATACTTGGGCGAAGAAGGCCTCTGGCTGCTGCCCACACCCGAAAGGAAGGAACTCAAGGCTATTGGCGAAACCGCCGCCTGCATCGACACAGCATACGGCATCCGCGTCCTGCCCTTCGGCAAAGAGAAAATCAAAAAAAAACAGCAGGACGACATCCTCGCCATCGACCAGTTTGCCCGTTCCTTCATCGCCGAGATGAAGCGGAACGACATATTGAAGGCATCCAAGAAAAGGCTGAGTTATAAGATAGAGGAGGAGGTGACGGTGCGTCTGGTCAAAAATAAGGATGGCCAAATGATTGTCGAGACCACCGATCCCGCCTACCATTATCTGCAGGGTCCGGTCGTATTCGGCATGAAGAGCCTGTTGTACTACTTCCCCGAGATGTTCTCCAAAACCCTGAAGGCAGGCGCCGTCTTCCCCGCCCAAGTGATGGGGCTTTCCGAACCGTCTTTCACCATCGACA
>JAEEGF010983581.1_pt1 | contig 39570 bp, 35 predicted proteins | sample 9134171 | NCBI WGS metagenome assembly JAEEGF01 (sample SAMN16246542, study PRJNA631951) | gut metagenome | biome: gut microbiome; feature: rumen; material: AP-attached | host: Bos | place: Iran: Karaj | collected 2018-10 | reverse complement strand
TCCCAGATCCTCAGATGAAGAAAGTGACCAAGCGACTGACATCTACTTACTTCTTGGAGCGATATCGTCGTTTCATGAAAGAGGGGGGCGTGATTCACCTTAAGACCGACAGCAATTTTATGTTCACCTATACGCGTTTGTTGGTAGAGTTGAACATGCTGCCCCTGAAGGCGATGACCAACGACCTTTATCACAGTGGTATGGTGGATGATGTGTTGGCCATCCGTACTTACTATGAACAGCAGTGGCTGGACAGAGGTATCACCATCAAGTATATTAGCTTTGGCTTGCCTCTGGAAGGCGACTTGCAAGAACCCGATGTAGAGATAGAACTTGACGATTACCGCAGCTATAACCGCAGTAAACGTAGCAGCCTTGAAAAATCCAAATAACATGACCTTATATCCTAACTTAATCAAAGATGCTCTTAAAACCGTCCGCTATCCAGGTACAGGCAAAGACCTTGTGGAGGCAGACATGATAGCCGACAATATGCGTATCGATGGTATGTCGGTTAGCTTCTCTATTGTATTTGAAAAATCTACCGACCCTTTCAAGGCTTCTATCCTGAAAGCGGCAGAGAAAGCCATACATACTTATGTGTCCCCTGATGTGCAGGTGACTATCACTGCCGAGAGTAAGCAGGCACCTCGTCCAGAGGTAGGTCAGTTGCTGCCCAATGTAAAGAATATCATTGGCGTATCATCCGGTAAGGGTGGAGTAGGCAAGAGCACCATCGCTGCCAACTTGGCTGTCGCTTTGGCGCGTATGGGTTTTCGTGTCGGTTTGTTGGACGCTGATATCTTTGGTCCTTCAGTTCCTAAAATGTTTCAGGTAGAGCAGACGCAGGTTTTTTCCGTGCATAAAGATGGGCGCGACCTCATCATGCCTGTAGAGAAATACGGCGTGAAACTGCTGTCTATTGGTTTCTTTGTTGACCCAGATCAGGCCACCCTTTGGCGTGGAGGCATGGCCAGCAATGCGTTGAAGCAACTCATTGGCGATGCTGACTGGGGCGATTTAGATTACTTTGTCATCGATTTGCCTCCTGGCACTAGCGATATTCATCTTACCATTGTACAGACTATTGCTTTGACTGGTGCTATTGTGGTGAGCACACCGCAAGATGTGGCATTGGCAGATGCACGCAAGGGCATCAATATGTTTACCAATGACAAAGTCAATGTTCCTATTTTGGGCTTGGTAGAAAACATGGCATGGTTTACTCCTGCCGAGTTACCCGACAACAAATACTATATTTTCGGCAAGGAGGGCGTGAAACACTTGGCAGAAGAGATGAATGTACCCCTGTTAGGTCAGATACCTATTGTACAGAGTATTTGCGAAAGTGGTGATGCAGGTGAGCCCGCTGCGTTGCATAGTGATACCCTCACGGGTCGTGCCTTTATGCAACTGGCAGCTACTGTAGTACGTCAGGTCGATAAGCGTAACCTTGAACAAGCACCTACGCAGATTGTCGAGATGCATCCATAAATAATAATCCCCAAAAGCAGTTTAGCTTTCGGGGATTATTATGAAAATATAGACGTTATAGTCTGTCGCTTTTGAATGGAAATTGCGAGTAGAAATAGTGCTTATTACTTGCTCAGTGCGAATGAACCAGAGCCTATAAGGTTGCCATCGGCAAAGATATCCACTCGATAATTGCCAGCATAAAGTACCTCATTGACGTCCCAATAGACCGTTACAGCCTGCTCTTCGCCAGTATATTCGATGTACTTCTTCATAGAGTATGCCAACTGACGGTTCTCGTAAGAGAAAGTGTCGTTGCGATCCTTGGTCAGCACATCGTTATCTGGCTTACTGATTCTAACATATACTGTCTTCTCGCCAGCCTGTGCCGTGATGTTGCGGGCAATGTTGAAACTGACGCGCAACTTTTGGACATCCTTAACTTTCTTAGCCTCCTTGCCACGTTTGTTTTGTGGGAAGACACTGATATTGGTAGCATCCAACTGAGCTGCCAATGTCACTTGCTTGGTCAGTGTCTTGCGCTCCTCGCTCAGTGAACTTACCTGACGGCTTGCCTCTTCATATTTCTCAGTCACTTCGGCAATCTGCACACGTTGCTGCTCTGTCAAGCGGTTCAGCGAATCTATCTGATTCACGTAACCCACCATCACCTTACGCAAAGTAGCCAACTCGTTCTTCAATCGTCTGATTTCAGTAGCATTGGTGCTCTTCACCGTGCGCAATTCCTCCAACAATCGCTGGGTCTTGAGTTGTTCCTGCTCCAGCAATTGTGCCAGTGAGTCGTTAGCCACCGTCATTTTTAGTTCGTCGTACTGATGTGCAAAGTTGGTATATTCGTTCTCTAGGTCTTCTTTCTCTAATTTGAATTCCTCCTGCATCTCTCGGTTAGCTTGCTTCTCATTGAAAAGCATATAAGTCACGCCTGCAAGTGCGGCTACCAAGATGACGCCAATAATGCCTATCAAAACGTTTTTCTTCATAATCTCAACTGTTTATAGTAAATCCGCCACAAATGTAAACATTTTAGTTGAAATAAAAAAAAGCTGCGCCATTTAGACGCAGCTTCTAAGATGTTTTAACTAAACCAACCCAATATTTAGAGATTTGGGTTCTCCTTCTTCCAGTCAGCGATAGGAGGAATGATATTAAGAGTTACCAGCTCATCGCGCATCTTCTGCAAGTGTTCGTAAGATGCATTCAGCGCTGCCATTTCCTCTGCAGTTCCCTCAGGCTTGGTGAAGTGAACGCCGTCTTTGTCAATAATAGTAGGCATAGCCATCATTACGTTCTCGAAGCCATAAGCCTTTACGAAGCAACCAGCAGGCCAGGTGAAAGGTTCGCCACCCATAGCGCCTTCAATCATCTTGACAGCCTGATAAGCCGGGCTCTGGAATGAAGAACGACCACGCAACTTGATGATATTGCTACCACCTTGGATAGTCATGTGCTTGATTTCTGCCCAACGTTCTTCTGACAGATTCATCTCGCTCAGAGGCTTGCCGTCAATCAGTGCCTTGCTGGCAAATACTGCCATCTGCTCGCCATGACCACCATAGGTGTAAGCCTTGGTTACCTTGTCCTGACGTACACCGAACTCCAGTGCCAATTGCTGCTGCAAGCGAGTGCTGTCCAAAGCTGCCAAAGAGGTCAGCTGATTTGGCTTCAAACCAGAGTGAATCAGAGCGGTCAATGCTGTAACGTCAGCAGGGTTGAATATAACAACTACGTGTTTTACGTCAGGACAGTATTTCTTGATGTTCTCACCGAAGTCTGCTGCAATCTGACAGTTGCCCTTGAGCAAGTCTTCACGAGTCATACCCTCCTTACGAGGAGCTCCACCAGAAGAAATGATGTATTTTGCACCAGTGAAAGCCTCTGCCGCATCAACCGTATAAGAAAGGTTTGCTTCAGGGAATGCACAATGACACATCTCATCGTAAACGCCATGAACACCTGGCTCATAGATGTCATACATACAAATGTTTGGAGTCAGTCCGAGCATGAGCACACTCTGCACCATGTTAGAGCCAATCATACCACCGGCACCAACAATGACTAATTTTTCGTCAGTTAAGAACTTCATAATAATAAGTTATTTTAAATGTTAAAGTAATCGCTTTTGTATATCACATGCAAATTTATGAAAAAACCTGCAATATTTGTGCAGTTTATCACAGATATTTAATAAATATTTTACTTAATCCCTTGCTATCGTGCATCGGCTCCCCACATCATCTTGCTTCGCAAGGTATTGAAGTATTGGTGGTCGAACCTTTTCACAAGTTTTACAGAGTAAGGGGCTCTGGTAATACGCAGGCGAGTACTCTCATCGCAAGACTCGCTTCTGCCATCCACTGATACCATGAAATTATGACTACGACTCTCTATCTCCAAGGTAATCTCCCAATCATCGCGTACCACCAACGGACGACAGTTCAGACTATGTGGTGCCACAGGGGTAATGACCATCGTCTTACTCTGCGGGGCAATAACTGGTCCACCCACACTCAGAGAATAACCTGTAGAACCAGTAGGTGTAGCTATAATTAATCCGTCGGCCTGATAGGTGTTCAGGTGCTCATGGTTAATAAACGCTTTAATGCTAATCATCGACGAACTATCGTGCTTCAGTATCGCCACCTCGTTAAGGGCACATGTGGGGATGCTTAATGCGTTGCTGGTGGTGAGTTGCAATACCGCACGTTCCTCAATCTTGTAGTGGTTAGCATAGATCTCGTCAATGGTCACATCCATTTCCTCAGGCAGTATGTCGGCCAAAAAACCGAGTCGCCCAGTGTTGATACCCAGGATAGGAATGTTACGGCTGCCTAAAATGCTGGCTGCTTTCAGGAAAGTGCCATCTCCACCCAAGCTAATCGCCATATCGGCTTCAAAAGCTTTGCCCTCGAACTGCTCACTGACAGGGATGTTCAGATGCTGCTCGTGTTGCAAGAACTCAGCAAAAGCCTTTTCTACCAATATTTTGGCCTTATAATGGCGCAGCAAACCCAACAGGTGCTCGGCGTGCAGTGACTTCTCGCTCTGATAGATATTGCCAATGATTGCAAACTTCATAACTGTTGTTTTGTTCTAGTATTTTAGTTGCAAAGATAGAAATAAATCTATATATTTGCATCTTAATTATAAGAAATAAACGAATGGCAAAAGATAAATCAGCTTATGTTTGCTCGAATTGTGGCTACGACTCCCCGAAATGGCTGGGCAAATGCCCCTCGTGTGGACAGTGGAATACTTTTCAGGAGGTGGTGATATACAAGGAATCGCCTGCCAAGAGTGCCAGCTTAGGACACGACTCTATGCGCAGTCAACAACCCGTAAGATTGCAAGACATAGATGCTTCTGCCGAGCCACGTATCGACATGCACGACGAAGAGTTGAATCGCGTGTTAGGTGGTGGATTGGTAAAAGGTTCGCTGGTTTTGCTGGGTGGCGAACCAGGCATTGGCAAGAGTACACTGGTCATGCAAACCGTATTGCAAATGCCCGAAAAGCGAATCCTCTATGTCAGTGGTGAGGAGAGTGAGCGACAGCTGAAATTGAGAGCTGACAGACTTAGGGGAGGGGGAGGCGACTGTCTGATTCTCTGTGAAACTTCCCTCGAACAAATCTTTATACAAATCAAAAAGGTAGAGCCCGATATTCTGATTATTGATTCTATCCAGACCATCTATACAGAGTTGGTAGATTCGTCGCCAGGCAACATTACACAAGTGAGGGAATGTGCTGCAGCCATCCTGCGTTTTGCCAAAGAGACGCATACGGCCGTGATACTGATAGGTCACATCAACAAGGAAGGTACCCTGGCTGGACCGAAGATATTAGAGCACATTGTAGATACTGTATTGCAGTTTGAGGGCGATCAGCATTATATGTACCGCATCCTGCGCAGCAACAAAAACCGCTTTGGCAGTACTGATGAACTGGGTATCTACGAGATGCGGCAGGATGGTTTGCGTCAGGTAAGTAATCCTTCCCAGTTGTTGTTGAATCAGGAGCATGAGGGAATGAGTGGTATTGCCATCGCTGGTGCCATTGAGGGCATTCGTCCTTTCTTGATTGAGGTGCAGGCCTTAGTTAGCAGTGCTGTGTATGGTTATCCCCAACATTCTGCCACAGGTTTCGATTTAAGAAGAATGAACATGTTGTTGGCAGTGCTTGAGAAACGCGTGGGTTTCAAACTGGCACAAAAGGATGTATTCCTCAATATCGCAGGTGGCTTACGTGTCAACGATACGGCAATCGACCTAGCCGTTATCAGTGCAATTTTATCGAGTAATATGGATGCCGCTATAGAACCGGGGGTTTGTATGGCAGGCGAGATAGGCCTGAGTGGCGAGATTCGTCCTGTAAGCCGCATTATGCAACGTATAAGTGAGGCTAAGAAGTTAGGTTTCAAACGTTTCTTGATACCTAAGTATAATCTGAAGGGTATCGATATCAGTAAGTTGGATATTGAACTAGTGTCTGTTCGCAAGGTGGAAGAGGCGTTTCGCATTTTGTTCGGATAAAGTATGACGAATGACTATCAAATAAGGGTTTTGCCAGAAATAGCAGCAGATATTGAGCGTATCAAAGGCTATCTGTTTGAAGAGAAAGGACTGAGTGGCATCAATGCCATCCGAATTCTTAAACGCAGCATTGATGCTCGCCAGCGTACCATTTTTGTCAATCTCACCTTACGGGTATATGTCAATGAACAACCTGAGGAACTTGCCTATACACCTGTTGAATACTACGATGTGTCTGATAAACCGCAGGTGGTGGTGGTTGGTGCAGGTCCTGGTGGGTTGTTTGCTGCTTTACGCCTTATTGAGTTGGGCTTGCGTCCTATCGTGATTGAGCGGGGTAAGGATGTGCACCAGCGTAAGCTCGACATTGCCAATATCTCGCGTACCCAAATGGTGGATAGTGAGTCCAATTACAGCTTTGGAGAGGGTGGAGCAGGTGCCTACTCAGACGGCAAACTTTATACCCGTAGCAAGAAACGGGGTAATGTAGAGAAGATACTCAATGTTTTCTGCCAGCATGGAGCATCTACTGATATTCTGATAGATGCCCATCCGCATATCGGTACCGACAAGTTGCCGGGAGTGATTGAGAATATGCGCCACACTATAATAGAATGTGGAGGGGAGGTGCATTTTCAAACTCGCATGGATGCCATTATCATTAAGAATAATAAGGTGGTGGGCATTCTTACCAATACGGGACAGGAGTTTATGGGCCCTGTCATCTTGGCTACCGGTCATTCAGCTCGTGATGTTTATGAGTGGCTCAATGCCAATGGCGTGGAGATTGAAGCCAAGGGCATTGCTGTAGGTGTACGTCTGGAGCACCCTGCCCATCGCATCGATCAGATACAGTACCATCGCGGCGAGGGCAGGGGCAAATACCTGCCAGCCGCCGAATACAGTTTCGTAACTCAGGTGAGGGGCAGGGGTGTCTATAGCTTTTGCATGTGTCCGGGTGGCATTGTGGTACCTGCTGCTACGGGGCCTGAGCAGATTGTGGTCAATGGCATGAGTCCGAGCCATCGCAATACAGCTTGGAGCAATAGTGGTATGGTGGTGGAGATACGGCCTGAAGATATCGAGGATCTTGAAGATACTCCTTTGAAGATGATGAGGTATCAAGTTGATTTGGAACGTTTATGTTGGATGCAGGGTAACTACAAACAGACGGCCCCAGCACAACGTATGGCAGATTTTGTGAATGGTCGCTTAGGAGGCAGTTTGCCAGAGAGCAGTTATGCTCCTGGTTTGATTCCTTCGCCTTTGCACTTCTGGATGCCTTCGTTCGTTGCTGATCGACTTCGTGACGGCTTACGCTATTTCGGTAAACAGAGTCATGGATTTCTTACCAATGAAGCCATTGTAATTGGTGTGGAAACACGTACTTCGTCGCCTGTACGCATCCTGCGTGATAACGCGTCATTGCAGCATGTGCGAGTGCAGGGCTTGTTTCCTTGTGGTGAGGGAGCTGGCTATGCTGGTGGCATTGTTTCTGCGGCAGTAGATGGAGAACGATGTGCCGAAGCTGCATTTAATTATATAAAGTAGGTAATATGGAGAGAGAAATTGCAATTATTGATAACAACTCATTGGCAAGGTTAGGACTGGAGAGGCTGCTGGAAGAGATTATCCCCAATTTTACTATTCGTACTTTTGGCTCGTTTGCTGAACTGATGGATGATACACCTGATATGTTTGCCCACTACTTTGTGTCCATGCAAATCTATCTGGAGCACACTGCATTCTTCCTGCACAAGAAATACCAGACGGTGGTGTTGTGCAATTCCGATACCCAGACTCAGCTTTCAGGTGTATTCTCACTTAATATCAATCAAGACGAGCAGCATCTGGTTAAGTCTATCATTAAGTTGCATGAGCATGGTCATCATCCAGGTCATCCTGGTGGTGTACATCCTAATGTCCTTTCTTCACAGATACCAATACGAAACGAACTCACCATGCGCGAGATTGAAGTGCTGAGTCTCGTGGCTCGTGGATATATCAATAAAGAGATTGCCACCAAGCTCAATATCGGTCTTACTACTGTTATTACCCACCGCAAGAACATTACTGAAAAGTTGGGAATCAAGTCGGTATCGGGTCTTACCATCTATGCCGTAATGCGTGGCTATATTGAGGCAGACTCCATTTAAATCATTATATATGAGGATTGTTTGACAGCCCAATTTCTACTAACTTTGCAGCAAAATACGAAGCTAAATTTTGATTGAGGTTTTAATGATTTAATTGTTGTGTGTGCGACAATGCGGACAAACTCCCTTTTGGCGAAGTTTTTGTCCGCATTGTCCACATCTATACGGGTAACGTAAGGTACGTAGCCATAGGCGACGAAGGAACATTGTCGTAAGCAGCAACAAAAAGAAATAGCCAAGGTAGAGGTGTGTGGTGAGCATGAAAAAAAGGTAACAGAATATGCATGCTGCCATTAGTCCTACCAAGTAATAAAGCACACTCCAGCCCGACAGGTGGTGGAACACTTCGCTCACTGCCGCAATGCAGGCTATAATGATGAGCCATAGACTACCTATGAACAGAGTAAGTATCCAAGGCAACTCCATCGGTGAAAACGTGGGATTGTAGTAGAAAGTCTCCCATGTGTCGGGGGCAAAAAGCTGCATGGTTTCATAGAGTGTGGCGCTGAATGCCACTACCAGACAGAGAAAAAGTGGATACAGACTATCGATATCGTTAAACCATACCAATTTGAATGGCTCTCGCTGGTAACCCCTCACCAAAAAGAAAGCGATGAAAATGGCCATCATAAATGCCAGTACGGCTTTGTTGGAGCCACTGAACGCATGAATGGCCTGGGAGATACTGTCGGTAGGTACAAACTGAAATTTCAAGTCTTTCTCATATACCCATCCTTGTACACCATCAGAGTGGGCAAGCTTCACCCAAATGCTGTCATTAACATCGGTAGTGTCTTTGCGTATCTCTGCCACCACCACACGGTCGCCTTTATATAGCATATTGGTGCAGTTCTGCAGAGGCAGACAAGCCAGATTCAGCGAGTCAGTCAAAAGTTCCAGATTCACACCTGGGGCATAATGACGCTCGTAAAGCATGGTGAGCGAATCACGAGTAGCCTCTTCAAGTTCCTCGCTCTCCAGCATTTCCCGATAAGGATAATGGCAACTTGCCAAAACTATCAGTCCAGCTAATATGTATAGCCACTTTTTCAATTATCCATAATTAATTTCATTTGACAATTCTTGCAATCAAAGACCAACTTAAACCGCTTCCCGTCCAAGCTCTGCAAGTAGTATGGTTCCCTGTAGGGTGACTTGCCATTTTGCCTTGTAGGGCACCATCCCATCGCAAAGCGAATGCAATGTTTGCAGAACATCACCACTGCCTTATTTATTGGTTGTTTCTCGAAAGCATCATCCATATGCGTCACTCCATGACCGACATAAAACTCACGTGCCTTGGTGTTCATTACATTGCCCAAATAGGTAAGAGAGGACTGCAAATAGGGGTGCTCAGTCTGTTGCCACTCTACTACCTCCTGTGGATAGTTGGCTATTCGCACTTTCGTCAGCTCGTCAATGATTTGACGGCGCCAATCTGCCAGTGCAGAAGAAGGAATAAAACTCTCAACTCTACACTCTACATTCTTAACTCTATATGGTGTATTCCCCAGCTTTGACAACTGTTTCTGAATATTCTCTCCTTGCGGCTTTTCCGCTTGCTGCTTCTCATATGCAAATGAGCGACTCGCCACATTGCCATCCTCATCGGTGGCAGTCAGGGCAAAGCCATCGGTAGTTTCGGTCAGTTGCCAACTAATACCTATTATACGTTCGGCACTGTGTTTGGCCAAAGTCTGCTCGAATCTGTAATCCAAATTGCGGTAGAGCACTGTCTTGGGTTTCAATTCTTCTATCCTATTGGCTAAGAACAAACGATTTTGCTCCACGCGGTTCACACGGAAACCCTGCAACTTGCCCTCGTTATCTAAGAAACAGAGTCCGTCACCATTATTGAAAGGCTTTACACCAGCAACTATTATTTGGTTGCCATGTACCTCCTTCACATACCCCATCTCTTCGCCCATTGCCTTGGGAGTATTAAACTGGGCAATGTCTGATTGCCTCCCCTCTAAGAAATAGTGGGTAAACCCACGATTGAAGCTCTTTGCTAGGTTGGGTGTAAAGGTATATTCGCAGGTGCCAGATGAGGTATTATGATATTCTGTCCTGCGTTGCAGAATTTGGTCTATTCTCTGTCTATAGGCAGCCGTCACATTCTTCACATAGCCAACGTCTTTAAGTCGGCCTTCAATCTTAAAGGAGGAAACACCTGCATCCATTAACTGCTCCAGTAAGTCCAATTGGTTCATGTCCTTCAGCGACAAGAGGTGTTTTTCGTGCATTATCTCCTGACCATCAGCATCCAGTAGATTGAAAGGAAGTCGGCAGAATTGAGCACATTCGCCTCGGTTAGCACTGCGTCCAAAGCATGCCTGTGAGGCATAGCACTGTCCACTGTAGCTCACGCACAAAGCGCCATGCACAAACACTTCTAACGCTACATTAGGGTAAGTCTGATGAATATCCTTGATTTCTTGTAGTGTCAGCTCCCTAGCCAATACTACTTGTTTGAAACCAGCTTTCGCTAAAAACAGCACCTTCTCTGGGGTCCGGTTGTCCATCTGTGTACTGGCATGCAGGGGAATAGGGGGAAGATTCAGTCGTGTGATACCCATGTCCTGAACAATCAGTGCATCCACATGAATATGGAACAACTCCCATATCAATTGTTCAGTTTCTTGTAATTCGTCTTCCTTGAGGATAGTATTCACTGTCACATAAATGCGAACATTGAAAAGATGAGCATACTCAATCAGTTTGGCAATGTCTTCTATCGAATTGCCGGCTGCTACTCTTGCCCCAAATTTCGGAGCACCAATATACACAGCATCCGCCCCATGGTCTATTGCTGCGATTCCACACTCTAGGTTCTTAGCAGGAGACAGGAGTTCAACAGATCGTTTCGATATCATAAGGAGTCTCCTGATATACGTAATAATTCAGCCAATTGGTAAACAGTAGGTTAGCATGTCCTCTCCATCTAACAGTTACTCCCTGCTCTGGATCATTGTTCTGGTAATAGTTAACAGGCATGTCGATTGGCAACCCCTTGCCTAAATCACGACGATACTCAGTATCAAGTGTCATGGGAGAATACTCCGAATGACCTGTTACAAAGAATTCCCTGCCTCCACGAGCCATCACCATGTGAACGCCAGATATATCTGATTCCGATAGCAAAGTCAGTTCTGGCACCTTCAGGATATCCTCCTTGCGTATTTCCGTATGGCGACTATGTGGCACGAAAAAGCGGTCATCAAATCCGCGGAATATAGGATACATTGGATCGAGTGCTCTGTGTTCGAATACCCCAAACATCTTCTTGTTGAGTTGGTGTTTTGGTACTCCATAGAAATGATACAGACCAGCTTGTGCTGCCCAACAGATATAGAGGGTAGAAGTAACATGTGTACGGGCCCAATCAAATATCTCAGTCAGTTCATCCCAGTAGGTCACGTCTTCATATTCAAATTGTTCCACGGGTGCACCAGTGATAATCATGCCGTCATACTTGTGAAGTCGCATCTCCTCAAAGTCGGTATAGAACGCCTTCATGTGCTCTATGGGAGTGTTCTTCGAGGTATGACTCTTAATTTTCATCAGTGAGAGCTCAATCTGCAAGGGTGAGTTCGAGAGTAAACGTATCAAATCTGTTTCGGTAGTGATTTTCAGGGGCATTAGGTTCAGTACTGCAATACGCAAAGGACGTATGTCCTGCGATCCGGCTCTGAGGTCGTCCATCACGAATATGTTCTCTTTCTTCAGCAGATCTACTGCCGGTAATGTCTTGGGAATATTAAGAGGCATGGTTCATTTGCTTTATTTGATTGCAAAGTTAGTGCAAGTTAAACACAAAACCAAAAATGCTTGGATATTTGTTTTGATGAAACACTACCTACTTTATTTAAAGGTACGTTATTTTTTATTATCTTTGCACCAAATAAATCATATATTCACTATTATGGCACATTATTCTTATATTCCTCAGGGCGTTTGTTCCCAATGTATCGACTTTGAGATCGTAGATGGCAAGTTGCATAATATCGTATTCACCAAAGGTTGTCCGGGCAACCTTAAGGCCATTCCTAAACTTGTGGAAGGTGCTGATGCCAAGTGGGTAGCTGATACCCTTCGTGGCAACACTTGTGGTGACAAACTCACTTCTTGTGCCGATCAGTTTGCTAAGGCCATCGACCAAGCATTAGCTCAATCATAGCCATAATTCTGCTTCATGATTGGGTTCAGCGTGAGCACGTCGCCTGGTATGGGAAAGACAGTAGTAAAGCCATTGTCTTCATTCGGAATCTGCGGGCGACTGGAATATGCTCTGGTGAACTGACCGAAGCGGATAAGGTCTTGGCGACGCCAACCTTCCCAAGCCAACTCCAATTGCCTTTCAGCTAGGATATTGTCCAATGTAGCCTTGCGATAGCCCATGCCTGAGCGGGAACGCACGGCATTTAGCTCCTCATCACCATTTTTACCGTTACGAACCTTTGCCTCACTCATCATGAGCAACACGTCTGCATAGCGGAACAGCACGATGTCGTTGTTCATCAGTTTGCCGTCTTTGGTAGAGGTGTAGTCTATGGCATATTTCTTCATCCTGGCACCTGCCAACGCCTCATATACATCTCCCGACAAATCCAGTTTGATGGCTTCAGGATGGTATTCCAGTACCTGTCCGTTCTGCATTATGATAGGATTACCTTGGTCGTCTGTTATAAGGTTCCAGTAGTATGTCTGGTCAAAGCGGTTGTCGGTTTCATCGGTACCATATCCAAATGTGGCGAGGGCCTCTAACGTGGCACTGGAGCCATTTTCCCCACTCATGCCATACAAGCCGGCATGGCGGTAGTGGTATGAACGGAAGAGGTTCTGCATCTGGTTGGCGTATTTGCTGGGATCCATGGGGATGGTAAAGATGTTTTCCACGGAATTTTCGTTATGCACGGCAAAGCAGTCGCTCATGACGGGCTCGAGATCATAGCCATAAGATGCAAGATACTTGCAGTAAGTAAAACATGCTTCCCAGGCATTCATCTGTTGATCGTCCACGTCAATCATTATGTCTTTTCCTGGCGTTCTGATGCCGTCGGTCCAATTCTCGTCCATGTAGATTTCTGCGTTCAGACAAATCTTTGCCAGGAGGAAGTCCACTACAGGACATGTGATGCGTCCGTAATAGTCGTTCAGTTCATTGCTGCGAGTAATGGGCAGTATGTCGTGAGCGTATTTCAATTCCTTCATCACGAATTTGAACACCTCAGGTCGCGTACTCTGGTTAATCTCACTCATAGGTGTGGAAGAGGAGAGCACCAAAGGCACCCTTCCGAACATATCCATCAGGTAATAGTAATACATGGCTCTCAAGGCACGCACTTCAGCGTTATAGGCAGTCTGCTTGTCAGTGCTGAGCAGTGACGCATGACTGTCGAGTGTCTCGAGGGAGCGGTTACAGAGGGCGATGACCTTATACAGGTACTTCCATGTGTCATTCAGCGCACCCGTTCCTGCATCCCAATCGTGCAGGAAGATTTCCTGCCAGAAACCACCATCGTACCAGTCGCTCCCTCGGGTGGGGATGATGGCTTCGTCGGTGGTGAATGTGTTGAAGTCATATACCCCTCGGTAGGTGCCTTGCAGGCCTTGACTCTGGGTGTTGCCACCTATATAGTTATAGAGTGTGGCTACAGTATTCAGATATAGTGAACTTGCATTTTGGTATGCCAACTCTTCCACATTTTGGTCCTTGGGCTCTTCGTCGAGGAAAGAGTTGCACGATGTCATCACTATCGCCGCAAATATGATGTAAATCTTTTTCATGTCGGTTATCAATTAGAATTGTATGCTTACTCCTAACGAGTATGAACGATATACAGGGTAAGTGCGCTTATCATCTAATCCCAAAGTGTTGCCCACCACGTTGCTGTTAATCATGGGGGTAAGTCCAGAATAACTGGTAATGGTGGTGAGGTTGTTTACAGACAAAGACAGTCGCAGGTTACGTACGTACTTCGCCTTGCCCAATGGCACATTCCATCCAATAGTGAGATAATCGAAGTTCAGGTAGTCTCCACGTTCCAGCCAGTAGTCGGTAACCATCTGGTCGCCTATTTGTTGCTCTGGTGCTTCTGGCATCACATTGTAATAAGGCAACGAGTTTATATTCATATAAGTAAGGGCAGTGCCATTGAAAATCTTGTGGCCAAAAGCACCGTTTACTTGCAGGGAAATGTCGAAATCCTTATAACGGAAACTGAAATTAGAACCTATCAGCACTTTGGGTGTAGCCTGTCCTGCAAAATAGCGGTCGGTCGCCACGTCCCTCACCCCGTCACCATTCAGGTCGGCTATCTCATAACGATAGGTACCGTCAGCTTGAGGTATCAATCCTGTGCAATGTGGTAAATAGAACACACCCAACGGTTGTCCTACAGCTTGATAGACAATATCGTTATAGCCTCCGTGAAAGCCAGCTCCATTGATAGTGCCGATGGCTGACATCGAAGGGGCAGTAAGGTAATCGTTACCAAACTTACCGCTTAGCGATACCAGTTTGTTCTGCTGGAAAGCAATGTTCACATTCGCATTGAAATCGATGTCACGTTGTTGTATCAGTGATGCACCAATGCCTATTTCCAAACCACTGTTCTTCATCGACCCGATGTTGGCAAGCAGTTTGTCATAAGGGTAGGGAGGCACGGTCACATTATACATATACAGCATGTCGGTGGTCTTGGAATGATAATAGTCGGCTGTCACCACCAGTCGGTTGTTCCAGAATCCCAGGTCGAGACCCATGTTGAAAGTATGCTTCACCTCCCATTTCAAATCAGGGTTGGCATTGCGTATGATGCCTAAGGTCACTGTTGGTGACCCGTTGACTGGCACTACACCATTGGGTTTCACCAATTCCAGTGAGTTGTAACTGTCAATGGCTCCCAAGTTACCACTTAAGCCATAACCCAGACGCAACTTCAGGTTGTTGACGGTAGGCCTGATGGTTCGCATCCACGGCTCATCGCTGATGACCCATGCACCAGATACTGAGGGGAAGAAACCCCAGCGATGGTTCCTGCCAACTTTGCTCGAGGCATCGGCACGCATGTTGAGAGTCAGTGAGTAACGCTCCAGATAGCTGTAGTTCACACGTCCCATGAAGGATGTCATACGTGGATCCTCATACCTTGATGACGTGCCATCCCATAACCGTTCTGCTCCAGCCTGTAGGTTATGGTAGCCATAATCGTTGGTGGAGAGGTTTGATGAGGTGGTGTGAAACTCCTTGAGGATGGTTTTCTGCACCTCAGCCAACCCCAGTAGATCCAGATGATGATTGTCGAAGTTGAGATTGTAGCTCACTAGGATGTTACCTAACATATCCTCCATCTTGGTCTCACCTCTGTATATCTGTCCGTGGCTCCATACATAAGTTGGCATGAACTGTGACTGGTTCACCACATTGTACGAATATGAGCCGAATGCTGCTATTGAGAGGCCGTGACCTAAATCGAAGGAAGCTTTCATGTGAGTGTTGAAGTGAGCATTGTCGTCGTGGTCGAGGATGTCGAGCAATGACTGGGGATGGTTAATTTGCGAGGCATCACTATATTGACTCCAACTGCCATCGTCATTTCGTCCCGTCTTGAAGGTGGGGTTGAACGATGCTGATGAATAGAACAGCTTCTGAATGTCATGGATGTATTTGTTTCTTTGAAAAGAGCCGAACATGCCCAAGTCAACCTTCAAGCAGTCATTGAATCCCATTTGAGTCACGTCAATTTTAGCCGTGAAGTTTCTGTTGCCTATGCGTTGAATCACCGTGTTGTGGTCTAAGAAGCCTAATGATGCACGGAAAGACGATTGTTCGGTACCTCCACCAAAAGCCACATGATGTCGTTGCACGGAACCTGTACGGGTGATGGAGCTGGAGAAATCTGAGTTGAATCCGTTATCCACGATGTTCATGCCCATGCTTTTCGTAACATTTCTATATCTTGTGGCATCCAGCATCTGGATATTCTTGTAAATGCTTTCAAAACCCACGTTGCCGTCATAGCTGATATAGAAGTTGTCTGCTTGTCCTTTTTTCGTTGCTACTTCAATCACGCCTGATGCTCCACGACTACCGTATTGTGCAGTCTCAGATGCATCTTTCAGAATCGTGAAACTTTCAATGTCGCCAGGGTAAATATTGCTTAGGGTGGTCAGGTCGCTCTGTACTCCGTCAATAATGACCAAGGGGTCGTTGCCACCAGTTAGCGAGGTAGTACCCCTTACACGTACCGAGCTCAGCATGGCAGAAGTATTAGTGCCTGTGGATATGCTTACACCGGCAGCTTGTCCGCTTAAGGCATCCAAAGAGTTCGTGATAAGACCTTTGTTCATGCGGTCTTCCCCCACTTTTTCCACACTTCCGCTCATGGTCTTGGCATTACCTGTAGCATAACCTACACTCAGCGTGTCGGTGCGTTGTATCTGGGCAGCAATAGATGATGCAATGCCCAATAAGAATAATGTATAAATAAATCTTCGCATAGTAACTTCTTTAGCTATGCAAATATACTGAAAAGAAGAGAAAATCGCAAAACATATAGTCAATAAAAAAGGCTGCTCAATCAAGCAGCCTTTTTTATTGACTTCAACAGATTACCATACATCTGCACGCTTTTCCTTTGGTATAAACATAGGATCATCCTCGGTGATGTTGAACGCCTCGTACCATGCATCAATCTGAGGAAGGGCACCATTCACACGCCAACGACCCAAAGAGTGAACATCCGTCTTGGTGCGACGCAGAATCTCTTGGTCAGTAATATTGTTAGCCCATACACCAGCAAATGCTAAGAAGAAGCGCTGGTCGGCAGTAAAGCCATCCTTGTCAGGCAATGGGTTGTCTTTCGTAGCATTCTTGTATGCGGTATAAGCAATCTTCAGACCTCCGTGGTCGCCAATATTCTCGCCTAAAGTCATGGCACCATTGCCGTGAACACCTGGAGCTACTTCAATGCCAGAGAAGAAGTCAATCAGTACCTGTGCACGCTGCTTGAAGTTCTCGTTGTCTTCCTCACTCCACCAGCCAGACATATTACCATCCTTGTCAAACTGACGACCAGAATCGTCAAAACCGTGGCTCATCTCATGACCGATTACCACACCGATACCGCCATAGTTGAAGGCATCGTCAGCGTTCATGTCAAAGAATGGAGGCTGTAGGATGCCAGCTGGGAAGCAAATCTCGTTGGTAGTAGAGCTATAATAAGCATTTACAGTCTGTGGAGTCATGTGCCACTCTGTTGGGTCAACTTCCTTGCCGTACTTGTCAATTGATTCTTCATATCTCCAGAGACGTACAGCCTTAGAGTTCTCGTAATATGACTTTTTAGGATCGATGGTCAGGGTTGAATAATCTTTCCACTCATCAGGATAACCAACCTTCACACGGAAAGTAGCCAATTTGTCTAATGCCTGCTTCTTGGTAGCATCACTCATCCAAGTCAGCGCCTTGATGCGCTCACCCAGTGCTTCCTGTTCACTCTTTACGAGCTGTTCCATACGAGCCTTTGCCTCAGGTGGGAAGAACTTCTCAACATACAGCTGACCCAGAACTTCACCCAGAGCACCTTCAGTTGCACGCAAAGCACGCTTCCAACGTGGTTCCTGCTCCTGTACACCAGCCATTACGCGACTGTTGAAATCGAAGCTCTCTGTAACGAATGCATCGCTCAGGTTGTTGGCTGCTGATGAAATCTGCTTCCACTGCAAGTAGAGAATCTGCTTGTCAACAGGCAGTTTGTCAATCAGTTTCATGGCAGCAGTGATAGCTTCTGGCTGACCAACCACCATCTCATTCACTTCACCCTTGATGCCCATGATATCAAATATCTTCTGGAATGGAATAGAAGGATAGAGCTTCTTCACCTCGTCCATCGTCATCTTATTGTAGTTAGCCTCTGGGTCACGCATCTGTGTACGAGAACGGAAGTTGTTAGCCAACTCATTCTCTACGTCCATCACCACGTCACGAGCCTTCTGTGCATCAGCATCGCTGTAACCAGCCAACTTGAACATGTTCACGATGTGCTGTTTGAAAGCCTCACGAATGCGAACAGTATTATCGTCGTTTTCCTTGTAATAGTCAATTTGCCCCAATGATAGGCTGCCCTGACGCAAGCTCATGATGTGTGCCTTAGAATTCTTGGCATCGGTGCCGACACCTAATCCATAATATGCGCTTACACCACGCTTGTTCAGCTTAGCGAGCAACTCATATACGTCCTTCTGGCTCTTCAGCGCAGCTATCTCTGCCAAATCAGCCTTGATAGGTTCTACACCCTCGGCATTCAAGCGAGCGCTATCCATTACCAACGAATACATATCGCCAACCTTCTGTGCGTTGGTACCCTCGGCATTGTCAGCCTTCGCCAACTCTTGCACCATAGTACTCAGTGCCTCAGATGCGCGCTCAGACAGCATGTCGAATGTTGCGAAACGAGCCTTGTCACCTGGCAGTGGGTGCAACTTTTGCCATCCACCGTTTACAAATTGATAGAAATCGGTACCAGGTTTTTGTGTCTGGTCCATGTACTCCAGATGCAGACCTGATGTCTGTTTTGGAGCTTGGTTGCAAGCTACCAATACCAAACCTGCAACCATTGTTAAAAGATACTTTGCTTTCATTTATATAACATTTTGGTGTTTAAACTTCAAAATCGGCACAAAGTTACATAATTATATTTAAAAAGGCTACGGAAACGTAGCCTTTTTTTAAATTATAATTAGGAGTCTTCATTTCTGAAAGACTCTAATATAATCTACTTTCATGGTAATAGGAAGTGCACTATCGTCAACGCCTTCCATGCCACCCCAGTCGCCACCCCAAGCCAAGTTCAGGATAGGATAGAAAGCATAGTGGAACGGCCACTCGTCCTGTTCTTCACCCATCTCAGCTTTGGTAGCTGACAATTGAACCTTACCGTCCACAAAAGTAGTAATAGATTCAGGTGTCCACTCGCAGGCATATATGTGCCAGCTCCCTTCAGCCTCCTCAATGTCTAGGTGATGTGTCTTCTGGGTGCCCTTCACATGATTATATGCACCTGTATGCAATGAAGAAGAAACGTCGTTAGGCACAACACCCACCTCTTCCATAATATCAATCTCACCACATTTAGGCCAGCGATATTCACTCTTAACAGGCATCATCCAGAAAGCGGGCCAAGTGCCTTTGCCTTTTGGCAACAAGATCCGAGCCTCGAAATAGCCGTATTCCCAACCTGTATTGCGATGTGCATACACACGACCAGAATATATCTTGCCATCCGAGCCCTTGAAACAATGAATTAGTAAGTTCCCATCCTTGATTTCTGTCACACGTTGGCCATCGGCCTCTCCGTCACGGTAGTTTTGCAACTCATTGTTCACCCAATGGTCATCCTTCACTTCGTGCATCCACTCATCGCTTAGCACAGTACCTTCGTTAAACTCATCGTGCCACACTAGTTGATAGCCCTCTGGTGCCACAATATCATCTTCTTTCGGTGTTGAGGCACAAGCTGAAAATAACAAGCTTGCTATCTCCAAAATTAAAACTTTTCTCATTGTCAAAATCATTTCTTAAATAATCTCTTCGCCATATCGCGGAACGCACGACGCCATGTCAGCCACTCGTGAGCAGTACCCTCAGACACATACGTCACGCAGTTGATACCCTGCTTCTGTACAGCTGCACAGCTAGCAGGGAAGCCGAAATTACCCTCGTCAGAACCCCAACTGATGTGCAACAGACGCATCTGCTTGTTAAAAGTTGCAGGATCTGCAAAAGTACCGCCAAATACCGTTTTCACGTTCTCATCGTTCACACGGAACAAGCCACTCAGCAGTCCCATCCAAGCAAACTTATCCATGTTATGGTTATCCAATACGGTCGATGTTGTTTGTCCGCCACCACGAGAAAGACCAGCCATAGCTCGGTTGTCACGGTTGGCAATAGTACGGAAGTTCTTGTCGATAAATGGCACCAGTTCATCTACATAGATGTCTGAAACCGTTTTGCCTGGTACGTCACGAATAACAGGCGTGAAGCGCATATCGCCACTCATTACCACCACAATCATCTCCTCTGCCTCCTTGGCAGCAATCATGTTGTCGAGGATGAAATCCACATGACCTTGATCAACCCAGCCAAATTCGTTCTCACCGCTTCCGTGTAGTAGATAAAGCACTGGATAACGTTTTTTACTTGTCTCATAGCTAGCAGGCACATATACGTTGACATGTCGGTAAGTGCCGTTGATTTCAGAGAAATAGTTCAATGACCTAACTTGTCCGTGCGGTACGTTCTTGTTGAATCTGTAGTAGTCACCTTCAGGTCCCTCAGGTACCTCGATGCCACCCGCAGTCAGTCCGTAGCCGTAGTATGCATGGGTGTTCGGGTCAGTCAAACGGGCACCATCCACCGTCACGAAGTAGTAGTGGAATCCCACTGGCAGTGGGTCGGTCTCGATGGTCCACACGCCGTCTTTGTCTTTAGTGCCCTTGAACTCATTTGGGCAACTTACTGTCACAGTGTGAGCCAGAGGTAAGTAAAACTTGAAATAAGCCTTGCGAGTCTGTGGGTCTACACGAGGATATTCTTGCCTCAGCATATTGGTTTCTGAGGGCAGTGATCCTTTCTCATAATCTGTCATAGCTTTTGGCAGTTGGTTCTGCTGCTGAGCGAAAAGCCCTGTGGTAGCCATTATTAGTGCCAGGGCTGTCAAGATTCTTGCTTTCATAGTATCTAATTTTATATGATGATTCTCGTGATATGGATATTATTTTTACGCAAAGATAATGGCTATTTCTTACCCATGCAAATTATCATTGATTTTATTTTAAATTAATTTAAAGTGACGTTCGTAATTCAATGTTTGTCTGTTTGTTATAATGTTTTTTGTCGTAAATATTCCCCTTATTGGTGCTGACAAAAGACCAAATTAGACGAGGATAGCTCTCAAGAGCAGCGAAAACGGGTCTCGTCGTCATTGAGAACGGTTCTCGTATAAAATAAGCTATAATGCCCTTAAAAACTAGGGGAGATTTATCCCGATAATGTTGCCCGCAGGTTAAACTGCATTCCACATCGGCATTTCTTACTAGTGATAGAAAAAACCACTAATTCTTGTTGGTATATTAGTAGCAAAAGTTTATCTTTGCAGAAGATTCCGAATAGTTTAGAGTAGGAGTCTGTGTTTTTTATAGAAAGACGTACTGTACGCTTTAGAATGTGAAATAAGTGACAGCAGGCTCCACGTTTTTTTTATAGCTTATTTTGACTTGTTAGAGAGCCGACAAGTATGTGTACATTATGAAGTATGCTTTGGTTACTGGTGGCTCTCGAGGGATTGGAAGGGCTATATGTCTTAAATTGTCCCAAATGGGTATGCCTGTCGTTATAAATTATCAATCTAATGATAAATCTGCTCAAGAAACATGTGAGTTAATTAAACAATTAGGGGGTGTAGCTGAACTCCTGAAATTTGATGTTTCTGACAAAGAACAAGTTGACAATGCACTTAATACATGGGAAGACAATCATCCAGATGATTATTTCTCTGTACTTGTTAACAATGCAGGTAAAAGACATGATAATGCTCTTTTTATGATGGATGATAGTGAATGGAATGATGTTATCAGTACAACTCTTAATGGCTTTTTTTATTTAACTCGTAGATTGCTAAAACACATGATGCCTAGGCGTCGAGGAGGTCGAATAATTAATATTTCTTCTTTGTCAGGAATTAAAGGCTTGCCAGGTCAGTGCAATTATAGTGCAGCGAAAGCAGGTTTAATTGGAGCAACTAAAGCATTGGCTCAAGAAGTTGCATCAAGAGGAGTAACTGTTAATGCTATAGCTCCTGGTTTTATAGAAACCGACATGACTAAAGATCTTTCTAAAGAAGAATTAGTGAAACTTGTACCAGTTGGGCGTTTTGGAAAACCAGAAGAAGTAGCTGCTTTAGTTGCTTTTCTGGTTTCAGATGAAGCTGCCTACATCACAGGAGAAGTAATCAATATTAATGGAGGTTTACATACTTAAGTAAGAATAATGTGAAGGATGAAGGTATGAGTAGACGAGTTGTAATTACCGGCATGGGCATTTGGTCTTGCCTGGGAACAGATATAAAAACAGTCAAAGATTCTTTATATAATGGAAAGTCTGGAATAGGTTTATTACCAGAAAGACTTGAATATGGCTATAGGTCGGGTTTGTCAGGCATAGTGGAAGTTCCTGTAATAACAAAGCAAATGCTTGATAGGCATACACGAGCAGGTATGTCAGAAGAAGCCCAATATGCATATATGGCATCTCGACAGGCTTTTGAACAAGCTGCAATTAATGACAATTATTTAAGAACAAATGAAGTAGGATGCATTTTTGGCAATGATTCTTCTGCAAAGCCAGTTATTGAAGCTTCCAAAATCATGGATGAGAAACATGACTCAGCTATGTTAGGTTATGGCATCGTGTTTCAGTCTATGAATTCAACAGTGAATATGAATTTAAGTAGCATATTCCATCTTAGGGGTGTGAACTTTACTATCAGTGCTGCATGTGCAAGTGGCAGTCATTCTATAGGTATTGGCTACATGCTGATAAAACAAGGATTGCAAGATATGATTCTTTGTGGTGGAGCCCAAGAAACTAATTATTATTCGATGGCTTCATTTGATGCATTGGGAGCTTTTTCTGTGCGAATGGAAGAGCCAACCAAAGCAAGTCGACCTTTTGATAAAGATAGAGATGGCCTTGTTCCGAGTGGAGGTGCTGCTGCTTTGGTGTTAGAAGAATATGAACATGCTGTAGCTCGAGGTGCCAATATCCTATGTGAAGTTGTTGGCTATGGTTTCTCAAGTAATGGAGGTGGTATTTCTGAACCGAGCGATGAAGGCAGTGTGATTGCTATGACAAGAGCAATAAAGGATGCAGGAATCTCTGTTGATGATATTGATTATGTAAATGCACATGCTACATCAACCAAGCAAGGTGATATGTATGAAGCAATTGCGTTAAACAAGATGTTTACAGGACATAGAGCATTGATTAGTTCTACCAAATCAATGACTGGTCATGAATGCTGGATGGCAGGAGCGAGTGAAATAGTGTATTCAACAATTATGATGCAAAACAATTTTGTTGCTCCTAACATCAATTTAGAAAAGCCAGATGAATATGCAGACAAGCTGAATCTTACGGCTAAAACTGTTGATACTGAGGTGAAAGTTGTTTTAAGTAATTCATTTGGTTTTGGTGGAACAAATTCTGCTTTGGTAATTAGAAAAGTTTTATAATAAATAATTGATAATTAAGCAAATATTAAATAGGCTTTTGTAATAGCGTATTGAAGATGCATTTATCTGAGTCATTGTTAAATAAGTATACAAAAGATCAACTTTCTGCTCGTGAGGCTCAACGTCTTGCAGAATTCATTGCATGGGGTCCCGTTGTTTTTCAGGCATCTCGTTTAATGGTCAAGTTTGGAATTCTCGAAATAATCCGAGATGCAGAAGAAGGCTTGACAAGACAAGAGATATCCCAAATGACTGGCTTATCAGACTATGCCGTGAAATGCTTGACAGAAGCATCTCTTTGTATTGGTATTGTTTTGGTAAATTCAGAGACTGATAGATTTACATTGTCAAAAGTAGGTTGGTTCCTGCTAAATGACAAAGCAACGAGAGTTAATCTTGATTTCAATCATGATGTCAACTATGAAGGATGGTTCCATCTTGAAGAATCTTTGTTGAACGGTAAGCCTGATGGTCTAAAGCACTTTGGGTCTTGGCCTACTGTTTATGAAGGCTTATCCAGTTTGCCAAAGAATGTACAAGATAGTTGGTTTGCTTTTGACCATTTCTATAGTGACTCATCTTTCCCTGAAGCTTTAGATATTATCTTCAATCAGCATCATGTAAAACATCTTTATGATGTTGGAGGCAATACAGGTAAATGGGCTTTGCGGTGTGTGGGTTTTGATAATGATGTTCGAGTTACCATTCTTGATTTGCCACAGCAAATTGAGATGATGTATGCGAATATAAAAGGAAAAGCAGGAGCAGAACGAATTGCAGGTGTCGGCATTGATTTGCTTGACCAGAAATCCAAGTTTCCTAGAGCTAAAGGCAATATTGATGCTATTTGGATGAGTCAATTTCTCGATTGTTTTAGTATGGATGAAATCGTTGGCATCCTAAAACGAGCAAGAGAAATTATGAGTGATGAAAGCCGTATTTACATTATGGAAACGTTATGGGATAGACAGAAATATGAACCAGCAGCGTTTTGCTTGACAATGACAAGCTTATATTTCACAGCTATTGCAAATGGTAATTCCAAGATGTATAATACAGAAGATATGGAACTGTGTATAAGTGAGGCAGGACTTGAAATAGAGCAAATTCATGATCATTTAGGTCAAGGTCATTCGATAATTGTTTGTAAAATTAAATAAAGCAGGTTATGACAAGAAATGAAATTGAAGAAAAAGTTAGAGAGTTTTTAATAGATGATTTAGAAATTGATGAAGACAAAATCAAAGGGGATGCGATGCTTAAGGATGATATGGGTATCGATAGTTTAGATTTTGTTGATATTGTAGTGATTGTAGAGAAAAAGTTTGGTTTTAAGATCAAACCTGAAGAAATGGTAGACGTTAAGACGCTCAATCAATTCTGCGATTATATTGAGAAAAAAGTAAACTAATTTTTTGCATGGGTGAAAGAAAATGGACTGGGACAACTTATGGTAACGGATGGATGCATCGATGGCTAATCCGTGCCTTGAAGTATGTTGATGTGAGATTTATTTATGCTTTTTCATCAATTTTCGTTGTCCCCGTGTGCCTATTGCTTAACCCTAGCAGAAAAATAATTTATCAATACTTTAAAGAACGAATAGGTTACTCTACCATCAAGTCTGCTTGGATGACATACGTAAATCATTGCATTTTTAGTGAAACAGTCATTGACAAATTTGCTATGTATGCTGGGAAAGAGTTCAAGGTAGAGGTAGATGGTTATGACATATTCCAGTCTTTAGCAATTAAGGAGAAGGGATTTGTCCAGCTTAGTTCGCACATAGGCAATTATGAGATAGCGGGTTATACGTTGGTTGCAAAAGACAAACCTTTTAATGCTTTAGTCTTTGGGGGAGAGAAACAGTCTGTCATGGATAATAGAGATAAAATGTTTACTGAAACTAATATCAAAATGATTTTCGCAAAAGGTGATATGGAGCATTTGTTTGAAATAGACAAGGCTCTTTCTGATGGCGAAATTGTAAGCATGCCAGCTGATCGTTTCTGGGGCTCTCAGAAATATATAGAGACGGATTTCTTGAACAAACCTGCTCGCTTCCCTTTGGGACCTTTTAGTGTTGCGACAATAAAAGAAGTAGATGCCATTGCAGTGAATGTAATGAAAGAGTCAACGTTGAAATATAAGATATATGTCTCGAAACTGAGTTATGATAAGAGCAAACCAAGAAAAGAGCAGATGAGAGATTTGTGTCAGAGTTATGTTTCTGAATTGGAAAAAATGGTGAAGCAATACCCTTGTCAATGGTTTAATTTCTATGATTTCTGGAATTATGAAAGGAACTGAACATTTTTCTGGGGATTTTTTGAGGAGTATTGATATCCATGAACTCTTGCCGCAACAGGAACCTTTCGTGATGATAGGTTGTTTGACTCATTTTGATATGATTCGAACCGTAACTGAAACAAAGATTCAAGAAAACAATATTTTTGTTGAAAATGGCATGTTCTCTGCTTCTGGACTTATAGAAAATATAGCTCAGACATGTGCTGCCAGAATAGGATTTGTCAATAAATACATTCTCAAGAAAGGTATTCAGATAGGGTTTATTGGTGCAATTAAGGATTTAAAGATTCATTCAATTCCAAAGGTTGGTGATGTTATAACGACTGTAGTTGATGTTCAGGAAGAAATTTTTGGCATGATTTTAGCGAAAGCTGAGATTACGTGTGGAGAGAATATACTTGTAGAAACAAATATGAAAATCGCGATTAAGGAGGGTTAATAAAAAATGATACTAAAAGCATCAAAAGCAATCAATATCCGTTTTAGTGAAGTTGATTCCATGAGCGTTGTTTGGCATGGTTCATACCCTCTTTATTTTGAGGATGCGAGGGAAGAATTTGGGAAAAAGTATGGCCTTGAGTATATGACGATATATGGGAATGGGTATTTTGCTCCTCTTGTGGAGCTTTCTTTTCATTATAAAAAGCCTTTGAAATATGGAATGAACCCCAGGATTGATATTGTTTATATTCCAACGGAAGCTGCCAAAATTGTCTTTGAATACGAAATACATGACCAAGATGATGATAGCTTAATCGCTACAGGTCAATCAGTGCAGGTTTTTATGGATAAAGACTATCAGTTGGTGTGGGATAATCCCGAGTTTTATGCTCATTGGAAAGAGAAATGGAACGTAATGTAAGTCTTTGAAAATTATGGTTTATATAATAGCAGATAATATCTTGTCTCCTTTGGGAGAGACTACAGACCAGAATTATCAGAACGTTAAATCTGGTCATTCTGCTATTATGCATTACTCAAGTCTTTGGAACATCCCAGAACCTTTTTCTGCATCTTTGTTTAACGATGACCAAAATACACATTTAAAGAGAGATGGATTGTCGCGATTTGAGTCAATTGTTGTCAAATCCATAGAAAATGCATTGAGTGATGTGCAAATAGACTTAACGAAAGACAATGCTGTATTGATACTCAGTACAACAAAGGCTAACATTGAAGGTTTGAATGAAAATTGTCATGAAAGAACGGCTATCTATCCCAGTGAGTGTGCGAAACGAATCTGTAGAGAAATAGGCTTAAAAACAGAGCCTATTGTCGCATGTAATGCATGCATATCTGGTGCATCTGCCATTATCTTAGCTGCACGTTTACTGGAACTTAATTATTACAAATACGCAATTGTGAGTGGTGCTGATGTTTTGAATCCATTTATTGTTTCTGGATTCCAATCGTTAAAGGCATTAGCAGAATATAATTGCAAACCTTTTGATATTGAAAGATTAGGACTAAATCTTGGTGAAGCAGCCTCTACTCTTATTCTTTCCTCTGATCATCATGAGATCAGTCATAATAAATGGCATATTGAGACTGGCGCTATCCGAAATGATGCTTTTCATATAAGTTCACCATCCAAGAATGGGGAAGGTGCATATAAAGCCATCAAAGCAGTGCTAAAAGATGTAGATATAAATGAGTTGGCATTGATAAATGCTCACGGAACAGCTACCATGTTTAATGATCAAATGGAATCTGTTGCTATTGAGCGAGCAGGACTTTCATCCATACCTGTTAATTCACTAAAGGGGTATTTTGGTCATACTTTAGGTGCAGCAGGTGTATTGGAGACTGTTTTGACGGCGAGGTCTTTAGATGATCAAATGACTTTAGGAACTAAAGGCTTTGAAGAAATAGGTGTTTCTGGACATATTAGTATATCTGCAGAATCAACACATACAGATAAAGACACCTTTATAAAGATGATTTCTGGTTTTGGTGGGTGTAATGCATCATTGTTGTTGTCTAAATCTTTACATAATATTACTGATGTTAAAGAGACAATATCTATACTTAAGACACATCACGTCTTGATTACACCAGAGAGGATAGAAGTAGATGGTACTTCTCTGCCTCATTATTGTACAGGAAAAGAGATGCTAACAGAACTTTATAGGTCCTTTGTTAAAGAATATCCAAAGTTTTACAAAATGGATATGCTTAGTAGATTGGGCTTTATTTCAACTGAATTGTTAATAGAAGCTGAAGGCTTAGAGAGATTTGTTCCTAATGATAACAGGGCAATTATTCTTTTTAATCATTCATCTTCTATTCATACCGATAAAGAATATTTTAAGACGATTCAAAATCCAGATGAATATTTTCCGAGTCCTTCATTGTTCGTTTATACATTACCTAACATTGTAACAGGAGAAATAGCAATTAGAAATATGTATGCAGGTGAAACTTCATTCTATATGTTAAGTTATAAAGATGAGGGCTTGATGGAGAAAGTTCAAAAAGCATCTTTCTTGGATGGTATTACTGATAGTATGATCACTGGATGGCTTGATTATGAAAACGATGATAATTTTGAGGCAAATATATATACTGTTGAATTAAGATAATTTTGATGATGGAAGATTTAGTGTTAGAACTTAAAAAAGAAATTATAGAGGTGTTGAACCTTGAAGAGATGAAACCTGAAGAGATTGATTCAGAGGCACCTCTTTTTGGAGAGGGACTTGGCCTTGATTCTATTGACGCTCTAGAGTTGATAGTGTTGCTTGAAAAAAAATATGGCATTAGGTTATCTGATGCTTCAGAGGGTAAAGCTATTTTTACAAGCGTTTCATCAATTGCAAAGTTTGTAGCAGCAAACAGGAAAAAGTAATGTTTGTATGATTAATAGCGTTGTTATAACTGGTGAAGGAATAGTATCTGCTATTGGAATAGGGAAAGATGAAGTTTTACATTCTTTACTCGATAATAAAACGGGTATAGGAATAATGAATCATCTTAATTCTATTCATACAGAGCTACCTGTTGGTGAAGTCAAGTTATCAAATGAAGAACTGAAACAGAGGTTAAACCTTGATTCTTCTGATGAGATAAGCAGGACTGCACTGATGGGTATTTTGTCGGTTAAACAAGCGTTAGAAGATGCAAATCTGTTTAAGAAAGCAGGATTACGGATTTTATTTGTTTCGGGAACCACGGTTGGTGGTATGGATGTTACAGAAAAATACTATTCTACTTTCAAAGAGTCTGAAGACTATCTTAAATGCTTAGATGACCATGATTGCGGTAGTTCAACTCGTATCATAGCAGATTACTTTAACTTATTTGATGATTATACAACTATTTCTACAGCATGCTCTTCTGCAGCCAATTCCATCATTTTGGGCACTCGATTAATAGAAGCTGATATGGCTGATGTTGTAGTTGCCGGTGGTTCCGAAGCATTAACCAGATTCCATTTTAATGGCTTTAACTCTTTAATGATACTTGACAAAGAAGTATGTCGCCCATTTGATGATAATAGAGCAGGGTTGAATCTTGGAGAGGGGGCGGCATATGTGGTGTTAGAACGAGAGGATGTAGCCATTAGACGTAATGCAACAGTCCATGCTTATGTAACAGGCTATGGTAATGCTTGCGATGCATATCACCAAACTGCTTCTTCTGAAAATGGAGAGGGCGCTTTTTTGGCAATGACAAAGGCTTTAACCAATGCATGTTTTAATCCATCAGATATACAATATGTTAATGCCCATGGGACAGGTACGGTCAATAACGATAGAAGCGAGAGTATAGCTCTAAAAAGGGTGTTTGGAGATGAGTTGCCGTATGTTTCAAGTACAAAGTCATTTACTGGTCATACAACTAGTGCTTCTGGGAGCATAGAGGCCATAATCTGCATCTTAACGTTACAGCATCAATTTGTACCTGGCAATCTTGGCTGGAAGAACCAGATGGATGATGGCATAATACCATCTTTGGGCATAGACCATGCAGAAATATATAATGTGTTATGTAATTCTTTTGGCTTTGGTGGGAATGACTCATCTATTATTCTGTCAAGAAAGAAGCCTCAAAAACAACAACATAAGCTGCCTGTTTGTAAGCATATTCGTGTTCTCTCAAAAGTTGAGATCAATGATGTCGACTCATTGAAAGAAATAACAGGTTTTATTAGTCCCATAGAAGTTAGACGAATGGGTAAGCTGATGAAAGCATCATTGTTATCATCATTTAAAGCTCTTCAACAAGCTGGTATAACCATGCCTGATGCTATTATTACTGCTACATCCTTAGGTTGCTTGGAGAATAGCGAGCTTCTTTTGGAACAAATGGAAGAAGAAGGAGAGGTTCTGTTAAAGCCGACCCTTTTTATGCAAAGTACCCATAATACATTAAGTAGCAATATAGCTATACAGACGCATTGTCATGGTTATAATGTCACATATTCTCAGGGAGAAAAATCTCTAGAATGGGCACTGCTAGATGCTAAAATGCTTTTAGGAGAAGGTTATAAATATATTTTAGTGGGATTTCATGATGAAGCTACACCATTTTATCAAAGTCTGATGAAGAAGATGGGGAAGGAAGCATGTAGTCCCTTACATTCAATATCAATGGTAGTAACATGTGGAGAATAATTAGTTATGCTATAATACAGAGTTTGTTGCTAACTGCAGGTCAAGTTTTCTTGAAGTTTGCGTTAGCTAAAATGCCTCCGTTTGAGTTAACGAAGTCGTTTATGTATCAGTTTTTGACCAATTGGCAGTTTGCTGTTTGTGGTTTGTGCTTTGCATTAGCTTCTGTCCTTTGGGTTTATATGATAAAAATCTTCCCACTTAGCGTGGCATATCCGATGATAAGTTTGAGCTATTGTTTTGGTATGATAGCTGCTATTTTTTTCTTTCATGAGGATGTGTCATTTATGAAATGGGTTGGTGTGTTCTTTATTATGGCAGGCTGTTTTTTTATTGCGAGATAAAATGAAAAGGATTATTACTATATTAATAGCTGTATTTTGGGCTTCTGCCTCTTTATTCTCACAAGGTGTGAACCAAATAAAAGATGAGATAAATCAAGCTGCATCAGTGATGAAGTCTTTGCAGTGCGATTTCATTCAGATAAAACATGTAAAGATGCTGAACCATGAAATGAAATCTACTGGCAGGATGTATTACCAGCAAACTAATATGCTTAGGTGGGAGTACATATCACCCTATAAATACACGTTCATTTTGAATGGTTCGAAAGTAAGCCTAAAAAAAGATGACCGTAGTGATGTTATTGATGTTAATCAGAATAAGCTTTTCAGGGAGATTGCTCGTATAATGATGAATAGTGTGGTTGGCAAGTCTTTGTCGGATGAAAAAGATTTCAAAACAGAAATTGCTATTGAGAAAGACGAATATATAGCAACATTATTACCTCAAAGAAAGGATATTAAGTCTATGTTTGAGAGAATAATCCTACATTTTGACAAAAATAATAAAGTAATTTCTTCTGTTGAATTATTGGAAAAAAACGAAGATAGAACCATTATTACAATGACAAATATTAGAATTAATGAACAGATTTACCAAAGTATGTTTGACATTTATTAGTATATTCTTTTTGTGTATAATCTCAAATGAAACATATGCACAAAGTCTATTACCGAATGAAGGCGATAGCAAAGAATATCAGATGACTATAAATATGCCGAAAGCATATATTAGTGGTATTTGTGTTATGGCTAATGATGGTGAGAGAGTTAATGGGTCTATTTTCAATGAGTTCGGTCTTTCTATGCTTTCTTTTTCTTATTTGATAGAAAAAGACAAGGTGATAATATTGTCTGCAATGAAGATGATAAACAAATGGTATATTAAAAGGGTACTTAGAAAAGATTTGTTAGGGGTTATCAAATGTTTGCAGAACAATAATACTACTTATGAAGATACAAAGCATAATATTAACATAATCATCAAACCAATGTTTGATTAGTTAACTTGAATATGGTACTGCGAGATCAACTATATAGTGTTTATAATAAAAACAAAGAGGGCGATGCTTTCATTTATACAATTGAACTGAATCCCCAACACTTTATTTATAAAGCTCATTTCCCTACTAAGCCGATAACCCCTGGGGTGTGCATTGTTCAGATAGCAAAAGAATTGCTTGAAGACGCATTAGGCGAGATGCTGGTGATTAAGGTTATAAAGAATGTGAAGTTTATTTCCACAATTACGCCTGATAAAAATATACACGTTGTATTTAAGATTGAAAAGATTTCAGTTGCGGACGAAGGAGACGTAAAGATGCAATCTCTTGTGTGTGATAAAGATATCCTTCTTTCAAAAATCTCTTTAATTTGTAGAAGAACCAATAATGACATTTGAAGAAAACATAAAGAATACTCTTAGTGAAAGAGGAGTTTGTGTAATAATACCCACATATAACAACGACAAGACTATTGAATCAGTCATAAATGAGGTATTATTATACTGCGATGATGTTATTGTCATTAATGATGGTAGTACCGATAATACAGCATCTATATTATCTCATATAGATAAAATTCATGTTGTAAGAAATCTACAGAACAAAGGCAAGGGAAATGCATTAAAAAAGGGATTTAAAGAAGCATTAAAATTGGGCTTTTCTTATGCAATTACAATCGATGCTGACGGTCAGCATTACCCAATGCATATAGTCGATTTCTTGAAAGCCAATCAAATGTATCCAGGCTCAATCATTGTTGGAAGCAGAAATCTGAATGGTGTAGAACGATCAAAGGGCAGTAATTTCGCCAATCAATTCTCTAATTTTTGGTTTTATATTCAAACAGGCAGAAAACTTAGTGATACACAAACTGGTTATAGATTGTATCCAATAAAAAAACTTTATGGCTTGAATTTCTTAACCTCTAAATATGAGGCAGAATTGGAACTCTTGGTATTCCCATCATGGCATGGAGTGGCGATTAAAGAAATACCAATCAATGTATACTATCCTCCAAAAGAGGAAAGGGTAAGTCATTTTAGGCCATTTGCTGATTTTGGGAGAATTAGTATATTAAATACCATTCTTTGTATTTTGGCTATTGTATATGGGTTACCTTTAAGGATTTGTAGGTACTTAGCGAGATACATTAGGACAATTTACTCTTTTTTGTTTTTCTCTTTTTTTGCTATGGTTGTTATTCTTCCATTTGTATGGGTATATACTAAGTTTGGGAAAATGACAGAGAAAAAAAAACAGTTCTTGCATAAGATAATATATAGGTCGGCAAGGTTTATTATGATTAAGCATGGAATACCAGGCACGACATTCTCATATAAAGTAAATGATTATGTAGATTTTGAAAAGCCACATGTTATTATTTGTAACCATCAATCTCATTTGGACTTGATGTGCCAGCTTATCTTTACACCCAATATTATCTTCCTTACTAATGATTGGGTGTGGAATAATCCTTTTTATGGACTTCTGATTAGAAATGCTGAATACGTGCCTGTTATGGATGGGATTGAAGTTCTGTTGCCTAAATTAAAAGATTTGGTGGATAGAGGTTATAGTATAGCAGTTTATCCTGAAGGAACTCGCTCAAAAGATTGCAAAATAGGGCGATTCCATCAAGGAGCTTTCTTTATTGCAGAGAGATTAAACCTTGATATTTTACCAATGTATTTATATGGAACTGGTAAAATATTACCAAAGAAAACATATAGTCTGAATAAAGGGCCGATATACATAGAAGTAGATAAACCAATTAAAGTAGAAGAACTGAAGAGGATCGGCGAACTGAAAGATCAAGCTTCTTATATGCGAAAGCTTTATGTTGCTAATTATAGTTGTATTTCAAATCGTATAGAGAGAGATGCATAATAATGTCGTCATAATAGGTAGTGGCTTAGGAGGCTTGTCATGTGGCGTCGTTTTAGCTAAGAATGGTTACAATGTAACTGTTTTAGAGCAGTCTGCACAAATAGGTGGGTGTTTGCAGTGTTTTTATAGAAAAGGCACTAAATTTGAAACAGGCATGCACTTTATCGGTAGTGCTTCTGAAGGACAAACATTAGATCGCTTGTTTAGATTCCTTGAAATAAAAAATGATGTGGCATTATCTCAATTGGATCCTACTGGCTATGATGTTATTTATTTGAGAGGACAGAAATACAAATTTGCTACAGGTAAAGAACGCTTTATTGAGCAGATGAGCCAGTATTTTCCCAAACAACGAGAGAACCTGATAAAGTACTATAATTTAATTGAAGAAGTATCTTCCGCATCTACCTTACATTCTCTTAAACATGCAGAAACAGATACATATGTGAATACAAAATATCAATTGACTTCTATTAATGAGGTCATTGATGGCATTATAACTGATCCATTATTGGCTCAAGTTTTAGTTGGCAATCTTCCCTTATATGCTGCACAGAAAGATAAGACGCCTTTTTCTGCTCATGCATTTATTATGGATTTCTATAACCAGAGCGCTTACCGCATTGTAGGGGGCAGTGATGGTATAGCAACATCATTGCAAAATACTATTCTGAGATATGGCGGTTCTGTTTTAACGAATAAAAAAGTATCCAAGATTCTTTGTAATGATAGTCAGGCAATAGGCGTTAAAGTAAATGGAAGTGATTTCATATCTGCTGATTATATCATTTCTGATGCGCATCCCATTAGGACATTGGAGTTGCTTGATACTAAACTGATTAGGGCTGCCTTTAGAGAACGTGTTTGTGCGATTCCCCAAAGCATAGGCGGTTTCTCCGTCTATTTGCGATTTAAAGACAATAGTGTTCCATATATGAACTCCAATTATTATGCATATACATGTGATTCACCATGGGATGCAGAGTCTTATACTGAAAATACCTGGCCCAAAGGATTCTTGTATATGCATCTTTGTGATGACGAGCAATCTCGTTTTGCAAAATCTGGCGTTATGCTGTCCTATATGAAAATTGCTGACGTGGAGAAATGGCGTGGAACTAAAATAGGTCATAGGGGGGCAGACTATGAGCAATTAAAAAAGGATAAAGCTGAAAAAATGATTGATTTGCTTTGTCAACATTTCCCAGAGATTAAGGATAAAATATCGGATTATTACACATCAACGCCATTGACCTATCTAGACTATACTGGTACTGAAAGTGGGTCTATGTACGGGTGTGTTAAAGATGTGAATAAGAGTATTGAATATCGTGTTCCGCATAAAACTAAAATACCGAATCTGTTTTTGACAGGACAAAACATTAATTCTCATGGCATTTTAGGAGTTATTGTCGGTACCATCGTAACTTGTAGTGAATTCTTGACTGCTCAGAGATTATACAAACAAATATTGGATAGTTGAACATGAAAAAGGTCATTATTATAGGTGGAGGTTTAGGTGGTTTGTTCACTGGTGCAATACTTGCAAAAGAGGGGTTTGATGTGACCGTTCTTGAAAAGAATTCTACAATAGGTGGCGGACTTCAAACCTTTAAGCGCTTTGGAGAATCATTTGATACTGGTATGCATGTTATAGGAGGAATGCAACCAGGTGGATGTATCCGAAGAATATGTTCCTATCTAGGGATAATGGATAAAGTCGAAATAAAAGAAGTCGATGATGAATGTTCTGACTACTTATATTTTGCAGAAGATAGAGCCTCTTACCGTTTAGGAAAAGGAAAAGAATTATTTTACCAATCTTTGGTAAGGAATTTCCCTGAAGATGCAGCAGATATTAAGCAATATATCAATGCTGTTTTTGCGCTAACCGATCAAATTGATTTGCTTAATCTTCGTCCGTCTAATGGAATAATGAATTTGTTCGCTTATTCAGATGATTATTTGTTATCCGCTGATGGATTCATTGCTAAATACGTAAAGAATAAGAAATTAGCCAGTGTTTTGGCATATCTTAATCCCTTATATGGTGGACGTGGGAATCAAACTCCCGCCTATATTCATGCAATTATTAGCACATTGTATATCAATGGAACTACAAGGTTTGTTGGCGGCAGTAACCTTTTTGCCAATCTCTTAAGGGATGTTATTATTGAAAATGGCGGACATGTTCAGACAAATAATGGAGTAGAATGGATAGAAGTAAATAATCGGCATGTGGAGTTTGTGAGAACTGTTAAAGGTGAAATGCACACAGCTGATTATTATATTTCAGATATTCATCCTTGCTCGCTATTTAAATTAGTGCCAGAAAAGACTTTTCCTAAACCATTTAGAAAAAGATTAAATGAATTACCTAATGCCTATTCTGCCTTCTCTGTTTTTATTAAACTCAAAGAAAATAGTTTTCCTTATATTAATCATACTGAGTATTATATGACCAAATATGATGATATCTGGAAGTTTGGCAGAACTGATACACAATGGCCTTTAGGCTTTTTGTTCATGACACCACCTGAAAGAAATCAAGGGAAATATGCCAATAAAGCGATCATTACTGCTCCCATGAGTTTTGAAGAAGTTAGAGAATGGGAGGCAACAAGTTGGGGGCATAGGACAAAAGGCTATGAAGTTTGGAAAGAGCGAAAAGCCGATGAACTCTTTCATCTTGTAGAGGAGATACATCCCGGTTTTCGTGACTGCGTAATTGGCGTTAATACTGCATCTCCTTTGACTATTAGAGATTTCTATGCTGCAAAAGATGGAACGCTATGTGGTTTCAGTAAAGACTATAGTAATATTGTGGCATCACAGGTCCCAGTGGTTACAAAAATAGATAACTTATTATTAACTGGCCAGAATAATAATCTTCATGGTTTCTGTGGAGTACCTTTGACTGCCATAAATACTTGTGAAGCTATCTTGGGGATAAATTATATCATTAACAAAATTAACGCATGCGTGCCAAATTGATCATATTGTTTATGCTCTTATCTGTGCAAATCTGTGCCCAGATAAACATATGGAGTGATTATCCTGATAGTAAAAAGGTAATCATGACTCCTTATTTGGCAGATGGCGACAATAATACTGCTGTTATTGTATGCCCAGGAGGAAGTTACTTATGGCATGATATGAAAACAGAAGGAGAGGCTGTAGCTTCTTGGCTAAATGAGAATGGAATATCGGCATTTGTGCTTCGATATAGAACGGCCTATGTGCCAGCTTTCTTGTTTCGTTTTCGATATGTTTTCAGAGGGAATCGATATCCAGATCCCCAGGATGATTTAAAACAGGCAATTAAATATATTAAGGACCATTCTGAGGAATTCAGAATCAATCCTCATCATGTAGGTGCTATGGGCTTTTCTGCAGGAGGACATCTGGTTATGTCGGCTGCAGAGTTTTTCAAAGAAGAAGACAAACCTTTTTTTGTCGCTCCAATTTATCCGGTTGTCACGATGACAGAAGATTGTGTTCATAAAAGGTCACGGAGGGCTTTGTTGGGAGATAGTAGAGTGAGAAATAAAGACCTTAGAGATTCTTTGTCTCTTGAAAAACATGTTCCTGCTGATTGTCCACCTGTTTTTTTGGTAAATTGTAAAGATGATCCAATTGTGGATTATAGAAATTCAGTGTTATTAGATAAAGCCTTGACGGAAAAAAGTATCCCTCATAAATATATACAATATGAAACTGGAGGACATGGCTTCGGAGCGAGTGATTCGAAAGGCACACCAGAAAGTAGAGAGTGGAAGATAGAGTTTATTAATTGGATTAATAGATTATTAGATAATGGAAATTAATACTAAATTTGATGATATTCGTCCTTATTATGAGGAGGAAATACCTGCAGCGATGAAAAGGATTGCTGCTTGTGAATTATTTCCACTTCTTTCATTGTTTGTGTATCCTAATGAACCGATTGAGGATATTAGAAAGATGGTTGGCTCTTTTAAGACAACTCGTGAATTTCAGCATGAAACAATGAAGAAAGTAAATGAGCAAGTGATAAAGAGGAGTATAACTCATTTTAGTTGTACCGGCATTGAACGATTAGATCCGAATAAAAGTTATCTTTATGTTTCTAATCATCGCGATATAATGCTTGATTCAAGTTTGCTTCAATACTTTTTCGTTGTGAATGGATTTGAAACCACAGAGATCACTTTTGGCGCCAACTTAATGATAAACCCAATAGTAGTTGATATTGGCAAGTCAAACAAGATGTTCAAAGTGGAGAGACAAGGCAGTAGCATAAAAGATTTTTATAAGAGTTCCTTGCACCTTTCTGAATACATTCGATATGTCATTTCAGAAAAAAAAGAATCTGTTTGGATTGCGCAACGAAATGGACGTACCAAGAATGGTATAGACAGTACTGATCAAGGAATCATTAAGATGTTTTGTCTGAGTGAGCCTAAAGATAAGATTAAGGCTTTAGCAGATTTACACATTGTACCTATAAGTGTATCCTATGAATGGGAACCTTGTGATTTATTAAAAACGCTCGAATTGTATGAATCTCAATATACAAGATATATAAAGAAACCGGGAGAAGATTTAAATAGTATCATTACCGGTATCCTTCAGCCTAAAGGGCGAGTTCATATAGGAATATGCGAACCGATTTCAGTAGCAGAGTTGGTAGCGTTGGAATATATGACTAATAATGAATACCATAAATCTGTAGCAAAGTTGTTGGATTCTCGTATAAACACAGCGTATCGTTTATACCCTAACAACTATGTAGCACATGACTTACTGTATGGTAATACAAAATATGCTTCAATGTATTCTAAAGATGATTATGATAAGTTTATCCACCATATGTCAAAACTGGATAGATATGATGCATGTGATATTGACAGATTGAAAGAATTTTTCATTGGCATTTATTCTAATCCTATTGATAACAAACAAAGATGATAGCCGTAGTTTTAAAAATATATGACTATTTCAAAGCGAATCCCAAATCGTTTTTGTTGTCTTTGCTCATTATAACTGTTGGGCTTTTGTTTCTGTTGTCAAAACAGTCCTATAAAGAGGATATCCTTGATTTCTTGCCATTAGGTGACGATTACCATAAAGCGATGCCTATATATCAGGATTTATCTGGTGCAGACAGAGTTTTTGTCGTTTTTGAATCAAAAGACTCAACCACAAACGATATTGATGGGGTCGTCGAAGCTATTGATGAGTTTGAACAAACTTTGATAAATAATGATAATGAAGGATTCGTTAAGAACCTTATTTCTCAAATAGATTATAATGCCATTGGTGAAACGACAGATTACTTGTATAAAAACGTACCATACCTTCTGACTGAGGAAGATTATGCAAGAATTGACAGTCTCTTTTCTAACGATTTATATATTGTTGATTGTTTGAGGGACGACAAACAGCTTCTGCTATTCCCGGTGTCAAGTTTAATGACTGGTAACGTTTCAAAAGACCCATTGAAACTGTTTACTCCTGTGCTAAATAGACTTCAAAGTGCAACTTTAAATGCGGATTATGAGTTGTATGATGGCTACATCTTTTCTCCGGATATGAGTAAAGGTATTGTCATGATGACTTCTCCATTCGGAGCAAGTGAGACTGAAAACAATGCAAAACTAATTAATCTCATAGACAAGACGATTGATGAATTTAAGAGCATACATGAAAATGTGGATATTCATGTCATAGGTGGACCAGTCATAGCCGTTGGCAATGCTACTCAAATAAGGAATGATAGCTTGTTGTCTATCTCTATAGCTGTAATACTGATATTGCTTCTTTTGCTTCTTTGTTTTAGAAACATTTGGAACATTTCATTAATAATAATATCTATTGTTTGGGGGTGGCTTTTCGCAATGGGGGCGTTGTCCTTGGTTCATAATGGAATATCTATTATTGTTATAGGCATCTCA
>JAEEGF010854736.1_pt1 | contig 39595 bp, 32 predicted proteins | sample 9134171 | NCBI WGS metagenome assembly JAEEGF01 (sample SAMN16246542, study PRJNA631951) | gut metagenome | biome: gut microbiome; feature: rumen; material: AP-attached | host: Bos | place: Iran: Karaj | collected 2018-10 | reverse complement strand
CCTTTATATAATAAAATGGGTGAGCACAGGCACACCCATTTTAGTTTCTACAATATTAATTTATTAGTCATCCATGTCTGCCATAGATTCCATAAATGATTTCTTCTCACCCTTGGCATCACCATGCTTTACAAACTGCATTGTGATAAATGCTGCGCCCATAAATACTACAGCATATGGGAAGAATACCCAATATCCTACATATCTCATCAAAGCTCCACAGAGAATAGGTGTAACAATCTGTGCTGCCATAGAGAATGTGTAGTAGTAACCTGTAAATTTACCAACATCTGAGCCTTTACACATCTCAATAACCATTGGTAGTGAGTTTACATTGATAAATGCCCAACCCATACCGATAATAAATAACAATCCGTAGAAGAGATATGTATCAAATCCACCGAAGCTTCCGTCAAATGTGAGATAATATACAAATGCTGCAAGGAAACAGATTGTCATCATAGCAACACCTGTTAAAATTGTCTTCTTTCTACCAATCTTGGCTGAAAGAGCTCCTGATGGTACATATGTGAGGATTGCTCCACCTGTAGCAATTGTCAGGCACATATTGGCATTTCCCAAAGCCATGCCCCACTCGCGGTTAGCAAATGTTGTAAACCATGTTTCCAAAGCGTTGTAAGCAATGAACCATAATGCAACAGAAGCTAAAATAAACAGAAGTGATCTCTTAACATCAGCAGGAAGCTTCTCATTTCCAGTCTCATCTTCCTGTGCCAGATTCCACTCTGGATGCAGCTTCTCAAGCTCAGCCATCTCGTGAGTAATCTTCACCTCATTTACAGTTGTCATTACAATCACAAGAGCCAGAAGCATTATTCCTGCAACTACTGCAAAGAGCAATAAGTAGTTAACATGCTCAACCTGTGTTCTTGCTGATTTTGAGTTATACAAAACAGATGAGATGCCCAGGTACAAAATACCACCAACAGCACCCATCAAATTGATAATTGCATTTCCCTGAGATCTAAGTGGCTTTGGTGTACAATCTGGCATCAAAGCAACTGCAGGACTTCTGTAGGTACCCATTACTACAAGAAGTGCTCCAAGAATTCCAATGAAGAGAATTTCTTTCATCATTGTAGGATTCTCATAATAACTGTTGTCAATCAGTGGTAACATAAGCATCAAAACCACTGCTGCTATTGTACCGAACAAAATAAATGGTTTACGTCTACCAATTTTGCTATTGCATTTGTCGGAAATTCCACCGAAGAACGGTAACAAGAATAATCCCAAGATATTATCCAACGCCATAATCACACCTGAGATAGTCTCATTTAAGTGAAATGTGTTGCTAAGGATTAGTGGCACGATTCCATTGTACATCTGCCAAAATGCACAAATCGATAGGAAGGCAAATCCTATTCTAATAGTCTGCCCAGTTTTAAGTTTCATATAATTTTACCCCCTAAAATAAAAGCCCCCCGGCTTTTTAAAATATGAATTAATTTTAACAGACTTGAAGTATTAAGGCAAAGAAAAACACTAAGAAATACTTACAAATACATAGACATTTTCTATGAATAAATGCTACACTTCTAATGTCCGCTTAAGGAGGTTTAAAAATATGTTTATACAATTAGATGGACAGGTTCTATTCTACGAAAAATCCGGTGAAGGAAGACCTGTTATTATGCTTCATGGAAACGGCGAAGATCATCATATATTTGACAGTCTCTCCGCTTCTCTTATAGATAATTATGAGATATACGCTCTTGATTCAAGAGGCCACGGCGGCAGTTCCACTGCCAAGGAATATCATTATCACGATATGGCCGTTGATGTGATTAATTTCATAGAAGCTCTGCATCTGGATCAACCTTATATACTTGGTTTTTCCGATGGAGCAATTATCGCTTTGATGGTTGCCATGGAACGAAGTGATTTGCTAAGTGGAATCATATGCTGCGGCGCTAATCTATCTCCAAAAGGATTAACATGGGGCGCACGAAGCGACATCAAGAAGATGTACAAATTAGATTCCAATCCAATTGTAAAAATGATGTTGGAAGAGCCTAATATCAACGAGTCTGATTTGAGAAATATACAGGTTCCAGCTGTTATAATTGCCGGCTCAAATGAGATGATCAAGGAAAAAGAAACCAAGAAAATCGCAGCTAATATTAATAATAGCAAGCTTATTATAATGGAAGGTCACGACCATTCAAGCTATGTTGTAGATTCCGATTTATTATCAGATACAATAAGAGAGTTCTGTATTTAATTACAGAACTCTCTTTTACTATTTCATAATATTTTTTTCCAAAAACTATTTAGATTCGCATATTATATTTCTAACTATTTTGCAGCAATAACATCTGCCATATCATACATGCCAGCTGGTTTTCCTGCCAGGAATTTAGCAGCTTCCACCGCACCCTTGGCAAATACTGATTTAGAATAAGCAGTATGCTCAAAAGTAATTACCTCATCCAATCCAGCAAAGATTACTTCATGCTCTCCTACAATGTTACCACCGCGAACTGCAGAGATTCCGATTTCCTTGGCATCTCTCTTCTCACGCTTTGTGCTTCTATCATATACATAATGATATTCATTATCCATTTCTTCATTGATAGAATCAGCAAGAGCAATAGCTGTTCCTGATGGAGCATCCAACTTCTGATTATGATGTTTCTCCACAATTTCAATATCAAATCCTGCTGGTGCAAACACTTTAGCGGCTTTCTTCAACAGATCCATCAAAGTATTGATTCCAAGTGACATATTTGCCGAACGAAGTACAGCAACCTTTTCACTTGCGCTCTTAGCCTTGGCAATCTGCTCCTCAGATAAACCTGTAGTGCATAATACCACTGGCACACCCTTGGTCTCACTATAATTTATCAAAGCATCAACAGCCTTGGCATTTGAGAAATCAATAATAGCATCTGCTTCCACATCGCACTCATCAATTGTGGCAAATACAGGATATACATTTTCCACACCTGTATAAGGATCCACGCCTGCTACAATCTCAATATCATTGTCCTGAGAACAAATCTCAGTAATGACTCTACCCATATGTCCATTACATCCATGCATTATTACTCTTGTCATTTTTGCGTCTCCTTCTTTCAAAAATGCCATCGAAAATATAAATCATCGATGGCATTAAATATTCATTATAAATTATAAAACACCGAAATCCTTCATGGCCTGCTGTAAAACTGCAGCATGCTCTTCTTCCATCTCGCAAAGTGGTGAACGAAGAGGTCCTACATTCATTCCCATAAGGTTAAGCGCCTTCTTTACAGGAATTGGATTTACCTCTGAGAAAAGTGCATCTACAAGTGGCAATGACTTCAACTGCATTTCAGCAGCCTTCTTCACATCACCTGATAGATAAGCTGCACACATCTCATGTGTCTGTGCCGGCGCAATATTTGCAATAACAGAAATAACACCAATAGCGCCAATAGACATCAATGGAACAACCAATCCATCCTCACCTGAGTACAACTCAAGGTTACCGTCTGTAAGATACATTGTCTTGGAAGCCTGGGCCATATTGCCAGTTGCCTCCTTCAAACCTACGATATTATCATTTTCCTTCACCAATGTAGCAACTGTCTCAGGAAGCAAATTACAGCCTGTACGACCTGGAACATTGTACAAAATAATTGGCAGCTTAGTCTCTGATGCAATCTGACCATAATGACTGATAAGGCCCTTCTGTGTAGCCTTGTTGTAATATGGTGTCACAATAAGAGCTGCATCTGCTCCATCCTCCTCAGCTTCCTTGGTTAACTGAATAGCTGTCTTGGTATTGTTGGAACCTGTTCCAGCAACTACTGGGATTCTATGCTTTGTAAATTCAACAGCAGCCTTGATTACATCTCTGTGCTCCTTCATAGAAAGAGTTGAGCCCTCTCCTGTTGTTCCTGCAATAATAATAGAATCTGTTCCATTATCTACATGAAAATTAATAAGTTCTTCGAGCTTATCATAATTCACTTCATAATTATCTTTCATTGGTGTGACAATAGCTACACCTGAACCTGTGAATATTGACATATCTGTCCTCCTAATCCGCATTAAACCTATTTCTCATTAACAATATTTAAAATATTATCAGCTATATCAAATACTTCTGGTACAGCATTTCTACCTGTAAGAATAATATCTGTGTACAATGATTTGGCCTGTAACAAATCAACCAGCTGATCCGCTGTGGCCATCTCTTCCTCTACAAGACCTAGAATCTCATCCAAAACCAGCACATCACACTCACCTGTAACCAATGCCTTCTTGGCAAACATCAATCCATTCTGAATGTTCTGCCTCTGCTCCTGGCGCTCTTCCTCTGTCAATTCATCGAAGCCCTCAGCTCTTCTCTCGAATCTGAAGATCTTGATTTCCGGCTCAAGTCTATCCAGAAAATCACTGTTAAGCTGGCCCTTCATAAATTGAACCATATATACACTCTTGCCCATGCTTGCAAATTTTATGGCATTGCCCAAAGCTGCAGAAGTTTTGCCTCTGCCATCACCATAATATATTTGTATAATACCCTTTTCCATTCCAAGTCCTCCCTACATAGGCACTGCCTATTATAGACTATTTCTTTAAAATGTTAAATGTCTTTCTACAAGAATACATAATTTGAGTTATATTAGCACAGATTTAGTTTTAAAGCAAATACAATTGTTCACATTTTCCCTTTCTTGCATTAAATAGGTATTTATTTTGGTTAATTTCTTTTATTGTAAATTCCAAATAATGTTGATAAACTATGTAAGTTAGTGAAAATACAGAGATTTTATATATAAAGAAAGGTTATATCATGATTCAATCAAGAGACGATATAAGAAACATTGCTATCATCGCTCACGTTGACCACGGTAAAACAACTTTGGTAGACGAGCTTTTGAAGCAATCAGGAGTATTTAGAGACAATCAGGAAGTACAGGAAAGAGTTATGGATTCCAACGACATCGAGAGAGAGCGTGGAATCACAATCCTGTCTAAGAACACAGCAGTATATTACAAAGATACCAAGATAAATATTATCGACACTCCAGGACACGCTGATTTCGGTGGTGAAGTTGAGCGAGTTTTGAAAATGGTTGATGGTGTTGTATTGGTTGTTGATGCCTTTGAAGGTGCAATGCCACAGACTAAGTTCGTGCTTATGAAAGCTTTGGACTTAGATTTGCCAGTTATTGTATGTGTCAACAAAATCGATAGACCAGAAGCTAGATGTGAGGAAGTTGTTGATGAAGTATTAGAGCTCTTCATGGATTTGGATGCTTCTGATGAGCAGTTAGATTGCCCATTTGTATACGCTTCTGCTAAAGAAGGTTTTGCAAAGCTTGATCTTGCTGACGAGTCCAAGGATATGATGCCTCTCTTCGAGACAATCATCAACTACATCCCTGCTCCAACAGGTGATCCAGAGGCCAACACTCAGCTTCTTATCTCTACAATTGATTACAACGAATTCGTTGGTAGAATCGGAATTGGTAAAGTAGACAACGGTTGCCTCAAGCTCAATCAGGAAGCTGTTGTAGTAAATCATCATAATCCTGACAAGCAGCAGAAGGTTCGTATTACTAAGCTAATGGAATACGATGGTCTGAACAAAGTAGAAGTAACTGAAGCAGGAATTGGTTCAATCGTAGCAATCTCTGGTATTGCTGATCTCCATGTAGGTGATACTGTATGTGGAACAGATAATCCAGTAGCTATTCCATTCCAGAAGATTTCTGAGCCAACAATCTCTATGAACTTCATTGTAAATGATAGTCCATTTGCTGGTCAGGAAGGTAAGTTCGTTACATCTCGTCATATTCGCGAGAGACTCTTCAAGGAGTTAAATACTGATGTATCTCTCCGTGTAGAGGATACTGATTCACCTGATAGCTTCAAAGTATCAGGCCGTGGAGAATTACATTTATCAGTTCTTATTGAAAATATGCGTCGTGAAGGATATGAGTTCGCTGTATCCAAGGCAGAGGTTCTCTACAAGGAAGATGAAAATGGCAACAAGTTAGAGCCAATGGAAAGAGCTTATGTAGATGTTCCAGAAGAATTCACAGGTGCTGTAATCGAGAAATTGTCTATGCGTAAGGGTGAGCTTCAGAATATGACACCTATCGCTGGTGGCTTCACAAGAGTTGAGTTCCTCATCCCATCTCGTGGACTTATTGGTTATCGTGGAGAGTTCATGACTGATACTAAGGGAAATGGTATCATCAATACTATCTTCGAAGGATATGCTCCATACAAGGGAGATATCTCTTACAGACAGCTTGGTTCACTTATAGCATTTGAAACTGGTGAGTCTGTAACTTACGGATTGTTCTCAGCTCAGGACAGAGGTACACTCTTCATTGGACCTGGCGAGAAGGTTTACTCAGGTATGGTTATCGGTAGCTGCTCAAGAGCAGAAGACATCGAGCTTAATGTATGTAAGAAGAAGCATCTTACAAATACTCGTTCTTCATCTGCTGACGAAGCACTTACACTTGTACCACCTAGAATTCTCTCACTTGAGCAGGCTCTTGACTTCATCGATACAGATGAGTTGCTTGAGGTTACACCTGAATCACTTAGAATTCGTAAGAGAATTCTCGATCCTCTTGAGAGAAAGAGAGCTAATAATAGAAAGAATTCATAACAAAAAAAGCCCATCAATCATATACGGCTCGAGGCTATCGCTTGACCTCGCCTTAATATGATTGTTGGGCTTTTTATTTGACATTAACTCCATTCATCATATACACCTCGAAGATATCGCTTGACCTCGCCTTAATATGATTGTTGGGCTTTTTATTCATTATAGCTAATTTAAACTCCCCATCTACCATATACGGCTCGAGGCTATCGCTTGACCTCGCCTTAATATGGTAGATAGGGAGTTTTATTTAGTTTAACTCTCTATCATTACAACACTCAATTCTCACTAAATAGACTTATCTTTATGAATCTGCTTATAAAACCATGGATATCTCAGTCATATTATAATAATCCCTTATCTGTCTTCTTCACATGTTTAAATACTTCTTCAAAACGATTAAGCGCCTCATCAATTATTTCAGGTGTATCTGCCAATGAAGTATACAATCTACTTCCGGCCAGGGTAACAATACCATTTGCCATATAAGCAGCCCCCATTCTCTCCATAGAATCTTTTCTGACATACATCATATCCTTATGCTTGAGAAGTCCAATTGCAGACTTAGCAAATGACATAGATGAGAAGTCAAAACTCATAGCTCCTGTACACTCAAGGTGCACAATTGAGCCCTGATTGTATGCTACAAATGGAAGTCCGTATCTGTCGATAAGTTCCTTCAATCCATCACACAATCTATCACCCATACGACCTGCAACTTCACAGGCATTGGTTCTATCAATTTCCTGAATAGCAGTGTAACCGGCGATACACGAAAGTGGATTTGCGGACAATGTACCACCTACATATGCGCGGTGCTTACCTGTTGCAAGACCTGCTGCCATAAGTCCAGCGTACTCTTTCTTACCACCGACACCTCCGGCTGCCGGATAACCACCAGCTACAATCTTTCCAAAGATTGTCAGATCAGGAACTACATCAAAATATCCCTGAGCACCTGACATAGCAACTCTAAATCCTGTTACAACCTCATCAAAGATAAGAAGAGCACCATACTTATCACAGAGTTCTCTTACACCCTTATTGTAATCATGAGCTATAGGACGAGTACCACTCTCCGGTCCAACAGGCTCAAGAATAACAGCCGCTGTACCACCGCTCAAGCGATTGCGCTTAAGCATACGCTCCAGCATATCCAAATCATTTGGTCTAACCTCATCTGTCTTACCAAAACAAGAACCAGGAATACCATGTGACTCCAAGAGATTACGGCTTCCAGGAATCTTTAATCCATATACCATCTGATCAGACCAACCATGATAAGCACCACCGATTTTGATGATATGCTTATTGCCTGTTGCAATACGGGCAATACGCAGTGATGCCATTACAGACTCAGTACCAGAGCCAAGCATACGAAACATCTCTACATTTGGCATATGCTTATTAATCTCTCTGGCAATAAGCATCTCTGACTCGTGAAGAAGACCTGTTACAGGACCACACTCATTAAGAAGCTCGATAACCCTTTGACGGATCACATCATAATTACTTCCAAGAATTGTAGGGCCACCAGCCTGCAAGAAGTCGATATACTTGTTGCCATCCTTGTCATAGAGATAAGCCCCCTCAGCCTTGGACATACACATAGGAAATGGCTTGTTAAATGCCAGGTTATGCTGTACACCACCAGGGATATACTTCTGTGACTCCTCAAATACTGCGTAGCTCTCCTTACATTTCTCATCATAATACTTCAAAATAGTATTCTGATAGTAGTCATCATCTACTTCCCAAATAGGCTGAGAGGTCAGATTCTTTAGCTTTGCATTGATCTCGTTTGGATCATCCCATCTTGAAATTCCACAATTATTCATTTGTTACCTCCTGTTTCTCACTCTTAACTTCATTTTCTATATATTCTTTTTGTTTTGCTCTATCATTGGTATCAATACTACCTCTGAATACCACGAACCTGTCATATAGGTATTCTGTAGACAGATTCAGTGCCATATTCAAGCCGGTTACCAGATACTCATTCCACATAAGTGTCTCTGCCAGATAATCTCCCAGTAAAGTAGTAACAGGCGTAAAGACTATGTAAAACAAAGCCACCAGCGCCATTGCCTTGGGCACATTGTTGGCGCTTTGAAATGTAAATTTCCTGTTCAAAGTAAAATTCCAAAGCACTGACAAAACCAATGCAATGAGATACTTAGGCCAATATCTCCAAGGTGTAAACTGGTCTAAGAGGGTAAATGCAATTATCTCAATGAGACCAGCCGATATAGAAAATCCCACAAACTTCAAAACCCTAAGGGCTTCAGTAAACTTCTTGTTCTCTCTCATAAATCCGCCCTTTCATCTATCCGTTCTTCTGTTTTGAATACTTCTGCTGATATACAAAGCGCATAAGCTTGCAGTCAAGCCAGCCCAATCTGCCTTCGACTTTATAAGCCTTGGTCTGAAGCGCTGAAACCGCCGCCTTGTCTACCAATATACCGAGAGCTTCTGTATCATCCTCATCCATACCGTAGACTATAGCTCCCATTCCCTTTACAAACAAAGCATTATAGCCTTGAGCAAATCTAACTGAAATCTCAGCAGGATCAGGCTCTACAGTAATTATTTCCTTACCAATCATCTGCGCCATATCATCAAGCTGAGCAAATAACCTGTCATTATTGGCTGACCAGCTAATAGTAGCCTGAGTCTCTACCCAATCTACCAATGGATACTTGGCTCTGACCTCATCTAAGATGACATCCCTTTTATTGGCGGTATTGTCATCAAGTACATTTACAGTTCCCTGAGCTTTACAATTACGCTTGCATATGTCTTCAAGAAGCATGGCACGCTTATAAGCCTCCTGCCTGTCTGCACCTGTTACAACAACACCATGATGTTTCATAAATACTGTATGGGCGCCTGTTTTAAATGCGCTTGTGACAGCATTTTTCAACTTTGATGTGCCAGGCAATCCATATTCAGCCAGAGCTATACCACCTAACAATTTGGACTCCTCATCACGTATATCCAATGAATCGAATCCAGCCAGACCAATGGCTGATGCATAAGACTGATGGGTATGAATCACAAAATTGACCTCTGGGAAAATGTCATATGCCGCAGCATGTATTCCCTTTTCACTGGATGGTTTGTGAGGCCCTGTCCAAGTCTTATCAGCGGGATTATATAAAGCCAAGTCTTCATCCTTAGTTTGCATATAGTCCAATCCACTTGGAGTTATAAGAAAATGCTGACTATCAAGTCGTGCACTTACATTGCCCCATGTTCTGGCAACCAGTCCGTCTTTTAGGAGCTGACGACCAACCTCAGTGACCTCTTTACGAATTTCTCTTTCTTCCATCTGCATCCTCCTTTTCCCGATTCATCAACCTGAAGTTCTTCCGATTAGTTTTATATAGACGCTTAAAGGTCCTATAAGCTCTATCATAGATAAATTGATTATTCTTATTTGGCTCATATACTCGCTCCACTTCAACCATATCCTTGGCCTTTTCTAAGCTTGTCATACATCCTGAACCCTTGGCAACAAGCATTGCTGCTCCCAGAGCGCCCACATCCTTAGCCTGCTTTATGGTCTCAATCCTACGTCCTGTAATATCTGCCAATATCTGACTGGTAACCTCTGACAGGGAACCTCCACCTACAAATCTGATAGTCTCGGATGTCTTAATCTTTTGATCCTGACATTCAAGCATCCATCTCAGGTGATAGCATATACCCTCTATAACAGCTCTAATCAACTCTCGCTTCTTGGTATCAAGTCTGATATTAAAAAACATTCCAGCTGCATACGGATCTTCAAAAGGACATCTGTTGCCATGAAGCCATGGTGTAAAGACCACACCTCCGGAACCAGGAGGAACCTTGTTTACTTCACTGGACATGTAGTCGTAAAGACTTATATATTTAGCCTCTACCGAATGCTCCACATCCGTCTTTTGGAGATAAATATTTATCTCATCTAATACCAAATGGTCTTTGACCCATTCAAAACATTTACCGGCTGTCTCCATCTCGGCAAAATAATTATATTTACCATTCTGAGCTCCAACTATACCTGCAATCATATTGCCCAAGTCAACCAACTGCTTATCAATTACTGTGCCAACCCATCCGGAAGTTCCCCAATACACATGAGTCTCTCCTATGGATGTAGATCCTGCACCAATTCCAATCAGTGTCGCATCACCGCCGCTTCCATATACCGGAATACCGGGTTTAAGTCCCAGTCTCACAGCCGGCTCCTCAAGAAGTGGGCCAACCACCTGACCACAATCAACAATGTCTGGTAAGTGTCTCATGTCCACGCCATACATTTGACATAATTCTTTACTCCAACAATTTCTGCCAGGTCGCGAATCATACAAAAATGTCGCGTAAGCGGAATCCGGCGTCATAATATATTTACCGGTCATCCTGCCTATAAGATATTCTTTAACATCCAGCCACTTATGAATCCTGCCATATATGTCAGGTTCATTTTTCTGAACCCATTTATATTTCCATAAAGGGTCCTTTACACTAGTCGAAGCTGCATGAGTTATCTGCAAACTTTTGGCCAGCATACGTGCATTCACTCCTGCTACTGTTGGTCCAAAATTCTCCGTTTCCATCATCTCAGCTTCCGCTCTCTGATCCATATAAGACATAGGTCTTCGAAGAGCCTTGCCATTTTCATCCACTAAGACAAGTCCCTGCATCTGAGAGCAAAATGCAATACCTTGAATCTCATCCGGACTTATACCGGCCTTCTTCAAAATGTTTTGCGTGCAGATTTCCATGGCTTCCCACCATTCCTCTGTATCCTGTTCCGCGCCACCATTATCAAGTATATAGAGATTGTAGGTTGCGTAATGTCCGGCCACCAGCCTTATCTGGTCTTCTAGTGAAAAGAGACATGATTTCAAGCCAGTAGTTCCGATGTCATAAGTTAGTGCGTACATTTCACTTTCCCCCTAACGTCTGCACGATAAAGCGAATCATCTCCTCTCCAATCGCTTCCGGTTGATTCAATGATTCCTCACCGCAAAATATCTCCATACGACGCTTATAATAATCGCATGAAAAAGAAAATTGTAGCATCATCAATAGATTATCAAAGAAAAAAGCTGTCATCTTCGGATCCCCAGCAAAATCCATACGCCCCTCCTTCTGGGCGCGACGAATCAGCTCCTCATATATGCCTGCTGTCGAAGCCTCTATTTGGTCTGCCAGTTCCTTGGCATACTTTTTACAAGAACCGGATGTAATCTCATTGTAGAGTTTGTAATAAGACGGATGTCTATATGCTTCCCTAACAAGAGTATGTATTAGGTTAGAGATGCAAGTCATCATGTCTGATTCTTCTGCAACAACTTGTGTCATAGTCTCCTCCAATAATCTAAGAGAATACTGGACACAGGAAAGGAAAAAATCATCCTTATCCTTGTAGTACTTATAGATGACTCCAACACTTAAACCAGCTTTTTTAGCTATGCGATTCATGGCAGCCCTGTCCAATCCATTTTCAGCAAATTCGTCTATTCCGGCTTCCATCAAGCCTTGCAATGCATCTGGTTCAAGTTTTTTGTACATATATTACCTCATCCTTGTGAATCTCTATTCACGAATTTAATTTATTATCGCACAGCTTGCTTTTAGCGTCAATCATTTTCAGGCAATTACAAATATTTATGATTTCAGAATAAACTTTCTGTTTTATGAATCAAAAAAAGCTCCCAGAGAAATCTCCGAGAGCATACTTGCATTTTTATTATTCACATTAGTTATTAATAGATTTTATAGCAGCCAATAGAATATCTATCACTATCACTATCAGTATATAAAACTATAAAGCTGCATGACCTTCCTGCACATACAAGTCAGCATTGCGCTTGTTGGCTTCGATTTGCTCCTGACTAACCTGTCCTATGATTTTGCCAGGCACTCCAACTACCAGCGAGCCATCAGGTATGACCTTACCCTCTGTAACAAGCGCTCCTGCGCCGATAATACAATTAGTTCCAACCTTAGCACCATTCATTACAATTGCTCCCATTCCCACAAGAGAATTGTCTCCTATTTCACAGCCATGGATGATAGCGCTATGGCCTACGGTTACTCCTTTGCCAATTACGACAGGATCAACTGTTGATACATGAACCACTGCATTGTCCTGAATATTAGAATTATTTCCTATTACAATGCTATTTCTATCCCCACGAACTACTGCGTGATACCAGATACTGACATTATCTCCCAATGTCACATCATCAAGCACATCTGCATCTGGTGCGATAAATACGTCTTTACCTATAACCGGTTGTTTCATAATATTATTCTCCTTCGTCTTTATTTTCCATAATTATATATTAAATAAAGCCAAACTAAAAGTTCCATCCTGGGCGTTTCTATTGTTTATCATGGATAGTTTCAGCTTCAACTCCGCCTCAGCAACTAAGGCGTGTGATTTCACATTTTTTAATTCTCCCGTATTTCTCGAATTGCCACTTCCCCAGGGGGGGCAGATATTTTTGCGATTTTGAGTTGTTTCAGCCGTACTTCTTGCCTCATCTTATCTCATAAGGCAGATATTTTTATGGTTTTGTATTGTTTCAGCCGTAATTCTTGACTCATCTCATCTCGTAAGGCAGATATTTTTATGATTTTGAATTATTCCAGCCGTACCTCTTGCCTCATCTCATCTCATAGGGGCAGATATTTTTATGATTTTGAATTGTTCCAGCTGTACTTCTTGACTCTTCTTATCTCATAGGGCAGATATTTTTATGATTTTGAATTGTTTCAGCTGTACTTTCCCTCACTGTTCGCGGCTGGATACGGGCGTAATTTAAGACTCGCGCTATTTTATCCGTATTCAACTTCATGAATCAGAGAAGACTCTCCTCTGGCATATTAAGGCGAGGTTAAGCGATAGCCTCGAGCCGTATATGCCAGTGGAGAGTCTCTCTATTCTTACTGAATAATCAAAAACTCCCCCGCATCATATTAAGGCGAGGTCAAGCGTTAGCCTCGAGCCGTATATGATGCGGGGGAGTTTTAATAATCCACTATATAACTGTAATTAGTTCTTAGGCACCAACTTCTCCTTGCCACCCATATATGGACGCAATACTTCTGGAATATTGATTGATCCATCAGCATTTAAGTTGTTCTCAAGGAACGCAATAAGCATACGTGGTGGAGCCACAACAGTGTTGTTCAATGTATTGGCGAAATACTTGTTACCATCCTTATCCTTTACGCGGATTTTAAGTCTACGAGCCTGTGCATCTCCCAAGTTGGAACAAGAACCAACCTCGAAGTATTTCTGCTGTCTAGGAGACCAAGCCTCAACATCACAAGACTTAACCTTCAAGTCAGCCAAATCACCTGAGCAGCACTCAAGTGTACGAACAGGTACATCAAGACTTCTGAATAAGTCTACTGTATTCTGCCACAACTGATCATACCAATGCATAGCCTCTTCAGGCTTACATACAACAATCATTTCCTGCTTCTCAAACTGGTGAATTCTGTACACACCTCTCTCCTCGATACCGTGAGCACCCTTTTCTTTTCTGAAGCATGGAGAGTAACTTGTAAGTGTATAAGGTAACTTCTCCTCATCATTTAATGTATCAATGAACTTACCAATCATAGAATGTTCTGAAGTTCCAATTAGGTAGAGATCCTCTCCCTCAATCTTGTACATCATGGCATCCATTTCTTCAAAGCTCATTACACCAGTAACTACATTTGAACGAATCATATATGGAGGAATACAATAAGTAAATCCTCTGTCAATCATGAAATCTCTTGCATATGATAAAACAGCTGAATGAAGTCTTGCAATATCTCCCATGAGATAGTAGAAACCATTTCCTGCAACCTTTCCAGCTGCATCCATATCGATTCCATCAAATCTCTCCATGATTTCTGTATGATATGGAATCTCGAAATCAGGAACTACAGGATCACCATACTTCTGAATTTCCACATTACACGAATCGTCAGGACCAATTGGAACTGAAGGATCAATGATATTTGGAATCTTCATCATAATCTCTGTAACCTTGTCGTTGAGTTCTTTCTCAACAGGCTCTAAGTCTTTGATTCTCTGCTTAATCTCAGCAACCTCAGCCTTTACCTTCTCAGCTTCATCCTTCTTACCCTGAGCCATCAATGCACCAATCTGCTTAGAAATCTGATTCATCTTAGCTCTCAAGTCATCAGCTTCCTGCTGAGTAGCTCTTCTCTTGTCATCAAGCTCTATAACTTCATCTACAAGTCCAAGCTTATGCTCCTGAAATTTCTTCTTAATATTTTCCTTAACAACATCAGGATTTTCTCTTAAGAATTTAATATCTATCATAATTATTCACTCCTTAAAAAGCACCCTTAAGTGGATACTTTGCTACTATTTCAGCAATAATATCGCGAGCCTTGCTTACTCCGGCTTCGCCTTCTTTAATAACTGTGGCAATTGCTTCTGCCACCTGATCCATATCATCTTCCTTCAATCCTCTGCTTGTTGCAGCCGGTGTTCCAAGACGGATACCAGATGTAACAAATGGTGACTTCGGATCATTTGGGATAGTATTCTTGTTGGCTGTAATATGTGCCTCATCAAGAAGCTTCTCCACAGCCTTTCCTGTTAAATCAAAAGGAGTAAGATCCACAAGCATCAAGTGGTTGTCTGTACCATCAGATACAATCTTCACACCACGATTCTGCAATCCCTTGCAAAGTGCCTGAGCATTCTTCACAATCTGCTGCTGATATTCCTTGAACTCTGGAGTCAAGGCTTCCTTGAAGCATACTGCCTTGGCAGCAACTACATGCATAAGTGGGCCACCCTGAATTCCCGGGAAAACTGCCTTGTTGAAGTTAAACTTCTCGTTAGCAGCTGCAGTAGACATAATCATACCGCCTCTTGGTCCACGAAGAGTCTTGTGAGTTGTTGTTGTTACAATGTCAGCATATGGCACTGGGTTCTCATGAAGTCCTGCTGCTACAAGACCAGCAATATGAGCCATATCAACCATAAGCACTGCTCCAACCTCATCAGCAATCTCTCTGAACTTCTTAAAGTCAATTGCTCTGGCATATGCAGAGGCACCAGCGATAATCATCTTTGGCTTACATTCTCTTGCGATAGCTGCAACATTTTCATAATCGATTACGCCGTCATCATTTACACCATAAGGCACTATATTAAAATAATGTCCTGAGAAATTAGCTGGTGAACCGTGTGTCAAATGTCCGCCGTGATCAAGGTTCATTCCCATTACAGTGTCTCCTGGCTCAAGTACTGCATATTCTACAGCCATATTTGCCTGAGCACCTGAATGAGGCTGTACATTGACATACTCACAACCGAATAGTTCCTTAGCTCTCTCTCGAGCTAATTCTTCAGCCTTATCAACAACTTCGCATCCGCCATAATATCTCTTGCCCGGATAACCTTCAGCGTATTTGTTGGTGAGAATGGATCCCATTGTAGACATTACTGCTGGACTAACCCAGTTCTCAGAAGCAATGAGCTCAATATGATCTGATTGACGGTCAAATTCCTCTGTGATAATGTCTGCGATTTCCGGATCAACTGCCTTGATATCGTCTAGTGTGTACATGTGTCTCCTCCTTGTTTTCAATATTAATTTGTTACTATATATTACTTATTCTTCTTGCCGGCAAAACGAACTTTGAAAATGTACCAAAGCTCGGTTGCGATGCAAATAGAAGAATATGTACCACAAGCCATACCCACAAGAAGTGGTAATGCGAATTCTCTGATGCTTGCTACACCGAGGATAAGAAGCATAAGTACCATTACAAGTGTGGTAAATGATGTTGAAAGTGTACGAGAAAGTGTCTGTGTAATACTTGTATTTGCCAAGTCCTCAAGAGCCTCTGCAGAACCATTTCTCAATGTCTTCATATTCTCACGGATTCTGTCAAATATTACAATAGTATCATTTACAGAATAACCTACTACTGTAAGCATACATGCAATAAATGCACTTCCAACTGAAAGTCTTGCAACTGCGTAGAGAGCAAGAACAACTAATACATCATGCACAAGAGCGATAATAGCACTTGTTGCAAATCTAATATCCTTAAATCTAAACCAGATATATACAAGCATGCAAAGCACAGCAATTACTACAGCAACCATAGATTCGCTTCTCATCTCTTTACTGATGCTTGAACCAATATTTGTCGACTGGATATTGGCTTCCTTCACTCCGAAGTTATCTTCCAATGTCTTGTTCAAAGCTTCTCGCTCTGACAGATCAAGTGAACGAGTCTTGAAGATAATCTGATTATCATCATCTACAATCTGAGTCTGAATAGCATTATCACCTGTGATTTTAGCGATGTAAGGAACAATTTCCTTCTCAGCTTCATCAAGTGTGTATGCCTTGTCAAACTGAACTGTTGTTGAAGTACCACCCAAGAACTCCAAGCTGTAGTTCAATGACTTCACGCCTTTACCTGCGTTAACGCCCATAGCTGCGAATCCAACTACGATACATGCAAGTGAAATAGCAAAGAATGCCTTTCTCTTAGCAATGAAGTTAACTGTCTTTCTCTCTTTTGCCTTACCATAAAACTTAACATTTCTCATTCCAACAGCGTAAAGTGCATAAATGAGAAGTCTTGATACGATTAAAGCTGTAAACATTGAAAGCAATACACCAATTGCCAATGTAATAGCAAATCCCTTTACAGTACCTGAACCAAAGATTCCAAGAACTGCTGCCGCAATAAGAGTTGTTACATTTCCATCAACAATGGCTGACATAGCCTTCTTGAATCCGATATCGATTGCTGCTGCAACGCTCTTCTCTGCTGCAATCTCCTCACGAATACGTGAGAAAATAATAGCATTGGCATCCACAGCCATACCGATTGACAAGATAATACCAGCAATACCTGGCAATGTAAGTGTCACATCAAATGCCCAGAGGATAAATACCATAAGAGATGTATAAATCATAAGAGCAAGGGATGCTGCAATACCAGGTCCCCAGTACATAATAATCATAAATACAATTACAATTGCAAGACCAACACCAGCTGCAATCAATGAAGTACGAAGTGCATCGCTACCAAGAGAAGCACCTACAACCTCTGACTGTAACTCCTGAAGTTCTACATCAAGTCCACCGATTCTGATGTATGAAGCAAGCTGCTTAGCTTCCTCAATATCCTTCATACCATCAATCTGAGCTGAACCATTTGTAATTGCTTCCTTTACTCTAGGAACGCTTACGAACTTACCATCATAATAAATACCGATTGACTCACTAGCTGCTGCAGCCTTGGTTGTTGCCTCGGCAAATGCCTTGGTTCCATCATCTGTAAATGTAAGGCTTACTACCGGCTCAGAAGCTCCTGTAGTAGGATTCTGATAAAATGTACCATCTGCACTCTTGATCTGAGTACCAGAAACTACAACTGACCCATCTGCAACTATTGCATCAATATCCTTGGTTAATTCATATTCACCAGTCTGCTGATTAATCTGATAGTTTGGTGTGCCATCAGAACCATTCTGTGCAATGAAGTAAATTGTACCAGGTGTACCAAGCTGCTCTAGCATTGCATTGGCATCTGTAACACCAGGAATCTCAACTGTAATTCTGTCATCACCTACAGCATATACACTAGCTTCTGTAGTAGTTGTATCTGACTGTAAATCATTTTCAATACGACTCTTAATCTTAGTGATTGTATCCTGAAGCTGTTCCTCTGTAGGAGTATCCCCAACAGCTTCATAAGTAATACTTACACCACCGGCCAAATCAAGGCCTAACTTCAACTTGTTTCCATCACTCTTAGTAATAGTTCCTGTCACAATATTGATTGCCAGGTAACCAAAACCAACCAATGCAGCTAGCATAACTACAAGCCATGCTACTCCCTGCCCCTTTTTCATTCGTTTCATTATAACTATTCTCCTTCTTTTGCAGCCAAAGCCGCTTTAATATATATAGCACACTCCACTCTCTTCTTCTGAAGCGCACATCCCACATCATAAGCATCATGAATATCACCGTGGAAGTTGTATGAGTTAGCTGCACATCCACCACTACAGTAGAATCTTGCAAAACATTCTCTACATTTATCCTTGGCATATACATTACAGCTTTTGAATTCATCCATTATATCTGTTCTAGTAACACCTTCGTCTACATTTCCCATAATGAAATCTGTATTTCCAACGAACTGGTGACATGGATATAATTCTCCAGTTGGTGTAACAGCCAGATACTCTGTACCTGATCCGCATCCTGACAGACGCTTAGCCACACAAGGGCCACCTTCCAAATCAATCATGAAGTGGAAGAAATTGAAATCCTCATCTGTTCCATGACGACGAACCATTTCCTGTGCCAGGTCTTCGTATTCCTTATACAATCCATCTAAGTCTTCCTCGCGAATTGCATAATCGTCAGTTTCCTTGGCTACTACAGGTTCAACTGATATCTGTTTGAATCCCAAATCTGCCAGATGAAGCACATCCTTGGAGAAGTCCAGATTATTTCTGGTAAATGTGCCTCGCACATAGTATTTCTCCTGATTTCTGCTCTCTGCAAATTCCTTGAATTTAGGAACGATAATGTCATAACTTGGAGCACCTTTTCTGAAAGGTCTCATAAGATTATGTATCTCAGGTCTACCATCGATACTCAGGACTACATTTGCCATCTCTTTATTAGCAAATTCAATGACATCATCATTTATTAACACACCGTTGGTAGTTAAAGTAAATCTGAAGTTCTTGTTGTGCTTCTCCTCAAGGCTGCGACCATATGCAACCAAATCCTTTACTACCTGCCAGTTTAGAAGTGGCTCTCCACCAAAGAAATCAACCTCAAGATTTCTACGATTTCCAGAATTAGCCACCAAGAAATCCAATGCCTTCTTACCTACTTCGTAACTCATAAGCTCGCGCTTACCGCCATGGTACTCACCCTCTTCTGCGAAGCAGTACTTGCAAGCCAAGTTACAATCATGTGATATATGCAAACATAATGCCTTGACCACTGTAGGTCTCTTGGCAAAATCTGTAATATAAGGCTCATAATTATCTGTTGTAAATAATTCTTCCGCCTCAATAAGTTCCTGCATCTCATTCCAAGCATCATCTATTTCATCCGCCTGTTGTGGATATCTCTCTGCTAGAATAGACTTGATTTCCTCCTGGCTCTTCTTTTCATACAACTCAACCATATCATATGTCATATCATCAAGCACATGGATTGCTCCACTGTTGACATCAATGGCTATGTTATAGCCTCCCATTTTGTATTGATGAACCAAAATATGCCTCCTTATAAAACGCACAAATGACCGAACGCCTTACAGCGCACGGTCGTATTGTGAAACGTTGTTCTTTTTTCTAAAAATTAGTTGTTCTTGTTCTCACAGCTCTGATTTCCAACTGTACAAGATGTCTTGCATGCTGACTGGCAAGATGTCTGGCACTCACCACATCCGCCCTTCTTAACTGTGTTCTGAAGTTTCTTTGTATTTAATGTCTGAATGTGTTTCATAATATATCTCCTTCACATTTTTATTTTCATATTTCCATTCCTGACAACAGGAACTGCTAGGGATGATTATAACATAGTAATTAATAAATATAAAGTATTTTTTAGGGAGAAAGCCCCATAATTACTAGGTTTTTCCTCCTTCATTTATTGCATTTTATCCTTATAAATGTTAAAATGCTTTATGTTTCAATTTTATATGAGGAGAAAGTATTATGTTATTAGCAATTCCTACAGTAACAATCGTATTACTCATTGTTACAGCAGTACTTTTGGCAATAACTATCGCACTATACTTCCTTGGCAAGAAAGCACAGAAGCGTCAGGATGAGCAGGCAGAACAAATGGCTGCAGTATCTCAGAACGTGTCAATGCTTATCATCGACAAGAAGTATCTCAGATTAAAGGAATCAGGTCTTCCTGAGCAGATGATTGATCAGGTGCCATGGTATTCAAGACGTGCAAAGTTGCCAATCGTAAAAGCCAAGGTAGGACCACAGATTATGACATTAATCGCCGATGGCGCAATCTTTGAAGATCTTCCAGTGAAGAAGGAAGTAAAAGCCAAGGTAAGTGGTATCTACATTACAAGTGTAAGCGGTTTACATGGTAAAATCAAAAAAGATGATGAGGTAAAGAAGAAGGGATTCCGTTCTTGGTTACTTCGAAAGCAGAAAGAGTATTCTGGTAAATAATGGTATAATTAAACTCTCCTCTATCATATACGGCTCGAGGCTAAACGCTTAACCTCGCCTTAATATGATAGAGGAGAGTTTTTTTAATTAATATATCAAGACTTCCCAGCCATCATATACGGCTCGAGGCTATCGCTTAACCTCGCCTTAATATGATGGTTGGGAAGTCTTTTTAATTCATTATAGCTAATTTAAACTCTCCCCCATTCGAGGTCTGTGCCAGCCTCTGCTTCTTTTAGCGATATGATTTTTAATCTAATAATCGCAGTAAAACTAACAAAGCTCTCCTCCGGCTATATTAAGGCGAGGTTAAGCGTTAGCCTCGAGCCATATATAGACGGTGGAGAGCCTAGTTTAGTTTAGTTCAGTCTACTCTATTCTATTAAATCAATTACGCCTCAACAGAATCAGCAGAGTCGGCAGCTTGGCCGAGAGACTCATCCATCATCTCCATCTGAGCCTTCAAGTCGAATTTGCTTATATTCTGCTGCAAATCATCTGCCAATACAACAAGCTGGTTAGTTGCCTGGTTACAATCATTTACAATTGTCTCTAACTGAATCATTGTAGCAGATGTCTCCTCAGTAGAAGCTGCATTTTCCTCTGCAATGGCCGCAAGAGATGACAATGCATCCACAACCTGAGTCTTCACTGCATTAAGCTGTGTAATCTGATCTGATGACTTAGTAATCTCGTCAGCAACAACCTCGATTCCTTCACCAAGTTCTTTAAATACCTGCTGAGTTGTAGCAAGCTTCTCATTCTGTCTGTCAATCTCATCTAATACACTGTTCATAGTCTCAACAGATACATTTGACTGAGAGATAAGTTCTTCTACAATAGCACTGATCTTCTGTGCTGAATCTGCAGACTGTTCTGCCAGATTTCTAACCTCATCTGCAACAACAGCAAATCCCTTACCCTGCTCACCTGCACGAGCCGCCTCAATTGAAGCATTAAGAGATAGCAAGTTAGTCTGATTTGCAATATCACTGATAATATCAACTACATTTCTAATCTCTGTAACAGAACTGTTAGTCACATTAGTCTGCTCATGCACTTCATCAATTGAGACTTTTGTCTGCTCACTAATTTCCATAAGCTGCTGCAAAGTCTTGCCCATAAGATCATTCTTGGTCTTCATATCATTAGTACTTTCAAGAAGTCTATCCATTCCTTCGGAAGCCTCTCCAATAGCTTCACCCATACCATCCATCTGAGCACTTACACTCTGTGTCTCAGTAGCCTGGCTTGTTGCACCATTTGCAATATCTTCAACAGCAGAATTTACATCACCAATTGATGTGTCGATATTCTGGAAATTCTCCTTGAACTCTCCAGAGAAAGTTCCAAGAGCAGCAGTTGTTACATTGATTTGCTTGATAGTATCTGACAAGTTAGACACCAGTGTCTGTACCGATCTGGCAATATTTCCTACTTCATCACCTCTGTTCAGAAGTCTATCATCAAGCTTCACATTCAAATCACCATCTGCAACAGTATCCAAATTGTCTACTGCAGATGTAATAGCCTTGGTTAACTTTTTGCACACAATATAACTGATAACTACAGCAACCAATAGAAATACTACTAATCCCATTGTCACATAAGTCAATACATGCTGAGTCAAAGCTCTAATCTCAGACTTTGGATAGAATGCTTTGATAAATATATTATATCCATCACCAGAAGAACTATTAGTCAAATATGTATAATACTCTGTCCCATTAATTTTTTCTGTTTGATATATTTCTTTCTTTGCTTGCCAGTCAGCCAACATATCATCACTTATTGCGCCTACACCTTCAACCTCAGATATATCCGATTCAAAAGTATTAATAAGAGGTGATGCATTATAATACATTACATATTCAGCACCTGTGGCATCCTTTACCTCATCCATTGCTGTCTTGAGATTGCCAAGTACATCTCCTCTTTCATCGTCGCTGTACTCTTTGTTTTGTTTTTCCTCTGCCTGTGCAGAAGTAGAGCCACCACTAAAAGCCATGCTCAAATCATGCGCAGCTATCTTCATCATTTTCTGAACCAGAGAATCAGCCACATAATCTCTCACCTGATTCATAGACGCATAAGCCATAACACCAATCAATATAATTGGCAAAATTGATGTGAGCATAATCTTCAAAGTAAGATTTGCCCCCTGTTTCTTAATGTTCTTTCCCATAATTTGCTCCTTCCTATGTAGGTCTACAGTTTTTTGAAACACTTATATAGAATGTATTATATAGCGAACCATGAGAAAACCGTTTTCATTTTTTAGCTACTTTTTGTAAATTTTTTGACATTTTTTATTATTTTTATAAAATATTGTAGTATTCTACGCAAAAAGTTCCGGCACAAACTTCTCAAAGTTTTTCATAACAAGAAGTTCATACCGGAACTCTATTTCATTTTCCATATTTCATATATAATTTACTGCTCATGAGCCCAGGTGTTTTATCTGGCCTTCACAATAATATTCATAACCTGATGGGACAACAATTCCTTGCCACTAAATAAATCATAATTTATTCTAGCTCTAGCTCTGCCGATTTTCTCCCATTTATCCTCGTATACATACTCATTAGTGCTGCATTCCATGGGAATAATTCCAGCAAATATTCTCATAGAGCAGTCATTTCTCTTACCCATCTCATATTTTATCAGACGCTCAATAGCTCCAGAAGTAGCAACTGCACACCCCCGCGGAGACATAATTATCTCGTATTCACATTCACCATTATCATCTGAGGATGAATATCTCACAATAATCTGATCCCCATTCGCCTCTGCCGTCCCAGGATATTCACCACCAACTATCTCTCTCTGTCCGTCCGTGCTTTGTATAGTCTTAATTTTGATGGATACTTCCCTTCTTTCCATACAACCACCTCTTTCTATAAAAGCCCCATAAACATCTAAACCTAGTTCTGCTCTTTTATTACCTCGCTTACACCTTCTACCTGCTTTGCAAGATGTGTATGCATAATCTTCTTCAACAAATCAACATCATTTTGCTCGAATCCATCTATCATCGCCTGATGCTCTGCAATCAAGCCCTCGTATGTATCATTGTCCTTCACATACTCATATCTATATCGATACATCTGTTCTCTTAAATTCACCACAATATTTGTGAGTTTAGGATTATCTGCCATCTCATAAATCACATTGTGGAACTTCTCGTCCTCCTCTGCAATCTTGCGAGGATCCTTACTCTTTGTAGCGAATTTAAATGCTTCTAATGCTTCACGAAGTTTCTCTATCTGCTCCGGCTTCTTTCTGGTACATGCCATAGATACTGCCAGCTCATCCAATGCATTTCTAATTTCTAATACATCTCGCAAGTCCTTCTCTGTCATCTTGGCAACCTGAGCGCCTTTTCTCGGAACCGTAATAGCCAGCCCCTCATCTTCAAGCAATCTTATTGCCTCACGAATAGGAGTACGGCTAACCCCCAACTTGTTAGCCAAATGCATCTCCATAAGTCTATCGCCTGGTTTTAGGTCACCTCTTAAAATAGCATTTCTAAGAGTGTTATAAACCACATCTCTAAGTGGCAATCTTGAGTCCATATCCAGCTTTAATTCTTCCATATTAAATCTAACTCCTTGTCCTTTACATCTATACTTCCCGTTTTAATACAATAGCTTACACATTATAAATGCTTGTATATCTGACCACATTGGCCAGGCCGCTCTTCTCAACAGCTTCCTTGGCCTGCTTCATTGTATCCTCATCATCAAAAAATCCAAATACAGTTGGACCACTTCCACTCATCATGGAAATAACAGCACCATTTTCCATCATAACTTTTTTAATGTCTGCAATTTCCGGATGCATTGGAATTGTAACTTCCTCTAAAATATTACCCATATGAGATGCAAGTCCATGCAAATCTCCATTTTCTATATCTCTTATCATGGCATCAATATCAGGATGCTTAGGATCAGCTATAGCATCTAATGCCTGATATACTTCCTTGGTAGATACCGATACTGCCGGCTTGGCAATAAGCACCGGGCATCTCATCATAGCCGGAAGTCTGGTAAGCTTCTCGCCAATACCTGCCGCCAATGCAGTTCCACGCATAAGACAATATGGTACATCAGCTCCGATTTTCACACCAATCTCTTGAAGTTCTTCTATAGATAATCCCAACTCATATATCTGATTTATTCCATATAATACAGATGCAGCATCTGAGCTTCCACCAGCCATGCCTGCAGCCACTGGAATATTCTTCTCCAGATGAATCTTTACCCCCTGTACTTTAGGATAAGCTTCCTTCATAAGCTTCGCAGCTTTGATACATAAATTTGAATCATCTGTAGGCAGAAAACCCGAATCGGTTGTCATAGATATATCATTTCCTTCAGTTCTCTCAACTGTTACCACATCATACATATGAACTGTCTGCATAATCATATTTACCATATGATAACCATCAGCACGGGTTCCTGTCACATCCAACCCTATATTGATTTTGGCCAAAGCCTTTAAAGTAATTGCGTTTTGTCCAGTCAATTTATATTCCCCTAATTGTATTTTTTGTGCATTTTGCACTTTGTATTATTTTAAGTGCAATACGATTGTATCAAATACACAAACCATAATCAAGAATTTCTTGTATTCCAAAAACAACAAAATACATTTACATTTCAAACTCAGGATATATAATGAAAGTAGGAAAGGATGCCGATTATAGTTATAAGATACTATATCAATGTAGTGGACAGGGAAGTCCACACCAGTTAACCAGGGAGGGATGCATATGGATACAAATTTAGTAAGTAATATATCTTCTGCTATTTCCACCACATCAAAGCCTACTTATGAAAAGAAGACTGAGGATGCCAAGGTAACAGAAGACAAAACTAAATTCTCCGAAGAAGCTGCAGTTTATGAGAAATCTAAACCAGCTGCAAATCCACAGAAAATGTCCAAAGCAGATCGCGCTTCACTCGTTGCGCAGATGCAAGCAGATGCAGAAGCTAACAAAGCTCAGCTTCTCAACATTGTGCGAAATGAAATCACCAGACAGGGCCAGGCAATCGGTGCTTCTGATGACATCTGGCACATATTGGCAAGTGGAGATTTCGAAGCTTCACCAGAAGCAATTGCTCAGGCCAAAAAGGATATTGCCGAAGATGGATATTGGGGAGTTGAACAGACGTCAGATCGTATTGTTGAATTCGCCAAAGCATTAAGCGGCGGAGATCCTGCCAAGGCAGATGAATTATTTGATGCTTTCGTAAAAGGCTTCAAGGAAGCAACCAAAGCATGGGGCAAGGAATTACCAGATATTTCCAAGCGCACCTATGAAGCTGTTGAGCAGAAATTCAATGATTGGAAAAACAGCATAAACGCCGGAGAATAATTCAATCACAAATCTAATAAGAGCCACCAGCAATTAAGCTGGTGGCTCGTTTTTGTCATCTCTACATTTTTCTTACTTATCTTCTATTCTTGCTTGTCTTCTTCCTGTTCTGCTTTGGTTTTCTGAATGGCTTCATTTAGCTGTAGCATTCTCTCATCCAGCTCTGACACAATCTCAGAACATTCCTGCAAATCATGGCTGATATACTCAGGAGCATGTCCCTCGAATTTGTAATAAATCTTGTGCTCTAAGCTGGCCCAGAAATCCATGGCAATAGTACGAATCTGTATCTCTACCTTGGTATCTACAACTCTGTCAGACAAGAATACCGGAATTGTAACTATCATATGATAGCTCTTGTATCCGCTTGGCTTAGGATTCTTGATATAATCCTTTACAGATATAACAGTGACATCATTTTGTCTTCCGATCATATCTGCCAGTCGATAAATATCAGATGTGAAAGAACATACAATTCTCACACCTGCAATATCATTACAGTACTCCATCATATTCTGAAGAGTCTCTTCATATCCATATCTCTTCAATTTCTTCACAATACTGTCAGGAGCCTTCACCCTGGTTTTCACATACTCAATAGGATTATACTGATGCACATGCTTGAACTCCTCATTCAGTATCTCAATCTTGGTATTCATTTCCTTGATAGCTGAGCGGTATATCAACATAACCGCATTCCATGATTCCATGGAATCATCAAAATAATTTTTACTCTCTAACTCACTCATTTTCTTCCCCCGTATTAATTGTCCATCAGTCAATCTAGTCTTCCTCTAACACTTCTATCTCCAAATAGTCGAAGTATATATCTTCCACAAATGCATCTGTGCCAAATCGTGCCTTGGCACATTGTTTGAAATCTCTCACTGTAGAATCAAGCCATATAGGTCTGGCCACATCCATCTCATGACAAGCCTCCTCCAAAGCATTGAACACTTTATGAGTTCTGGTCTCGCTGCTGTAGTCTTCAACTACATAATCAGCCACTAACCTATTGTCCTTCCACTGTTTAAACCACATCTTCATATTCTTCTCTGTCTATTAGCTTCATACATCAGCACTCCTGCTGCCATGGCAGCATTCAAAGACTCCAGCTTACCTCCCATTGGTATTTTAACATATTCATCCGCTTTATCTGCAATTACATCTGTGAGACCATTACCCTCATTTCCAATGAGAAATCCTGTAGCGCCAGTGTAGTCGTAGCCATCATAATATTTCTCACCGGCCAAATGAGCTGCATAGAATTTCACACCCTGGTGCTGCAATTCATCTATAGTCTCTATAAGATTAGAAGATATAACAAATGGCATGCGATACAGACTTCCCATAGTTGATCTGACAGTCTTTGGGTTAAATATATCAACTGTATCTGCAGACATTATTATGCCATTTACACCTGCCCCCTCTGCTGTTCTAAAAATTGTACCCAGATTTCCAGGGTCTTGTACATTTTCCAAAACCATAAGAAGTGGCTTATCATCTGCCATTAAATCCGACAACTCATATGCAGGTTGTGTCACCACTGCCAATATTCCCTGAGGTGTCTCCGTATCAGACATGTGCTTCATTACATTATCATTTACCACACGAAGCTTATCACCAAAGCGACGCTCAAAGTCCTGGACTGTTTCTCCTGACTTCTCAATATAAGATTGTGATATATATACTTCTCTAAGGAATTCCTCCGGTGTCTCGAGAACCATTCTCGGTCCCTCAACTACGAATGCCTGCTGTTGGCGTCTAGCTTTGGCCTTGGCCAGCATGGTTTTCACATTTTTGATTCCCTGATTTGAAGTAGATGTAATTATATCCATATTTCAATGCTTCCTCTTACTTACATTATAAATATATCATCTCATTATGTACAACATTTTACAAAACAAAAAGGATGGCGCTATAAGGCACCATCCTATCAAATCAATGTCAAATGATATTAGTTTGTACACATAGAAGCACATAACTCGTACTGATACTCATCAATACCCTTGGTCATTGCAAGAGCCTCATCAATATCAAAGTCTACGAACTCACCATGTCTGTAACCAACAACTCTGTTGGATGCACCATCAAGCAATAAGTCAACAGCCAAAGCACCCATTGTAGTAGCATATACTCTATCCTTACATGTTGGGCTACCACCACGCTGCATATGTCCAAGAATTGTAGCACGAGTCTCAATTCCTGTAGCTGCTTCGATTCTCTTGGCCATAGATGTTGAATGACCAATTCCTTCTGCATTTATAATAATATGATGCTGCTTACCCTTCTTCTTACCTTCGATAATATGATTAATAAGCTTCTGCTCATCATAATCATACTTCTCTGGAAGTAATACGTCCTCAGCACCGTTGGCAATACCACACCACAAAGCGATATAACCTGCTCCACGTCCCATAACCTCAATGATTGAGCATCTCTCATGAGAAGTAGATGTATCTCTAACCTTGTCGATAGCTTCCATAGCTGTGTTTACAGCAGTATCAAATCCGATTGTATATTCTGTACATGAAATATCCAAGTCAATTGTTCCTGGAAGACCGATTGTGTTAATTCCAAGTGCAGCCAACTTCTGAGCACCCTTGAAAGAACCATCTCCTCCGATTACAACCAATCCGTCAATGCCATGCTTCCTACAAATCTCTGCGCCCTTCTTCTGATACTCAGGCTCACAGAATTCCAAACATCTGGCAGTCTGTAAGATTGTTCCACCTCTCTGGATAATTTCAGAAACTGAATATGCATCCATATCGATTATTTCTTCCTGTAATAATCCAGCATATCCACGCTTGATTCCTTTTACTTTCTTTCCTTTTGCAATCGCCTGACGAACAACTGCACGGATGGCTGCATTCATTCCCGGTGCATCACCACCGCTGGTCAACACTCCGATTGTATTGATTTCATTTGCCATCGATTTATCCTCCTATTTCTTCACATTCACTCGTTACATATTTTAATATCTTTTGTTGTCAAATTCAACATTCTTTTGCGTAACTTTTACATTTTCCTCGCCAAAATTCTCAGATAAGAGAGAAATCATCTCATCTGAAGCTGAAATGTTCCAATTAGGAGGCAATCTCTTCACCAATTTATCTTCTTTTATGTAGATAATGACAGAATCATTTCCCTCACAATCCATAAGAAGATTTTCCAGTTCTTTCTCCCGGGAATTGTACTCATCTCTGGTCATAAACTGTATCCACACTTCCTTCTTCACTTCATTGAAGCCATGAATTTCCTGACAGATGAGTTTTGCATTCTTGTCATCCTCAGCCTGAACCCTGCCCCGGATGAATACCTTGTTATCATTTTCCATATACTGTCTGTACTTATCATACTGCTTAGGGAAAATAATAACCTCCACAATACCGGCCAAATCCTCTAAATTAGCAAAGGCCATAACTGTGTTGTTCTTGGTATATTTAATATTTACATCCGTGAGCATTCCACCCAGAATAACCATCTGGTTGTCTCTTACAATTGTAGAATTGGTTTCCTCATCCAGCACAAAGTCTGCCGAAGTTGCATCAGTTGTATTTTTTATAACAGATAAATATTCTTCCAGAGGATGACCTGAAATATATACTCCCAGCACATCCTTTTCAAACATTAGAAGCTGTTCCTTATCGAACTCCTCCACATTTGGAAGCTTGATTTCAAAATCACTCTTGGCATCTTCTCCTGCTATATCAAATAATGTAATCTGACCAGCCATGGATTTCTTCTTCTCATTTGCCACATTATCCATAATGGATGCATATATCATAATCATCTGGCGACGATTACCCTCAAGGGAATCAAGAGCTCCTGCCTTAATAAGATTCTCCACCGCACGCTTGTTGACTTCACGGCTGTTAACTCTTGTGCAGAAATCTTCGATGGTCTTGTATCGGCCTCTCTGGCTGCGCTCATTTAATATGAAATCAATAACCGGTTTTCCCAGACTCTTAATAGCATACATTCCATATCTGATCTTGCCATCAGACACAGCGAAGTTTCCCTGACCTTCATTGATATCTGGTGGCAACACTTCAATATTCATATTGCGGCATACCATAATATATTCAGCAACCTTCACTGAGTTATCCAAAACCGAAGTCATAAGGGCTGCCATAAATTCCACCGGATAATAATACTTCAGATAGGCAGTCTGGAAGGACACATATGCATAAGCTGCAGCGTGACTCTTGTTAAATGCATAGCTGGCAAATGTAACCATGTTGTCAAAAATCTTGTTGGCCACTTCCTCGCTAATGCCATTTGCAACACAACCTTTGACGCCTTCTGCTTCATTTCCATATACGAAATTCTGTCGCTCACGAAGCATCTCATCCTCGTGTTTCTTGGCCATAGCTCGGCGAACCAAATCGCTTCGCCCCATGGAATATCCAGCCAAATCTCGCACGATCTGCATAACCTGTTCCTGATATACAATACATCCGTAGGTGGGAGCCAGTATATCCTCAAGCTGTGGGCACAGATAAGTTACATCATTCTTGTCACGCTTACCCTTGATATAATCCGGAATGAAATCCATAGGACCCGGTCTGTAGAGAGAGATACCAGCTATAACATCCTCCAGGCTCTCTGGCTTAAGTTCCTTCATGAAACTTGTCATTCCAGGGCTCTCCAGCTGGAATACACCCTCAGTCTTGCCGGAAGAAATCATTTCCAATACTGCCGGATCATCATAATCAATATTATCTATATCAATATCAATTCCATGACCTTCCTTAATAAGCTTCAATGCATCATCTATAACTGTTAGAGTACGAAGTCCCAGGAAGTCCATTTTCAGAAGTCCCAGCTCCTCAATTGTACCCTTCTCATATTGAGTTGTAATAGCACCGTCGCCACCACGGGATAATGGCACATACTCATCCATTGGTTTCTCAGAAATAACCACACCGGCGGCATGGATTCCTGTATGTCTAGGAAGACCTTCCAATCTCATAGCCATATCAATGAGATTCTTCACCACTGGATCTTCATTGTACATCTTCTTCAAATCAGGACTCATTACCAGAGCCTTTTCCAAAGTGATACCCAAATCCGTAGGTACACTTTTGGCAATTGAATCCACATAATTATATGGCAAATCCAGCACACGACCTACATCACGAATTACGCCTCTGGCCTTGAGAGTACCAAAGGTTACAATCTGTGTCACACAGTCCGCTCCGTACTTCTCAACTACATAATCTATAACTTCGCTTCGTCGGTTGAAACAAAAGTCAATATCAATATCAGGCATGGATACACGCTCTGGGTTCAAGAATCTCTCAAAAATCAAATTGTATTTTATAGGATCAATATTAGTGATTCCGATGGTGTAACTTACAATGGAACCAGCTGCACTTCCTCGTCCCGGGCCTACAGGTATCCCCTGAGTTCTGGCATAATTAATGAAGTCCCACACAATGAGGAAGTAATCCACATAACCCATCTGGCGAATTGTATTTAGCTCATACTCTAGACGAGGCTTCAGTTCCTCTGCTCTATCCCCATATCTTACATCTAATCCATCAAAGCACAGCTTATTGAGATATGACCAGGAATCATAGCCCTCCGGCACATCAAAATGAGGCAACTTGGTTACGCCAAATTCTATTTCCACATTACATCTGTCTGCAATAGCCTGTGTATTTTCCAGAGCCTCTGGAGTTGCCGCAAATAGCTTCCGCATCTCCTCCTCTGACTTCACATAATACTGTCCACCTTCATAGCGCATTCTATCCTCATCTGATAATTTCTTACCAGTCTGAATACATAATAGAATATCATGAGGTTCCACATCAGTATCATATGTATAATGGCAGTCATTGGTACATATAAGTGGAATTCCAGTCTCCTTGCTCATACGAATCAGTTGCTGGTTAACAAAGGCCTGTTCCTCTATGCCATGATCCTGTAATTCCAGAAAATAATTGCCCTCTCCAAAGATTCCAAGGAATTCCAAAGCCTTGGCCTTGGCATCCTCATACAATCCTCTGGTTATAAGTCTGGGAATCTCACCTGCCAGACAAGCGCTGGAACATATAATGCCTTCGCTAAATTGTTCCAATATCTCCATGTCCACACGAGGTTTATAATAATATCCATCTACAAAACCAGCTGATACAATCTTAATAAGATTCTGATATCCAGTATTATTTTCCGCCAGCAAAATCAGATGGTAATATCTATCATCTCGATGAGATATCTCTCTGTCAAATCTCGAACCAGGTGCAACATAAACTTCACAGCCAATAATAGGCTTAATGCCCTGTTTATGACATTCCTTGTAAAATTCAATACAGCCATACATTACTCCATGATCTGTGATAGCTGCAGCATTCATTCCCAGCTGTTTCACTCGAGATACATATTCACTTATTTTGTTGGAGCCATCCAGCAGAGAATACTCTGTATGGCTGTGCAAATGTACAAATGACATATTCCAATCTCCCGTTTATTTATAATCTATCTATTACGATTAATAATCTCATTACAACATATGCTCCTGTATATACAGGACACACTTGATAGTATATCAGAAATAGGTTCATTTCTTAACTGAATATATATTTTGAATCTATAATTTCAATCTATCAAGTTCAGCAAAAAAGTCTCTGGCAGAAACTCTTCTGGCGCCATCTCCCATAATAATCTTCTGAACCAAACCATCTGAAGATATAACTGTTACATCAGCATTGTCTGCATTTACCATCTCATGGGTTGTCCTCTCAATATAGGCATCTGCCGTCTGATTTTCCTTGGTAAATACTATGTATATATTATTATGCTTCATATCACGTGGAGCAGTGTTCGGCACATTGTATGCATCAAAAACCGCAATGAGTTCACATCCCATAAATCCCTGATAATTACATAATGCATCAATCAAAGCTCCTCGGGCAGCATCCAGATTTTCCTCAGCCAACTCATGCCATAATGGATGAGCATGTATTACATTATATCCATCCACCAGCACATACTTCTTTCTCTTTCTGGCAGCCTCATTTTCCCTTCGCTTTGCAGCAGCAGGATGATTTAATTCATACTCTTCTCTCGCAGCCGCCACATTGGCAGCTTTTTGTTCGGCAGAGGTTATAGTCTTGGCTCTATTATAGTTCTGAAATTTCACCTCTCCATAAGTTCTGGTGAATATCTCTTCCAAGTCAGGTTCCAATCCGCCATAGCCGGTATAGTCAGAATCTGCCTTTTTTGATTTTGGACTGTTAGTCTGGGACTTATCAGCTGACCCTCCGGCCACTAACTCCTCTTCTCCAACATAGTCCAGCTCACCTTCTATAGCATATCTCTCCTGACCGCCATGCACATATATGGACTCATAAGGATACCTCATATCTGTACGGTAATCATATCCAATCTGTTCAATAATCTCCTGAGAATTATGACATGGAAAATATCCTTCCATCTCCAATATTAATTGGCCCATTCCTCCTGTATATGATGCGACCTCAGCAGCATAATCAATAATTGTAGCAACAGGCACTCTACCTGTCAGTACACACACGTCATCCTTAATCTCAGGAGTCATGATTTCTCCATGCATACGCTCCAAATCCGTCATGGCTCTACCCACATTGTTTACAGGTAATTCAAGTGTCACTTTATAATATGGCTCAAGAAGCTGACTCTCCACTCGAAGAAGACCATTTCTTATGGCAATATCTGTAGCCTTCCTAAAATCTCCACCCTCTGTATGCTTGGTATGAGACTTTCCCCTCACCAAAGTGATATCCATATCCGTAAGGGTTGAGCCTGTCAATATCCCCGGATGATTTCTTCTGGATAAATAATTAAGAACCTGATGCTGATAATTCTTGCCAAGCACATCCACCGGACAATCCGTATGCACCACAATACCACTTCCAGGTGGCAGTGGCTTCATTTCAAGCACCACATCTGCGAAATGCTTCAAGGGTTCAAAATGTCCATGACCCGTAACCTCCTGTAAAATGGTTTCCTTGTACATAATATTGCCGGTTCCAAAATCAATATTTCTGCCAAAGCGCTCCTGCATCTTGGCCTGAATAATCTCCAACTGAATCTTGCCCATCAATCGGATATTTATCACACCTGCTCCATCAATATATTCCAACTCCAGAGCCGGATCCTCATCATTTAACTCTTTCAATTCACTGTATACTTCGTGAATATTGTCATTCTTGTCCACCAACACGCGATACTTCAACACAGGTTGAACAAGGGATTCATTGCCCTCCGACAGATTTCCAAAGCCCATTGACGGTCTGGAATTATCTACTCCAGTTAGAGCTACAATATCCCCGACGCCAGCTTCATTTACCAGCTCATATTTGTCACCATTATACCGTCGAATCTCATTAACCTTTCTGGCATCACTTGGATAGGAATCAAAGGGCTGAATCATATCCTTGGCCTTTAATGTGCCTCCTGTTATTCTAATCCAGGTCTGACGCACATTATTATTATCTCTTGTAATCTTGAAACATCTGGCTCCAAAGTCCTCATCTGATGTTCCAACATTTCCCAGAGACAAGTCCATAGACAAGGCCTGTTCATAAAAAGCCAGAAGCTCATCCACTCCCTGTTCCTTCAAGGCAGAGCCAAAAAACACAGGATAAATTTTTCTATCATTGACAGCCTGTACTATAGATTTATGGCTTATATCTCCTGTATCCAGGAATTCCTCCATGAGATTCTCCGAGGACATGGAAATCTCCTCCAGAAGTTCATCAGACATAACCCAATTGCCATCCTCTGCGCCATCTAAATCCGTAACAACTCCGGCGAAGTCCATACACTCCTCCGACAGGGTCTCTCTAATATTTGCCATCAGTTCTTCTTTAGATTTTGGAGAGATATCCATCTTGTTTACAAATAGAATTGTAGGAATATTATATCTATCCAACAATTTCCATAAAGTTCTGGTATGACTCTGAACTCCGTTAATACCATTTATCACAAGAAAGGCATAGTCCAGCACACTTAGGCACCTCTCCATCTCTGCGGAGAAATCCACATGTCCCGGTGTATCAATAAATATAACTTCATTATCCCCCATAGGGATTCTGGCAAGCTTGGAATAGATTGTAATGCCGCGCTGACGCTCAATATCGTCAGTATCCATAAAAGAATCCTTGTCATCAACTCTGCCCATTTTACGAATCACATTTTTCTTATATAAAATTGTCTCTGAAAGGGTTGTCTTGCCGGCATCCACATGGGCCACAATCCCCAAGGTAATCTTGCTCATAAATATTTCTCCTAAAAAAACAGACTATGCACTAAATTATAGCACATAGTCCGCCTTCAAAAATTACTTAACAGCAATTTTTATATGAAATATCTCTTTAAAAAATTTTAATTACAATGCCTCCATTTCACATAGTTATATCACTTAATAGTACCTAATTTCTACATGGCCAAATCCACATGCTGAACCGTTCCGGGACGACCGTCTTCCATAAGAAACATTCCGCTTCTTCTTACCGCAGCCCCCACTTTGCCATTCTCATTTCTCAACACATAATCTGTGGGCACGTTTTCCAGACAGATTGCTCCTACACCCTTGTCCTTCAGCTTGTAACATGTATCCTGACCATCAGCTCCTGGAGTCCAGATAAGCAGTTTGTCAAATATTTCATCTGCCTCATCTATCCATCCATTGCCATCCAAATCGTACTGTGACAAATCGGCAAAGCCATTGCCTGACGCAGTTCCAAAAAGTTCCGAGCCATCATTAATACGCCCATCTGCATTTCGATCCAGGGCCAGAAAACCACTTCCCAAACCCAGACGGCTTAGTTCTTCCTCCTTGCCATCAGCATCTAAATCGAAGAAGAATGTCTGATTTTCCACATCCACCACATCACTATCAATATTTATCACCAATGGATCTACATATTTCGGTGAAATATTAAAATTATGCTCCGTGGCTTTCATGTAGAATTTCTCACTCATTCCCACATTTACATCAAAATCAATCTGTCTGCCATCTGCAGTCATTACAGTTCCGATTGTGTTGAAATTATAACTCTTCTCCTCCTGGTACTCGTATGTGGAAATATTTTCCGTAATGTCCCAGCCAATCTGTCCACCCATGTTGCCATCGAAAAATGTTATACCCATATCCGACAGCTTCTGTTCAAACTGAGTATTCCTCGCCCGATTCACTCCATAGAGAAATATTCTCAACAGATAATTCAAGGTCTCAAACTGTATCTTGGTGGGCACATTTTCACCGACCTGTAACTCTCTGGTCACATTGCCTACCTGTGTCAGATTACCCTGGTCATCATAATTATTGATGCCAGCATCCATGTAGGACAACATATCCTTGAAGGACAAAGCCCCCTTGTTTTGTGGCATGTTAACCAACCCTATGCCTGCTGATTCTGTCGCAAAACGTTCCGACATCTTCATACTAGACCTAGAGGACATGCTCATGTTTTGGGATGAAATAATCATCCGAACACCTCCTTTTACAATTGTATTGAACTGAGATTGTAAAAAAGGTGCGCGCATTGATAAAATACAAAAAGCAACCTTTGAAAATCCCTTTTCAAAAGTTGCCTTCCTTGAACGTATATATCTAATATTTAATTACAATCCCGTACAAATTATTTATCGGAAGTCTCAGCTGTTTCTTTAGCTGTCTGTGGTAAATTCTTATAAATCATCTCAAATCCCACATAAGTTGCAGCCATGGATGCAAATAGAAGGAGACCAAATTCAATAGCTGATTTGCTGCCTTCCGGCATCACATATGATACAACAAAGCTTGATGCGTTAAATGTTATATGAATAATCATACCCATAAGCAAGGAATCAGATTTCAAAACTAAATATCCAATTACAAGTCCGAGAACAAATGCATAAATAGACTGAATAGGATTCATATGCATAGCACCAAATAAAACAGCCTGTACAACATTCACAACCCATAATCTAAAAATTCTCTTAGCATATCCAGCAGTCAGTCCTCTGAAAATCAACTCCTCTGATATAGGTCCAAGAATAACTACATATAGAATCAGAAGTGGTGTAACTTCACCGTCCAGTCCCACATTTTCCATAAGCTGAACATAGAATTCCATCCAGCTTGGAACCAGGGTTGCAAGTATATTCATCAGAAAATCACAAAGCACTTGCATACCAAAAGCTAACAGGATTACACCCGGAATATAAAACAATGGTTTAGTAGTAAGTTTTGCGCATTCCGCTTTCAGTTGAATCTTCTTTCCACTCTTCTTGATAAAGGCTATATAATACCAAATACCAAAGAGCAAAACTGCTGTCACTGAGTATATTGCAAATAATACTCCCATTGTATTACCTGAAGCAATATCCTCTGCAGCCTGCATAATATAATCAAATGGATTGCCATCACTTGACTTGTAATCTCTTATTTTCAAAATAACTGCAAAGAAAATCACTCCGTAGCTTACAAAAGTATTCAGAAGCAACATTGCAATAGATGGCAACAATGTTAATAAAAAGTTGTTTGATTTGTTCTGTCTATTTTCCATTTAAGAAATCCTTCAATCTGTTAATATTTTGCGTAGCATCTTCCACTCCATTATCATAGAGTTTCATCATAACCGCAGGTTCCGTTGTATAAGTACCAATCTCTATATCTGCCCTTGGATTAAAACAATACACCTGACCTTTGGCCTGCAGACTTTCAACCATCTCCATCTGTGCATTGTACTTCTCATGTCTATGATTCAAGTCCTTGACTATCTTGGGATATTTGCGTCTCAAGGCTGCAGTGTATGCAACTCTTCCACCTTGAGGTTTCATTCGAAATCCCTCTGGTTTGGAAAATATAATCACTATTTTATCACATCCATGGTGCAAAGCATGCATTATAGGAATGGAATCTGACACCCCTCCATCATAATATATATGCCCCTCATACTCAATAGGTTTACATGCCACCGGCAAGGCGCAGGTAGCCATAATAGGCTGATACTCATTTCTGCGAATATCATTTTTGTTAAAATAATGTGGTTTCCCAGTCAACGCATCTGTTGCCGGCATATAGGTCTCTGTTGGGTTATTAATATAAGCATCATAATCCAAAGGATCTATGCCCCCCTCATTGGTCATATCTCCATATATGTATTGCAAACCAAATAGCGAACCGGTTCTCACCAAGCTTCTGACACTAATGTAATTAGGATCTGTCACATGCTTGGTATAAAACCTCATATTTCTCTCACGTTGACCAGCAAGAAAGGAGGCTGCATTAGCAGCCCCCGCAGAAACTCCGATACAATAATCGAAGTTTATATCATGGTCCAACAGTACATCTAACACGCCTGCGCTATATGCGCATTTCATACCCCCGCCCTCGACTATTAAACCTGTTTTCATTTCAAACCTCTATTTCCTTTACTATTTCACAGTAATCTTGTCCAGCTTCCAGATATCCTTCACATATTCCTCAATAGTTCTATCTGAGGAGAATTTACCAACATTAGCTACATTTAGTATAGCCATCTTAGCCCAACGCTCTTCATCCATATAGGCTTCCATAACCTTCTGCTGAGCTTCAGCATATGATCTAAAATCCTTTAAGACAAAGTATGTATCTGCCTTGGCAGTACACTGAGTATTGAGAAGAGAATTATAGAGATCTCTAAAGAGCTCAGTGTTTTGTGGGCTATAGAAGCCATTAACCATCTGCATCATAACACGTCTGATTTCCATGTCATTATTGTAGATATCCATAGGATTATAATCGTTGTTATTCTCATGGGCAATTACTTCATCTGCACTCATACCAAAGATAAATGCATTTTCCTGACCCATTTCTTTGACCATCTCTACATTTGCACCATCCATCGTACCGATAGTAATAGCACCATTTAACATAAACTTCATGTTTCCGGTTCCTGACGCTTCCTTGGAAGCTGTGGAAATCTGTTCTGATACATCTGCTGCCGCAAAAATCCACTCAGCATTGGATACTCTGTAATCCTCGATAAATACAACCTTTATCTTGTTATCAATTGCACCATCATTATTGATTACTTCTGCTACTGAGTTGATAAGCTTGATTGTCAACTTGGCATTCTGATATCCGGCTGCTGCCTTGGCTCCAAAAATAAATGTACGAGGCACAAAATCCATATCCGGATTTTCCTTCAATCTGTTATACAGGTACATAACATGCATAATGTTGAGAAGCTGTCTCTTGTACTCATGCAGTCTCTTAACCTGTACATCAAAAATAGAATTTGGATTAACTTCTATACCATTGTGTTCCTTGATATACTCAGCCAAGCGAACCTTATTCTTGTACTTGATATTCATAAACTCAGCC
>JAEEGF011555377.1_pt1 | contig 39625 bp, 26 predicted proteins | sample 9134171 | NCBI WGS metagenome assembly JAEEGF01 (sample SAMN16246542, study PRJNA631951) | gut metagenome | biome: gut microbiome; feature: rumen; material: AP-attached | host: Bos | place: Iran: Karaj | collected 2018-10 | reverse complement strand
TTTTCCTCTTCGAGATCCTCCGGCTTCACCAAAGGCTCGGCGAACTCGACTTTCTTGAGATCCCACGAGTGGCATTTCTTGCCCTTTGCGGCAATGCCTTTCTTGGCAATAAATTCTTCCGCATCTATCAGTTCCGGCTCCCTGTGTGCGTACTTGCCCGCGAAAGTGACCTTCACCTGCGGATGCTTGTCCTCGCTGATGTCCACCAGGTAGGAACTGCGTCCTTCGGCGATGAAGGACACCGGAGTGTTGTCACTCAGGATGAACGAGAAACGTTTGACATAGAAAGCCTTGACGGAAGCGTCCCAATACAGGGCGGTGTATGTCTTGTTCGGGTCGAACTTCTCTATCTTGAGTACGTCGCCCTGATACTTGTTCACCAGGTCGAAGGACGTAGTATAGAACGTGCCGTTCTTGAAAATCGCCAGGACCTTGTCGTCTGTCTCGAACTGGCCGAGGTACAGGCCCCTGCCGTCCTCGTTGAGCTTCTGGATGTCGGCGTCGTACCAGATGTCCTTTCCGGAAATCGTGGACACGCCCTTGCTCTTGAGCTGGATGCGCTGGATGGGGTTCTTGGACACGAGGTTTCCTCGCGAAGTCTTGCCCTTGATGGCAAGCGTGGAGAAATCGTACTCCATGGACGATTTCTTCAGCTTGGCGCGCGGGCGCAGATAAATGCGCACGGACTCGGCCTCGCCGTTGTGGTTCGCGGTGAACCACAGGATGGTCGACCCCGGAGCCCCGGTCGTGATGTCGTACTCCTTGTCGCGGGTCACGGAAGTGATCGCGAAGCGTTTGGCATATGATACCGAGGTCTTTCCCTCGCGGTAGATCACGTTGTAAATCGTACGCGAATCGTTGCGGTGGAACACCCCGACATAGAGAAGGTTCTTTCCGAAGAAGGCCTTGTCCGTCACCTTGGTTATGATGTACTTGCCGTCCTTGCCGATGACGATGATCTCCGACAGGTCCGAACAGTCGCAGATGTACTCGCCGTTGTCGTCGCGCTTGAGGCCTATGCCGACGAAGCCCTCGGCCTTGTTTGCGTAGAGCTTGGCATTGTTGTTCACGACCTTGGTGGCGGCGATGGTCTCGAAGCTGGTGATTTCGGTGAGTCGGGGGAAGTCCTTGCCGTATTTCTTCTTAAGTCCCTTGAACCAGTCGATAGTGTAGCGGGTGATATGTGCGATCTTGTCCTTGACGTCGTTTATATCGCTTTCGATGCCGCGTATCTTCTCGTCGATGGCCTTGGTGTCGAACTTGGAGATCTTGCGGACGGGCTTTTCCACGAGCTTCAGGATGTCGTCCATCACGATCTCGCGGGTCAGCAAATCCTGATACTCCTTCATGCGTTCGAAGACGTCGCCTATCTGCTCCTCCCAGGTTTTCTGGTCCTGTTCCAGGACCTTGTAGATGCGGTTCTCGAAGAAGATGCGCTCCAGGGAGCTGTAGTGCCACTCGTTCTCGAGCTCTTCAAGCCTGATACGGAGCTGACGCTCCAGGATGTCGCGGGTATGATAAGTGTCGTATTCGAGGATCTCGTTCACGTCCATGAACTGGGGCTTGTTGTCCATGATCACGCACGCGTTGGGAGAAATGTTGATCTCGCAGTCTGTGAAGGCGTAGAGGGCGTCGATGGTCTTGTCGGGTGACACGTCGTTGGGCAGGTGGATGATGATCTCCACGTGGTCCGTAGTCATGTCGTCTATCTTCTTGATCTTGATCTTGCCCTTGTCCTTTGCCTTAAGGATCGAATCGATGACTATTCCGGATGTCTTGCTGTACGGGATCTCCGTGATCGCTATGGTGTTCTTGTCGATCTTGTCGATCTTTGCGCGGACCTTCACCACGCCGCCGCGGCGGCCTTTCTGATACTTGGAACAGTCGGCGTATCCGCCGGTAGGGAAGTCCGGATAAAGCTCGTAGGGCTTGCCCTCGAGGATGGCTATGGAAGCGTCGATGAGTTCGTTGAAATTATGGGGGAGGATCTTGGAGGCCATACCCACGGCGATGCCTTCCGTACCTTGCGCCAGCAGGAGCGGGAAGCGGACGGGAAGCTCGGTAGGCTCCTGGTTCCTGCCGTCGTAGGATGTCATCCAGTTGGTGACCTTGGGGTCGAAGATGACTTCCTTGGCGAACTTGCTGAGCCGCGCCTCGATGTATCGGGGGGCAGCGTTCGAGTCGCCGGTGAGTATGTTTCCCCAGTTACCCTGGCAGTCCACCGCGTAGCCTTTCTGGCCGATCTGCACGAGGGCGCCCAGGATGGACGCGTCACCGTGCGGATGGTACTGCATGGCCTGTCCGACGATGTTGGCCACCTTGGTGTAGGCCCCGTCGTCCATCTTGTACATGGCATGCAGCACCCTGCGCTGCACGGGCTTGAGACCGTCCACGATATGGGGGACGGCCCTCTGCAGTATCACGTAGGATGAATAGTCAAGGAACCAGTCCTTGAACATGCCCGAGAGCTTGAACTTGTGGCTGTCGTCGCCGAGAAGCTTGTCATACTTTCCCGACGGGACGGCGGACTCGTCCACCATCTCCTCTCCTTCTTCCAGGGACTCCCGAGGGTCCAGGACTTCGTCGTTGTATTCTTCGCTCATATAAACCTCCGGGCGCGGCAAGCGCGCCTCTAGTTAATCCTCGTAACCGAAACGGCGGAGTTCCTTGCGGCTCTCGCGCCAGTCCGGATCCACTTTTACATACAGTGACAGGAAGACTTTCTTCTGGAAGAAATCCTCCATGTCGATCCGGGCTTCCGTCCCCACCTTCTTCAAGGCGGCGCCCTTCTTGCCTATGATGATGCCTTTCTGCGAATCGCGCATCACATAGATGACGGCTCCGATCTCATATCTCTCCTCTCCTTCCTTGAAGGACTCGACCTCCACTTCGCAGCAGTAAGGAATCTCCTGGCTGTAGTTCAGCAGGATCTTCTCGCGGATAATCTCCTGTGCGAAGAAACGGAGGTTGCGGTCGGTGAAGGTGTCCTTGTCATACCATGGCGGGCTCAGAGGGAGCTTTTCGACTATCCTGTCGAAAATGCTCTCGAGGTTGAACCTCTCCTTGGCGGAGGCGGGAATGATGTCGGCCTTAGGCAGCTGACCATGCCAATAATCCATCAGTTCCAGCACCTTGGGCTGGTCGCTGATGTCTATCTTGTTGATGACCACGATGACGGGGCACTCGAGACGCTGCAGCTTGGCGACATAGTCGGCGTTCTTGTCAGCCGTCTCGACGGTATCAGTGACATACAGGATGATGTCGGCGTCGCCTATGGCGGCGTCGACGAAACTCATCATGTTTTTCTGGAGCCGGTAGTTGGGCTTCAGGATGCCGGGGGTGTCGGAATACACTATCTGGTAGTCCTCCCCGTTCACGATGCCCATGATGCGGTGCCGGGTGGTCTGCGCCTTGGCCGTCACGATGGACAGCTTCTCACCCACCATCGCGTTCATCAAAGTGGACTTGCCGACGTTGGGATTGCCTATGATGTTGACGAACCCGGACCGGTGATCAGACATAGGCGCCCATCTTCAGAATGTTCACTTCCCCTTCGGTGAGGTAGCGCCATTCGCCCTTGTTGAGACCTTTCTTGGTGAGGCCTGCGAAATAAACCCTGTCGAGAGCCTTGACCGTGTATCCGAGGGACTCGAAAATCCTGCGGACGATGCGGTTCTTGCCGGAATGGATCTCGATTCCGAGCCTGCGGTGATCGGTGGCGTCGATGTACTCGAGCTCGTCGGCGGACACTTCGCCGTCGCTGAGCTCGACACCGGTCATGATGCTGGCATAATCTTCCTGGGAAAGCTCCCTGTCGAGGATCACCTGATAGATCTTCTTCTTGTCATATGAGGGATGGGTGAGGCGCTCGGCGATCTCGCCGTCGTTGGTGAACATCAGCACTCCGGTGGTGGCCTTGTCGAGGCGGCCGACCGGGAACACGCGGGTGTCGCAGCCCTTCAGAAGGTCCATGACGGTCTTGCCGGCGTGGGGATCGCTGGAGGTGGTGACATAGCCCTTGGGCTTGTTCATGACGATATAGACTTTTTCCTCGCCCTTGAGACGTTCGCCGTTGAAGCGGACGTCGTCCGTGAGGACGTTGACCTTGGTTCCGAGCTCGGTGACGACCTCTCCGTTGACGGTGACGACACCGGCCTGGATGAACGTGTCGGCCTCGCGCCTGGAGCAAACGCCGGAATTGGCGATGAACTTGTTGAGGCGGATCTCGTTCTGGATGGGGGTCTTTACGTAATCGTTGTCAGAATAGTTCGAAGCGTCGATGTTGGGCCTGCGCTCGATCATGCGGTAGATGCCGGACTCGGGGCTCTCGTCGAACTGGGGTTCGAACTTCTTGCGGCCCTTGCCGCGTACGGGCTTGGGGCCCTGCTGGGCTCCGTACGGCTTGCGGCCGCCGCCGTTGTAGGGGCGCTTTCCGCCGTCTTCGCCGTAGCTCCTGCGCTCGCCGTAAGGCTTGTTGAAGCTCCTGTGTTCTCCGCCTTCTCCGAAGCTCCTGCGCTCGCCGTAGGGCTTGTTGTAGCTTCTGTGCTCGCCGCCTTCGCCGTAGCTCTTGCGCTCGCCATAGGGCTTGTTGAAGCTCCTGTGCTCACCGCCTTCGCCGTAGCTCCTGCGCTCGCCGTAGGGTTTGTTATAGGGACGTCTCTCGGCGTTGCCTCCGTAAGGACGGCGCTCGCCGCCATCCGAGAAATTCCTTCTTTCTCCGTAACTTCCCTGGCGCCTCTCGCCTTGTCCGTAGGGACGGCGTTCACCGCCCTCGCCGTAGCTCCGGCGCTCTCCATAGGGCTTGTTGTAACTCCGGCGTTCACCGCCGTCAAAACTGCGGCGCTCGCCGCTTTCATTCCTGTGACCGTAGTCACTCCTTCTTTCGGTGTTCTCGAAAGAAACCTTCTTTCTGGGCCTGAGCTTTCTGCCTTCAGCAGAATAGCCGCCATTCTTGTTGTCTTCCATTTTCTGTTTGCCTTGCGGCATTTTAACTGTTAATCCTTCGTGGTTCACACCACTACTTCAATGTAAATATGTAGGTTATAGTACCTTGTTGCAATGCGGGGGCATCGGCTTTCTGGTTGAAGTGGGTCTTCATCGCAGCGTTTCTCGCCGCTGTCCAGAGCTCGGTGCTGGTCACCGTGGTGCCTTCGGCTCCCGCCTGGGCCTTGGTGACGTTTCCATACTGGTCCACCCATACGGTCACCACCACGGTGCCGCTCTCCTGGACCTTGTAAGCGGGCCTCGGCAATGTCCCCACGACATTGCGGCCCTTGAGATGGGCGTTGGGAGTTCCGGTGGTCTGTCCCTTGTCCGTATTGCCGTCGGGCTGGCCGGCCTTGAAGGTGGCGGAGCCCTCCTCGGCGGAATGAGGGGCGGTAAGGGACGTGTCCTTCTTGCTCATCCCCGGGAAAGCTGCTCTCGGGTCAAGCTTGGGCTCCTCCGGAGGGACGGGTACCTCCACGTCACCGTGAGGGTCCGGAGCGGTGGCGGGAGTGAGATTCTGCGTAGTGTGCGCCGTATAGGGCGACTCGCTGCGCTGCACCAGTTCGATCGGCCGTGTCAGGTCGATCTCCTCGGCCTGCGGCTGGTTGCCGTTCCGGTGCTGAACCACCGTCTCGATCTCCTCGGTGAAATCGATCACGAAGGTATTCTCCTGAGGCGGCGGCCAGATATACTTGAAACCCGTGAAGGAGCAGAAGAGAATGGCGCACAGGGTGATGCCCAGCGACAGCGCTGCACCGACCATCCTGGACGTCTTCTCCTGTTTCTCCCTTTCGCGGATATACTCTTTCATCTGTCTGGTATTAATTGTCCTTTACTGGCCGCTGTCCGGCCGTTTCCGTCATGACCGGGACGGTCACTCGGGCTGCGTCGCAAGGATTACCTTGTAATGGTTGCGTTTCGCGATGTTCATCATGGCGACGATCTCCTTGACCGGGACGGTCTCGTCGGAATAGATGGAGAAAGTCGGGTCTTCCTCGCTCTGCAGGAGTCCGACTATCTCGTCCTCGGCCTGCTCGTAGCTGACGGGCTGCTCGTTGCCGTTGATGTGGTAGGTATAGATATCGTCTCCCCAGTCCTTGATCGACACGCTGACCGTGGCCTTGGCGGAAACCTGTCCCGTACTCTTCGGGAGCAGGAGCTTCAAGGCGTTCGGGTTGACGAGCGTCGAGGTCACGAGGAAGAAGATCAGCAGCAGGAACACGATGTCAGTCATCGACGACATCGACATTTCCGACAGTACCTTCGTTGTTCTCTTGATAGCCATGACCGATTCCGTTTATTCGTCGTCACCCGCCGGCTCGTGGAGGAGGTCCATGAACTCGATCGTGGCGCTCTCCATCTTGAATACGAGGCTGTTGATGCTGGAGGACAGGTAGTTGTATCCGAAGTATGCGAGGATACCAACGATAAGACCGCCGACGGTCGTGACCATTGCGGTGTAGATGCCGTTGGAAAGCAGGGTGATGTCGATGTTGTTGCCGGCCTGAGACATGTTGAAGAAGGCCTGGATCATACCGATGACGGTTCCGAGGAATCCGATCATCGGGGCGCCTCCCGCAACGGTGGCGAGGAAGGACAGGCCCTTCTCGAGGCGGGCCACTTCGACGTTGGCGGTGTTCTCGACTGCTGCCTGGATGTCAGGCAGGGGACGGCCGATGCGGCCGATGCCCTTCTCCACCAGACGGGCGATAGGGGAGTCGTATTTCTCGCAAAGGGTGATGGCGGACTTGATCTTGCCCTCGTGGATGTAGTCGCGGATGTCGTTCATGAAGTTCTTGCCGATCTTGTTGGCCTGGCGGATCATCCACCATTTCTTGCCGAAGATGTAGATGGCAATGATTGAAAGGGCGAGGAGGACGAGCATCAGCCAGCCTCCCTTCGAAGCCATTTCGATGAGTGAATAGGACATGACCTGCTGCTGCGGTACCACTTCGGCCGCGGGCATCGCTGCGCCGGCCGCCTGCTCCATCGCCGCCGCGGCCATGGAATCGATTTCGGTTTGAAGGATGTTTAGGAACATATTCTGTATTTATTGATTTTTCCTGTTTTTGTCCGGGCCCTCCGTGCTCCACTTTCTTTTCTTCCCAGCCTATTTGCCCACCGCCTCTTCCTTGCAACAATTGAGCCTGAAGACCCATTTTATTTCAATTTACAAAAATAGCCAAAAAAACGGAAACACCCCAATTTCCCGCCCCTTTTCTTTAGAAAAGCGCCTAATAGTCGACGCGGGAGAGGAAGAGGGCGTGGCCGGGGACGGACTCGCCGGCGAGGGAGCGGAACGGCGTGCCGTCCGCTGCGGTATGCCGGCTCTCTGTCGAGGATGGCAGGATTGGCTTCTGGGGAGAGGTTCTGTCAGGATCGCCGGGAGTGGAGGGAGTGGAGGTGGTGGAGCAAGGGGCGCTGCCGGTCTGTGGAAGGAGGAGGGCGGCGAAGTCTTCGACGCTGCGCCGGCCGCGTCCGACTTCGAGCAGCGAGCCGACGACGGCCCTCACCATGTTGCGCAGGAACCTGTCGGCCGCGATGCGGAAATACAGGTACTGCGGGGCGCCGCCGGCTTCCGCCTCCGGCCTGGAGGCGGCGGGGGAGAAGCCCATCAGGGAGACGTGGTCGGGAATGTATGGCGCCCAGAATGCTTCCGTGACGGTGCAGATGGACGTGCGGTTGTCGCTTCCGGACTTTTCGAAACAGCGGAAATCATGGGTTCCCAGAAGAAGGGCCGCCGCTTCGTTCATGGCATCTACATCCAGGTCCCAGCTGCAGAAATAAGAACGGTTTTCGATGAAAGGGTCTTTCGTCCTGTGCAGAAAATATGTATATTCGCGGCGTTTTGCACTGAACCTGGCGTGCAGGTCGGCGTCCACCTCCCGGACGGAGTGGACGACGATCCCCCGGGGCAAAATGGCATTTAATTTGTAGCCGAGTGCGGACGTGTCTATGACTTTGTCATAGTCGAAATGCGCCACATAGCCTATGGCATTGACTTTCGAGTCGGTACGCCCGGCTCCGACAACCTGCACCCGCTCCTTGAGGAGCGTGGAGAGTGTCTCCTCCAGGCATTCCTGGACTGTCAGGGCGTTGGGTTGCAGCTGCCAGCCGCAGAACTCCGACCCGTCGTATGAAAGTTCGATGAAGTAGCGCATACGATGCAAAAGTATTAAAAAAACGATAGAATGGAAAGTGTAAACATCAAAGAGCTCAATGAACGCATCCAGAAAGAGAGCGCATTCGTAGACCTTCTCTCGCTGGAGATGGGCAAGGTCATCGTGGGGCAGAAACACCTGGTGGAGAATCTCTTCATCGGCCTCCTGGCCGGAGGCCACATCCTTCTCGAAGGTGTCCCCGGACTTGCCAAGACATTGGCGATCAACACTTTGGCTCAGGCAGTCAACGCCAAGTTCAGCCGCATCCAATTCACCCCTGACCTTCTGCCCGCCGATGTGACCGGTACGCTCATCTATTCCCAGAAGAACGAGCGCTTCGAGGTCCGCAAGGGTCCCGTCTTCGCCAACTTCGTCCTTGCCGACGAAATCAACCGTTCGCCCGCGAAGGTCCAGTCGGCCCTTCTCGAGGCGATGCAGGAGAAGCAGGTCACCCTCGGCGACGAGACCTTCAAGCTTCCCGATCCTTTCCTGGTCATGGCTACCCAGAACCCTATCGAGCAGGAAGGAACCTATCCGCTACCCGAAGCTCAGGTGGACCGTTTCATGCTCAAGGTGGTTGTGGATTACCCTAAGAAGGAGGAGGAACGCCTGATCGTCCGCATGAACAATTCCGGCGAGTTCCCCAAGGCGACTCCGGTTGTCAGCCCCGAGGACATCATCCGCGCCCGTGAGGTCGTCCGCGACGTCTATATGGACGAAAAGATCGAGCGCTATATCGTCGATATAGTATATGCCACCCGTACTCCCGAAGAGTACAATCTCTCCAATCTCAAGGACCTGATCTCCTACGGTGCATCGCCGCGCGCCAGCATCTCTCTGGCTTTGGCTGCAAAGGCCTACGCATTCATCAAGCGCCGCGGCTACGTCATCCCCGAGGATGTCCGCGCCGTCTGTCCAGAGGTGCTTCGCCACCGCATCGGCCTGACTTACGAGGCCGAGGCCGAGAACGTCAACACTGAAGAGATCATCTCTCAGGTAATCAACGCCGTCATCGTCCCGTAATGGAGAATACCCAGGCGACAGACCTTCTGAAAAAGGTCAGGAAGATCGAGATCCGGACCAGGGCGCTGAGCCATCAGGTCTTTGCGGGCGAGTACCACTCCGCCTACAAGGGCCGCGGTATGGCTTTCAGCGAGGTGCGCGAATACCAATACGGCGACGATGTCCGCAACATGGACTGGAACGTCACCGCACGCCTCCGCACGCCTTATGTCAAGGTCTTCGAGGAGGAGCGTGAACTAACCGTGATGCTCCTGATCGACGTCAGCCGTTCCGGTCTGTTCGGTTCAGATACCATGACCAAGCGAGAGCTGGTTGCCGAGGTCGCGGCCGTCCTTGCCTTTTCCGCCATTCTCAACAACGACAAGGTAGGAGCCCTTTTCTTCAGCGACCGCGTCGAGGAGTTCATCCCTCCGAAGAAAGGACGCAGCCACCTCCTGCATATCATCCGTGAGATCATCAGTCTCAGACCCTCGTCGAACGGCACCGATCTCTCCGGTGCGCTGCGTTTCTTGACCAATGCGATGAAGAAGAAATGCACGGCGTTCGTCCTCAGCGACATGCTCGATGTGGATTCAGACGGGATGCCTCGTTATGAGGACGCCCTCAAGGTGGCGGTCAACCGGCACGACCTTTCCGTGCTGAAGGTCTATGACCCTCGCGAGAGGGAGATTCCCGATGTCGGACTCGTCCATGTCAAGGACTCCGAAAGCGGGGAGGAAGCTTGGGTGGATACCGGCAGCCGTAAGGTCCGTGACTCCTATGCCAAGTGGTTCAGGACTGTCACGGAGAATGAAAACCGCCTTTTCAACAAATACAGGACGGACAACATCGACATCGCCACGAGCGATGACTATGTCAGCCGCCTGATGCTGTTTTTCAATAGGAAATGAGAAAGTTGTCCATCGCTGCGCTCCTGGCGGCGCTGATCGTGTCGCTCTCCTCCCGGGCCCAGGGCCTGAAGGAGGTGGAGGGCTCGTTCCTCGAGCCGCTTCAGCAGCGGGATTCGATACTTGTGGCGGACCAGCTCCGCTACGGATTCACTCTGGAGGATGTTGCCGAGGGCACCGAACTCCGCATGCAGGACTACTCCAAGGCTTTCGGAGACACCCTCATTGTTGTCCGCAACTGGAAAGTGGACACTCTGAAGACCATCCGCGACGGCCGCAAGGGCCCCGCCCGCTACAACCTCCGCGGCGACGTGGTCCTCGCTCCGTTCGAGGAGGGCGTCTATCATCTTCCGCAGATCGCGGTCCAGCGCATTTCGCCTTCCGGTGAGATCGACACCCTGCTCTTCGATCCCCAGGTGATGGAGGTCAAGACCATGCCGGTCGATACCACTACTTATGTCCCGCACGATATCAAGGGGCAGATGGGCTATCCTCTCACGTTCAAGGAGATACTGCCTTATCTGCTCGGGATCCTCCTTCTGGCCGGCCTGGTGGCGCTGGCCGTCGCACTGATCAGGCGCCGCAAGGCGGCGCAAGGCGACGCCGCGCACCGCGACCCTGCCTACATCGTCGCCCTCAGGAAGCTCGAAGGCTTCCGCGGCGACAAGTATTGGGCTCCCGAGAAGCAAAAGACGTATTATTCCGGCATCACCGATACTTTGCGAGAGTATATCGCCGAGACTTTCGGCATAGACGCCAAGGAAATGACGACCGCCGAGATATTCGACGCCCTGAAAGGGAACGAAAGGCTTTCGGAAGAACTCTACGGCAGTACCAAGGAACTCTTCGAGCTTGCGGATTTCGTCAAGTTCGCCAAGCACATCGCGGACGAGTCCGAGAATGCAGCTGCGCTGCCCCTGTCCGTCCGCTTCGTCACGTCCACTTACCAGTCCGTCCTTGAAGACGAGACTCCCAAGGATGGGACCGTAAATGAAAAGGAGGCCGAGTGATGTTCTTCCAGTATCCAAAGCTTCTCTGGCTTCTCGCCATCCCGGTCCTGCTGGTACTCCACTACCTTTATCTGGAACTGACAGGCCGCAAGCCGCACCTTCGCGTATCCACGGCAACGCCGTGGAAGCTGGAAGGCGCGGGCGCGCTGTCCGTCCTCCGGCACCTGCCGTTCGCGCTGCGCATCGCGGCGCTCTCGCTGCTCATCGTCGCCATCGCGCGCCCGCGCTCATCTTCACAAATGGAGAAGATCGACACCGAAGGTATTGACATAGTCCTGGCGATGGACGTCTCCACCAGTATGCTGGCCCGCGACTTCGAGCCGGACCGCATCAGCGCGGCCAAGGATATCGCCATCGAGTTCATCGCCCAGCGCCCCACCGACCGCATCGGCATCGTAGTCTTTGCGGGCGAGAGTTATACCCAATGCCCTCTGACTACCGATAGGGCCACTCTCATCAACTTGATGAAGGAGGTTCAGACCGACCTTATCGAAGACGGCACGGCCATCGGAAACGGCCTGGCCACCGCCGTGGCCCGCATGGCCGATTCCGACGCCAAGAGCCGTGTCATCATCCTCCTGACCGATGGCGTGAACAACAGCGGAGAGATTGCCCCTCAGACTGCGGCCGAGATAGCAAACACCTATGGCGTAAGGGTTTATACAATCGGCGTCGGTGCCAACGGCACCGCCCCTTATCCCGTCATGACTCCCTGGGGCGTGGACATCCAGCGTGTCAATGTAGAGATCGACGAGGATCTTTTGAAGACGATTGCCGAGACCACTGGCGGGCGGTATTTCCGTGCGACGGACAATACCAAGCTTGCCGAGATTTATTCCGAGATCAACAGGATGGAAAAGGCCCGGACGACCATCGACAGCTTCCCCGTGTATAAGGAGCTGTTCACGCGCTTCGCGCTGATGGCGCTGGCCTGCCTCATCCTCGAACTGCTTCTCCGACTCTTTATCAGACGCCTGCCATGATCCTTTTCGCACAATACAGATTCCTGTTGCTTCTGCTGCTCGTGCCGGTGATCATCATCGCGCACGCGCTGAAGCTGCGCAGCAGGCGCAAGCGTGTCGAGCGTTTCGGCGACTCCGCACTGGTGGAGGAACTTATGCCTTCGTATTCCAAGGCGAAGGGATGGCTGCGTACCATCCTCTACAGCCTGGCGTTCTTCTTCTTCGTCATAGGGCTTGCGCGTCCGCAGATCGGAGCGAAGCTCAGCGAGCGCGAAGCCAAGGGCGCGGAGATCATGATCTGCCTGGACGTCTCCAATTCCATGCTGGCCGAGGACTATTCCCCGAACCGTCTCGAGAGGGCCAAGCTGGCTATCTCAAGGATTGTGGACAGGCTGCAGGAGGACCGCATAGGCTTGATCGTATTCGCTGGATCGTCGTTCGTTCAACTGCCCATCACAACGGACTACGTGTCCGCCAAGATGTTCTTGAACTCCATAGACACCGGATCGGTTCCCGTACAGGGTACAGCCATCGGCGATGCCGTGCTGACTGCCGCGCGCAGTTTCAGCGCGCAGAGTGAGAAGAGCCGCGCCATCATCGTCATCACCGACGGCGAGAATCATGAGGACGATCCCGTCGATGCAGTCAGGCAGGTGGCCGGGATGGGCATAAAGGTTTATACCATAGGTGTAGGATCGTTGCAGGGTCAGCCTATCCCGAAAGACGGCCAGCTGATGAAGGACCGTGACGGCAACATTGTTGTAACCCGTCTGGATGAAGGCACTTTGCAGCAGATGGCCGAGGCCGGCAACGGAGCCTATGTCCACGCCGGTAACGAAGAGTTCGGCCTCAATCCCATCATCGACGACATCCGCAGGATGGAAGCGGAAAAGTTCAATTCCGTCGTATTCGAGGAGTATGACGAACAGTATATGTATTTCTTCGCTGTAGCTCTGGCGCTCTTCGTGATTGAGATGCTGATAGGAGAGAGGCGGGCGCGACGCAAACTTTTTTAGGAGATGAGCATGAAGTCAACCATATGTGCAGCGGCGCTGTTGCTGCTGTCCGTCGCGGCCTTCGGCCAGGCGGACCGCCGCGACGTGCGCGCCGGCAACCGCAAGTTCCGCAAGGGCGACTTCAAGGCCGCCGAGATCGACTACCGCAAGGGAGTACTTAAGGATTCTACCTCGATGGCCGGGACTTATGATCTCTCGAACGCGCTGTACAGGCAGGAAGCGTTCGAGGAGGCCGGCAAGGCCCTCGGGCAGGCGGCTGCCGCCGCAGCCGAAGTCCCTGCCATGCCGGATGCTGCGTCCAAGCGTGAGATGAAGTCCGTGGGCGATGCTTCCGATGTGTTTTACAACCAGGGAGACATCGCTCTGCAGCAAAAGGATTATGCCTCGGCGGTCGAGGCTTTCAAGCAGGCCCTCCTCAGGAGGCCCGATGACCTTGACGCCAAGGAAAACTATATCTACGCCAAGCTGATGCTCCAGAACCAGCAGAATGGCGGAGGTGGCGGCGGCGGAGGCCAAAATGACCAGAATCAGGATCAAGACCAGAACCAGGACCAGAATCAAGATCAGAACCAGAATCAAAACCAGAATCAGGATCAGAACCAGGATCAGTCCGGTTCTGAACAGCCCCGTGAGATAAAGATTTCTCCCCAGCAGGCACAGCAGATGCTGCAGGCCATCCAGGCCAAGGAGAAGGAAACGCAGGCCAAGGTGAACAAGGAAAAGGCGGAGGCCCTCAAGTCCCGCCAGAAAGAGAAGAATTGGTAGTATGAAGAGATTTATCCTCATATTTGCGCTGTTTGCAGCCGCAACCGCCGCCTTGGCGCAGAACTCGATAAAGGTCCAGGTGCCCAACGTGGTCGCCGCGGACGAGCAGTTCAATCTTTCCTTCATCATCGAGGGGGAGAACGCTCCCTCGGACTTCAGCTGGTCCGAAGGCGATGATTTCCAGCTTGTATGGGGCCCCCAGAAAGGTACTTCCACCAGTATCACCATAGTAAACGGCAAACGCACGCGTTCCGTCCAGCATACATATACCTATGTGTTGATTCCCCGCAAGAGCGGAACATTTGTTATCCCAACCGCTACGGCTACCGTAAAGGGGGATAAGATCAGTTCCCCGCGCACATCTATCGAGGTGGTGGCCGACGGAGCTTCTTCTTCCGGATCTTCCGGTGGAGGTTCCCAGTCGCAGGGTTCAGCGTCCTCTTCCGGACAGTCTTCGTCCCAGGCTGCGGCCAGCGGGGACATCTCCCGGGACGATCTGTTCCTCCGGCTTTCCCTCAGCCGCACCAACGTCGTGGTGGGCGAGCCGGTCACTGCAACCCTCAAGCTTTACCAAAGGGTGAATATCGCCGGTTTCGAGGATGCCAAGTTCCCTACTTTCAACGGTTTCTGGAGTCAGGAAGTCTTTGCCCCTACCAACATCGAATTCAAACGAGAGAGTTACAACAACTCCATCTACAATACTGCCGTGCTCCGCAGCTACGTGCTGATTCCGCAGCAGGCTGGCGACATCACCATAGACCCGGCGGAGCTGGTATGTCTCGTGAACGTCAGGACCGCATCCAGCAGGTCCAACAGCATTTTCGACAGTTTCTTCCAGGATGACTACCGCACCATCCGCAAGAGGGTGACTTCCGAGTCCTACAAGGTCCACGTGTCCAAACTGCCCTCCGGGGCTCCGGCTTCGTTCGGCGGAGGCGTGGGAACGTTTACTGTCAAGTCCATGCTCAGCAAGGACTCCCTGAGGACTCACGATGCGGCATCCTTGCTGGTGACCATCTCAGGAAAGGGCAACGTCTCTCTTCTCGAGGCTCCGAAGATCGATTTCCCTCCGGACTTCGAGGTTTACGACGTCAAGGTGACGGACAATACCGACAAGTCTTCCGGTCGGACTACAGGTTCCAAGACTTTCGAGTATCCGTTCATTCCCCGCAGCCACGGCACGTTTACTCTGGGTCCGATAGAATACAGTTATTATGATATAGACGCCGGCCGTTATGCCACCGTCCGTACGGATCCGATCACTGTACGGGTCGCCAGAGGCAACGATTCCGATGCTCAGCAAGGCGGACAGATGGTCCAGGGAACGGTGCGCCGCGATGTAAAGAGCCTCGGTTCAGATATCCGTTTCATCGCCACCAAGCGTCCCCAGTTGTCCAGGCAGGGCAGTTTCTTCGTTTTCTCCGGAGCTTTCTGGGCTCTGCTGGCGTTGCTCCTGGTTGCCTCCTCCGCCGTGTATCTGGCGCTTAAGCGGCGGGCAGCGCGCCGGGCCGACGTGGTCGGCACGCGCGGCCGCGCCGCCACCAAGATGGCGCAGAAACGCCTCTCGGTGGCCGAAGGCTACCTCCGCAACAATCTCTACACCGCGTTCTATGAGGAACTTCACAGGGCGCTGTTGGGTTTCGTCTCCGACAAACTCAACATCGACACTGCGGATATGACAAAGGAGAATATAGCCTCTGCACTCGAGTCGGGAGGAGTGCCCGAGGCCCTCGTGTCTGAATTCACCGGCCTGCTGGACGCTTGCGAATACGCCCGCTATGCGCCTGATGCGGGACACGAAGCCATGAGCGCGCATTATGATACGGCTGTAAATGTCATTTCCATGATAGATTCGAGCATGAAGAAAAAGAATGGCTCTTCCGCGAAGACCGCAGCCACGATGATCCTGCTGGCGCTTTCACTTTCCGCATCCTGGAGTGCAGGGGCTCAGCCGTCGGCCGATTCGCTTTGGAATGCCGGTGCGGCTGCCTATTCCGAGGGACAGTGGGAAACTGCCGCCGAGGCCTGGGGCGCCATCGAGGCGCAGGGCCTCGAGTCCCCCGAACTATATTATAATATAGGTAACGCTTTCTTCAAGGCTTCCGACTATGCGCACGCAATACTTTATTACGAACGTGCGCTGAAGCTGGATCCTTCGTATTCCGACGCCCGCTTCAATCTCGAGTTCGCCCAAGGGTCTGTCCAGGACCGCATCGAGAGCGTTCCGGAGTTTTTCTTGAAGACCTGGGTGAGGAAGCTCGGATACTTGTTCTCGTCCGATGTTTGGACAGTGCTGTTCTTCGTGCTGCTGGCGCTTGCGTTGGCAGGCGGGCTGCTGTTCCTGCTAGGATCCGGCAGCGCATCGCGCCGGGCCGGATTCTTCGCAGGCCTCGCCGCCCTCCTGCTCTCCTTCTGCTGCCTCGGCTTCGCCGCCTCGCAGAAGGCCTCCTACAACCGCGCCGACAGCGCGGTAGTCACCGTCCCGGTGTCTTCCGTCAAGAGTTCCCCGGGAGCGGAGGCTGCCAAGGACCTGTTCATCCTGCATGAAGGCACCCGCGTTCGCATTCTTGACGAGGTAGGCGGCTGGTGGAACATCGAGCTGGCCGACGGCCGTCAAGGCTGGATCCAGTCTTCCGACCTTGAGTTGATATAATTGAAAACGCCCCGGAGTACTCTCCGGGGCGTTTTTCTAAGTGGGAGATAACGGATTCGAACCGCCGACCCTCTGCTTGTAAGGCAGATGCTCTAAACCGACTGAGCTAATCTCCCGTCATTTGTGGACTGCAAAGATACTCCAATTTTCAAAAAAATGAAAAAAAGTTGACAACGCATGCAACGAAAGGGATTCAATACGCATCTTGAAGGTGTGTAACCTTCATTGCAGGTTGCTCCAGACAAGTATTTTTTATTAAAAGATATTGCATAAGAAAAAAAAACTCCATACCTTTGTGCATTGAGTACTATGCCATCATTGTGTGGTATTGTATCTTGACGGGCACAAGTGCGCGTTTTTTGACAGAAACAAAGTGAAAGAAATACTATTATAGTTTAACTTTTTATTTTAATCTATTCGTTTATGAAAAAAATTTTTAGAATGGCTTTGGTGTTCGCCCTCGCGGGTGCGACACTGATGTACACAGGCTGTACTAAAGATTATGGCGAGGAGATTGACAACCTCGATGGTAAGTTGTCAGCTCTTCAAACTGATCTTACGAACAAGGTTAACGACCTGAGCAACGAGGTTAGCAGCCTCCGCTCTGCCGTTTCCGGACTCGAGTCGGCCTACAAGGCAGCTGACGACCTCATCAAGGGCGACGTTACCGCTCTCGACGGCCGTGTCAAGAAGCTTGAGGATGCCGTCAAGGATCTCTCCAAGTATGCTACCAAGGACGAGCTCAAGGAAGCTACCGATGCTCTTGAGAAGAAGATCGCTGACGCTAAGGAGGACATCAAGAAGACCACCGATGATCTCCAGAAGCAGATCAACGAGCTGAAAGAGAAACTCGCCGCCAACGAAGAGGCAGTGAAGAAGCTCGAGGCCGCCCAGAAGGAGGTTGACGCCGTTTACGGCTTCCTCTCCGACGAGCTCCGTTCCATCGTCTTCTATCCTGATTTCTATTTCGCCGGTATCGAGGCCACTTCCTATGACTTCGCATCCTTCTATGGATATGAGGCTTATTATGCGACCAATGCTATGGGACAGCCCATCACTGTCAAGGTCCAGGACGAGCCCAAGATCGAGTTCGCCAAGAAGGCTCTTATCTATCGCACCTGGCTCATCTACGTCGATGCCAATGGTAACTATCTTTGGAAGTTCGACGATGAAGGCAATATCGTCCTCAAGGATGGCAAGCCCGTTGCAGACAAGAACGGTTCCGTCTGGTATTTCATGGATCACCTTGATGGCCAGATCGGCAAGGCTTACTATGACCTCAATCCTTCTTCCTTCCCTACCGACAGCGCCACTTGGTCACTCAATGGCGACAACAAGCGTTATGTCGTGAAGTCCGAGGAGGAGGATGCTACCTGGAAGCCCGTCTTCGAGAGTATCACTCCTAATGTTAACGGTCATGCCGAGGTCCTTTACTCCGTCGAGAATCCTGAGCTTATCTGGGCTTCAGTTATCAACGCTTTCCCTATGGATGTAGAAGAGCTCAAGCCTGAAGTCGACGATGAGGCTCTGGAGGCAAGACTCGCTGCTGCCGAGCAGGAGATGGAGGCTTCTACCAATGTCCCGATCATGCAGCTTGTCGGTACCCTTAGCGATGAGCGTGAGATCGTTTCCGATTGGCATGCAGTTGCTTCCGGTGAGGAATTCGTAAGCCACCTTGTCTTCGGCAAAAAGAATTTCTATAAGACCGTCAATTCCTGCGAGCTTACTGGCTCCGGTTTACCTAAGGTTCTGTATGCCAATGGTACCAGCGCTGCTCTCAATGATCCTAGCGTCCCCATCAAGTACAATGGTGGCCCCTTCAATCTCGCTGAGATTATCTCCCTCCACACCACTCCTAGAACCACTGCCGAGGCTCAGGAGTACACTCTCGCTGAGTTCACCGAGAAGTACCCTGGTTATAGCTACAGGTTCACTGAGGTCCCTTACACCATTGGTGAGAACAAGACCAGTGAGGATCAGTATTGCGTCCTCGATGGTGACAACCTCATCCCTTGCTATGTCAAGAGCGATGGTTCCAGCTACGAGAGCATTCCTATCGAGAAGGATTCCGAGGATGGAATCTCCGCTGTCGGCCGTATGCCTATCATCCTTGTCGAACTCGTCGACGCTGATGGCTATGCTTATATCGCCCAGTGGTTCAAGGTCATCATCAGCAAGGATGCCAAGGAGCCTCAGGTGAGGACCTTCGAGATCCCCGGCCTTGACAAGGTTCCTTTCGTCTGCACCAACTTCAAGCTCGCCACCACTTGGGATGAGTTCTCCTACTTCGTGCTCGAGAACCTCAAGATGGATTACGAGGAGTTCATCAAGACCTATACCTTCACCGGTATCTGGGGTATGAAGGGTGTCCTTTCCGAGGACGGCAAGAGTGTTGTCACCAAGCTTGACGAGCTCGTCCCTGCTAAGGCAGACCAGAAGGTTGCTGTCAACTTCACCAACTACTACATGAAGAACGGCGCTCCTGCTACCCAGACCAAGAAATATGGCGAAGCCATCTACAAGATGGATAAGTCCGGCTCCGGTATCAACGACGCGTTCGAGTGGGAGGTCAGCCCTCAGGGCATTGGCGAAGGCAAGTCCAACACCATCTACTTCCGCTTCGAGAACGGCGAGTACGACATCGTTTACTTTGCTATGACCGCTGATGTGGCCAAGAAGCCTGGTCTCACCTTCGTGGGCAACAAACTCCTCAACGAGTGGTTCAACGATATCACTGACGATATCGACATCAATACCGCCCGTATGAACGTCCCTGTTCCTACCGCTGACAAGACCTCCCCTGTTATCGGTGGCGACGTCAAACTCTTCCAGCGTGACATCAACCACTACTTCCAGGGCTACAAGCCTCAGCTCGCTCTTGACGATGCTTCCAAGGATGTGTATGGCAAGTTCTTCGATGGCGACAAGCCTAGCGCAGGTGCTTATCCTGATTCCTTGCTCTATACCACCACCAAGTTCCAGTTCTCCGACAAGCAGCCCGCTATAGCCGGTATCCAGCTCTTCACCAACTACTGGGAGGATAGCATGGTCCTTGCTGCTTATCATTATGATTATTCTTTCGGCTTCCCTAGGCTTGTTACCCAGAAGGTAACTTATAAGGGCCAGGAGATCGAGGTTCCTGCCGTGATCGATACTGTCGCTACCATTAAGGTTGATGGAAAGGATGAGAAGACAGGTCTTGATATCTACCTCCTCAAGTACTATGACGGTGACGTCGCCAAGCAGCTCCTCAACCTCTGGAGCTACACCGAGACCGACGAGGCCAAGATGCTCTATGCCAATATCCTGGCTAAGAACACCTATGGTTCCTGCAACATCGGCCTGCCTGACGGCAACTTCCACGTACGCTTCATCCGTCCTCTGGACGTCAACTTCTCCGCACAGGATGTTGCTGAAGAGTCCGCTGTTGACGGTAACAACGTCGAGCTTGCCAAGTTCATCTCCGGTATCATTGACTGGAACAAGCAGAGCGTGATCGTCAAGGAGATGGTGGCCAAGGATCCTAAGAAGCCCAATGACCTTACTTGGACCGGATACTATATCGAGAACGTGATCAAGACTGTCAACATGTACAAGTACTATCAGTTCTCCAAGCTCCGCATCAACCTTGGCAAGGTCGAGCGTAACAACTGGAACCCTGCTAATCCTAACGAGTGGGCTTCCCTCGCTGATAAGACTCCTGGTGCAAAGCTCCAGCTTGGTACTGTCGATCTCACTGTGGACGAGAAGGATAGGGTGTTCACTCCTACCACTCTCACTCCTACGACCGATGCTCAGGGCAATATCATCTACGAGATGGATATCACCGACTTCGCGGATCTTAAGGGCGCTGTCCTCAACTACCGCAATGACGAGGCCTTCATCGGATCCTTCACTATGAGAATCCCTGTCGAACTTGACTACGCTTGGGGTACCCTTACTGCTTACCTCGTGATCAATGTCAAGGACACCGGTTCCACCACTCCTACCAGTCTTTAATTGACACTTTAATTCTATGTTTTTGAAAGGGCGCGTCTTGAAGGCGCGCCTTTTCAAAAACAAAAAATCATATCGGATGAAAAGACTTTTTATTCTGTTCGCTGCTTTTGCTGTTCTGGTGTCCTGTGGTCCTCGATACTCCGGATCCAACGGAGAGAAGACCCAGAAGGATGCCGAGGCTGAGTTCTTGGCTTCGCTCACACAGTCCGACCAGGATGCTGTCCTGGCTTTGGCTGATGAGTTTATGGACAAGCTTAAAGCCGGTCAGGTTGAGGATGCCTTGGATATGATTTATGTCCTCTATAACGATGTTTTATACAAGAAATCGGATGCTTATACTTCCGACCTTGTCAAGCGGTTCAAGATGTTCCCTGTGGTTGAGTACGAGAGATTGTACAACAGCTTCTCTACGGAGGGCAACAATGACATATCTTATTCGTATTCATTCAAGAGGGGTTCTGAGGGTAATCCGTCGCAGACTATGAAACTCATGCTCAATCCAGTCTTTGTTGATGGACAGTGGTATCTGACTTTCAAGGATGGTACCCAGTCCAGCAAGGATCTTCCGAAAGAGAAGCAGATTCATGAGCTTGCTCCGGCCCCGAATGCACCGCGCGTATTCAAGCCGTCCGAGTAGGGGATTGATTAGAAATTAATTACATAACAGATGACTTTATGAAAAAAGCTATACTTATTCTTGCATCTGCATTGATGATGGGTATTGGCGTCTCCGCTCAGGAGTTCAACCCGCACTGGTATCTCCAGCTTCGCGGTGGTGTTGCCGAGACTATCGGCGAGACCAACTTCGTTGACCTTCTCTCTCCGGCCGCCGATCTCTCCCTCGGCTATCAGTTCAGCCCTGTCTTCGGCCTTCGCGGCAACGTCATGGGTTGGCAGGCCAAGGGTGCCCAGAACGGTGTCAATGGCGCGACTGAGGTTTACAAGTACAATACTGCCCAGGGTGCTCTCGATGCTGTCTTCGACATCTGCAACATCTTCAACGAGAATCTCGACCGCGTCCTCAGCCCCTATGCTTACTTAGGTGTTGGTGCCAATGCACGTTTCAACAACGATGAGGCTCAGGCTCTCGCCAACAAGGGTGCCAGCTTCCAGTATCTCTGGGATGGTACCAAGTTCAGCCCTGCAGGACGTGGCGGTCTCGGTTTCGACATCCGTCTCTCCGACGCCATCAAGCTCAACCTTGAGGCTGGTGTTAATGTCCTCAGCGATCACTTCAACTCCAAGAAGAACGACCGCGCCGGCAAGCTTCCTGATTTCGACTACCAGTATACTGGCCTCGTCGGTCTCAAGATCGCCCTTGGTCCCACCAAGAAGGCTGCCCCCGCCCCCGTGGTAGTTCCTCCTCCGGCACCCGCCCCTGCACCCGCCCCTGCACCGGCTCCGAAACCGGAACCGAAGCCCGTCGTGGTTGAGCAGCCCGCTCCCGCCCCGGCTCCCGAGCTCCAGGAGAACATCTACTTCATCATCAACAAGTGGGATATCCAGGCTTCCGAGGTTGCCAAGCTCGATGAGATTGCTGCCTTCATGGCCCAGAACCCTGACACCAAGGTACAGCTCACCGGCCACGCCGACAAGGCTACCGGTACCGCTCAGAGGAACCTCTTCCTCTCCGAGAAGCGTGCTGAGGTCGTTACCAACGAGCTTGTCAAGAGAGGTGTTGACAAGGCTCGCATCTCCTCTACCTTCAAGGGTGACACCGCGAACCCGTTCGCTACCCCTGAGGAGAACCGTGTTACCGTTTGCTTCGTGAAATAATTTCATCAAACAAATAGAGTAATAATACTAAGTGTGCCGGGATGGAAATTATTTTCCATCCCGGCTCTTTTTTTGTCATATCCTTCGACCTGAAGTCGAAGGATGCGTGGTGTTTGACGCTATTTGGAGGTAAGGGGACCGCGGCCGGAGTCGTTGGCGCGGTAGTGGGGAGCATAGAGCGACTCGATGCTGACGGCCGGGGTCTGGAAGGTGCCGGCCTGTGTGGCGAAGAACTCCTCTGTGATGACGGTATTCTCTTCGGGATAGGAGTCGAACCAGTATTCGGTACGGTCGGAGAGGACGCTGCGGTAACCGTGCGGGCTGAAAACATGCCATCCGGCTACGCTGAGAGGCCGCAGCCACCATCCATAGTGACCGGATAGTTGGTCTGCAGGGCGCAGGGAGGCTGGCCTGGGTGCTGTCATCTTGATGAAACTGCGATTCTCCTCGTTCCAGATACGGTATTCGGCAAATAACTTGTCTCCGATATTGATGGAGTCTCCTTCGGAAAGCTCGTTGCGCTGCACTTTTCCGTCCACTGTACGCTCTACGAAGAAATGACGCTCTATGGTAAACCCGTTTCCGGCTGCCTTTACTTCTTCGAATGGCTTTGTGAATGTCTTGCTGAGACTTATGATACGTGTATCAAGCGTCTCCTCGGAGGCGTCCAATATCGATGCGATGGCGTCAACGAAGGCAGCATCCTCATCCCAGTGCTGCGTTTCTTTCTGGACCATCAGCCAGAGACTTATGCCGTCGGCGATGGACAAAGCTTCAGCCGTGTCAACGTTTCTGTCCATATACGCCTTGCGGTCGCGGAGCAGGTCTGCGATGAAAGCGTGGGCGTATGCCTCGCTTTCCAGCAGACCGCGGAACGGCATGACGGCGTTGGGGTAGTACCATCCTCCGGAAGGATGCGCGATGGCATACTCCTGAATAGAGATTAGATCCTTGATCGCCGAGTTGCGAAGTTTTGCTCCGGTGCCGAGGCGTATGCCCCAGGCGGCGGCGAGCCGACGCCCCTCGTCGGAGCCTGCAAGGCTCACGAGGGCGTGCAGCCGCCGCGCCTTGCCCAGCACATATCCGTTCAGCCCGCGCTCCCTGCGAGGAGTCAGATACTCCTTCATCCGCTTGCGGAAATCGCGTAACTGCTTGGAGTCAATATTCTTGGTCGAGAATTCCACTTCGGGATACTTGACCCTTACCGATACATACTGCTCTTCCGAGAGACCTCCGCACCAGAACGGACGCTTGCTGTCACCGAAATACACTTTGTCAAGATACTTGACAGCAGCTTCCAATACATCGCCAGATATGCCGGCATCCAGGCCGCGCCTCCTCAGGCCGGCGAAACGGTCCAGCAGCGTAGCGGTGATGATGGGGGAACTGTCCATTCCATTGAACCAAGCGAATCCGCCGTCGTCATTGCGGCAGGCCATCAGTTTCTTGAGAATGGCGCTGTCCGTCTGTCCAATGGTCAGTTGGGAGCCGAGTTTTACGGCCATAAGCCGTACATACAAGGCTTCGGAGAGGTCCAGCGCATTGTCGGAAGCGGGCTCTGCCTTGGACGGGAGCGCTTCCTTAACCATCTGAAGCAGTGATAAGTCCTTCATCACAGCGTCGTCACCGGACACATTGATGAATTCACCTTTTAGTCTGGCGAAAAGCCCTTCCAAGGATTCTCCGCTATGAAGGATGGATGAATGTGCCTCAGTGAGAGTCTGTACCGGCTTATATACCGGCACGGATACAAAGACGGCATCGGATCCGTAGCCCTCACCGTCGGCTATGAATGTCAGCTTGATGCCGAGCTCGCTGATTGCAGGAACCTCGATCTCCAGGTCTTCGGAGATAGCTCCGCCCGCCTCAAGCTTCACAGGCTTCACAATGCTGTGGATGGGCTTTGAGTTGCGATAGTCTTTCCCTTCATAAAGGTCGATGCGGAGTCGTCCGCTCAAGGTCTCATCAACACTGCTGGAGAGCGAAGCCTTGACGAAATACCTGTCACCGACGTAAAGATACTGAGGCTCGACCAACGAGACCTTCGCCGGAACTGTTACGACCGTTTCGTCTCGCAGGACGGCATTGTCCATATCCTTGTCGTGCGCAAACAGCTGTACAACATAGGTCGACAGCTTGTCCGCCGTAGTGAAATCAAAAATGATCCGGCCATCTGAGTTTGAGCGAAGGAAAGGCTCGAACGCCACTGTCTTGGCGAAATCCTCGCGCACGGCGATGTCCGCACCCATATCGGCGTCCATCGCCAGGGCATCGTCCATCTTGGCTGCGGCATATCCCGCCACTACTGTCTCGTTCAGTGCCATCTCTTCTTCCATGACCGCTGATTCAGGCATCGGGACCGCAGCCATTTCAACCATATCGGCGGAAGCATTGGAAGCTGTCTTGTACATCATCCCTCCGGCGCGGGTTCCGCGTGTCATGAATCTGTGTTCGGTACGGTCCATGCCTGTGGTGGACCGTATGCTTACGGAAGGGCCCTCGGGTCCATACATAGTAATCCTGTTCCATCGGTTGGACATTATCCTTTCGCTGGATTTGTCGAAAACGGTCGCGGCACATTCGACGCCGGGCTTTGTGGAGATCTCAAAGGAATATGCCGTTCCCGGAGCGGTCTTGTCGAGGAAACGAGTGAAGGCCAGCGGCAATGCAAGTCTTTTTGCACTGCGGTCGAACTGGCGCGAGAAGGAGTATTGCCTGTAATCCTTGAAATACACCACATTGACCCTTACCACGTCCGGAGCGTTGTCCGGCCAACTGAAGCGGACGGCCTCCAATGAACCGGCAGCGCCCTTACGGCCTTCCAGACGGACCAATTTGGACCCAAGGACGACGTTGCCGGTGCCGTAGAGTTCCACGACGGCCCAGACCGGCCCGTCCGTGGAACCGATCTGCACCGAGACGGAATCATCCTTGTCCGTAGCCTTGAACAGATTCTTGACGTCAGCATCCAGGACAGTGTCTTCGTCCTTAACCTTCAGGATGTCAAATACGACAGTGGATTCAATCTCATTGCCAAATCTGTCCTTATCGGTCGCAACCGCCTCGAATACATAGAGTCCGGAAGGGAAGCCAGAGGTGTCCAGCTCCAGCATGTCGCCGGGAACCGCCCTGCCTGAAGCAAGTTCTTTCCCCTTGAATTTCAGCGAATACTCGATTTTGAGAGATTTGCGTGTCTGGTTGACACCTTGCCGGAAAGTCTCCGTGTGCAGGCTCAACTTGATCAAATCCTCAGCCACCACCCCCCATGAGTAGTTCTCTCCCTCCTTCCAAACGTGCTGTTCCTTCATCGTGACCTCCGCATCGGAACGGTTTTCGAGATTGGCGGAGAATGGAATCATTCTCTGAACCTGCTGTCCGGTATTCCATTCGAGAGTCTCTCCCGTGGAGTCAGACACGCTCACGCGCACGTTATAATATAGGTACTGATCCAGTCCCGAGACAAATGAGATAGTGAAACGGCCGTCCCGGTCCGGGTGCAGCACACCTTCGCTGACAACTCTTGCGCCTCCCGCAGTCACGGAATAGCGGATGTCCGCGGCAGTCAGCGAATGACCCGAATAACTCTTGATCGTGCCTTTGACTTCGATGCTGTCTCCGGGGAAATAAAGGTTCGGATCGGGGTCGAAGCTGAGGTCGAAGGTCGGCAGCACGAAATCGTCCACCCTTATGTTGGCGGAAGCGAGCTGGCGGTCTCCTTCGAATGCGACAATGCGGAACATGCCGCCTCGCTCCTGTCGCTCGAGGAGGAACTCTCCTGCTGCGGAGCCGAAATCATTGGTCTCCAGCTCCCGGGTGCCCACGACCTTTCCCTGGGTGTCGAACAGTTTGACGGTCAGTTTCTTGTTTTCCTGTATGCGGAGGCTCTTCCTTCGGTCTCCGTAGTACCTGACCACCTTGAAACGGACGGTCTCTCCAGGGTTGAATGCGCTGCGGTCGACGAAGATGGAGGCGTACGCCTGCTCGTCAGCGAGATTCTTCGTGTCATTAAGATTGGCGAGGCTGCATTCAGGAGTTTTGCGGAGTGTTCCGTCAGCGTCTGTCAAAGACACGACAATTCTGTTCTGCCAGCGGTTCTCCTGGAATTTAGAAGTGAAATCCTTCGGAAGATATGTGAATCCCTCTTGCAGGTTGAAATCCTTCAGCTCTGCGAGCACCCTGGACTTGTTGTCCAGCAGTGTGATGTCCGCTTTGCGGACTGGCTCTCCGCTCTTAGCGCGGGCGACAAATATGGCATAGCCTCTTGCATCTTCCTTCTGCGCAGCGGAGAGACCGTAACGTCTGTACTCCAGCTCGGAGGAAACTTTCCCGTCCTTGCACTCGATGGTATAGTCGCCGTCGTCGTATGCGGGAAGCTGGAGCTTGACGGTATCGAGCCGGTAATAACTCTTGGCAGGGTTGTCTAGTCTGGAGGTAAAAACGGTCTTTTCCTTGTCTTTGACTGTGACAGTGACGGTTTCGAGATTGCGGAGCGAGGCTGTCAGAAGACCTTCCTCGACGGAGAAGAACACCGATTTGGAGTCCAGCTGCTCGATCATCGAGCTGATTTCTGTGCAACAGTCGGCAATATCTTTCTCCTTTCCGGTAAAAGCCTTACGGTCCTTTTCAAAGACGCTTGCTTTGTCCCTCAAGGCTCGATACTGTGCGGAAGTGCCTTTCTCATCGCGTTCCAATCTCTCGAACTCCATGGCCAGCAGGGCCTGCCTGGCCATAAGCGAAACTGCCCTTCCGTCATACTTGCGGGCATATTCTTCCAGCCGCTCCTTGGAGCGGAATTCATCCCTGGCCCAGTGGATGCGTGTGAATTCGAGGAAAGCGGCATCGGGATACCTGTCTCCCAAGGTCTTTTCGAGCATGTCCGCGTATTCTTCGATGGACGAAGGATTCCAACGGTTCCCGATAACTAGTGACCAGAGGACATATTCCCAATCATTTGATATCCTCTCTATCAGAACATCTTCATATATCTCATTCGCCAGGCGGTCGTCAGCTTCGTAGAAATCCTCGTGACGGCCTTTTTCCAGTCGTGAACGGTTCTGTTTCAGGAACTCGGACTTCCCGGCAAGGTTGTAGCGGGAATTGAAATACGTGAGGACCGGCTCGTCGAAAGCCTCGATGTCCTTCTGGAACCGGGTGTACAGGCTGTCACGAAGCTTCCAGTTGCGGGAAGATGAGACATTTACGAACTCCTCTCCCGCACGGTAGAAATCCCAGGGGAGTCTCTCCTTGGAGGCAATACGCTTGATCTCCTGCAGGATGTCCAGCTGCTTCTGCGGCCTGTCGGCTTTCTGCGCAGCTTCGAAGTCCTTCCAGAGTTTCTTAACCTGGGAGTTGTCCGTGGCGGAGTTCGCTGTATTGTTTTCCATAACTATAGATCCTGTAAATAAAATGACGGCAAGGGGTATCAGCCATAATATCCTTTTCATAATGCGCTTATTTTATGCCCATCACCTCCGACGCGTGATTTATAAAGTCTTGGAATATAGCTTGTTAAGCGATTCTTCCTTGCTAAAAAACGACAAGCAGAAAGTGCCTAATTAGCTGTCAATCAGTTTCTTATAAATTACGGTCTGTAGTGTGACAGGGCTGCAACAGCTTCCGATACTACAAAAGTACTGCCACCGATGTAAATCAAGGGCTTGCCGCCGTTCGGGCCGGGTAGCGGGCTTTCGGCTGCATTTGCCCGAAATGGGTCGGCGTGACTCGCTTGCGATGCTGGATTGATGGTGTGGAGGATTGGCTGCGGACCTTCGGCTGCATTTGCCCGGAACGGGTCGGCGTGACTCGCTTGCGAGGCTGAGCAGATAGCAGCAGAAGGTTCGACAGCCAATCCGATAGCAACCATGACGCCTTCGGAGACGGTGCCTCCGAAACGGACTTTGCCGGGGAGGGCCGCAGAGAGCTTGTCGAATAGGGTTTCCGCCTTCATGGCGCGCGGAGTGTCCGGTGCCACCGCTATGTATTCCGCTTCGCGGGGCATGAGAGGCAGGATGCCGTCCAGGTCCTTGTCGGCCATAACTCCATAGACGATAATGAGCCGGTCATAACGCCTTGCGGAAAGATATGCCTCCAGCTGGGAGAAGTTCCGGGCCAGCGCCGGAGGGTTGTGGCCTATGTCACAGAGGATGTCGGGGTCGCGCCGGAGCATCTCCCAGCGCCCGTGGAAATCCATACGCGCCGCTGTGTGCGCAATAGCCTGCTGGATCGAGTCCGAGTCCTCGATTCCTAAAACGGACATTACCGTCAGCACGGTTCTGAGATTCTCCTTCTGCCATTCTCCTTGGAGATCCATCACGCTTGAAAGCCCTTCGATCCGCTCCTCCAGACCGTCTTCCGAATCTGCGAAGAAGAGCGGGCTGCCGACGGCCGCAGCCGTTGCTTCGAACACCGGCGCGGTCTCCGCGTCACGTGTTCCGACCACGGCCGGTACGCCGGGTTTGAAGATTCCGGCCTTCTCGCCGGCTATGGCGGCCCTTGTGCCGCCCAGCTGGGCGCAATGGTCGAGCCCTATGCTGGTGACGACGGCGACTTCCGGAGTTATGATGTTGGTGCTGTCCAGTCGGCCGCCGAGGCCGACCTCGATTATGGCGACATCGACCTTCTCCTTCGAGAACCACCAGAATGCCATACCCGTAGTGATTTCAAAAAAAGACAGCTCAAGCTCGTCGAAGGCTTTCTCCCGGCAGGAAAGGAAGTCCCAGACGTCTTCCCGGCTGATGAGATAAACGGGCTCTTCCGTCCTTCCGTCGAGTATGCGCATCCTCTCCCGGAAATCAAGGATGTGCGGGGAAGTGTAGAGCCCCACCTTGATCCCCGTGGCGGCGATGGCGGAAGCCAGCATGTTGGCCACCGACCCCTTGCCGTTGGTGCCCGCTACATGGATGGACCGGAAATCCCCGGAGGGATTACCGAGCAGGGCGTCGAAATCCTCCATATGTTTCAGGCCGGGCTTGTAGGCCTCGCCGAATCCGGTATTCTGTACTGACGGGAAGCGGACGAAGATTTCTTCGAGTTTATGCTGATAATCCGAATCGTTCATATCGATTTCTTGCAACTGATTCCAAATTTAGTTATTTTTACAAAATGAATGCCCGTTATATGAACGAAAAGACATCCGCTTTGTATTCCGAGTACGTCATCGACGGCGTCCCGCAGGAACTGACTCCGGCGCACATCCTCGAGGCTTGCATGGCCGCTGATGCCGCACGTCCCGAGTCCCCTGACGGGGCCTTCGAGCCTATAGTCGACGAGACCGTCGACCCTGCCCCCAAGCCTTGTGACACCGACCCTTCGAAGGTAGGGGAGTATCTCAGGCTCATCAAGGGCATCAAGGCCCCGGCCTTCCCGTCCGCCTTTCCCGAGACATACACTAAATCCCGGATAGCTTGCGCCTTGATCGAGGCCATCTGGCGCAAGGGGCATTTCCGTTTGGGGGACCTTGCGCTCCGCCTCGACTGGGCCTGGTGTCCTCAGCGCATCGGAGACATGGCGGCTTTTTACGCCTCCGTCTCTTCAGCTGCCGACTACATCGATTCCCTTGGCCTGAAGCTTTCAGGGTATTCATATACGGAGGCTGACTCCGGCTGCGATGTCGCGGCTGTCCCGTCCCTCGCGGCCTTGCGGCCTGACGACGGCGACGCCGCCGACTCCGAGGACTTTTTCACGGAGCTTCCTTTCCGTACGGAGCATCCTAAGCTCCGCGCACAGAACCTCCACCCCTCCAGGCTCCTGCCGGATGCCGGAAGCTGGCTGATCTATGTTCCCTTCGAGGACTGCGAGTACCGCCTCGGCGCCTCGCTGCTTGCGCAGGCGCTCGGCTCCTCCGGAGCGGTCGCCCCGCAGATAATCGACCCGGACTACTTCATCGACTGTTACGAAGTGGTCCGCGAGCTCGTCGAGGACGGCATCGTACTTTCCGGCGTGACCGTCGGCCGCGGAGGACTTATCACCGCCCTCAAGCGCATGACAGGTCCCAAGATAGGTGCGAGCGTGGAGCTTGCAGACCTAGCCCGCGCCACGGGCGACAAGGACATAGTCCGCCTGCTCTTCGCGGAGGTTCCGGGCGTCCTTTTCCAGATTGCGGACATAGACTACGACTATGTCGATGCTGAACTGCTTCTACAGGACATCGCATTCTATCCGATAGGACATCCCGTTCCCGGCCGCTCCGGCGTGGACGTGATGTCTTCGGACAAGCCCGGCATCCAGACCATCCTCGAATCGCTCATCCGCAGCCAGAGTTCAGAAGGAGAAGACTAACCACTACATTATATGCCAAGATATGCCAATGTCCCTTCGGGGAAGAAATCTCACGGTAAGCCGAAGATATTCGTGCTGGACACAAATATCATCCTGCACGACTACAAGGCCATCCGCAAGTTCCAGGACAACAATATCGTCATACCGATAGCGGTCATCGAGGAGCTCGACAAGTTCAAGAAGGGGAGTGACGCGCTTGCGTTCAACGCCCGCGGCTTCGTCCGCGAAATCGACCGCCTGACCGAAGGCAAGCTGTTCGGCAGGGACGGAGTCCCCATCGGGAAGGGCCTCGGTAAGATCAAGATCGAGCCCAACCATCCCTTCGCCGAGGAGTTCAAGGATTTCTTTATGGACGATATACCCGACCACAGGATCCTCTCCACCGCCATGTGGGTTCGTGACAACAATCCTGGAACCTTCGTCGCCCTGATCACCAAGGACGTCAACCTCCGCATGAAGGCCAAAGCCGCCGGAATGGAAGTCCAGGACTATCTCACCGACAAGGTCGAGGAGGCCAAGGTCGAGGGAGCCACCCGCGAAGTCCAGTCGATAGACGTCGAACCTCCCGTACTCCAGGCGTTGGCCTATGGGCAGGACACCAGCCTGGACTGGGAGGACATACTGCCCTCGGAGCCCCGTCCGAACCAGCTTTTCAAGTTCGGGTGGAAGGGCTCGGACAAGGACGTCGTCTGCGCGCGCTACGATGCTACGCGCGGGCGCATAGTGCTCGTCAAGAGCCGCGAAGCCTACGGCATCCGCCCGCGCAACGACGAGCAGAAGTTCGCGCTGGACGCCTGTCTGGATCCGAAGATCCAGCTGGTGTCCCTCACCGGTGGCGCCGGCACGGGCAAGACCCTGCTTGCCCTGGCCTCCGCGCTGGAGCAGGAACGCGATTTCGACCAGATCATCCTCTCCCGTCCCACCGTGATCCTGGGCAACCAGGACATCGGTTTCCTTCCCGGCGACCAGAAGGCCAAGATGAACCCTTACCTCCAGCCTTTGATGGACAATCTCAACGTCATCAAGGCCCAGTTCCGTCCTTCCTCCAAGGAAGCCCTCAAGATCGAGGGCCTGCTCAAGGACGAAAAGCTCGTCATCTCGCCTCTCGCCTATATCAGGGGAAGGAGCCTCGGCAAGGCTTTCTTCATCATCGACGAGGCCCAGAATCTTACTCCCCATGAGATCAAGACCATCATCACCCGTGCGGGCGAAGGGACCAAAATGGTATTCACCGGCGACATCTTCCAGATAGACCAGCCTTACCTCGACCAATGGTCCAACGGCCTTACTCACCTCGGTGAGAAGATGACCGGGCAGAAGCTCTTCCAGCACGTATTCCTTCGCAAGGGCGAGAGGAGCGAGCTTTCCGAGATAGCTGCCAAGCTCTTATAATTGACGAATAATTTTTTAATTAGGCCGGAAAGTTGTAAATTCGTGGCCGAATTATTGGAAAAATAAAAACAAAAAAGACGACGTTATGTTTGAAAGCAAGAAAAGAGTCTATCGCTTCGGCGGCAAGCAGGCCGAGGGCGATGGTACCATGCGCGAGCTCCTTGGTGGAAAAGGAGCCAATCTGGCAGAAATGAGCAGGCTCGGAATGCCTGTCCCCGCCGGTTTCACCATCACTACCGAATGCTGCGCCGAGTATTATGCTCTCGGCGGCGGATATACTGAAGAGCTCAAGATGGATGTCGGTGCCGCGCTTATCGCCACCGAGAAAGTCATGGGCAAGAAATTCGGCGATCCCGAGAACCCGCTTCTCGTCAGCTGCCGCTCCGGCGCCCGCAGCTCCATGCCCGGCATGATGGATACCATCCTCAACATCGGCCTTTGTTCCGAGACCATCCCCGGAATGATCAAGAAGACCGGCAACCCGCGCTTCGTGTATGACTCTTACCGTCGTCTCATCATGATGTACTCCGACGTCGTCATGGAGAAGGCCGAGGGCATCGAGCCCGAGGACGGACAGAGCATCCGCCAGCAGCTCGACCGCATGATGGCCGACCTCAAGGAGGCGAAGGGCTACAAGTCCGACACCGAGATCACCGCCGACGAGCTCAAGGAGCTCTGCGAGCAGTTCAAGCTCAAGGTGAAGGAAGTCCTCGGAGTCGATTTTCCCGATACCGCCAAGGATCAGCTTTGGGGCTCCATCGGTGGTGTCTTCAAGTCCTGGAACGGCAAGCGCGCCATCGCATACCGCCGCATCGAGCGCATCCCGGACGATTGGGGCACCGCCGTCAACGTACAGTCCATGGTGTTCGGCAACATGGGTGACAACTCCGCCACCGGCGTCGCTTTCTCCCGCAACCCTGCCACCGGTGACAACAAGTTCTATGGCGAGTGGCTTATCAACGCCCAGGGCGAGGATGTCGTTGCAGGTATCCGCACCCCTAACCCTCTGAACGAGGCCACCAAGAACGACCATAACAGGAATCTCAAGTCCCTCGAGACTGCAATGCCCAACGTGTACAAGGAGCTCGACGACATCCGTCTCAAGCTCGAGAACCACTTCCACGACATGCAGGACATCGAGTTCACCATCCAGGAGGGCAAGCTTTGGATGCTTCAGTGCCGTATCGGCAAGCGCACCGGACTGGCCGCCCTTCAGATGGCCATGGATATGCTCGGCGAAGGCATGATCGACGAGAAGACCGCCATCATGCGCGTTGCTCCCGCCCAACTCGACGAGATCCTCCATCCTATCCTCAATCCCGCTTCCGAGAAGATCGCGACCAAGCTCGCCCAGGGTCTTCCCGCTTCTCCGGGTGGAGCAGTCGGTACCATCGTCTTCACTTCCGAGGCTGCAATGGCCGTTGCGAAGGACGGTGGCAAGTGCATACTCATCCGTGAGGAGACTTCTCCCGAAGATATCGAGGGTATGCGTGCTGCTGCAGGTATCCTTACCACCCGCGGTGGTATGACTTCCCACGCGGCGCTCGTCGCCCGCGGCTGGGGCAAGTGCTGTATCGTCGGCTGCGAGGCCATGAAGATCAACCTTGAGAAGAAGACCGTTACCTTCGGTGAGGGTGGCAAGGCTTTCAAGGAGGGCGAGTGGATCTCCCTGAACGGTACCAAGGGCCTCGTGTACGGTGAGAAGATCGAGACCATGGATGCCTCCGAGAATCCCCTGTTCATCAACTTCATGGCCATCGTCGACAAGTACCGCAAGCTCGGTATCCGCACCAATGCCGATACTCCCGAGGACGCCGCCAAGGCTCTGTCCTTCGGCGCCGAGGGCATCGGCCTCTTCCGTATCGAGCATATGTTCTACGGTAAGAATTCCGAGACTCCTCTCGCAAAGCTTCGCAAGATGATCATGTGCGACACCGACAAGGAGCGCAAGGCCGCCCTTTCCGAGCTCGAGCCTTTCATCAAGGCAGCTGTAAAGAGCACCCTCCGCATCATGGACGGCAAGCCCGTCGTCTTCCGTCTGCTCGACCCGCCTCTCCACGAGTTCGTCCCGAAGTCCGATGACAAGAAGGCCGAGCTCGCCGCAGAGCTTGGAGTCTCCGTGGAGGAGATCGAGAAGCGCGGCGAGAGCCTGCACGAGATCAACCCTATGATGGGTCTGCGCGGAGTCCGTCTGCACGTCACCTATCCTTTCATCGCCGAGACTCAGTACAGGGCCATCTTCACCGCTACCGCAGAGCTCATCAAGGAGGGCCTGAACCCTATGCCGGAGATCATGATCCCCGTCACAGTTTCCGCTCGTGAGCTCAGCTTCCAGAAGGCCATCTGCGACCGCGTCAAGGCCGAGATCGAGGGCCAGACCATGGTCGCCATCTACTATAAGTTCGGTACTATGATCGAGATCCCTCGCGCCGCCCTGACCGCCGACCGTATGGCCCGCGCCGCCGAGTTCTTCTCCTTCGGCACCAACGACCTCACCCAGATGACCTTCGGTTTCTCTCGTGACGACGTCGGCACCTTCATGGGCGACTACCTCGGAAACAAGATCATCGATGACGATCCGTTCCAGACCATCGACACCAAGGCCGTCGGCCGTCTCGTCGAGTTCGGTATCCAGGGCGGACGTTCCCGCAGGCCCGACCTCAAGTGCGGTATCTGCGGCGAGCACGGCGGCGATCCCGCTTCGATCGAGTTCTTCAACAAGATCGGCGTGGACTATGTCAGCTGCTCTCCGTTCCGCGTGCCTATCGCCCGCCTTGCAGCGGCCCAGGCCGTCATCAAGCAGAATGCATAATCCAATCTGCGAGGATAGACATCTTTAATATAAAAGTCCCTCCCCTTGATTCAGGGGGAGGGACTTTTTATTAGCTGAAAACTATGGATCACTCGTTATCGTCATCGAAGACGAATTCGCCGTTGTAGCTGATCGAGTCGCGGTTCTTGGACTGGACGAGGAGCGAGGCATTGCCGCTGCTGAAGATCTGGAAGGTATAGACATGGGTGTCCTCATCTGTCCTTATCAGGAGGCGGACGGTGTAGGATCCGTTGACGTCGTCGCGGTAAACCGCGGTCTCCTGGATGTCAGCCTGGAAGTTGAGGGCGTGTCCGCCGCCATAGGGGACATCCCATGCGCGTCCCGCATAAGGCAGGTACGAGATTATGTGGTTGTCCTTGACAGATACTGAATAGTTGGTGACGTGGCGGGGAGACATCTGGAGGGGAATCATCTGACGGATGTCTATCTTGAAGTTTCCGCTTTCGACGGATTCGCGGATGGTCTGGAACTCGCGCTGCTGGCGGGCAGCCTTGTCTTCGGGGCTTTCGAACAGGACACCGCATCCCTGCAGGAGGGTGATGCCCAATAACAGTGTTATGAATGTGGCTCTTTTCATATGTGTATGATTTAGATTCTTTCGCTTCTCTCGGAATGGCAAAAGCAGTGCCAGAGCACAACGCCTACCGAGACACTGACGTTGAGGGAGTGCTTTGTGCCCAGTTGCGGAATCTCGAGCGAGAGGTCAGAGGCGTCGACCACGTCCTGGCGGACGCCTTCGACTTCGTTTCCGAAGATGAAGGCGTAGCGTCCGCCGACCTCCGGGCGGAAAGCGTCGAGACTGACGGAATGGACGGTCTGCTCGACAGCGACGACCGTATATCCATCCGCCTTCAGGCGGGCTACCGCATCGAGCGTGTCGGAGACATGCTCCCAGGGCACGCTCTCCTCGGCTCCGAGAGCCACTTTGTGGATCTCCGCCGAGGGCGGAGAGGCGCAGATGCCGCAAAGCCAGACCTTGTCTGCCTTGAAGGCATCGGCCGTCCTGAACGCCGATCCTACGTTGTGCGCGCTGCGGATGTTGTCCAGTACGAGTACGCGTCCGGACTCGGGGAGAGAACGGTACTCTTCGGCGCTGACGCGGTGGAGCTCGATGTTCAATAATTTTCTGTCCTTCATATTTACAAAGGTAGTAAAAAAGGATATTTATCATTATCTTTGATGCCCGAAACATGTATTGGACTATATGAAACAGGATCTTCAAGTTTTCGACCTGATCCGCAAGGAAAGGGACAGGCAGGCCTCCGGCCTCGAGCTAATCGCCTCTGAGAATTACGTGAGCAACTACGTCATGGAAGCCATGGGCTCCATCTGCACGAACAAATATGCCGAAGGCTATCCCGGAAAGCGCTATTACGGCGGCTGCCAGGTAGTGGACCAGATCGAGCAGCTTGCCATCGACCGCATCTGCAAGATCTACGATGCCGAATATGCCAACGTCCAGCCTCACTCCGGCGCCCAGGCCAATATGGCGGTCATCATGGCATGCCTCAAGCCCGGTGACACCTTCATGGGTCTCGACCTTTCGCAGGGCGGACACCTTACCCACGGTTCCCCGGTCAATGCTTCCGGCATTCTCTACCATGCCGTCGCTTACGGACTCAATCCCGATACCGGTCTCGTGGACTATGACGACATGGAGGCCAAGGCTCTCGAGTTCAAACCAAAGCTCATCATCGGAGGTGCTTCCGCTTACTCCCGCGAGTGGGACTATGAGCGCATGCGCACCATCGCCGACAAGGTCGGCGCCATCCTTTGGATCGACATGGCCCACACTGCCGGCCTTATCGCCGCAGGTTTGCTGAAGAATCCTGTGAAGTATGCCCATATCGTCACTTCCACGACTCACAAGACCCTTCGCGGTCCCCGCGGAGGTATCATCCTCATCGGCAAGGATTTCGACAATCCATGGGGCCTTACCACCCCGAAGGGCGTACTCAAGAAGATGAGCCAGATCATCGACTCCAGCGTGTTCCCCGGAGTGCAGGGCGGCCCGCTCGAACATGTCATTGCCGCCAAGGCCGTCGCCTTCTACGAGGCCATGCAGCCCGAGTATCTTGATTACCAGAAGCAGGTCATCGCCAATGCCCAGGCCATGTGCAAGGCATTCCTCGACAGGGGATACCATGTGGTCTCCGGCGGCACTGACAATCACCTTATGCTGATCGACCTCCGTACCAAGTTCCCTGAGGTCACCGGGCGTGTGGCGGAGAAGGAGCTCGAAAAGGCCGATATCACCCTTAACAAGAATATGGTCCCTTACGACAGCAGGTCTCCTTTCCAGACCTCCGGTTTCCGCATCGGCACCCCGGCCGTGACCTCGCGAGGATTCGTCGAGAAGGATATGGAGGACATCGTGGAGCTCATCGACACTGTCCTGTCATCTTGTTCCGAGCATATCGGAGCCCTCACTCTGAAGAAGGGCGAGGAACCTACCGCGGAGCAGACGGCATCGCTCTTCGAGCATCGCGCCGTCCTTGAGAAAGTGGCAGCCAAGGTCCATCAGATGACTGCCGGCTATCCGCTCAACAAGTATTAGTGACATTTTGTCAGTCCATGGCGGCTGGCACATACTTTGATTTTTACATTGCGTTCCCGGAAACACCGGGGACGCTTTTTTGAAATATTATTCAAAACTATAACATCATGATCAAACCTTTGGCAGACAGAGTGGTCATCGAGCCTCAGGAGGCCCAGACCAAGACAGCGTCGGGACTTTACATTCCCGATACGGCGAAAGAGAAACCCCAGCAGGGGACGATTGTGGCCGCAGGCCCCGGAAAGAAAGACGAACCTATGGAGGTGAAAGTCGGTGACGTCGTCCTCTATGGCAAGTATGCCGGCACCGAAGTGACCGTCGGCGACAAGAAGTATCTCATCGTAAAACAGTCGGATATCCTGGCTGTCATCTAATATCAGGAGGAAAGCATTATGGCAAAAGAAATAAAGTTCGATGTTGACGTCCGCTCCAAGATGAAGGAAGGAGCCGACGCTCTCGCAAATGCAGTGAAGGTGACTCTCGGTCCTAAGGGCCGCAATGTCGTCATCGACAAGAAATTCGGAGCTCCCCAGGTGACCAAGGACGGCGTGACCGTCGCCAAGGAGGTCGAGCTGGAGGACCGTTTCGCCAATATGGGCGCCCAGATGGTCAAGGAAGTGGCTTCCAAGACCAACGAGCAGGCCGGTGACGGTACCACCACCGCCACTGTACTGGCCCAGGCCATCATCAACGTCGGTCTGAAGAACGTCACTGCCGGCGCCAATCCCATGGACCTCAAGCGCGGTATCGACAAGGCCGTCGCCGCCGTAGTCGGCAATCTCAAGGAGCAGAGCCAGTCCGTCGGGGACGATTATTCCAAGATCGAGCAGGTCGGTACGGTATCGGCCAACAATGACAACTATATCGGCAAACTCATCGCCGACGCTATGTCCAAGGTAAAGAAGGACGGTGTCATCACTGTCGAGGAGGCCAAGGGCACCGAGACCGAGGTCAAGGTTGTCGAAGGCATGCAGTTCGACAGGGGTTACATTTCCCCTTACTTTATGACGAATGGCGACAAGATGGAGGCCGTCCTTGACGACACCTACATCCTTCTTACCGACAAGAAGATCTCCAACATGGAGGATCTCATGCCCGTGCTCGAGCCGGTTGCCCGTGAGGGAAGGGGTCTTCTCATCATCGCTGAGGATGTAGAGGGTCAGGCTCTGACCACCCTCGTGGTCAACCGTCTGCGCGGTACCCTCAAGGTGGCAGCCGTCAAGGCTCCCGGTTTCGGAGACCGTCGCAAGGAGATGCTCCAGGACATCGCAGTCCTGACTGGCGCTACCGTCATCTCCGAGGAGCGCGGCTTCACCCTTCAGAATGCCACCGTGCAGATGCTGGGCCGTGCGGAGAAGGTCACCATCACCAAGGAGAATACCACCATCGTCGGCGGCGCCGGTGACTCGGCAGCCATTGCCGACAGGGCTGACCAGATCCGCAAGCAGATCGCTACCACGACTTCCGACTATGACCGCGAGAAACTTCTCGAGCGCCTCGGAAAGCTCGCGGGCGGCGTGGCAGTCCTCTATGTGGGAGCTACCAGCGAGATCGAGATGAAGGAGAAGAAGGACCGCGTCGAGGATGCGCTCAACGCCACCCGCGCCGCAGTCGAGGAGGGCTACCTCCCCGGAGGCGGTGTTGCATACATCCGCGCAGCGTCCGCCCTTACCGGACTCAAGGGTGAGAACGACGATGAGACCACCGGCATCCACATCGTGGCCAAGGCCATCGAGGAGCCTCTCCGTCAGATTGCCGAGAATGCCGGCGTTGACGGCAGTGTCATCGTTCAGAAGATCAAGGAAGGCAAGGCCGACTTCGGATATAATGCACGTACCGACGAGTATGTCAATCTCTACGAGGCTGGTGTCATCGATCCGACCAAGGTCGCGCGCGTCGCGTTGGAGAATGCCGCCTCTGTGGCAGGCATGTTCCTGACGACCGAATGCGGCATCGTGGACATTCCCGAAAAGGAGCCCGCGGCACCCGCTATGCCTGCCGGCGGAATGATGTAGGATAGCCTGCATATGTTGATAAATCCCCGTTTGAGGCCCTCAAGCGGGGATTTATCAACAATTATTAAAAATTTTTGAAAAATAATTTGCAGGTTTGGATTTTATTCCTACCTTTGCACCCGCTTTTACGAAAGCACCATAAAAGTTCATTGAAAAGACTGATAGGAAGTACAAGCAAGTACCGAGAAATTATAAGAATCGAGAGCGTTGATTTCTTTGAAACGCGTCAGGACAGACTAGAGTTATAATAGAATTATACAAAGAAGAGTTTGATCCTGGCTCAGGATGAACGCTAGCGGCAGGCTTAACACAT
>JAEEGF010235248.1_pt1 | contig 39638 bp, 25 predicted proteins | sample 9134171 | NCBI WGS metagenome assembly JAEEGF01 (sample SAMN16246542, study PRJNA631951) | gut metagenome | biome: gut microbiome; feature: rumen; material: AP-attached | host: Bos | place: Iran: Karaj | collected 2018-10 | reverse complement strand
GTGGCCATCGACAAGAAGAAGGGCTGGCTGCTGTCGCTCGACGCTGATGACGGGCCGGAGCTCTCGCCAGGAGCTGACGATAACTTCTGGTCGCAGGGGTATCGCATGCCGGTATGCGTGAAGAGTCCTGAGGCCGAGGACTATGCCACGCCGGAAACACTCATCGGCGACGCCAGGAAGGCACTGGGAGATTTGGAGAGCATCGTCAGAAGCCACGACTACGAGGCGCTGAAGAAGGTCTGCGACGTGCCTGTGATGATCGACTACCTGCTGATACAGGAGTATATATATAATGTGGAGGTGGCAGCTCCCCGCAGCATCTTTATCCATAAGGACGGCGACGACGAAGCCCTCTGGACTTTCGGGCCGTTGTGGGATTTCGACGCGGGTTTCGACTTCGACTGGGGACATATGTACGACGGGCATGGCTATTTCGCTGACTATCGCGAGACGGTGCTTGGTACTGACCCTGCCCGCCACATCAGTAATTATGACTATGTGCCGAGTTTCTTCACGGACATGTGGAAGAGCCGTCAGTTTGTCAGTGAGGTGAAGGCCCGATGGAAACAGATACGTCCTCGTATCATCAGCGAGTTCTGGGCAGAGACGAAGCGCTATGCCGATGCTGCCGCCGAGGCGATGGAGCGTAATGCCAAGCGGTGGCCCATCGACAAGCAGTACAAGACGGAGATCAACCGTATGGAGAAATGGCTCAACTCGCGGGCCGTATATATGGATAATATCGTATCAAACTATCCTTAATATATGAAAAACGGATTCAGAGTGAAGTCTGACGACGATTAGACGATATTTGCATCTTTTTGGACGATTGTGTCAGTGGATATGAAGAAAAAAGCGTAACTTTGCAGCCAAACAATTAACGAAACGATGAAGAAGCTTTTATTTTTGAGTATTACAACCCTGCTGTTGGCTGGCTGTCAGCAACGGCAGCAACAGGAGGTGGCCGTGGAGACGGAGACGTTGGAGATCCCAGCGTGTGTGGTGACGACCCCGCCGGACTCCCTGAACCTCGACCCCTTCTACAAGAAGTACACTGACGTGAACGGTCTGCCGCTCATCTCCTCCTGGCGAGTGCCGGACTCTGCCTTCGTGGCAGCCCACCGCACGTTGTATGCCATGACCTCGATGCTGCCCAAGGCGGTGCTCGACTCGATGGTGAGCTATGGCACACGGGTGGCCATCATGGCCCGTTACGAGGGAACCACAGATATCCCCGAACACCATCATCTGGTGAACGATACGGCCCTGAACTGGGATTTGAGGGCACGCGGCTTAGGCGGTGACCTCGAACTGCCGTTGACGAGCTGCGCCGAGGAGAATGTGCTCGCCTATCAGATCGATAAGTATCATGCGGAGGATATCCTCATCCACGAGTTTGCACACTCTATCCATCTTATCGGACTGGCACTCGCCGTACCAGATTTTGACAATCGCCTGAAACAATGCTACGAGAACGCGAAGGCAAAGGGTATTCTTGACAATACCTACCGTATCACGGACAAGGAGGAGTATTTCGCCGAAGCCGTGCAGGACTGGTTTAACGTGAATGCGGAGATGGATCATACGGATGGGAAGCACAACTGGTGCAACACTCGCGAAGAGTTGAAGGATTTCGATCCCGACCTCTACGACCTGTTGGCAGAGTTCTTCCCCAATACCTCGCTGCACATCAGCAAACACAAGAAGATAAACGAGATAAGTAGATATTGAATATGAAGATTTGTAAGGAAACATATATACGGCGCAGGGCGCAGTTGAAGAAGGATGTGGGCAGCGGACTGTTGCTCTTCCTGGGCAATGACGAGGTGGGCATGAACTATGCCGACAATACCTACCGGTTCCGTCAGGACTCCACGATGCTGTATTTCTTCGGACTCGACTTTCCGGGCATTGCTGCGATTATCGATATCGACGAAGACCGTGAAATCGTCTTTGGCAATGACCTGACGATTGACGATATTGTGTGGACTGGGGCTATGCCTTCGCTCAAAGAACGGTGCGAGCCGGTGGGCATCACCGATGTCCGTCCCATGAGCGAACTGGCCAAAATAGTAAATCGTAAATCTGTAAATCGGACTCGCGAAGCGCTTGGCTCGTCCAAGAAATCCATTCACTTCCTGCCTCCCTATCGCGGCGACCATCGGGTATGGCTGTGGGAGCTGTTGGGCGTGGAGCCTGCCGCCCAGACAGCAAAAGCCTCTGTGGAATTCATCAAGGCCATCGTGAAGCAGCGCAACTATAAGGACGAGGAGGAGATACGACTGATAGAGGAGAGCGTCGACCTGAGTACGGAGATGCACCTCGCAGCCTATCGCACTGTGCGACCTGGCATCCATGAGAGCGAGGTGGCTGCGGCTGTCGAGGAGGTGGCCTGCCGTCACGGAAACGCGCTGGCTTTCCCCACCATCGCCACCGTACAGGGACAGGTGTTGCACAACCACGGGTTTATCCACGACCTGAAAGAGGGTGACATCTTCCTGCTCGATGCCGGCGCTGAGACGAAGAACCACTACGCTGGCGACCTGTCGTCATCGATGCCTGTGGGTGAGCGGTTCACCGATCGCCAGGCGGAAGTCTACAATATCCATCTGCGCAGTTTTCAGGCGGCAGTGGATCAATTGCACCTGGGTACTCCCTTCCGTGAGGCCCACATCGCCGCTGCCACGGAGATAGCCCGGGGCATGAAGGAGCTGGGCCTGATGAAGGGGGATCCCGCCGAGGCCGCCGAATGTGGTGCATACGCCCTGTTCTTCCCTTGCGGACTGGGACATATGGTGGGACTGGATGTCCACAATATGGAGAATCTCGGCGAGCAGTATGTAGGTTATGCCGAGGGGCAGGTGAAATCGACACAGTTCGGATTCAAGTCGCTGCGTCTGGCACGTCCGTTGGAAAAAGGCTTCGTATTCACCGTCGAGCCAGGTATCTATTTCATCCCTGAACTGATGGATAAATGGGAGGCCGAGGGACAGTTCCGCGACTTTATCTGCTACGATAAGCTGGGGTCGTGGCGCGACTTTACGGGTCTGCGCAATGAGCTTAACTATGTGATGACAGACAGCGGGGCACGACTTCTCGGCACCATTAAGAAACCGATGACGATCGAAGAAGTGTATGAGGCGAAGGGGGAAAGGTAAAAAGGTAAAAAGGTAAAAAGGTGAAAAGGTAAAAAGGTGAAAAAGCGATAAGATGAACTATACGATTAAACATCCGGAGAACCTGGGCGGCATGAACGACCGCATCAGAAGGCTGAGACAGCAGAATATGGACACGCCGACGACGCTGTCGATAGAGCGCGCCCTGATAGAGACGGCGTTTTATAAGCAGAACTACGGTACGATGCCCACGGCAGTGCTACGGGCCAGGAACTTCTATGAGATCTGCAAGAAGAAGACCCTCTATATCGGCGACGACGAACTGATTGTGGCTGAGCGCGGGCCTGTGCCCAAGGCGGTACCGACATTCCCCGAGCTGACCTGTCACTCCGTGGAAGACCTCCACACCCTCGATACCCGTGAGCTGCAAAGCTATCATATCTCGCAAGCGGATATCGACACCTACGAGCGTGAGGTGATCCCCTACTGGAAGGGCAAGACCCAGCGGGAGCGCATCTTCAATCATGTGTCAAAGGCGTGGGAGGAGGCCTATCATGCAGGCGTGTTCACGGAGTTTATGGAGCAGCGCGCGGCAGGGCATACGGCGATGGACGGCAAGATGTACCATGAGGGGCTTCTGGACGTGAAGGCCCGTATTGAGAAGAAGATAGCAGAACTCGACTATATCTACGACCCTGAGGCGACGGATAAGCAGCAGGAGTTGGAGGCGATGGCCATCTCGTGCGATGCGGCCATCCTCTTCGCAGAGCGGCATGCGGAGCTCGCCGAGGAAAAGGTAAAAAGGTTAAAAGGTAAAAGGGTAAAGACGGAGGCCGACGAGCGGCGCATACGGGAGTTGGAGAAGATTGCCGAGGTGTGCCGGTGGGTGCCTGCCCATGCCCCAAGGGATCTGTGGGAGGCGATACAGATGTACTGGTTCGTGCATCTCGGAACGGTGACGGAGCTCAACGGCTGGGACTCGATGAATCCCGGACATATTGACCAGCACCTGTGGCCCTTCTATCAGAAAGGCATCGAGGAAGGGACGCTGACACGCGAGCAGGCCAAGGAACTCCTCTCGTGCCTGTGGATCAAGTTCAACAACCAGCCTGCACCCCCGAAGGTAGGCGTGACGGCCCTCGAAAGCGGCACGTATAACGACTTCACCAATATCAATATCGGCGGTGTGGACCGCAACGGCAAGAGTGCCGCCAACGAGCTGTCGTATATCATTCTCGAAATCCAGGAGGAGCTGCATGAGTTGCAGCCGGGTCTCTCGATACATATCGCAGAGAACACCCCCGACGAGTTCCTGTTGGAAGGCATCAAGGTGATCCGTCAGGGGCACGGCTATCCTTCTATCTTCAATCCCGACACCTATGTGAAAGAGATGGTGCGAGCCGGCAAGTCATTGGAGGATGCCCGTGAGGGTGGTTGCTCAGGATGTATCGAGGTGGGAGCCTTCGGTAAGGAGGCCTACCTGTTGACGGGCTATCTGAACACGCCGAAGATATTGGAGATCACGCTGAACAACGGCGTCGACCCTGAAACGGGGAAGAAGATAGGCATCGAAACGGGCAATCCGCGAGGGTTCAAGACCTACGACGAGCTCTACGATGCCTGGCATCGGCAGATGGTGTACTTCGTCAATTTGAAGCTCTCCGTGAACAACTATATCGAGCGGATGTTCTCGCTCTACGCTCCTGCCACCTTCCTGAGTCTCTATATCGACGACTGCATCGAGAAGGGTAGGGACTATTATAGCGGCGGAGCACGATATAACACCACCTATATCCAGTGTACGGGTCTCGGCACCATCACCGACAGCCTCGCGGCCTTGAAGAAGCACGTGTTTGAGGACAAGCGCTATACGATGGACCAGATCCTCGAAGCCTGCGCTACGAATTGGGGAAGTACCACCGCAGGACGGGAGGCGGATCAGACCACCCCTAACCCCTCCTACTCAGGAGGGGAAATCATGCGCCAGTATATCCGCAACCACACGCCATTCTTCGGCAACGACGACGAATATGCCGACAGCATTGCCGTGCGAGTGTACGACGATCTGGTGAAGGCTATCGAGGGCCGTCCCAATACCCGTGGCGGCAAGACGCAGCTGAACATGCTCTCTACGACCTGCCACAATTATTTCGGCCAGGTGTGCGGGGCTACTCCCAATGGGCGCTTTGCCCACTTCGCCATCAGCGACGGCACCTCGCCAGCCCATGGATCGGATACACATGGTCCTACGGCAGTCATCAAGTCATTGGGGAAACTCGACCAAACGAAGAGCGGCGGTACGCTGCTGAATGTGCGCTTCGTGCCCAATCTGCTGAAACGGGAGGAGGATCAGAATAAACTGGCCTCACTGATTCGCAGCTACTTCAAGATGGGCGGCCATCATATCCAGTTCAACATCATCGACACCGCCACGCTCCACGACGCACAGGTGCATCCCGAGGAATACCGCGACCTGCTGGTGCGTGTGGCAGGCTACTCCGACTACTTCAACGATATGACGGAGCAGTTGCAGAACGAGATCATCGCAAGAACGGAAAACAGTGAGTACTGAGGCGCTGATATTCGATATTAAGAGGTATGCCATCAACGATGGGCCAGGCATACGGACAACCATCTTCATGAAGGGCTGTCCGCTGCGCTGTGTGTGGTGCCACAACCCCGAGAGCTGGACGTCACAATCCCAGGTGCTCTACAAGAAAAGCAAGTGCATCGGCTGCCAGACATGCGTCAATGTCTGCCCGCAGCAGTTCCTTCGTCTCACACCCGACGGTATCGTGATGGAGCATCCCTGCGCCGTCTGCCATCTCTGCACCGAGGAGTGTCCTACGACAGCCTTGGAGATGTGCGGCAAGGCGTGGACGATGGAAGCCCTGATGGCAGAGATAGAAAAGGAGCGTGCCGTGATGGAGGACAGCGGCGGTGGCGTGACCCTCTGTGGCGGAGAACCCCTGATGCATCCGGAATATACGTTGCAGCTGCTGCGCGAACTGGGGCGTCGCGGTTTTCATCGTACGGTTGATACCTCGCTCTATGCATCACAAGAGGTGGTGGCAGAGGTGGCCAAGGAATGCGAACTGATTCTCGCCGACCTGAAAATCATGGACCCAGACAACCATCGCCTCTATACGGGTGTCCCCAATGACCTCATCCTTCAAAACATCCGTTACCTGGCAGACGGCGGCCATCCTTTCCTCATCCGTATTCCCCTCATCGAGGGTATCAATGCCGATGAACAGAACATGGATGCCACAGGCCGTTTTCTGGCATCGCTCCGTGCATCCGTCACCGTCCACCTCCTCCCTTACCACGATGTGGGCAAGGACAAGCATCGCCGCATGCTTCCCCCGTCAGTATATAATCCACAGAACTATCCCATGTCATCGCCGACAGACGAGACTCTCGACCGTTGCTGCCGACAACTGGAAGCCTACGGTCTGAAAGTCATCATCGGAGGCTAAGCATATTCAATAACAAATCGCAGACAAATGAAACGATTGAAGTTTTTTACCGTATTGACAATAGTAGCCCTCTCTGCTACGGCGCAGAAGAAGGCGATCTATATTCCAGAGGATTTGAAGGGAATGAATCTCCAAAGCGACACCTCGAAATGGTCCTTCAAGAGGAGCATGGAGACCGACGACCTTATCTTTATGTGGGAACGGGGCTTCGATGCCGAGCCAAAGGACGGGATTGTATCAGGGCCGGACCTTGACGGCAAACCTATGCGTTTCAGTCTGACGAACCTGCGAGACAGGGTGCAGTCGTTCTATCATTTCTTCCGCGATACACTGGCGTTTGTTCAGACCCCCTCTGGCTCCCCCTACTCAGGGGGAGAAAAGGTATCATCAAAGGCCGATGAGTATAAGATGATGGTGATGGTGATGTACTCCAACGAGGGTACGGCCTATGGCGGCACCTACGACGACTTTATCGGAGCCCTGTGGGTGGCACCGAACCGCATCCAGGACGAGAAGATGAACTGTATGGCTCATGAGCTGGGACACTCGTTCCAGCTTCAAATTCCGGCAGACAAGGCGGGCGATGCCTGGGGAGGTTCTGGGTTCTTCGAGATGACCTCGCAGTGGATGCTCTGGCAGGTGAATCCTGACTGGCTGACGGATGAGAACTATCACTTCGAGGCCTTCAAGGGTCTCACTCACAAGGCCTATCTGCATTTAGAGAACATCTATCACTCGCCCTACGTCATCCAGTGGTGGAGCGACCTGCACGGGAGGAAGTCGATAGCAGAACTCTACCGGCAGGGTAAGATCGGGGAGGATCCCGTTATGACCTATAAGCGGATGTACGGTCTGAATCAGCAGCAGTTCTGCGACGAGATGTTCCGAGGCTATCAGCACCTGGTGAACTTCGACTTCAAGCACGCCAGGAAGGAAACCCGGAAATATGCTTGTAGCTTCGATACCGAACTGGTGAGAGACGAAGAGAACTGGCTGCGCCCAAAGAACGTTCCAGAGGAATATGGCTTCAATGCCATCTTGCTCGACAGCAAGACAGACCTCAGGGCCAGGACGTTCCATCTTGATATGCGAGGCAGTCACCTGCGCTATGGTTTCGTAGGCATCACAGACCAGGACGAGGAGATCTATGGCGACATCAATGCCAAGACCTTTTCAGTACCTGAGGGGAAGACCCTGCGCCATCTCTATCTCATCGTGATGGGTGCGCCCGAAGAGCACTATATGATTCCCATGCCCTCGGAAGCCAATCCCGAGCCAGGACCGGCAGAACTGAAAACGTTCGATTATGCCTTCCGTGTCAGCACGGAAACGGAAGGTGCAGCGTGGAACACCCCTGGCGCGGGCAATCCCTTCATCCCAGGCTATTTCGCCGACCCTACCATCAGGAAGTTCGGCGACACCTGGTATCTCTATGCCACCACCGACGGTACAGGCAACGGCTACGGTCCGGCTCAGGTGTGGGTATCGAAGGACTTTATAAATTGGAAGAACATCGTGATGAACTGGCCCACGACAGAAGTGGTATGGGCTCCCGATGTGGTGCAGCAGACGGACAGCACCTTCCGTTACTACTATTGCGAACCCTGTAACATCAACGTCGGCGAGGGTCCCACGCCCATCGGCCCCTGGCACAATATCCTCGGCAAGGATGATGCCGTGATGGTGCCCGACCGCTATGTACACAATGTCATCACCCTCGACCCCCAGCTCTTCCGCGACGACGACGGACAGGAGTATCTCTATTTCACCACCTGGGGCATCTACAAAGGCTTCGGCTGTGGTGTGGCGAAGTTAAATGTAACAGAGGGACGGTTCTTTTGTGACACCGACTCTGAGAGATGTAACAAAAGAACCGTCTCCCTGTTACATGGCGATGCACGGAACTGGCGCGAGGATGCGCCATTCCCCATTGCCGCCGACGAGTTCTTCTCAGAGAAGCGCCTCATTCCCAATTCGGAGCTGAAAGATATCTTCGAGGCACCCTTTGTGTTCAGACGTGGTGACACGTATTACTTCACCTATTCCTCCGGTTCCTGTCATACCGACACCTACCGCGTGCAGTATGCCGTCTCGAAGGCGGGGCCCATGGGACCCTTTGAATACAAGGGCTGCATCTTGGAGACCAATGCCGACGGCACCATCCACGGTCCGGGACATCACAGCATCATCGAGGAGAACGGACATTACTACATCGTCTATCACCGCCACAACAATCCCCACGCCGTCCACGGCTTCAACCGCCAAATCTGCATCGACGAACTTCGCTTCGCTCCCGACGGCAGCATCCTCCCCGTCGTCCCCACCCACGACGGGGTGGTGGGTGGGGGCCAGGACCTCGCTTTCGGCGCCAACGTCACTGCCAGCAGCCATTACGACGAATGGTTCAAGCCCGAGTACGCCGTCGACGACAACAACGGCACCCTCTGGAAGGCAGCCCGCTGCAATTGGGATGGCGGACAGCAGCACGACGAGTGGTTGCAGATAGACCTCGGCAAGACCATGTCCTTCAACGAGATTTGGACGCAGTTCGAGTATCCCACCTTCTTCTATCAGTACAAGATTGAGACCTCTAAGGATGCCAGGAAATGGACGCTCTACGCCGATCGCAGCAGCAACACCCTGCAAGGCTCACCCATGATAGACGGCGGAAAGACAAAAGCCCGCTACATCCGCATCACCATCAGCGACACCCAGAAGAACGGACACATGCCTGCCATCTGGAACGTGAAGGTGTGGCAGAAGGCTCCCGAACTTCCCAATACCGATGTGGAGACAAACGACGGCTATCCCGGTATGCACCAGATGGACATAAGGCCCGAGCAGCGGACAGCCTCTGCCATCACCCTCGATGTGGAGCAGCTGGCTCAGGGCAGGAAGGCTCCCTTTGATGTCAGCGAGACGACGGAATTCACTGCGAACAAACCGCTCAGTGCGAGAGTCAAGGACGGGCGCTGGGCGCTCTTCTTCAACGGCACCCAGCATCTGAAAACGCGTGAGCCGTTGCCTCAGACCTTCCGCTATAACGCTCCATATACCATCGCTGCCTGGGTGCTCAGCACCGACGAACGCCCTGTATCCACCATTGCCTCACTCTCGCCTTCCCCCGCCGACCTCGCCACCACGGAACTGCGCTTAGGCACAGAGCCCTCGGCAGGCCTGATGAACCACAACGGCTCGTTCGAGAGCTTTGGTGCCTCCGAGGCGATTAAGGCAGGTATCGGCCAATGGCAATACTGGGTTGTCACTTTCGACGGATGGAAGGAGCGCGCCTATCTGAACGGACAACTCATTCATGAACAGAACAACTTCTTCATGGTACGTCCCGAAGGCCCCGTCACCATCGGTGCCGACGGTACGGGGACAAACACGTTCCAAGGCTATATCAGCCAACTCTCCATCGAGCCGGGCTCCGTCAGTTCTGATGAGGTGTCGCGGCGCTACGCGGCCACCCGTCTGTCGGATATCCCCTCGCTTGGCGATGACGACTTCGAAGAGACGGATCCTGACAGCAAGTTCACACTCTCGCCCTCGATGAAGCCCATCATAGAGAAGTGCGAGCCTTTCACCCTCTCCGCCACCACCGCCAACTTCAACGATGCCCCGCTCAGCAACGGCGGCACTATCTGTCAAGAGGTGGAGGGCGACTTTGTGGTGATGTGCCGTTTCGACGACATGGAGGGCTATCGCGACCACAGCGCCAAATCCTACAACGAAGGCGGTCTGCTCATCGCCGATGCAGACGGCTCGTTCTACCAGCTCGGCGTCTTCCCCCTCTACAACTGCGGCAACATCTTCACCATCCTCAGCAAGGATGGCAGGCCCCAATATCCCAACTTCAAAGGCTATGATGCCGATCCTATCCTGCAATTCGAGCGTCGCGGCGATCTGCTCTTTGCCCGTACCAGCCGCGACGGAAAGACCTGGCGCAACATGCCCGGTTCGCCTGTCTCCCTCAGTGGAGGCAAAATAGGCATTGGCACCTATCAGACCACCTACTCTGACAATCCCTCGTGGGTCAGGCTCAGCAACTTCATCATCTATGAATAAACTATGCGAAGACTCCTGTTAGTAATCATATCGACTCTCCTGCTGCAATCCCTCCGGGCTGCGGATAGCAGGACACTGACGATGAACGACGGACTGGCATCCAATGCCGTGCGCAATATCGGCCAGGACAAGAACGGCTACATCTGGTTCGGGACAGACAACGGCCTCTGCCGCTATGACGGCAGGCGGGTGCTGCCGCTCCGTATCGCCGAACTGGGTGTTAACCAGTACATCTCTGCCATGCTTGTCGGCGACGAGGGAATCTATGTCGGTACGGTCAAGGGCGTCTTCTTCATCGACTTTGAGCGTCAGACCTTCATCAGGCTCCCCATGGACATACATTCCACGGTGACCAGTCTCACCATGGATAAGGAGGGGCGGCTGTGGGTGTCGACTATGGATCAGGGGGCATGGTATTATGTCGTCAGGACCCGTCAGGCGAAGAACTACGACTTCAAGGCCACCGGCGGTGCCGTGGCCCAGGTGTTTGTCGACAGCAACAATCAGATTTGGTCTGTCACCAACTGGGGAGAGCCCGTCGTGCAGAAACTCAACCGTCTGCATGACCAGTTCGAGCCCGTCACGCTGCATTTCGACGCTGCTCCCGGTTCGCTCCGCATGCTCCAAACGAGCGACGGCCGTCTGTGGCTGGGAAGCTGGGAGCACGGGCTGTTGCTCATGCACGACGACGGCCGTCTGGAACCGGTGCTCAGTCCTAAGGAGGAGAAGGTGGGATGGCATATCCATACGCTCTACGAACAGGCCGACGGGCATATCTGCATCGGCTGTGACGACGGTGTGGTGCGCCTGAATCCGAAGACGGGGGAATGGGATAAGTATGACGACCGCTTTGTGTATGCCATCACCAACGACACGGAGGGCGGCCTGTGGATAGGCACGTTCTATGGCGGCGTGAGGTATATCTCTCCCGTGGGCAAGCGCTTCGACGGATTCTCCGTGGATAACGGACTTGCCGGCAATGTCATCTCCCGTTTCTGCGAAGACAGGCAGGGACGCATCTGGGTGGGCAGCGATGACGGCGGCCTGATGTGCTACTCGCCCAAGGAACAGCGCTTCGTCGGCTATCCCCATCAGGATGTACTCTCCAAGCGTAATGTGCATGCCCTCTGCCTCGACGGCCATAACGACCTGTGGATAGGCACTTACAGCGACGGCGTGCTGGTGATGAACTTGGAGACGGGCCAGTTGCGGCAATATGTGAACACCAGCGACCCCAGGAGTCTCGACAGTTCCAGCTCGTATGCCATCTACTGCGACAGCCACGGGCGGGTATGGGTGGCCACCATGGAGGGGCTGAACCTCTACAACCGCACCGACGACCAGTTTGAGCGTGTCTGCCATACGGGAGCGATGACCACCGATATCGACGAGGACCGGGAAGGCAACCTCTGGCTCACCACGCAGGGCGAAGGGCTGTGGCGGTACCATATCAGCGACCGTCAGCTGAAACGCTATCTTCACGATGACGATGACAGTCAGTCGCTGCCCAGCGACCACGTGAACTGCGCCCTTGTCGACGAGGGCGGACGCCTGTGGTTTGGCACCCTCGACGGGCTCTGCCGCTACGACAGCCAGCACAACCGTTTCGACCACATCCCCCTCGAAGTGCCCAGCCGCAACATCATGGGCATCATCGAAGACCACGGGGCCCTGTGGCTCTCCACAGACAGGGGCATCGTGAGGTATGAGCCCGGTGGCGCCGAGAACCGCCCCCAGACCCAGCCACTCACTCAGCGGTTTACGCGCCATGACGGCCTGGTGAGTGAGCAGTTCCAGCCCAACAGTGCCTTTATGGCCAGCGACGGGCGCATCTATATGGGAACGACGGGCGGCTTCAACACCTTCTATCCCTATCAGATCAAGCCCAACAGCGTGATGCCGCCCGTATATGTCACCTCGCTGAGCATCCTCAACCAGGAAGAGCGCAATGCCGGCGGCCTGCCCCTCGACCTCTCGCTCACCCGTGAGATCACCATCGGCTACGGCGACTCGAAGATGGTCAGCCTCTCCTTCGCCTCCCTCAGCTACTGCTCGCCAGAGAAGATCCAGTATGCCTATATGCTCGAAGGTTTCGACCGCGACTGGAACTATGTGGGCAACGACAACCACGCCACCTATACCAACCTCCCTGCCGGCACCTACACCTTCCGTGTGAAGGCCACGAACAACGACGGCCTCTGGTCCACCACCGAGGCCACGCTCAAAATCATCGTCCACCCCCCGTTCTGGTGGAGCTGGTATGCCAAGCTGCTCTATCTGTTGTTGGTAGGAGCGGTCATCTCCTACTATGTGCATTTCCGCTTGAAGCGCGAGAAGCACCGCCACCAGAAGGAGTTGCAGCTGCTGAACGAGCAGAAGGAGAAGGAAGTGCGCGAGGCGCGCCTGAACTTCTTCACGATGATTGCCCACGAAATCCGCACCCCCGTATCCCTCATCATCGGCCCCCTGGAACAACTGAAGAAAGCCTCCCAAGGTAATCTACAGACTCCTGACTCCTCCCTCCTCGACGTCCTCGACCGCAACGCCCACCGCCTCCTGGAACTCGTCAACCAGCTGCTCGACTTCCGCAAGGTGGAGCAGCAGAGTCTGGTGATGCACTTCGCGCCCCACAACATCTACGACCTGATTGCGTCGGTGAGTGAACGCTTTGCTCCGACCTTCGAGCAAAACGGCCGTCGCTTCACGGTAGACTATCCCGACAAGCATTTCACGGCCATCGTCGACAAGGAGGCTGTCATCAAGGTAGTGAGCAACCTGCTCACCAATGCCAATAAATACACGAAGGACGACGTCCGGCTCTCCTGCGTCGAAGAACCCGACGCCGGCCACTTCCGCATCAGCGTCAGTGACAATGGCGTGGGTATCCGCGAGGAAGACCGTCAGCGCATCTTCCAGCCCTTCTTCCAGGCCGAGGGCAACAAGCCCGGCACTGGCATCGGCCTCAATATCGTCAAGAGCATCGTCGACCAGCACCACGGCGACATCTCCGTCGTCTCCGAGGTGGGCCGTGGCTCCACCTTCACCGTCGTCCTGCCGGTGGTTCAGGAGGAGACAGTAGTCAATAGTCAGGAGGAGACAGTAATCAATAGTCAGGAGGAGACAGAAGCCACAGACATACGTCCCTTTAACTCCCCTTTAACTTCCCCACAAAGCCCTTTAACTTCCCCACGAAGCACCATGCTCATCGTCGAAGACTCCGAGGACATGCGCGACTTCCTCTCCGCCAATTTCAACCCCGCCTACGACATCATCACCGCTGGCGACGGCATCCAGGCCCTTCATATCTTGCAAAAGCACGACGTCAGCATCATCATCAGCGACTGGATGATGCCCCGCATGGACGGCGCGGAGCTCTGCCGCCGTGTGCGCCAGAACCAGCTCACCAGCCACATCCCCTTTGTCATGCTCACCGCCAAGACCGACGACGACTCCAAGGTCGAGGGTATGGACGTAGGGGCAGACAGTTACATCGAGAAGCCCTTCTCCGTGCAGTATCTCGAAGCCTGCATCCGCAACATCCTCCAGATACGCCGTCAGCTGATGGAGAAGTTCTCCACCCAGCCCTTGGAGCCCGTCACGCAGATAGCGCAGAATCCTACGGACAACGATTTCCTCACCCGTATGAACCGCATCATCGAGGACAACTTCTCCAACTCCGGCCTTAATGTCGATTTCCTCGCAGCCCAGCTAAACATCAGCCGCAGCGGACTCTTTGCCAAGATCAAGACCCTGGCCGACGTCACCCCCAACGAGATGATCCAGATAGTCCGTCTCAAGCGTGCGGCCCAGTTGCTCCACGAGGGCGGCCATACCGTCAGCGAAGTGGGCTACATGGTCGGATTCTCCAATCCCTCCTACTTCTCGAAGTGCTTTTTCAAGCAGTTCGGCATCCGCCCGGCAGATTACATGAAAAATACCCTTCTGTAATCCGACAACAGTAACCCACAAAAAAGTGCTCACAAGGTCAGACTTTCTGTGAGCAAGTGAAATATTGTCTTGAATATTCTGCAAAGACATTTTTCGTTTGAAAAATCTTCTTGCAAAGTCTGCAAAGTCATTTTTCGCTTGAAAAAACGTTTCCCGAAGAGTGGGAAGTCATTTTTCGTTTGAAAAATCATTTCCCGAAGTGTGGGAAGTCATTTTTCGCTAGAAAAACCGTTTCGCCCGACCGTGAGAGAGTGTGAAATAGGAGGGCTGGCGGAAGCGCCGCCCTCCTGTTTTCGTGTCTAATGGATCAGGGAACCGTCCCTTGATCTATGAGCGGAAAACATTACAAGAGGGTATTTATGTTGTCATTCAAATAAAAGTGGAGGCCACAACGGTCTCCACTTTAGTAATGGTTTGTTATTCTGCCTCTAAAAGGAGCACTCGGCTGCTCCAGTCGTTCTTCTTCGACCATTCGGGCTCGTTGCGGTAGGGCATTTCGAGGCCGTGGTTCATGAGGTAGGCTCCGCTGAAGGTCTTGCCCTCGACGTCGAGGGGCTGGAGGTCGATGCGGTTCAGCTCGTATACCTTATATTTCTTATTGGCATCGAGCCCGGCCATGTGGACGCGGGGCAGGTGCTCGTTCTGGAACGACTCAGTCTTCCACCAGAAGAAGACACTCCTGGTCTTCTGTTCGTTGACGTACATCAGCGAGGCGAGGCCGAGCTTGTCGTAAGGCGAGACAAGGCGGTAGAGGTCGCCGAACTGCACGATGGGCCGGATGCCCTTGTACTCGGCGATAGCCTTGCGGCAGAGGGACTTCTCGTCGTCGGTCATGTTCTTAGGCTGGATCTCCATGCCGAGGCGTCCGCTCATGGCCACGTCGATGCGGTACTTCATGGCGGTGGTGCGGAAAACGGTGTGGTTAGGTGTGGCGGAGATGTGGGAAGCCATGGCGATGGCGGGGAAGAAGTAGCTGGTGCCCCACTGCATATAGATGCGCTGGAGGGCATCGGTGTTGTCGGAAACCCAGAACTCGTCGAACCAGGGCAGCACACCCCAGTTGGCGCGTCCACCGCCCGAGGCACAGGCCTGGATGGTGAGGTCGGGATATTTGGCACGGATGCGCTCACAGGTCTTCTGCAAGCCGCGGTGGTACTCGATGTTGAGGTGACTCTGGTCGTTCATCGTCAGGTATTGCGAACCGTGGTTGAGGATGGGCATGTTGGCGTCCCACTTGATGTAGTCGATCTCAGGATATTTCGTCATGAGATTGTCGACGATGGAGAAGACGAAGTCCTGCACCTTGGGATTCGACATATCGAGCACGAGCTGGGTGCCGCCACGGCCGAGGACGGGGGCGCGCTTCGGGGCCTTGACAATCCAATCGGGGTGGGCGTCGTAGAGCTCGCTGACGCTGTTGGTCATCTCGGGCTCGATCCAGATGCCGAACTTGATGCCGTGCTTCTTGGCATCGCGCAGCAGGCCCTCGATGCCCTCGGGCAGTTTGTTCTTGTCGACCACCCAGTCGCCCAGGGCGCAGTTGTCGGTCTTTCGGGGATATTTGTCGCCGAACCAGCCGTCGTCCATCACGAAGAGCTCACCGCCCATCGAGGCGATGTCGCCCATCATCTGGTCCATGCCCTGCTGGTTGATGTCGAAGTAGACGCCCTCCCAGGAGTTGAGCAGGATCTTGCGCTCCTTGTTGCCGTGGGCAAGCATGTATTTGCGGCCCCACTTATGGAAGTTGCGGGAAACGCCGGAGAGTCCGCACTGGGAGAAGCTGAGGGCGACCTTCGGGGTGGTGAAGGTCTCGCCTTTCTTCAGGTGATACTCGGAGTTGTCGGGGTTGATGCCGGCGAAGAAATAGTGGTACTCCGTATCATCGGTGTCGATCTTCAGCTGGAAATTGCCGGAATAGCAGAGGGCAGCGCCGATGACGTCACCGGCATTCTCACGGCCTTTACCGTCTAAGGAGAACATCACCTCGGCGTGGTCGGTGTGCGAGTTGCGGGTGCCGTCCTTGTTCTTGATGACCTTCTCGCCAGGCAGGATGGGTTCTTCGACCAGACGGGCCTCGTTGGCCCAGGAGCCGTAGAAGTGGGAGAGCCACACGTTGCCGCGACGGATGGGCAGACAGATGGAAGCGAACTGCGTCAGCGTGACGGGCTTCGCCTCGCCGTTGGTGATCTCCGTCCAGGTCTCAATCATGTCTTCGTCTTCGTAGGCCTTGTAGCAGAGGGCGACGGTCGTGGGATAGACAGGATCTTTCAGGATAATCCGGAGGATGCCATCCTGTTTCTCCATGCCCGTGACAAAGAGTTCGGTGGACATGTTGCCGTCGGCGTGCGTCACGGCGATGGCGGCCTCAGCGGGGCAGTCCATGCCGTAGGCGGGATAGGCATTCATCCTGCCGTTGCGGGGGGCTTGAAGGTTCGTGAGGTCGAAATCGCTCAGCTTCTGGCCGAAATACACATACTGTGGCTGTTTGCCGTTTTCTACTTCGAGCACCATCGTGGAGTGTTTCGTCCCGATGGTGACCTGTTCTGCCTGAGCAGCCAGGGAAAATGAAAAAATGAAAAGATTTAATAATGAAAACTTCATCTCGTCAGTATTTTTAGAGTTTTGTCGTTGCAAAGGTACGAAAAAAAGGGAAAAGGAAAAAGGGAAAAGCGGAAAATTTGCTGCCGTCAAGAGGCAAAGTGCCAGAAATGGGCAAGTGAGTACTATCGCTTGCGGGCGATGACGTAGATGATGACGGGTGCGCCGATGAGTGGCGTGACGGCATTGAGGGGGATGACGCCACTCTCGCCGGGGAGGAAACAGATGAGGTTGCAGATGAGGGCCACGACGGCGCCGCAGAGGATGGTGGCGGGCAGCAGCACCCGGTGGTTGTCGGTGGTGAGCAACAGCCGGGCGATATGGGGCACGGCGAGGCCGATGAACGCCACGGGACCGCAGAAGGCGGTGGTGACAGCCGTGAGCAGGCCGGTGACGATGAGCAGCCAGTTGCGCACCCTCAGGATGTTGACGCCCAAGTTCTCGGCATAGCGGTCACCTAAAAGCAGGGCGTTGAGGGGTTTGATGAGCAGCAGGGCACCGAAGAGTCCAATGAGGGTGACACCGGCAAAGATAGGCATATTCGCCATCGACACGCCGCCGAAGGAGCCCATGCCCCAGACCATATACGACTTCACGCCCTCGTCGGTGGCAAAGAAGTTGAGCAGTGAGATGGCTGAGTTGGAGATGTAGCCGATCATGATGCCGACGATGAGCAGCATGACGTTGTTACGCACCAGCGTGGAGAAAAAGAAGATGAGTGCCATGACAGCCATCGCACCGATGAAGGCGGCGATCAGGATGGCGGCAAAGCCACCGATCTGGAGGGAGCCTACGGAGAGCCCGCCGCCTAACAGGAGCATCACCAAGGCCACACCCAAGCCGGCACCGCTGTTGATACCGAAGATGGAAGGGCCTGCGAGGGGATTGCGGAAGGCGGTCTGAAGCATCAGTCCGCTGACGGCGAGGGCTCCGCCGCAGAGCATCGCCGTGATGGCCTGCGGCAGACGGGACTCGAGGACGATGAACTGCCACGAGGGTTTCAGGGTCTTGTCGCCTGCGAGGATGCTGAACACGTCGGCAATGGGGATGCTGACGGATCCCATCACCAGATTCAGGGCGAAGAGCACGATAATGAGCAACCCCAGACAGATACAATAGACAAAACCCTTCTGCTTCATAGTTTCCTGTAGTATCTCAGTGGGGGGAGGTTGGGAATGTCGGGATGGAGGATGTGGATGTAGTCACCCAACAGCCAGTCGGGACGGAAGGGCGACTCCTCATAGAAGAGGGAGCGTTCCACATCGCAGCCGTAGATCTCACCGCTGCGGAAGGCCTTGAACTGATCGTAGCCGTGATGCTCGCTGAGCAGTTCATCGGGGGTGATATCGTGGTCGCTGCTGTAACGGAAGAGCCATACGTCGGCCTCGCCAGCCTTCTCCAACACGGCCTCGAAGGGAAGAGACACGCTGCCGCTGTGGTCATCGTCGGCCCAAGGATAGTTGCCGCCGGCGTCCTGAATCATCTGACCGATGGTGCTGCGGCCGCCAGGGACATACCAGACGCTGCCGGTCACTTTGTCGAGGAGCACTTTTTTGTTTACAGGTGTAAACAATTTCTTCAAGGCACAATAGCTGCTGTCGACGACGGCGAAGAGACTGTCGGCACGGGCCTCGCAGCCGAAGAGCATGCCATAGAAACGCAGCCACTCGGCACGGGCCAAAGGCGAAGGCTCCATGTATTCGGCACACTCGATGATGGGGATGCCGATTTCCTCCAAGCGGCCATAGCCACCGCTGTTCTCAAAGGGCGAGAGGAACAGGGCGTCAGGACGCTGGTCGATGATCTTCTCCACCACAGGACTCATTCCCTCACCCACGTCGGTGATACGGCCCGCCTTCACCTGTTCGTGAATCCAGGGGATCTTGATGTACTTCAAATCGGCCACGCCGGCGATGCTCTGTTCACAGCCAAATGACATCAGCATGGCACAGTGGACGGTGGTGAACATCACGGAGCGGCGCAACGGGGTGCGGACGATGGTGGATGTCGAGGAAGGAGGAACGAGGAAGGAGGAAGGAGAAATGTCCTGAGGGTCGATGCTGTCAGGTACGAGGAGATAGCTGTGGAGGATCTTGCCTTCCTTCCACGGGTTCTTCACCACCACCTCGGTATAGTCCTTGTGGCGGACGATGCTGAGCTGGGTGGCGTATTTAAAGACGACGGTGTCGCCTGCCTCCTGTGAAGCAGTCGTCTGGCGACCTCCACAGGAGACAAGCAACGCAGTCAGTAATATGAATAAAACGTGTCTCAACGGATATTACTTCTCGTATTCGATATCGATATCATCGATGCAGACATAGGTCGGCGTAGTCAGACCCCAGTCGTTCTTCTTGCTTCCTTCGAAGTTGAAGACGAGACTGGTGATGTTTTGGAACACCTCGATGCCTTCCAGGTCACAATACTGCCACGTCTTCACATAGTCACCGTCCTTGGCGAGGGGAACCTCCATACGGGCACCGCCGATCAGGCTGCCGTTCCTGTGAGGATAGATGATGAGGTTCAGGAAGTCCTCGGCCTCGAACTTACCGGGGCTCATGCCGTCGCCGTTGAGGATGGCATCGACTGTCCAGGCGTCGTTGGTGTACCAGAAGCCCTTCACCGTCACAGGCTTGTCGAAGGTGATCTCCTCGCCGAAGGTGTAAAGCACCATGAAGTTGTTGCCGCTGTGGGCTGTACCAGTGACGTTGTTGAACTGGTCGGTAAACATGGTCTCTGCATTGTAGGTGGTCTCTGTGCGGCTGGAAACACCATAGCCAGTCCAAGTGAACCAGGCGGGAGTCCAACTGACGGGGAAGGTTGCGATGTCCTCTTGGTAAGAGCAGGCATAGGCCGGAGATCCGTAGTTCTCGAACGGCACACCGTTCTCATCGCCGCACCAAATGCCATCGGCATTGAGGGGAGCGTCTTCAAAACCGATGGTGGCATTGACCACTTCAGGCTGAGGCTGTGGTTGGGGATCGGGAACCACCGGGGTGTCTTCAACACCCGTACAAGAACTCATTGCCAGGACTACGCCACATGCGATGGCTGCAAGGCCGAAAAATCTGTTTGTTTTCATAACTGCTTTTGTTTTTAATAAGTTAATAATGTAAATGGTTATTTGGATAAATATTTCTTGCCGTTCTGGATATATAAAGATTTACGATTTACGATTTTATCAGCGGCAATCCTGCGGCCATGAAGGTCATAGGCAGGAGTATTCATCTGTAAACCGTCAACTGTCAACTGTAAGCTTTCCATCCCAGCGGCTTCTATCGAAGCCTCGAGATGCAAATCCTCTGCTGCCTGGATCTCCGTGGATGTCTCGCCCCACCAGTCAGGGGCAGGACATTTCTGGTTAAGACCGCTATAGACCCGCACAAAGTCGATATGATCAAGACTGACGGGTTGTCTGTTCTCATCGACAGCCCATCCGATATCGAAGCCACAGCCTTCATAGTTCCACGAATCGGAATCAGCCTTGACCGTGAAGTTGGGGAGGTTGTCGGCATAGCCATAACGGAAACCTATGAGCACAAAATAGTACGGACTCCAGCTCTTATCTACCGTCTCAGAGAGGTTGAACATATTGTCTGGCAGACGGGTTCCCTTGAAAGTCAGTCCGTCGGGGAGCCACAAAGGATAGTATTCCTGCAGATGATTCTCGTAACTGTAGAGGCGGTCTATGGTGCCGAAATTGCCTTGGTTGTCTGTCCAGGGGATATCGCCCATCGGATTCTGACGGTAGGTCACTTCGTAATTGTAGATCACCTTGCCGACGCTGTCCACATCGCAACTGCCGCTGAGTTCATACCAAGGGTCGTCGGGCAGGCCGTTGCCGTTGACATCCTGCGACACCATCACGATGCCTGCCTCGTTCATCCCGCCGAACACCTGGTTCGTCATCTCCTGATAGGCATTGCCCCAGATGGCAAAATCGCGCTGTCCGGGGAGATTGACGACTGGGTGGTCGAAGTGGAAGGTGACATATCCGCCCCATCCGCCAAGTGAAATAAGGTGGGTATTAGAATAGTCACCGGCAATGCTCTCCGTACATTTGCGCACCATATCGGCCTCCGTGTCACCATCCTCGTATTCTGGGATGACGTTCACCCATTGCCCCGGTGCCGGACGGTATTCATCTACCGCCTGGATGTACTTCGAATAGGACTGCGCCTCCGCGGGGCTTCCCCACGACAATAGCAGGGAAATTAACGACAACCATGACCGCTCGGCTTTGCCGCTTCGCTCTGCGAAGAACTTAGATAACATTCTTTTCATTTATTGTTGTTTTTATTAAGAAACGCCGCATGGCCTGGGATGTCACCCGTCTTAACCTTCCAGTCGAAGGTGCCGTCGGCATGGAAGTGCAGCAGGTCACCGCTCGACACGTAGTTCTTGGCATCCATCAGATAGAAGTCACGTTGCAAGGGATTCACGATGATACCGTAAGGCATACGGATCTTCTGGATCTCCGGCGCCGTAGAGAGGGTATTTGTCACCACCTGATGGCTGCGCACGTTGATGATGCCGTAGGTGATGGTGTTCGTCATCGTCACCTCACTCCACTGGCTGCCGTAGAAATAGAGCGAGTCGCCTACGATGCAGAGGTCGCTGACGGACTGGTCCAGATGGCCGCCTACTTTCATGTTGCCGTTGCCATCGGGCTCCAGCCACCAGATGCTGGACGCCTCATTCATGTAGTTGCCACGGGAGGTCACCCAGAGCTGTCCCAGATGGTCGGCTTTCAGGTGGTGCAGGTTCGGAGCCACCTCTATCTTGTCTGTCTCCTGCATCGTCGAGAGGTCAACGACGCTCACCGTACTCTCATAGCCCTGCCCCGCCATACCCTGATAACCACCACTATTGGCCACGTAGAGCCGGTTACCCAGAACGGCCATCTCCTCAGGCTGATAACCCACGCTGACGGAGTCCGTCTTCTGCAGCGTGAGGGTGTCCACCTTGTAGACGCTGCCTAAAGGACTTCTGCTGGCTCCAGACTCCTGACTCCCGACTCCATAGACAGACCCGACATACGACGAAACGTATGCAAAGCCATCCTTGAAGGTGATGTAGCGACAGTTAGGGATGTTAACCTTCCCGATTCTGACGGCATCAGCGGCACGGGCCACCTCCACCTTGTTCGAGCAGTTGATGACCAGCCAGAGCCGTGAACCGTAGATCTGACAGTCGTTGCCTACATCACCTAATGACATCACCGTCGAGGGATTGCGCTCGGAGTAGATATTCCGATAATAATGTACGGTGGAGTCCTTTCCTGATAGGTCGAGGTAGTCGAGGGTCGCCTTGTTGGAACCCATGTTCCCCTCGTTGAGCAGATACATGCCGATGATCTCATTCTTCACTGTCTTGCCGCCCGTATTGATATCCTCCATCGGCACCACCATCACGTCGTTCCTGCATGCAGACAGAAGAACGGATAAAGACATAATAACATACGAGCAGATAGACATACGAACTTTACTTATAGACATAATAACATACGAACATATTTTTATGCTCGGAATTGTTGTTATTATGTTAATCTGTCTTCTCATTTTGTTCGTATGTTAATCTGTATTTAAATAGTTATTCTGTCTGATTATATTTCTACTGTTAAAGAGAGGGCATAGTTCCTGCCGGGCATGGGGTAATTCACGATGACCTCATAGTCCTGGTCCAGGAGATTGTTCACTTCTGCCTGGGCGATGAACTTTGTGCGTTGTAACATAAACTGATAGCGCAGCGACAGGTCGCTGGTGTACCAGGGCTCCATGTGGTTGTAGATGATGTTCTCCTGTTCGTCGTAGCGCTCGCCGGCATAGATGAACGAGTAATTCAGGTCCCAGCCTTTGTATTTTAGACCGAGGATGGCGGAGCCCGAGTGCCAGGGGATATAGGGTATCTGGTCGTTGTAATAGCTGTCGGCAGGATCGGTCACGTCACGGGCATCCTGATAGGTGTACTGGACACGGGTTGTCGCCACCCAGTCCTTGCCGATCTGGAAGTCTGCCTCTGCCTCTACGTCGATGCCCTTGATATGCACCTTGCCTAAGTTAAGCATCGTCCAGCGGAACTGCTGTCCCTTGGGATAGGCCACGATCTTGTCGTGTACCGTATTACAATAGGCATCGAAGTGCATCTCGGCGTGACGGACAATGCCGTGGGTGAAATGCTTGTTTAGGGCGAAGCCCACATCATATTGCGTGGCCCGTTCCGGCACCAGATTCGCATTGCCCATATCGGTATAATAGAGGTCGTTGAACGTCGGCATACGGAAACTCTGCTTCACATAGGCCCGCAGTGAGAAAAATGTACCTCGGAAAGGATAGACGTTCACAAAAAATGCAGGAGTCAGCTTGGATATCGAAGAGCGGGAGTCCTGCCCAGCAAACTCTCCCCGACGATTCGTCCAGTCGTTGATGAATGTGGCGAGGGCGGAACCCTGTGCCTTCAGATGCTTGTAGTCGATGGCAGTGGCGAGGCTCACGAGGTTTGAGATGCGTGTCGGATAAGCGAAGTTCCAAATGTCAGCATCGAGCTTGTTCCATTTGAAGTCATAGCTCAGGGAGGCACTCCAGTTGGGCAGCAGCTCCAGCACGTTGGCTGTGGAGAAATAGACCTCCTGCTGCTTATAGCGGTTGTCAACGGGCAACTGCGTCGAGTCACGGTTTACGTAGTGGGTGTTATAATAGGCATACTTCGCCAGCCAACGGGTGGCAAACTTATTACCGATACTCTTGTCGTAGGCCGCCTGGAAGAACGTGTTCAGATCCTGTTGCCGTTCCCCTCGTTTCCACACATTATTCACGATGGCGCCAGGGATGCCACGGGCAGAGTTATAGAGATAACCCTTCACCTGCCAACTGCCCTGCCACAGACGGCCATAGAGGTTCGCCTCGATACGCTCAGCGTGGATATCGCCGTTCTGGCGGACGGCCGTCGTGTCCCAGGCCGTCGTGCCGTCCGGATAGCGACGCTCATAGTGGAACTTATACTTTCCGCTGGCCGTCAGGAATCCGGCACTCACGCTGCTGCTCACCGTCTCTGAAATCTTCTGTTCCCACAGTCCCGACAGCCTTAACATATCACTGCTTCCATACTGCACCCTGAACCGCAGATGACAATTATCCATTATCCATTCTTGCGTCCCTTTCGGTAGCAAGCGCCCCTTCGGGTCGAGCGGTCCATTGTCCATTGAGAACACAGGCTCCTTCGTCCTGATATACACCGACCCCGCATTGCCGAAGTCTGAGGCTGGCTGGAAGATGGCACTCTTCTGCCCGTTATAGAGCGTTATCTCCTCTACGTTGTCGAGCGAGAACTGTCCGAGATCTATCTGTCCGTTCTGTGCGTTGCCCAATGCCACACCGTCGTAACTGATGCCGAGGTGGTGTGTACCCATCGAACGGATGTTCACCGTCTTGATGCCTCCCACGCCGCCATAGTCCTTCAACTGGATGCCGGAGAAGTAGCGCAGGGCATCGGCCACGGAATGGGTGTTGAGGCGTTCCAACAGTTCTCCGTTTAGCTTCTGGCTGGGTACCACCTCCCGCATGGCAGGCTTCGACACCACCACAATCTCTCGCACATGCTGTACGGAGTCCAACTTGTTTTGTGCTGTGCCTGTCAGAGCCAGCCAACAAGTCATTGCCAATGTGCCTATACGGTTCATAGCTGTTAAGAATGGCCGTCAATGTCTAACCCCAGAGATCGATAGGCGGCATCAAAAATATCGGCAGGTCTTCTGACTTACCGTCCGGTAGCAGACGTCTTCCCGATAATCTCAGTGACTCTGTGTCTGCTCCGATAAGGACGGCTTACAGCAGCGGGACTGTCCGGGATTCTCACCCGATTCCCTTTTCATCACCCAAGGGTGAACCGATTCCGCTGCAAAGGTACGAATAAGTGAGAAGAAAACCAAAACTTTTTTGAGTTTTCTCGAACGTGAATATCTTCGACGAAGTCAAAGGTAGTCCAAACCGAACGAAATAGCAATTTTTTTGAATATTTCTGCTTAGATTCTTTTCACGCATCCGGCTATAACCCAATGCCTAAGCAATTCCCAGAAGGAGGGAATGCGGATGCAGAAGGGAGAGTTTGAATCGGGCCTCAGCACGATTGCTTATTCGGAGACTACGGGCTCATCCAGTACTGTCGCTCCTGTTCTGACATCTGCTCGATGGCATAACGGAGGGCGGTGCGAGGCATCTCGTGGGCATGCTGGCGGAGGAAGTCACGGAGGAGATCCATCGAGATGCGCTTGCCCATCTCGCGAAGCATCCAGCCGACGGCCTTGTGCATGAGGTCGTGGGGATGGTGAAGATGAATCTCGGCATAGCGCAGGCACCAGGAAGGGTCGCCCATCTGCGAGGTCTTCCACGAGCAGACCATACTCATGCGCTGCTTCCAGAGGTTGTCGCTCTGGGCGAGGGAGTCGAGAAGGCTCAGCTTATAGTCCTTTGAGCCATTCCCAAAACGGGTGGGCAGGAGAAGCCAATGTCCGAGGATCTTGTGGACGGAGAGGTCGACGAGATCCCAGTTGTTTACCTGTTCGGCGTATTGGAGATACATGGTCAGGATTTCGTCGCGACTGCGGATGGCGGCCTCATCGCTTTCGAGGCGTTTGGTGGCCAGTTTCTCAAACTTCGCCACGAGGATGAGCAGCCCGCAGAGACGGACTTCGTGCCAGCGGCTCATGAGCAGTTCGGGAACTTCGCTCAATGAAAAGTCCTTCGCCACACTCTTGACGACCTCTCGCGTCTGGGGCACTTTCAGTCCGAGGAACTCATCGCCCTCGCCATACTCTCCTGGCCCCGTTTTAAAGAAACGCATGAGCACTTGCCGCTGCTCCTCATTCTGCAGCGACTCCATATAGACTATCACTTCCTGGGCTGTCGGATTCTTTCCCATACCTTGATATATTATAAATTACGAACCATGTGTGCTTCGTCGGCGAAGGCCAGGAGCTCACGGTCACCACGACTGTCACCATAGGCGGTAAGATGATAGGAGTAACGGTCGGGATGGAGGGCGAGGATGCGACGGACCTTCGCCTGACCATAGCAGTTGGGGGTGAGGAAGCGGCCCGTGAGGCGACCACCGATGACCTCTATCTGAGTGCCTAAGACGGTGACGGAGGGAAAAAACGGCTGCACCCAGTTGTCAATGCTGGCGCTGACGATGAGCACTTCAGAGCCTTCGGCCAATGCCTGTTCCAACAAGCGGACGGTGTCTGATCTCAGCAGATGACGATGGGCATGGGCAAAGTCCTGACAAAGGGCATCAAAGGTCTCAAGAGGCATCCCCTTGAAGAACCAGGAGAAGATGCGCTGCTTCGTTTTCCCATTCGAGTAGAGCTTCAGCTTCATCAACACCAACAGAGGGGCATGAAGCAGAAATCCAAAGAGGAAACGAGGCGTACCACAGGCATCGCGGATGAAAGCTATCAGGGTGTCTCGCGTGGTCAGCGTCCCGTCGAAGTCGAAAGCGAAGACTTGTTTCATTGATGATTGAACATTATTCTGGGCGGCAACAAATTTTTCACTTTTCACTCTTCACTTTTCACTTCCTTGGGGGATGGGAGACGATCGATGAGCTGCTTGACAGCCCACGCGAGGCCAATGGCTGCGACGAAATAGAGCATCAGGCCGTCGTGGGCATCACGTTGCCAGGCGACGGTGATGAAGAGTTTGCGGGCAATGGGATGAGCCACGAACATCGCGGCAGAATAGGTACCGAAGAAGACGAAGATCTTCAGGATGAATTCTGGCATCGCCCTCACCATTGCTAACGTTCCGATGATGATCACAACGGGTATCCACAGCCAGGAATGGAAATTGAAGGACATCGCTAAGACGAGTGCGACGGAGACAAGAGTTAGGAGACAATAAAATACCTTTGACGGGAGCTCCTGCCCCAACAGTATTCTACTGACTACTGATTCCTGGCTCCAGACTCCTGACTCCTGACTCCTTCCCAAAAAGATTCCCAAGCCAAATGGCAGCATGCCACCGACGAAATTGTAGCGCAGGCGAGTCAGTGCCCCACCCTCTGGAACGCAGTACACCTGCAACAGCCAACAGACGGCAATCAGTGCCACCACATACCACGAACTGCGGCGATAGAGTATCAGACGATAGACAATGTAGAATTCCATCATCAGTCCGAAGAACCAATAGATACCTGGCCAAATGACCTTATCCGGACTTGCCAGGAGGTTGATGTACATGAGCAGCTGGGCAATGACATTGTCCCAATGGAAAGGGTAGCGGCCTGGTGTGACAGCATCAACCATAATGAAGAGGACGAAGCCGACGATGAGCATGCGGAGAAGCTTCAGATAGTGGTAGCGGAGAAATCCAATGCTTCCCACCGACAGGGAGCCACGCTCATACTTCTTCACCAGTCCGTAGCCACTCAGGAAAAGGAACACGGGCACGCCATAGTGGCCGAAGTATGAAAGCAAATATATGGGCAGAAACCCATCGATGTTAGTGAGGGCCTCCCACAGATGGTCACAACGAGAGGAGAGAAACTGGAATTCATTCCCTTCTGAATCGTTTTCAATCAGCCAGTGGCAATAGTTGTGCAGCATAATACCAAGAATAGCGATGCCGCGCATCGCCGTACATTCCTTTCGTGTCATTAGTTCTTTGATTTCCATTTTTAAAGTCTATTCTTTATGATTACTGTTCAACCTATTATAGTCGGTTGTGCCTTTGAGGATACGGGGACGATTCGTGTCATAGTCGGGACTGATGACGTTCAGCTCCGGGCGATAGAGGGGTGTCGAGATGCCACCAAGATAGAGCAGCAGATGGGGCAGCGCGTCAATCATCAGCGGACGTTCCTTCGCAGCCTGTATCTCCAGCCAGCCGTAGGGATGATTCTTCCGATATAGCGGCGAACCCCAGATCCAGAACGGTATCTCCATCTCGTTGCGCGCCAGGCGATAGTCTATGTCTGCATTGTGCAGACGTCCGGATGTGTAGGGTTCGTCGTCGAATATCTCCTCACCGTGGTCTGGCATATAGATGGCAACGGCATCGCGATCGGCAAAATGTCTGGTGATAGCCTTCAGGATGGAGTCGTTATAGAGCAGCGAATTGTCGTAGTGGGCCAGCGTCTGGAGCTGCTTGGGGGTCAGCTCTGGACGATCGTATTGCTGGACAGTAAACTTCCTGAAGGTCTGCGGATAACGGGCAGAGTAGTCGACATGCGATCCCATTAGATGGAGGATCGTCAAACGGCCCTTATAATAGAGGGACGGTTCTTTTGTTACGTCGGCCGACGTAACAAAAGAACCGTCCCTTCTATGTTGCAATTCCTTCAAAAGCCCGTCGTCGTAACGGTACAGCATCGTGTTGCGCTCATCGAAGAGACGGCGGCTGAGGGCTGAGTCGCTGAGGAAGAAACCTCCGCTGAAATCATAGACGGCCTCTTTCGCATTAGGCAGGAACTGGTTGGTGATAAACGTCACGTGATAGCCTGCCCGACGGAACACCTCGGGGAAGAGCGGCTTGTCGCACCACGCCCCACTGTCACCAACAGCCCAGAGCGAGAGCATGTGCTTAAAGACAAAACTCGTGAGATTCCACGACGAGACGACATCTGAGAACGGAACGAGTGAACCCTCCTCAGCCATTGCCACTTGACGGGGTGCCGTAGGCTTGTCGTAGCCATAGAGCTGGGAGTGATGCTTGTTGTAACTCTCGCCGATGACGAGCACAATATCCGGCACACAAAAGCTGCAACTGTCCACCTGTATCTTTTCCCCACCGGCAATCTTCAACTGTTCTAACTGCTGGTCAGCCAGGCTGTTGGCATAGATTCCGAAAGCCAGACGATAGACGGGCAGATATAGTTTTGCATGATCCTTGCGGTTCTGTTCACGTTCCACGTCACCGAGGACCTCGCAGGAGAAGAGCCGTCGCATGGCCACCTTATTATCCCACGTCTGGCTGATACTGCTATACAGGCACCAGGCAACCACGCAACCTAATACCGCCTGTAAACCCATCACAAAGCTCTCATTCTTCTTCGGCAGAATCATCTGCAAGAAGATCTCGTTCAGCCAGCGGCGCATAAAGGTCCAGAAGATATGAATGAGCATCAGCAGCAGGATCCAGCCCACGTTAGTCGTAAGGACGGCCCAATTCAGATAGCCGGAGAAAAACTCAAGGGCCTCCTGGCTGCTGGTCTCTGAAACGAGCATCAGCATCGTTGGCGTCAGGGTGGACTCAAAGCGGACATAGCAGAACACGTCGACGATGGCCACACCATATAAAATGACATATAGTAACGCTTTCAGCCATAGGCGAATCTTGCGGGGGAAAAGCGTGAGGATGACACTGAGGATATAGATATCGAGGAACAGCTCTGGCAGCGTCAGTTCGTAAGGCTTGGCGCCGCGTTCCCGCAAATAATAGGGCATCAGCTCCAGCCACGTACACAGCCAGCCCAGGGCGAACATAAACACAAAGAAGGCACCATTCTTCTCAATGGGAGTCCATAGCCATCCAAGCCATTTCAAAGGATTAATAGTTCCGTGCCTCTTCATTTTTCACTCATCACTTCAGAGTAGAGATTGTTTGCCTTAATATAGTCGGCCACGGCTTTGGGCACCAATCTGCGGATGCCCCTACCCTCACGGATCCTGCGGCGGATTTCGGTACTCGATATATCGATGAATCCTGGATCGTCAGGCGTCCGAGTATAGACCACAATCTCGTAGTTGGCCTTGATATCCTCAGCCCGATACCAGCGGTCGAAGTGCTCCCAGTTATCACCGCCGATCATCAATACGAACTGACGATCAGAATAGTCTTTCGAGAGTGCTTGTAACGTATTCCAAGTGTACGACGGTTTCGGCAGGTGCATCTCGTAGTCGCTGACCACGATGCCCGCCACATGCTCCACCGCCAGACGAGCCATCTGCAAACGTTGTTCATCGTCGAGCAGGTCGCCAGCCTGTTTCAGGGGGTTCTGCGGCGATACCATTAGCCACACTTCTTCAAGTCCCGCCTGTTCCTTCAGTTGCAGAGCCAGCGAGATATGTCCGTTGTGGATGGGATTGAAAGATCCGCCGAAGAGCCCCGTCCTAATCATCTATAAATTATAAACCATCAACTATAAACATCTCAACGTTCAATGTTCAAAAACTCCTGAATGACGGCCAAGGCATCGGCCTCGGCATAATCCAAGATGTCGTTGACGACCACCTTGTCGAATTTCTCCGCAAAGGTCAGCTCAAATTCTGCACGGGCGATACGCTGGTCGATGACCTCTGGGGCATCAGTACCACGGCCCTCCAACCTGCGACGGAGTTCTCTTATCGACGGCGGCTGGATGAAGAGGCTCAGCGCCTCGTCGCCATAGAACTGCTTGATGTTCACGCCACCCTTCACATCGACGTCGAACACCACATTCTGTCCTGCCTCCAACTGTCGCTCCACCTGAGCCTTCAAGGTGCCATAGAAACGGCCTTCGTAGACCTCCTCATACTCCAAGAACTCGCCATTGTCAATCCTTTGGCGGAACTCCTCTGGGGTCAGGAAGAAATACTCCACGCCGTTCTGCTCTGTACCTCTCGGTGCTCTCGACGTACAAGAGATCGAGAACGCCAGATTCAACTCCGGATGCTCCTTCATCAACCACGAGATGATTGTGCTTTTACCTGTCCCGCTTGGAGCACTTACAATAATTAATTTACCTCTCATATCAAAGTGCGTTCAGAACTTGTTCCTTGATTTGTTCCAACTCGTCTTTCATCTTGACGACGATGTTCTGCATCTCTGCCTGGTTCGACTTCGAGCCCGTGGTGTTGATCTCACGGCCCATCTCCTGTGCGATGAAGCCCAACTTCTTACCCTGTCCAGCAGGCTCAGCCATCGTGTCGCGGAAATACTTCAGATGGTTCGTCAGGCGCTGCTTCTCCTCACTGATGTCGAGCTTCTCAATGTAATAGATCAGCTCCTGCTCCAGACGGTTACGGTCATACTCCACACCAGGAATCTGTTGCAGACCGTCCACGATGCGGGCCTTGATCTTCTCAACACGGCTCTGCTCATAGGGTTCAATGGATGCCAGCAGACTGGCGATGTTGTCGATCTTCTCCGTAAACTTCTTTTGTAGTGCGGCACCCTCCTGCTTACGGAATTCCACCAGATTCTTCAGCGCCTCGGCCACAGCGCCGCGCACCACCATCCACTCTGCCTCGTCGAGCACATCCGTCTCTGTCTTCGTCAGCACGTCAGGCATCCGCAACAGCGTGTAGAAGCAGTCCCCAGGCATAGCGATTCCCGTCTTCTCCGAGATGGTCTTTATCTGCTGGTAATAGTTCTCCACAAGAGCCGCGTTGATGGGCGTCGGATCCACGACCATATCCTTTTCTATCCACACACTCATGTCCACCTTACCCCTGATGAGGGCCTCGGCTACCATCTGGCGCATCTCCATCTCCTTCTCGCGGTAGAGCGGTGCGATACGGGTGTTCAGGTCAAGCTGCTTCGAGTTGAGTGACTTCACCTCCACATGGATTTTTTTCTCCTCATAGGCCACGACAGCCTTGCCGTAGCCCGTCATTGATTGTATCATATATACCTATTTTATAATAATCAGCCGCAAAGGTAGTAAAAAAAGTGAAAAGTGAAAAGTGAAAAGTGAAAAAAATGCTCCCGCCGTGATATTATTAAGGTTTTATTTGTATCTTTGCAAACAAAAAGCATATGAACTTCGCCATTAGCTTAGACAACAACTATGTGATGCCGTGCCTGGCATTAATCACTTCCATCTTCGAAAACAACCGTCAGAACGACTGTCGCATATACCTGCTTACTGATGGGCTGACAGATGAAAACGTCAGCAAGTTTGACCGTCTGGCCGATATTTACAAACAGCAGATAGTCGTCAAACAGATTCCCAAAGAACTCTACGACAACCTGCCCTTCTACAAGCGCTATACCTTCGCCACCTATAACCGCTTTATGATTGCCGACCTGATAGAAGACTCTAAGGTGATCTATCTCGACGGCGACATCATCGTGCGCCATGATCTATCCGACTTGTGGAACACACCACTTGACGGCTATGCCTGCGGCGTGGTGGAAGACCAGCGGGGCGATGACATCTTCGTACACAACCGCAATAAGATCGCCACACCCTATTTCAACGCCGGCGTGCTGTTTATCAACCTTGACTACTGGCGGCAAAACGATATAGGCCAGAAGATGGTGACCTATCTGAAAGAGCATACGGACACCTGTCTCTTTCCCGATCAGGACGCCGCCAACAAGACTCTGAGCGGCAAGGTGCTATACCTCGATTTCAAATACAACTTCATGGAAGACTGGTTCTACCCCACCAATGAATGGCAGATACATTTCAGCAAGTGGGACCGTATCCTTGAAGATCGTAAAGATCCCTACATCGTACACTACTGCCGCGGGCTGAAACCCTGGTTCAAGGAATGTGTCCATCCCCTGAAACCCGACTTCATACGTTATGCTACCATGTATGATTTCATCGGCTACAAGGAACGGAAATACTTCCCCCTGTCCTATAAAATCGTGACTTATCTGCAATATCGGCTCCGCCAGATTGAAGCCAGTTTTGGCAAGTAGTATTCTTTCTCCTGATAATAACCAAACAAACAAGAATAATGAAAAGACAACTGTTGATGATGGCCATCGGCTTTGTGATGGCTGCACAGGCACAGAAGGCGCCTGTATTTGAGACTTCTGCCAAAGACGAGATTGCCGCCAACCGTTATCTGGCGGGGAGTAACTATCTGGACTACGACCGTCAGCTGACGGACAAGGCGCTGACACCTGCTCCCAAAGGCTATGAGCCTTTCTACATGACCCACTACGGCCGTCATGGCTCGCGCTGGCTGATCTGGGAGGGCGACTACCGGCTGCCCATGACCACGCTGAGGAGTGCCCACGAGGCTGGGAAACTGACCCCATTAGGCGAAGAAACGCTCCAGAAGTTAGAGGCCTTCCACCCCACAACGGAAAAGCGCTTAGGCGATCTGACAACCGTCGGCGAGCGCCAGCATCACGGCATCGGTAAGCGTATGGTCCAGCACTTCCCGGAGATCTTCAAGACTCCTGGCGTGAAGATCGATGCCCGCAGCACCGTCGTCATCCGCTGTATCCTCTCGATGGTGGCCGAGTGTGAGGAACTGGCTGCTGCCAACCCCACGGCACAGATCCACAACGACGTGAGCGAGTCGCTGCAATATTATCTGAACCAGCCCTGGGAGGGCATCGTCAAAAAACAGGGAAATACAACCGGCGACAAAGAGACGGAAGAGGCCAGGCAGAAGTACACCCACCCAGAGCGCCTGATGAAAGCCCTCTTCAACGATCAGCAATGGGTCTATAACAATGTAGCTTCTGGTGACTTCATGCGTCGTCTCTTTGAAGTGGCTGCCAATATGCAGAGCCACGATACGGACATCGAACTGCTGTCGCTCTTCACCGACGATGAGGTGTACGACCAGTGGCGCATCCGCAACATCGGCTGGTATCTCGACTACGCAGCCTCACCCGTCTCTGGCACAAAGATGCCTTTTAGCCAGCTAAACCTGCTGAAGAACATCATCGAGACGGCAGATACCGTTACCCAGACACAGGCCACCCTGCGCTTCGGACACGAGGTATGCGTCATGCCCTTGGCCTGTCTGTTAGAGCTCGACAACTGCGGTATGGCTGTGGAGAACCTCAACGAGCTGGATACTTATTGGCGCAACTACCGCATCTTCCCCATGGCCTGCAACATCCAGCTGGTGTTCTACCGTCCGAAAGTGAAGAAAGTGAAAGGCGTGGAATACCAATCCCCCACAACGGGTGACGACATCCTCGTGAAAGCCCTGCTGAACGAGCGCGAGGCTTATCTGCCTGCACAGACTGACAACTGGCCCTACTACAAGTGGCAGGACCTGCGCCAGTATTATCTGAATAAAATCAAGGAGTTCGAGAAATAATCACTTGACTTTCGCGGCCATCGGACTACGGACACCCTTATACGACCTCAGATACGCCTTGGCACTTCCGAATGAAAGGAACATGTCGAGGCGTACTGGTATATGGTTATCGTCGTCGGTCACCCAGAAGCGCAGCAGTTCCTTGCTCTTGCCATTATCCCGTTCATAGAACGAAAACACCACACAACGGTACTTCTCCTTCGTATCGCTCATCTTATAGTTCTCCCTGCCACGGAACTCCAGCCACGAGTTGTTCAGACGACTGGCATCGCTGACGGGCATGGGTATCGTCTGGTTCTTTTTCATCTTCGAGGGATCGAAGTTACGGGCACGGAGGAAAATCGACATCATATCGTAGATGCAAGACCTGTAGGTGGTTGTCTGCCAACGCTCCTCACCGTCAGCATCGATGCGGTGCTTCTTCAGCTGGCAGTTACCGTGGGGATAGCTGTACCATATCTCATCGACGTAATAACGGTCACCCTCATGTGCTCCCTTGCGGAAATAGAGCGGCGAGAGATCTGGATTACAATAGGAGAGCAATGTATCCCGCATGACAAAGAACTTGTCGAGTTTCTCATTGCCACGAGTGATCAGGTACGACTTCCAGGCGTCCTTACCCTCAAACTTCTCCATCTTCGTATCCATCTCGGCAGTACCCACTTTCATCCAGATAAACTTCCAGTTGAAATAAAGGTCATAATTGAGTTCCTCACCCGACTTGAAAGCAATATTCTCTATACCGCACTGAGCCGAAGCGGTTAAAGGTAAAAAGGTAAAAAGGTAAAAAAGCAAAATACTCTTTACCCACCCACTTAACCTTGTCACTATACTATTCGTCTTTCTCATTGTCTTTCCTTTTTACTTTTACAATCTTATCCTTATTATATGGTATGCCGAGCTTTTTGGCGCGGTCTGCATTACGGTTCTTCTGCTTCTTGTCTGCGTCAGGTTTTTGCTTTGTGATGGCACCTGGTTTCTGCCGGAAGCGCGGTGTGCCAGTGAGATTCCACGACTGGGTGATGTCCCACTTCTCCTTGCACTCTATCTCGCGGTTGTAGTAGAACACATCCTCCGGCTGCAGGTCCAAGTCATAGTCGCCGGTATCCCATTTGCCGTTGCCGTTGGCATCAAGGAAGGCGCTGACATAGTATTTGTTTGGCATAATATAGTCGAAGTGGGCAACATTGTTTTTAGCCACAATCTCCTTGACGACATTACCGGAACTGTTCAACAGCTGTACCCTTAACGGCACGGAATCTGTCACCCCGCTGAGGTTGAGCGTCAGCGTACCCAGCTCGTCGAGGTTCTTCACTTTGATGCCCTGCTTGAATTTGTTCGACACCAGACCGTAGATATTCTCAAAGGCAGCAGAGTCTATCTCCAGGCTGTATTCCGTATTGGGTCGCCAGTCTGCTGTAATCTCAAACTGCCGGATGGTGCCTGACACAGGCTTAAACTCAAACGCTGCCTCATACCACAGACTGTCAATCTGCGAATAGAGATGGATGGCGGAGGTATCACAGCGCACCAACGGGTTCGGCACCTCTATGCGCACCTTCTCGTCGGGCACCATCGCAGAAGGAATCTTGATGTCGAGCTTCAGCGGCTGCACAGGATAGATGGAGTCGTAGGGCTGGTCGCGCTTCTTTTTCTTCTCCTGCTCCTTCTGCCATTTCTCAATCTCCTTGGCCTTGTCCTTCATCCGCTTCTCGTATGGTGTCTTCGCCAGCACATCGAGGGTATCGGTTTGGCTGACGAGATTCCCAAGTGTGTCTGTCATCATGTAGGAGATTTCCAAACGGAGGGTATCCTGATTCACGAGAGCTGTGTCGCGCAGCCAGTAGTGAATGGTGTCCTGCTTCTCGTTGGTCTCAATGACAAAGGCGCTGTCGGCCTCGAAGTTCATGCCTTTGATGATGGGCAGTTCCGGATGACCGTAGGTGAAAAACAAAGAGATCTTCTCCGCATCCTTACGTTCCGTCTTGAGCAGATAGCGGTCCGTCTGTATATGGGAAAAAGCCATCAAGGTGATATCGTCAGGCAGGAAGTGGGTGTAGGGCACAGGTATCAGGGCATCGATGTGCAGCGAGTCGCGCCAGATGGTATCGACACGAGTGTCGGGCTTAGAGCTGGGCGAGAATGTCTCATGGTTGAAAGCCAACATCTCACCGCGCTGGGTGAAATGGAAGTCGTTGTCCATGTCCTGCAGGGCATAGGCCCGATAGGTGCCTGGGGCGATGCCCTTCACCACAAAGTGGCCCCGACTGTCGGTACGCGAGACGCGCTGCAGCGGCTTGGTCTTGAAAGCAGAGTCGGCAAGATCGTCGTAAAGCCCCACCATGATACCTTTGATGGGTTCAAGGTTGCTGGCGTCGAGCACATAGCCAGACACCTCAAAGGTGTCAACGTGCTCACCGGTAGAGAAAGTGAAGGCATACGATCCCAGCGGATTGCCCTCGTTATTGTCGACGATGGCGTCGCTGAAGTCAATGGTATAGGTAGTGTTCTCCTTCAAGGAGTCCTGCAGCTCCACGACCACCTTCTTGCCAGAACCCTTGATCTCTGGCGCCTCCAACTGCGGGGGCGAGATGATGACCTTGTTCGTGGCGTCCTCCAGTTTGATGTATTCGTCGAAGTAGATGGTCACCTTCTTGCTCTTCACGTTCACAGACTGGTCGTCTGGGACGCACCGGACCACCTTTGGCGGATCGTCGTCATACCATCCCCCGTCAGGACTGCCCATCTTGGCACAGGAGGAAAAGAGGTAAGAAGTAAGAGGCAAGAGGTAAGAGATTACTCCTACCGCCACCAGCATCCGCATACGTCTTCCTATATCTTTTCCTTTCTTCATACCTCTTGGCATTTACCTCTCTCCACTCACCTCATTCATCTTGAGCAGTTGCTCGATGGTATCACGTGAATTACTGAGACGGGGCACCTTGTGCTGGCCGCCTAACTTGCCACGCAACTTCAGCCAGTCGTTGAAAAGGCTCTGTCGCGCTACGATGATCTCCAGCGGCTGGAGCGTAATGTCCTTATAGCGCTTCGCCTCGTAGTCGCTGTTGATCTCCTGAAGATGTTTGTCGAGGAGCCCAGCAAACTGCTTCAGGTCCTGCGGAGGCTTAGAGAACTCGATGAGCCACTGGTGGCGGCACTTCGCATTGGCATCCATAAATACCGGGGCTGCCGTATATTCTAACACCTCAGCTCCCGTCTGCTCACAGGCGTATGCCAGACCTTTCTCCGCATTATCCACAATCAGTTCCTCGCCGAAGGCATTGATAAAGTGCTTGGTGCGGCCTGAGATAATAAACTTATAGGGATTTGTCGAGGTGAACTGTATCGTATCGCCTATCTCATAGCGCCAGAGGCCGCACGAGGTCGAGATGACCATCGCGTAGTTCTTGCCCGTCTCCACGGCCCAAAGGGGCACAGGGTCGCCTCCATCCATCGGGATGAACTCATAGAACACCCCATAGTCGAGCATCAGCAGCATGGATTTGTCCGACGGATCGTCCTGAATGCCGAAAAAACCTTCGCTGGCGTTATAGGTCTCCATATAGTGCATCCGCGGCGAGGTGATGAGCTGCTCATACTGCTTGCGGTAGGGCGTGAAGGCCACACCGCCGTGGAAGAACACCTCGATATTCGGCCATACCTCCTCCAAGTGCTTCTTGCCCGTCATCTCCATCATACAGGTCAGTACGGAGAGCATCCACGAAGGCACGCCTGAGAGGTTCGTCACATTCTTGTTCATCGCCTCACGGGCTATCCGCTCCCGCTTCACTTCAAAGTCGGAGAGCAGCGCCGTCTGCTTCTTCGGCACACGGACGAGGTTCACCAACGGGCTGATGTTCTCAATGAGGATGGCACTCAGGTCGCCCACCAACGAGTCTTTCAGATTATAGTTAGGTGCGTGGCTGCCGCCGAGGATCAGGCCCTTGCCGTCGAACATCCTCGACTGCGGATTGTTCCTCAGGTAGATGGCCACCGAGTCGCGGCCGCCGGCATAGTGGATCTTCTTCAGGCCCTCCTGACTGACGGGGATGAACTTCGACTTATCATTGGTGGTACCTGAGGATTTCGCATACCACTTCACACGACCAGGCCACAGCACGTCGGCCTCGCCTTGTCGCATACGGTCGATATCGCCCTTCAGTTCCTCATAAGTGTTCACAGGCACATGACCGACAAAGTCGTCATATCCCTTGATGGCGCTGAAGGCGTGCTTACGCCCATATTCCGTATCCTTGGCTGTCTGCAACAGGTGTGTGAGTACATCGCGCTGCAGTGTTTCGCCACCGTTCTGGTGCTTCTCCAGCTCCCGCTGGCGGGATACAAATACCTTTCTTACTATTTGAGTCAGACTCATCTTACTTGCGCAATAATTACATTATTGGCTGCAAAGGTAATGTAAATCGGGCGAAACGCAAAATAAATTACGATTTATTATCATTTAACCTTCGGCAAAGGCGGCGGCTTCTGCCTCGGCGATGATGTCCTCGCGGGTCTTCTCCTTAGGCTTGACGGAGAGGTCGGAAAGGTCGAAGTCATCTTCACGAGACTCCTTTGATTCTGAGGCAGGAGCATCCTCCTTCCTCGATTCCTCTTGCTCAATGATAAAGTTTTCCTCCTGCTCCGTATCGGGGACGGCCATAGCAGGCACTTCCTCCATCTTTGTGCGCTCGGTCTTGGCGGCGAAAATAGAATCGATGAACTGCGGTTCACGCTTCAGGCGCTGCAGCGTATCCTTCGACGCCCGCTGCTGGGCTTCCTTCTTTGAGTAGCCGGAGCCTTTCTCGCCCTCCATGCCTTCAAGCATCACCTGGAAGCTGAAGATAGGACTGCCGTTCTCATCGGTCTTCTGCTTGAGCATCTTGAACTCCAGCCGCACACGGTTCTTCTGCGACCACTCCAGGAGCTTCGACTTGAAGTTCACCTCCTTGAAGGCCACCTTGTCGATGTCGATGTACTTGCCGAGAATCTGCTTCTCAAAGAACGCCAGACAGGCCTCATAACCACGGTCGAGATAGATGGCGCCAACGAGGGCCTCAAAGGCGTTACCCTCGACATAGCTGTTGTGCGAGTTACTATGAGTGGCCGACACCAACAGGTTGCCCAGTCCCATCTCACTCGCCAGCTTGCCCAGTGTCTCGCGGCTCACCAGCTTTGAGCGGGTATTGGTCAGGAATCCCTCGCGCTTACCCTCATAGTGACGGTAGACGATGTATCCCACCGCAGCATCGAGTATGGCATCACCAAGGAACTCCAGCCGCTCGTTGTTCAGCGGCTTACCCTTGTCGTTGCGCTTCTTGATGCTCTTGTGCATCAACGCCTGCTTGTAATACTCGATGTTGCGGGGATAGAATCCCAATATGCCGTAAAGAGAAGAAAAAAGCTCCTTCTCCTTGCGGAAAGGGAGCTTGATTCTATCAA
>JAEEGF010120893.1_pt1 | contig 39663 bp, 30 predicted proteins | sample 9134171 | NCBI WGS metagenome assembly JAEEGF01 (sample SAMN16246542, study PRJNA631951) | gut metagenome | biome: gut microbiome; feature: rumen; material: AP-attached | host: Bos | place: Iran: Karaj | collected 2018-10 | reverse complement strand
ATCCTTTTCACCCTCCAGGCACAAGCTCAGGAGAGTCAGGAGGCGTTTAGTTTCCTGCGACTGCCTGTCAGTGCCCACGTAGCAGCACTGGGTGGCGACAACATCACCATCGACGACGACGACCCTACCGTGATATTCCATAATCCTGCCCTGATATCGAATGTGGCAGATAAAAGCATCAACCTGAACTTCATGACATACATGGAGGGGGCTAAGACAGCCTCAGCCTCGTTTATCAAGGCTTGGGGAGAACGTGCTACATGGGGCGTCAGTGCTCAGTATATGAACTATGGCAACATGAAGGAGACAACGATTGACAACATAGAGGTGGGTACATTCTCGGCTAAGGACATTGCCATTGCCGGCTCTTTTGCCTATCTGTTGAGCGACCGCTGGAGCGGTGGTGTCACCCTGCGATTCATCACCTCTTCGATAGCCAGCTATAACTCCATCGGTATTGCTGCCGACCTGGGGTTGAACTATTTAGACGAGGAACGGGGATGGTCGATTTCTGCTACTGCCAAGAATCTGGGTGGACAGGTGAAAGCCTATCAGGAGGAATTCGATAAGATTCCCATCGACCTGCTGTTGGGTGTTTCGAAACGACTGGATGCTGCTCCGTTACGCTTTTCTGTCACCTTCTCGCGACTGAACCGCTGGGACACCAGTTTCATACAACATGTGGCGCTGGGGGCAGACTTCTTCATCGGCGAGAGCGTTTACATCGGTGCCGGTTATAATTTCCGTCGTCGCGACGAGATGAAAATCAGCGAGAACGACGGCAGCAGCAGTCACGGAGCCGGTCTGTCGGTCGGCGGCGGTTTGACACTGAAACGTTTCAAACTGAATGTGGCTTATGCAAAATACCACGTGTCGGCCTCATCCATATTGATTAATGCAACTTACAGCTTATGAAAAAGATTACTATAGCAATTGACGGCCACTCTTCTTGTGGCAAGAGCACGATGGCCAAGGACTTGGCCCGTGAAGTGGGATATGTTTATGTGGACACTGGCGCCATGTATCGCAGTGTGACGCTCTTTGCCATCCGTAACGGCATATTTACCGACGAAGGCATCAACGAGGCAGAGCTGCGCAGGAGGATGCCTGAGATTCGCATCTCGTTTAAGTTTAATGCCGAGACAGGGCGCCCTGACACCTATCTGAACGGCGAATTAGTTGAGGGCGAGATTCGCTCGATGGAGGTCAGCAACAAGGTAAGCCCCATAGCCGCCCTCGGTTTCGTACGTGAGGCGATGGTAGCCCAACAGCAGCAAATGGGCAAGGACAAGGGGGTAGTGATGGACGGACGCGACATCGGTACTACCGTATTCCCTGATGCCGAACTGAAGGTATTTGTCACCGCATCGGCAGAAGTGCGCGCTCAGCGTCGCTACGACGAATTGAAAGCCAAAGGCATGGAAGCTGATTACGACGATATCCTGAAGAATGTGCAGGAGCGCGACTACATCGACTCGCACCGCGAAGTATCGCCACTCCGTAAGGCTGACGACGCCATTGAACTTGACAATTCGAGCATGACGATTCCCGAGCAGAAACAATGGCTGCTCGACCGCTTCAACGAAGCAGTGAAGGAATAGTCTACCCCCGACAACACTACATCTTCAAAATGGCATCACGGCACTGTTCCATGAGCCATTTTGGAGTACTGGTGGCACCACAAATACCAATCGTCTGAATACCCTCAAGCCAGGAAGGAGCGATTTCTTCCGGTCCTTCAATCAGATGGGTATTCGGATTGACACGCAGACACTCGTTGAACAGCACGCGCCCGTTACTGCTCTTCCTACCGCAGACGAAAAGAATGAGGTCGTGTTTCGTTGCAAAATTGGAAATGTTCGGCATTCGGTTTGCCACATTACGGCAAATGGTGTCGAAACTCTTAAACGTGGCTTCGGGCGAGATGTTTTGCTGGATATACTCGATGATGCGGTGAAACTCGTCAAGCGATTTCGTGGTCTGGGAATAGAGATAGATATCACGCGAGAAATCGAGTTTGCGAACCTCCTCGAAACTCTCTATGACAATGGCTGTCGATTGTGTCTGTCCCACCAGCCCCAAGACCTCAGCATGACCTTTCTTTCCGAAAATAACAATCTGGCCGTTGCCAGCCTCATGCTGACGCTTGATTTTTCGCTGGAGTTGGAGCACCACAGGACAGGTGGCGTCAATAATCTCAATATGATTGCGACGAGCCAGTTCGTAGGTCTCGGGAGGTTCACCATGAGCACGCAGCAGTACCTTTACATCATGCAACAACTCCATATCAGCATGATTGATGGTGATAAGCCCCATCTGACGCAGGCGCTCGCACTCCATACCATTATGTACGATATCACCCAGGCAATAGAGTTTATTGCCCTTTGCCAGTTCTTCTTCCGCCTTCTGAATAGCAGTGGTCACTCCGAAGCAGAAACCACTTCCATTGTCTATTTCGATTTGTAGCATAGTTCTTTGAAATAGGTATCAAGCAACGATTGGGCAGCCATGAAGGAAGTCTGCTTGCCCTCAAGAACGGAACGTTCGGTCTGCTGCAACAACTGCTCTATGACAGGATTGTTATAGAAACCAAGACGCAACTGCTCGTTGATGGTCTCATACATCCAGTATTTAGCCTGTTCGTTACGGCGATAGTCGAAATAACCGTTCTGCCTCACGAAGTCGATATACTCATAAATCATATCCCACACCTCCTTGATGCCGTAACCATAGAAACCACTATAGCACAGCACCTTGGGCAACCAGCCACTCTCGGGCATGGGAAAGAAATGAAGGGCGTTACGGAAATTGGTGGCTGCCATCTGACACTTATCGACATTCTCGCCGTCACACTTGTTGATGACTATGCCGTCGGAGATTTCCATGATGCCACGCTTGATGCCCTGCAACTCATCGCCAGTACCAGCCAACTGGATGAGCAGGAAGAAATCGACCATCGAATGACAAGCGGTCTCGGACTGCCCTACTCCTACGGTCTCAACAAATATCTTGTCGAACCCTGCAGCCTCACAAAGTACAATGGTTTCACGCGTCTTACGAGCCACACCGCCCAACGAACCTGCCGTTGGACTGGGACGTATGAAGGAATCGGGATGAACGGAGAGTTTCTCCATACGTGTCTTATCACCCAGAATGGAACCCTTTGAGCGTTCGGACGAGGGGTCGATGGCCAGCACAGCCAGTTTGCCACCCTTCTCCTTCAACACATGGATGCCGAACTCGTCGATACTCGTTGACTTACCGGCTCCCGGCACACCGCTGATACCCACACGGATGCTGTTGCCACTATAGGGCAGACACTTATTGATAACCTCCTGTGCCTTGGCCTGATGGTCGGGATTGACACTCTCGACCAACGTCACTGCCTGGGAGAGAATGGTGACATCGCCTTTCGTGATGCCTTCCACCATTTCGGCAGCAGACAACTCACGGCGCTTCACGCGACCACGCTTGAGATAGGGATTAATGATGGAGGGCTGCTCTACCCCACTGTTGACTTGCAGTCCTGCATATTCTGAACTGTTCTCGGGATGATCCATAATTATTTTGCATTAATCGTGATGACAACTTTCGACTTATCGGGATCGTTGGTAATCATAAGGATACGGGGCTTGGTGCGGGCTTTCAGCAAGTTGTCGCGATGTGCCGTTATCTTCAGTCTTGTTGACTCACCTGCCCGAAGCGTACTTTTACCAAGCGATATTTCCAAACCATCGGTAAACATCTGCAAGGAAGAAATGTTCAGCGGTGTACGTCCGATATTGGATATCTGTATCTCCCCCTTACGCTTTGACTTACCGTCGAACACGATGTTCACCTCTTCCTTGGATAGGAACATCTTGGGGGCATACATCTTCTGCGTGTCAGACATCTTCGTAAACGCTGGCAGCAATACCGTTGAGACGCCAATGAGATTATCCTTGGTTGCCTTATCGCCAGGATTGGCGGCAAGATAGACGGAAGCCTGCGTCAGACCATAGTCGTTGAGCTGCGTGGAGTTCAACGTAACCGACATAGTTCCCGCACGTCCGGGACTGATGGCCTCGGGTACCATCGTTGCTGTGAGATAGGCAGGCAGGTGCATCAGATTGGGACGGGCAACACTCGTTCCATTATTATAAATATGTATCTGCTGAACAGGCATCTCACCTTTATTCACATCGTCGAACTCCAGTTCGTTGACGTCAATACGCAAGTTACCCATCTCGATGGGATAAGAGCCGGAAAAGTCCTGCACATCTTGAAGCACTACTCCCTTCATGCGAATGTAGATAGGTTTCGTAGTACCATTCGAGATGATGGCAGCCTGCTTGTCGAAATGGCCGAGCATCTTGGCATCATACGTCATTTTGACTTGGAACGTCTGGCCCGTACCTATCACCGTCTGGGGATATTCCACAGTGGTGCAGTTGCAATCTGGTTCTACGCGTTCTATCTTCAGGCGGCGAACACTCTTGTTACGAAATTCAAACACGGCAGTAACGGGCTGTTGGAAACCCGTCTTGCCAACATCAATAACCGTTTTCTCTGCAATCAGTTTCTGTGCTGAGACTGGCAATACTGCCATCATCAGCAATGCTAAAATTATATTTTTCTTTTTCATCATTCTGTAACTGTCAGTTGAATCGACTTGGTTGTAGCGCGATATTCAGGAGAATATGCACACTGCACGGTGCAAGTACCTGTTTCATAAGTGCCGGCACGGTCGATGTAATACTCTGTCTCCACCACATGCTTTCCCTTGGCTAAGCCATAGAAATAATAGTTGGTAGAGAAATCCTTGGGTGAGCAGTAGGCACCATTGCGGTAGCCCGAGAGTTGGCGAACGGGTTCCATACAGGCAGCACGGCGGTCAAGCACCTGAACGAAATCAAGGTCACGCGACACCTCAATCGTGATGCGTACCGTAATGCGGTCGCCTACCTTCAGCGAAGCATGAGGCAGGATTTCACGTTTTACCTTGATACCGCTCTCGGCATTCTCCACATCGGAAGTCTGTTGCATAAACTGGGCATAAACAGCACCCCAGGATGTTCCTGTAGAAGTCTTAGTAGCCGTAAACTCCTTACCCTTCGGATCGTGAATAGCCGTCTTTACATAACCGATGCCTGCCGTTGCCTTAGGCAAATCAACAGGTGTCCCGTCAATGGCAAGCACAGTAGGTTCCTGGGCTGCCAACAGATTGGCTTGGTCGAAGAGGAAGGCATAGATGGCATTGACACTGCTGATAGGTGTATCCCACATCTGGGTCTTCTTCTCCTGCAACAGCCAGCGACGCATCTCATCGATGGTCTTGGTGTCCTCAGGTGTCGTGTACTTAATGGCTTCAATGGCAGCTACCTCTGTCGGTATCTTGTAGCTATACCATGAGTAGCCGGCACGACGTGTGTCGTAGTAACGTCCCATCTCCTCGGTGAAGACGGTATATTCCTTCAAGCTCTGAACATATTCACGAGCCGTCTTAACATCACCGTATTGCTGGAGGATAACCGTTGTCAACGCTTTCTCATAGATGCTCTGTGCCTTGATATCCTTCTTGAGCAGCGGCATCAGATAGTCTCTGGCAGCAGTAGCCGACTTGTTCAAATCGCGCTTGGATATGGCATTAACATATAGCCAACGCAGGGCTACGAACGAGGGGAATGAGGGTTTGATACCCTTCTTCTCCCACTTCTTCATTTCTTCAACCAGTTCGATAATCTCACTGTCCATATAGCTCATGGCGCGTTCCTGAATTCTGGAGGCAGCACCATAGGTGTTGGTCATCACATGCAGACGAGCCAGCATTTCAGCCACACCTATTGTTATATGGGTGCTGGCAGGCATATCAGGATACCAGGAGAAGCCTCCGCTACCTTGCTGCAGATTCTCCAACTTGCTTATGGCGGTAGCCAATCGGTTGTCTATCAGGTTCTGGTCGAAGAAATCAGCCAGACGCTGTTTCTGCTCTGCCTCCCTATCAGCATCATTGACCCAAGGTGTCTCGGCAATGATGATATCCTTCAATTCCTGATTCTTTGCCAGATTGCTTTGCAGCGAAGTTTCGGAACCGGTCTCGCGCTTCCACTGTTCAAAGACGTTCTTGGCCTTAGGTGTCTGGTCGAGAATGGTCTTAGCCAACAGATTGGAATAGTAAGATGCAGCATGGTCAATGGCGCTGAACTCATATGGCTGTCCGAGCGTGGCCAGTGACTGTACCATCAGCCAAGCCGGATTATTCGTGTACTCGATGGTCAGCTTCTGCTGGGTAGTTCCTGCAGGAATCAAACTGGTCAGGTCGATGGTCTTCACACCGGGTTCATGCTGGGTGAAAGGCACGGTCTTAGTGACGCGCTCCTTATCAGGCAGAATGGGCACATAATGCTGTTCGCCATCCGAGAAGGTCTCACCCTTGGCAGACATACGGCATATCAGCAGCGAATACTGGTCGGAAGGCTGATAGTCGAAGGTAACATGTCCCGTCTTTCCTGCTTCTACAGCAAAGGATTGCTGAGCAGTATAAACTACCTTTTCCGTCTCGGGGTCTATCATTTCCAACACAGCGGTACCACTCTGTGGCTGTTCACTGATATTAAAGATACGGGCAGACAACTGGGCCTGATCGCCCATACGGATGAAGCGAGGCATATTGGGTTGCAGCATCACATCTTTCTGAGCCACCGTCTCACCACTCAGTGTTCCCGCATGGATATCGGTGGTATGTGCTACACTCATAAAGCGCCAGGTGGTAAGACTCTCAGGCAGCGTGAACTTCAAGATAACTTCTCCGTTCTTATCTGCCTGCAGTGCGGGGTAGAAGAAGGCTGTCTCCTGCATATTTTCACGCAACTGCACTGACTCCTCTTCCTGGGGCTCCTTCTCTTTAAGAGGAGCGGCTTCATCGGCAACTTCCTCTTTGGCCTCAGCAGATTCCTCCATTGCCACTGATTTTTCCATAGGAACAGCCATTGCCATGCTTTCCACCGCGCCATCTTCAACGGCATTGGCACGCATCAACACCCGTCCTCTGCCTGCATAGCCATAACCTATAATATAAAGGCGCTCCGGATAACTGCTATGGTCGAAATGACTGAACCTGAACTGAGGAACAGAGAGTGTCTTGACCTTCTGGGAACCATTGGTCGATGTACCACCGAATCCCATCGTTGTCCAAGAGGTATAAGGATAGGAAACAGACATATTCGGATAGAGTCCCCAATAGTGACTTTCCAACTGGTCGAGGCTCTTATCATAGAGGACGGCCATCAACTGGGCATCGGCAGGTTTTCCGTTCTTATCCCTGATGCTCAGTCGCCATTCTTCCTGTTGTCCGGGCTTCAGACGGTCGCGGAAGGTCTCCCACTTCAGCTTCAGCGACTTGTCAGGCAATGGGCGGCGGATAGTCTCTGTATGATGGTAACAAACACCGTTCTTCACCCAGGCAAAGGTAATCAGCAGACCATTTGTATATGATTCTTTATAAGTAAACTTCCGGTTATACAGCGACTGGCTCTCACGGATGAATCCTTCCTCCAGTACGGTCTTACCGGAGATAATCTCGTAAGCTATATACAAATCGGGGTCGGAAGAACCTACTTGTACGGTGACCGGTTTGCCGTCAGCAGGGAAACTGCTATCGCTGATATAGAACCAGTCTTTGGTCTCAATGGCAGGTTTCTTATCCTCCAAACTGAACACCACAAACTTCATGTCGATAGAATCGCCTTCGCAAGCGGCCTCTAAGCGGTGTCTGCCACTGGTTAAATCCTTACTCAGGACATCGATTGGGGTATTGGCGGCACACTCCTTCCAAACGCCTTCGTCAATACGATAACGAACAGTACCCTCAATCTCGTTACCAGCCGCATTACGGCGATAGAAAGAAACGGGTTTGATTTCGTCTATACGGATACGCTGGGGAACATTGCAGGAGAGTGATGTCGGCTTGGTACCTAAGGACATACTCTGCGAACCGCTATGGGTTTCGCCTGCCTGATCGGTGACATTTGCCACCACCTGGAATGTATAGAACATCGGACGGTCGCCAACTCCTTCCGGCAGAATCATCGGCATCTTCACGTCAAACGAACCATCGTCTTTCGTCACTGTCTCGCCTGAGAATATCTCGTCAGAATTAGTACGATGGCCAAAATAGCCGCCACCCCAATACCATGAATAGCTCAACCACCAGTAGGCTATCTTACGACGCACCGTGTATTGCACTTTGGCTTCCTGCACGGGCACCCCTGCATAGCTCATGGCTTTACCCTGAATTGTCAGCGTGTCGCCGGCTTTATACAGTTCTTTATATTCAGAGAATGAAAGTTCAAAGGTAGGACGCTTGTATTCCTCGACACGGAAACTTTCCGAAGCACCATTCAAACGCAATGTAAAATTACCGTTTCTCACGCCTGTAGGCAATGTGAACGAGGCAGAACACTTTCCGAAGCGGTCGGTGGTGAGCCGTTGCTCGGATATGACCTTATAATTGGCATCGCGCAACTGAGCTATCACTTCTTTACCTTCCACAGTGCTTAGTTCCGTATAATTCTCCCTGGCATAGATAATGGCTGCCATGTGGACGGTCTGCCCTGGACGGTAGATAGCCCTGTCTGTGTAAATGCGGGTGTACTCCTTGCGACTCTTGTCGTCGTTAAAGGAGTAGCCGGCACTGCCACTGGTACTCGGACAGGCTATGTCATCGTTCGTTGATACAAAGATATTATGCCAGCTGTTATTTTCAAAATGGTGACTGACTTCACCTTTGGCATTCGTTGTCAGGTTCAGTTGATTCTTTTTATCATCAGATCTGGACGTGTATATTTTCACATTGGCTCCACTTACAGGCTGACCCGTTTCTGAATTGACTACGATGTAACGGACGGTACCACTGGAAGGACCAACGGCCATGAGTCTCAAATCAGTCACATAATAGAACACACGATGAACGCCCGTGCCAGGGTCGGTGGAGAACTCCAGCACATAGACACCGTACGGAAGACCTATCAGCGGAATAGAATCGGAGAAATGGGTATATTCCTCGTAGAAAGGGAAGTCGCGCTTTTGGAATGCCTCTTTCACCTCAACGGCACCTGCCATTATTTTATCCAAGTCCTTCTGATAATTCAGACTGTAGGAATGGTTACCTTTCAACTTGGTGCGATAGACCTTCATACTGAGTGAAGACAGATGGCGCAAGCCTGTCAGCTCTATCATCTGAGACTTCTGTGAAGGTTGTACTCGCGAAGGTATCTCGGCAATGAACTTGGAGGAAATCAGCAGACTCCTGCTATTCTTCAGTTGGGCTATTCTTTTCCAGTTGCCCCACTTCTGTATAGCTTCATCCAAGTATGCCATCTTCTCTGCCGGTGTCGCTTTGGTATGACTGTCCATATAACTATAGCGCTCCAAAGCTATTTCACCTGCCTCGTCAACATCACGATATTCCTGAATCAGCGAATCCAGGCGTGCTATAAATTTGCTTCCCGCAAGTTTCTCTACACCTGACTTCGGTTCCTGCTTGAGTATTTCCAAAGCCGTCAGACAGGCAGCACGCCTGTTTCCTGCTTTCCGATAATAGTCGTGCATCAACTGCCAGGCATCAAACTCCATACCGATGATATGCAGGATGTCATGTCCATAGATTTCACTGTCGTCGGCTGTTTCTACAAAAGGCACATACTGATCCGTCTTGGCTTTAGCCAAAGCCTTGGGCGACGCAAGCGCCGTTTGGCGATACTGAGCCAGCAGTTCTTCCCTGTTTTCTGAAAGCTGCGGATTATCGGCATAGACACGATAAAGGATAGTGGCATAAACCGCCTTCAGCACCACATCCTTAGCCTGCTGTTCTTGCTGCGCCAAGCGCTCCACGGCAGGAGCCAGCGAATCGGGGGCTATCTCTGCCTGCATCTTAGAACGATAGAGAGTTGCTTTCAACAACATTCCATAGTCCTTCCCCTTAGCGGCTTTCTGCTCAATAGCCGTCAGATGGGTAATCATGGTCTTAGGAAGATCTTTCTTTTCAGCTTCCTTTACTTTGTCCCACAACTCGTTGTAACTTTGTCCAAACATCCACATCGGCATGAATATTAACAATGCAATAATGGTAACAACTTTTTGTTTCATAGCTGTATTCCTTTTATAGTTTACCAATATGCAAAGATAAGGGAAATCTATTGAACAACCAATTCCTTTAACAGGATTTAGGGATTCTTCGCATGCAAAGCGTACTAAAGGACCGATTACATTGAGAATGTTCGTTGATAAAGAATGGTCTGGACAATACCACGAACGGCCAGAAACAGCAGCATAGAAAGCCACAATCCGTGATTGCCCATCCATCCCATGAGACTGGTAACACCAACAAAAAACGCTCCTGCAGCAATACAAGCAGAGAGCAACATACCACGCGTTGCCGTGATACCGATGAAAATACCATCCCACACAAAAGCGGCAACACCAGCCAGCGGGATGAAATAGGCCCACCAGACATACTCACGGGATGCCTCCACGACATGAGGTTCGTCCGTCAACAGACGGAGGAAAGGCATACCACCTATCACATAGATTGTTGTAAAGAGTACTACCATTGCCGCACCCCAGACAAACAGGCGTCTAACTACCGCATGATACGCCTCCATATTGCGGGCACCCCAATAGCGCCCACCCAGTGCCTCACCTGCAAAAGCAAAGCCATCCATAAAATAAGAAAAGAACAAATAAAGTTGCATCAATAGGGTATTGACAGCCAAGACAACAGCTCCCTGACGAGCACCGGCAGAGGTAAAATAAAGATTGACTGCCACCAGAAACAGCGTACGGAGGAATATATCGCGATTGACACGGAACACCCCGAGCCAGTCGGATAATCGCTCTTTTGTCTTAGAGAGCCTCCATCGCAACAGGCGGCGATAATAGCGTATCCACAATGCAATAGCAACCAACAGACCAGAATACTGGGCTATCACAGTTCCTGTGGCAACCCCTTCAACCTTCATTCCCAATCCGTAAACCAACCATAGCGAAACACAGATGTTAACCACATTCTGCATGATGGATATAAACATCGGGGTATAAGAATTCTGCATTCCGATATACCACCCACTCAGCGAATAGAGTCCCAACACTGCAGGAGCACCCCATACCACTATATTAAAATAGGTAGTAGCCAAATCCCGAACATCCGCCGAAGGACCGATAAACCACAGCATCATCTCACGTAGTGGATACTGAAGGATGATGACGGAAAGAGATATCAACAATGCTATGGTGAGCGAACGCTTCAGTAAGGCAATAACTTCCTGCATATCACGCCGTCCACGAGCCTGTGCAGTCATCCCACTCGTACCCATCCGCAGGAATGCAAATACCCAATAGACCAAACTGAAAATCATAGAACCAACAGCAATAGCCCCTATGTAGGCGGCACTGCCCATGTGTCCGACTATCGCCGTATCAACCAGTCCTAACAGAGGAACGGTGATGTTGGTAATGATAGCAGGAATGGCTATTCTGAGTATTTGTTGGTCCCGTTGATGCATTTTCTTGGCAAAATTACTGCTTTTTTGAGAAATTTTACTATCTTTGCCACAAAATATATAACAATTAGGCTTATGGAACTGAAAAATAAGAAGTCGGCATGGGCAGCTCTCGCCACCATCGGCGTAACTGCCGTAGCAGCAGGAACCACTGCAATTGTCAAGATGCGTCAAGAACGTGAAAAGCGCAGAAAGCTGGAAGAGCAGAAGAGAGAGAAAGAAAAAGAAGTTGCCTCACTGAAGCTCACACCAGAGCAGATGATGGTCTATAACGAAGGGGTAAGAAAGTTCATTACCCTGAACAACCGAATCTTCGAACTGCGCCATTATCAGAAGGAGATGCAACCGCTGATTAAGATGCTGGCTACAGGCAAAGATATTGACGAAGATATGCTGACAGGTATCGAGGAAGTTGACTTGCTCTGCCATGATATCCGTCAGTTTGTCAAAAAACAACTGCCCTTCGTCAACACCTGTGTGGCTATCATCAGTCAGGGTGACAGCTATGAAGATTTTGTCCACGGACCTATCAACGGCAAGTTTGACAAGGAGTTGGATCGTGAGGAAGATGGGAATGACGTTGCCGACGGCACTCCTATCAAACACGTGCTGAAGTTGGGCTACTTCTTCCCAGAGTCCACCATCGCTGCCCATCCTGTCAAATCTATCGTTACCGTATGATAAACCGTGAGTTATTAGCCCCCAAATCCATTGCAGTTATCGGGGGTTCCAACAATATCCACAAGCCAGGTGGAGCCATCGTACGCAACCTGTTGCAAGGTGGCTACGAAGGCACGCTTCGCATTGTCAATCCTAAAGAAAACGAGGTACAGGGCATCAAGGTGTTTCATGATGCCCGTGAATTGCCTCCCACCGAACTGGCCGTCTTGGTCATTCCTGCCAAATTGTGCCCTGACACGGTGGAACTGCTGGCACGTGACAAAGAAACCCGTGCCTTTATCATCATCTCGGCAGGCTTTGGCGAAGAGACCAAGGCGGGGGCTGAGATGGAACAGCGCATTCTCGACACATGCGAGCAATATGGGGCTGCACTGATAGGTCCTAACTGCATCGGATTGCTCAATCGCAACCATCATAGCGTCTTCACGCAACCTATTCCCAAACTGCATCCGCAGGGTGTCGATTTTGTCAGCGGCTCCGGTGCCACTGCTGTCTTCATTCTGGAGAGTGCCGTCATCAAGGGACTCCAGTTCAACAGCGTTTGGTCAATAGGCAACGGAAAACAGATTGGCATCGAGGACGTGTTGCAGTATATGGACGAGCACTTCAATCCTGAAACCGACTCCTCCGTGAAGCTGCTCTATATTGAAAACATCTCCAATCCCGACAAACTGCTCTTCCACGCATCGAGCCTCATCCGAAAGGGTTGTCGCATAGCCGCTATCAAAGCTGGTTCGAGCGAGAGTGGCAGCAGGGCGGCATCGAGCCATACGGGAGCCATCGCCTCCAGCGACTCTGCCGTAGAAGCCTTGTTCCGTAAAGCAGGCATCGTGCGTTGTCACAGCCGCGAGGAACTGACTACGGTGGGTTGTATCTTTACGCTTCCGCCTCTGACGGGTAAGCGGTTTGCCATCGTGACCCATGCGGGCGGACCAGGAGTAATGCTCACCGATGCGCTGTCGAAAGGCGGATTGGAAGTGCCCAAACTGGAAGGGGAAATCGCAGAGGAACTGAAGTCGAAGCTCTTCCCCGGCTCCAGTGTGGCTAATCCTATCGACATTCTGGCTACTGGTACTCCTGAACAACTGGGACTCACCATTGACTATTGCGAACAGAAGTTTGACAATATCGATGCCATTGCCGTTATCTATGGCACACCGGGACTCACCACGCTTTATCAGGCTTACGAGGTGCTGCACCAGAAGATACAGGAGTGCCGCAAACCCATCTTCCCCATCCTGCCCAGTTTGCATACGGCAGGCCCCGAGGTGGCTGAATTCCTGGCAAAGGGACACGTCAACTTCTCCGACGAGGTGACGCTGGCAACGGCGCTGTCGCAGATTATGCGCACGCCCCAGCCCGCTCCTCCTGAGGTTCAACTCTATGGCATTGACATTCCCCGTCTGCACAAAACCATTATGAGCATCGACCAAAACGGCTATGTGCCTCCTCAGACGGTTCGCGAAATACTCACCTGTGCGGGCATCTCACTCGTTCCTGAGTTGGTGTCTGCCTCTAAGGACGAACTGATGGCTTTTGCCCAGAAGGTAGGTTATCCTGTCGTGGCAAAGGTCGTTGGTCCTGTGCATAAGAGCGATGTGGGCGGTGTGGCGCTGAACATACGCACCCCGGAACACTTGGCACTGGAATTCGACAGAATGATGCAGATTGACGGAGCTACGAGCGTGATGGTGCAGAAGATGCTGAAGGGCACCGAGCTCTTCATCGGAGCCAAATACGAGGAACGTTTCGGTCATGTGGTGCTCTGTGGCTTGGGCGGCATCTTCGTTGAAGTGTTGAAAGACGTACAATCAGGACTTGCCCCTCTCTCGTCAGGCGAAGCATATTCCATGATCCATTCACTCAAGGGTTATAAAATTATAAAAGGTACGCGAGGACAAAAGGGCATCAACGAACAGAAATACGCCGAGATTATCGTCCGCCTTTCTACCCTCCTCCGCTTTGCTACCGAAATCAAGGAAATGGACATCAATCCGCTCCTTGCAGACGAGGAAAATGTCGTTGCCGTGGACGCTCGTATCCTCATCGAAAAGATTTGATAGAATAACACCATGAATATTATTGTATCTAACGAGATAGAGACCGTATGCCCTGGATTTGTGGGAGCGTGCGTGGAAGCCAGTGTTGTGAACACACCTTTTTCGGAAGCCCTATGGATAGAAATCAAAGAGATGGGTGAACGCTATCGGCAAGAATTGACCACTGAGTCGCTGAAGGAAATGAGCGGAATTGCTGCCACGCGCCGTGTTTATAAGGCATGTGGTAAAGACCCCTCACGTTATCGGCCTGCCTCGGAAGCCCTGATAAGGAGGATGCTGCAAGGCAAGGATCTCTATCAGATAGACACGTTAGTTGACTTGATCAATCTTGCCTCTATAGCCTACGGATATAGTATCGGAGGTTTTGATGCCGATAAATTCGTGGGCGACACCCTGACACTTGGTGTCGGTAAGGAGGGAGAACCTTACGAAGGCATTGGCAGAGGTATGATTAACATTCAGGGACTGCCTGTTTATCGCGACGCCCAAGGAGGTGTCGGTACTCCTACCAGCGACCACGAACGGACAAAAATCAGCCTTGACACCCAGCACTTGGTGGTGTTAATCAATGGTTATGACGGAAAGGAAGAACGAGTGGTTGGAAATGCCCGATTTATCCAGAATCTTCTGCAAAAATATGCACAAAGTGACGGAGGTCATTACTTTGTATATAGATAAAAATTCTTAATTGAATCACGTTTTGAGTTTTATTTCGTACTTTTGCAGCTAAAATAACGAATATGCATTTGGATATTTCAGACGAGCAAGTGCTTGACAATGCAGGAATCCGGGTGACTGCGGTGCGACTGATGGTGTGGCGGCAAATACGACACGGCTTTCACGACGCTTTCAGTTTAAGCGACCTTGAGGCAAAAATGCCTACCGTTGACCGCTCAACACTCTTCCGCACCCTGACTATCCTTACTGAGGCCCATCTCTTACACGATATTGACGACGGAACCGGTTCACAGAAATATTGTGTTTGTCACCTTGACGACACACGCCATTGCGAGGGGCACGTACATCTCACTTGTCTGAAGTGTCACCGCACCTTCTGTCTGACAAATGTGCGCATTCCATCCGTACCACTGCCAGAAGGCTTTGAGTTGGAAGAAGCGGAATATGTAGTAAAAGGCATCTGCGCTGAATGCAGAAAAAAAGTTGAAGAATTGAAATATTATAAATTATGAGCAAACTACTAAACTTTGTGGCAGCGCTACTTATGCTGCCTGTCGCTATTGAAGCACAAGATTATTCCAAGTATTATCAGAATCTGCCCGTTGAGGTGAAGCAGGTGAGTCGCCCCATGATTCCTTCCAACGAAATCAACATCAAGGACGTTGGCGGTGTGGGTGACGGACTGACTCTCAACACTGAAGCATTCACCAAGGGCATCAGCAAACTGAACAAACTGGGAGGCGGAAAACTTGTCATTCCAGAAGGCGTCTGGCTCACTGGACCTATTTCAATGAAAGACAACATCGAGTTACATCTCGACAAGAATGCCCTGATTATATTTTCACCCGACAAGAAACTCTATGTCAACCCGGAAGCCAAGTCCGGAGGTCGTGTCTATGCTTGCATCCGTGCGTCAAAACGTAAGAATATTGCCATTACCGGCGAGGGAATCATTGACGGCAACGGTGAATACTGGCGTCCTGTCAAGCGTAACAAGGTGAGCGACGTAGAATGGAACACCTTTAAGAAAGTGATAGGAGGCGTAGAGAAATCAAACGGTACACTCTTCTATCCCTGGGATACTAAAAATTCCGAGGCAAATATAGCGGAAACGCCAGAGGCTCAAGAGAAAATGCGTAACGACATCATACGTTTTACGGATTGTGAAAACGTACTGATTGAGGGTGTAACAGTGCAGAACAGTCCCAAGTTTCATGTTCACCCGCTGAACTGCAAGAACGTGATTGTGGACGGAGTCACTGTGCGCTGTCCATGGAATGCGCAGAATGGAGACGCTATCGATTTCAGCGACATCAACATCGGGTTGATTGCTAATTGCGTCGTGGATGCCGGCGACGACGGTCTCTGCATGAAGAGCAATACGACCAAACCGAAATCACCCGCCAACGGCTGTGAGGACATCATCATCCAAGACAATACGGTCTTCCACGCACATGGTGGCTTTGTTCTTGGCAGTGAAACCATCAGTGGTATGCGACGCATCATTGTACGCCACAACAGGTTTGCAGGTACCGACACCGGACTGCGTTTCAAGAGCGGAATACCTCGTGGAGGTAAGACGGAACAGCTATATATTAGCGACATCATGATGACGGATATCAAGGACGAGGCTATCGTCTTCCAGTGCGACTATGTTGACCGTCCTGCAGGCAGCGACCCCAATGCCATTCCCACCTACACGGAAAAACAAAAGAAACTGGCTCCGGAATTCCAAGATATTCATATCTCGAATATCGTATGCTATGGGGCTACGACAGGTATTAGCGCCAGCGGTATCTTGGGCCTCAACAGTGTCCACGACATCAACATCAGTAACTCAACCATCGTCTATACAAAAACAGACAAGAAGATTGATGAAAAAACTGCCAAGCTCAATCTCCAGAATGTCAAGCTGGTGAAGATGCCGTAAAAAAGAAAATCAGGCAGAAGTTTCCTTTTTTCAGAAAATTTTAGTACCTTTGCAGCAAATGTGGCGACGAAGGCACATTGTGTATTGGATAAAACTATAAAACAATCGAATAATTGATGGACGACGAAATAAAGGACGACGAACTTCTGGAGGGAATAGAAGAAGGAATGGAAGAGAGCGAAGAAACAGAATCGCACTCCGACTATAAACCTGTCAATCGTTTCGATGCAGCAGCTGTGCATCATCTGAGTGGAATGTACCAGAATTGGTTTCTGGACTATGCCTCCTACACTATTTTGGATCGTGCCGTTCCTCATATCGAGGATGGACTTAAGCCCGTGCAGCGACGCATTCTCCACTCCATGAAACGCATGGACGACGGACGATTCAATAAAGTTGCCAATATCGTGGGACATACTATGCAGTTCCACCCACACGGCGATGCCTCTATCGGTGATGCGCTCGTACAATTGGGGCAGAAAGACCTTCTTATTGACACTCAGGGAAACTGGGGCAATATTCTGACGGGCAATAAAGCTGCTGCTCCCCGTTACATTGAGGCCCGTCTTTCTAAGTTTGCATTAGACACGGTATTCAATCCCAAGACCACAGAATGGCAAATGTCATATGATGGGCGCAACAAGGAGCCTATCACACTGCCTGTAAAATTTCCCTTGCTGTTGGCACAGGGTGCCGAGGGTATTGCAGTAGGTTTGTCAACGAAGGTTCTTCCCCATAATTTCGTCGAGATTTGTGACGCTGCCATCAGCTATCTTCACGACCAGCCTTTCCAGTTGTATCCCGACTTTCCAACTGGAGGAAGTATCGATGTATCGAAGTATAATGACGGCCAGCGTGGTGGTGTATTGAAGGTACGTGCCAAAATTGAAAAGCTTGACCCGAAGACGCTTGTCATTCGCGAAATCCCATTTTCGAAGACAACTGAAACATTGATTGACTCTATCTTAAAAGCCATCGACAAAGGGAAAATCAAGGCTCGCCACGTGGAAGACCTGACTGCTGCAAAGGTAGAGATTCAAGTACAGTTAGCGCCCGGTGTCTCATCTGATAAGACGCTGGATGCTTTATACGCTTTCTCGGACTGCGAAATCAATATTTCTCCAAACTGCTGTGTGATTGAGGACAACAAGCCTCAGTTCCTTACCATTTCAGATGTGTTACGCCATTCCGTTGACCGCACAAAAGATTTGATACGCCAGGAACTGGAAATACGAAAGGGCGAGTTAATGGAACAATTGCACTTTTACTCACTGGAGAAGATTTTCATCGAAGAGCGCATCTATAAGGATAAGAAGTTCGAACAGGCTCCCAATGTTGATGCCGTCTGTGAGCACATTGACGAACGGCTGACACCTTTCTATCCGCAGATGATCCGCGAGGTGACAAAGGACGATATTTTAAAATTGTTGGAAATTAAGATGCAACGCATCTTGAAATTCAACAAAGACAAAGCAGACGAGTTGATGGCCCGCATCAAAGCAGAAATTGACGAAATAGACCGCGACTTGGCAAACCTCGTAGAAGTAACTGCCGACTGGTTCCAGTTCCTGAAGGACAAATACGGGAAAGATCACCCACGTCAAACGGAAATTCGCAACTTCGATACCATTGAAGCTACGAAAGTGGTTGAGGCTAACCAGAAACTATACATCAACCGCTTGGACGGATTCATCGGAACAGGTTTAAAGAAAGACGAGTTCGTTTGTAACTGCTCAGATATCGACGACATCATCATCTTCTATAAAGATGGTAAGATGAAGGTTGTACGCGTAGCCGAGAAATTATTTGTTGGCAAGAATGTAATGTGGTTGGGCGTTTTCAAGAAGAATGACCAGCGCACCATTTACAATGCCGTTTACCGCGATGGCAAGAAGGGTACCTATTACATCAAGCGCTTTAATGTCTCCGCCATTACCCGCGACAGGGAATACGACATTACCAACGGCACGCCAGGCTCAAAAGTTGTCTATTTCACTGCTAACCCCAACGGTGAAGCTGAAATTATCAAAGTGACACTCGACCCAGCTCCAAAGTTGAAGAAGATTTTCTTCGACAAGGATTTTTCGGAAGTGGGTATTAAGGGACGTGCTGCCAAGGGTGTCATCCTCACCAAGTACCAGATTCATCGCATTGGTCTGAAGAGTCATGGACACTCTACACTTGGAGGACGCAAGGTGTGGTACGACCCAGATGTCAACCGTCTGAACTACGACGAGCACGGACGATTGTTGGGCGAGTTCAACGATGGCGAGCAGATACTGGTCATCCTGAAGAATGGCGACTACTATCTCTCAGGCTTCGATGTGAACGTACACTTCGAAGACAACGTTGTGCACTTGGAGAAATACGATGCAGATAAGGTATGGAGCTGTGTGCTCTTCGATGCCGACAATCAGGGCTATCCGTACGTAAAACGTTTCCTCATGGAAGCCTCGAAGAAGAAACAAAACTATTTAGGCGAAAATCCCAATTCGCAACAGATTCTACTTACCGACCAAGTCTATCCGAGAATCCAGATAAACTATGGCGGTGCCGATGAGTTCCGTGGGGCTGAAGAAGTGGATGTGGAACAATTCATCGCTGTCAAAGGTTACAAAGCTAAGGGAAAACGACTCACTACCTATCAGATAGAGAGTATCGTTGAGTTGGAACCCACCCGCTATCCTACCGAACCCTCTGAACCCACTACACCTGTCGAAGAAGAAGAAAACCTCGACCCCGACGCAGGTAAGAGTCAGCAACAGGTTTTAGACGAACTGACTGGTCAGCAAACACTATTCACGGATGAAGACTATCAGTAAATATCTATTCGCCCTGCTCGCATTATTCACCCTGCCCAACCTTCCCCTTAGAGCACAGGTTGACTCGGCCAAGGTTATCACCAGCAGTCGTATGATAGGTATTGGAGGCACCAATATCCTTGACACCTATCTGTCGGCAGAGCATTTTAAGGGCTTTGGCCTGAGTTTCTTAGCTACCGTTGAACGCAAAAGGCCGTATCGCAGATGGAGCACGCTGATGGAGCACGAGGCCAACCTGTCATTCACCCGTGACAGGGCTAATTCAAGAAAGGAACTGGAAGGTGCATACAACTTCTATTGGGGGAAACTGTATAATTGGAGTTTTTGTGACGACAAACTGATACTACAGGCCGGCGGTGTGGCGAATGTCTCGTTGGGATTTATCTACAACACATCCAACTCCAACAACCCTGCACAGGCACGAGCTCATCTGAACCTAATGCCTACAGGAGTTGCAGCTTACCGATTTACGCTTTTCAACAAGCAGATGCTTGTACGCTACGAACTGAATCTGCCATTGGCAGGAGTGATGTTCTCACCAAATTACGGACAATCATACTATGAGATTTTCAATCGTGGCAACTACGACCACAATGTAGTGTTCACCACCTTTGCCAATGCACCCGAGTGGCGACAAATGCTCACCATTGATGCTAAACTTTCGAATTCGTGGGCATTACGACTTGGTTACTTGGGCAACTATCAGCAATACAAAGTCAACAATCTGAAACAACATGTTTACACCCATCGATTCCTGATTGGTTTCACACGCCGTTTCTCAATTACTCCCCGAGCCTTATGAAGAAGATTTTGATTTTCATCGTATGCATGGCAAGCCTTGTTTCCTGCGTTGACACAGAAGAACGCTCAGACACTCCCATGGGCAATTTCGAGGCTCTGTGGCAGATTATTGACGAGCACTACTGCTTCTTCGACTACAAGAAACATGAATATGGACTCGACTGGCAAGAAGTGTATAATAAATATAAGGTACGCGTAAACGACAACATGCGTGAAACACAGCTTTTTGAAGTGCTTTGCGATATGTTATCCGAACTGCGTGACGGACACGTCAACCTGTCATCAAGTTACGACTATGGACGCTACTGGACCTGGCAGGAGGCCTTTCCCAAGAACTTCAGCGACAGTTTGGAACGCAAGTATCTGGGCACCGACTATAAGATATCCAGTGGTATAAGCTATCGGGTATTAGACGACAACATCGGATACTTGCGCTACGAATCGTTCCAATCGCCCGTTGGCGAAGGCAATCTTGACGACATCATCTCCTATCTTCTGCTCTGCAGGGGCCTCATTATTGACATTCGCAACAATGGCGGAGGCGACCTTACCAATGCAGAGCGACTGGCGGCACGTTTTGTACAGGAGAAAACACTGGTGGGTTATCTGCAGCATAAGACTGGAACAGGACACAACGATTTCAGCAATCTGGAACCGCAATACCTGGAGCCTTCCAGTAATCTGAGATGGCATAAGCCTGTCTGCATACTGACCAACCGTTCCGTTTACAGTGCTGCCAATGAGTTTGCCACGATGATGCATGCCCTACCCCATGTCAAACTGGTTGGCGACCGAACGGGCGGAGGTTCTGGTATGCCCATGAGTAGCAGCCTGCCCAATGGATGGAACGTGCGTTTCTCTGCGTGTCCGATGTACGACAAAGACAAGCAGCAGACAGAGTTCGGTATTGACCCCGATTATCTGGTCCAACTGACGGACGAGGATATGAAAAAAGGCGAGGACAGCATCATCGAGGCTGCAAGGAAAATCATTGCGAATTAAAAATTTTCAATTATCCATTAGTAATTATCAATTATTATTCGTATCTTTGCACCCGCATTCCTAAAAAAGCGCCTGTGGCGGAATTGGTAGACGCGCTAGACTTAGGATCTAGTGTCTCACGACGTGCAGGTTCGAGTCCTGTCAGGCGCACAAGAGGTCGGCATAGCTCAGCTGGTTAGAGTATCACCTTGACATGGTGGGGGTCCTTGGTTCGAGTCCAAGTGTCGACACAAAGAAAATCTCCAAGTCGTTAAAATCAACAACTTGGAGATTTTTCATTTCCCGTTTTGGCGTCATTTTGGCGTAAATTCATTATTTTTGACACTCCTTGACATTATATAAATAATCATATACAACATTTAAAACGGGGATAAAAGGCTTGTAGCATCGAAGCAGGATTTCATCTCGTGTATTTTCATTCATATCGCAAAATGCGGTGTCTAAATATTCTGTATGTTCGTAACATTCGTTCTCAAAAAGGACATTATATCCATTCTTCAATAAGACTTCCCATATCTCTTTTTTGTCTTGATTGATATGAAGTGACAACTTCAGCTTACTTATTTTTAGAAGACTATCCCATGTGAATGGTTCCCATTGCAGATAGATATACGTTGGCCAATCTGCCAACCTGTGGCGATAATATCTTCTTTTTGTACCGTCTTCTTGAATAATCGTCCTGTTGGGAAATGTTTCAGTTAGTATTTTTGAACTCAGGCTCACAAACGACCTTTTAACAGAATCAATGAGAAGCTTTTGAGCAATGGGAATAACCGATAACAGACGATTTGCTTCTTGCAAAAGTTGGTAGGTCTGACTTGTTGTTTCGTATGGTATATAGCCCAATGTCTGCATAACAAAATTCGCCATTTGCTGCTTTTGATCTTGTTCTACTATACCTAAGTCATTCTCTAAAAAATTGATGTACTGATCTATCGCACTGCGAAGAGGGACTTCCTCGTTGTCTATCCTCAGTCCTCGAAGCCATGATAAATACTCTTGACTGTAACTCCAGAATTCACAATGGAACTTTGTTCCGTCTTCCATACCAGATTTTCCGTAATTGCTTTTGTTTATGACGATAATCCAGATGTTGTCAGGAGCAACAGCATCGCCAATGTCTTTTTTGAACGAGGCTACTATCTTCTTGAGATCCAGTTCCGAACCATATACATTGTTTACAATCACAACCGCGTATTTCCCTGGTAATAGAACCAAAATGTCATAGTTGGTGTGAGGTAAAGAGATTTCAGGCTCACCAATTTCCATATCCCAATCTGGCAGTGAGGACATGAAAGAATCTAGTATTGGCTGGTATGTCAAGAACCTTGCCAGAATTCCAGTATGCTTGTAATTGAATGTATGCGCTTCTGAGAGCACATTGACCTGATATGGAAAATTTGAAACATATTTATCCAACTGTTCAGCCAAGTTCATGAGTTGTTTCATCTTTATGTCTTTCATTGCTCTCCTTCCTTACTTAGTATGATTGTTATAAAAATCTCTTTTCCGATGGTATCATCTTCCCCAAGCCCCCAAAGTACAGAAGCGTCTATGTTGAACATAGCTACGACTTCAGACAGCTTGTTAAATTCATGCATCATCAATGGTTTCTTTGTTGATGTCTGTACGAACATTGCGATATGGGTAAATGCCCAGGAATTCAAAGACGGATAGGCCTGATCTATTTCTCGAACGAGACTATCAACCCTGTTCTCCTCTGCTGTTGCAGAAAAGAATCGTAGCTTCACTATTTCTTCTGCATCATACAGGTAGGTCAAATCTTCCCTTTTAAATGGCACTTTCTTAGATCCATTAGACAATGCCCAGACCATCTCATCTATCTGCGCCATCCAATGTTTACCTCTCAACCTGCCAAACTCCTGATATTTGTTAATCCTATTATTCATCATACTTTATTAATTATTGTTATTCATCATCACCTTCGTACACATGGAAATCATCAATCTCCACGTTTAGTTCTATTTCGAATTCCCTCACCCAAAGAAGGTCGAAGATAGAGAATTCCATGTGGTCGTAGAGTTCGTGGAACTGATAGGTAATCATCATATCTTTCGTCCACTCTCTGTCTAGACCATCGTTACAGTTGAAAGGCTCATCTTCCAGATAGAGCATTTTGTTCACCGATTCGTAATCAGGAACAGGAGGGTCATAACTTCTTATTCGGTATTGGCCCAAACCATCATCATACAGAGGCATATAGCGGTCTTCACATCCATTGAGAATATTCCACATCTTCTTAACCCGTTCATCCTGAATAGGGTGGAGCTTGGGGTAGTTGAATCCCAAATAGCACTTTCCTGTAACCTCAACAGAACCAGACAAGTTAGCCTGGGTTACTGTTTCATAAAGATTGATGGTACGCTGACGCACTTCAATCATCTGCAATTTGATAGCCTCATTGAGGTCTGTAAGCAGTTGCTTGTGGTAATCGTTCTCTTCGAACATGTCATTGAGGATATACTTTCGCTGCTCTAATAGTTCATGGATAGCGACTCTCGCCGTTTCATGCCCCCATATTCCCTTCTCACTCTGGCGATGTAGATCGAGTATTGCATATTCAATCCTTTTCACCGCCCACGAATCATATATTTCTTGTATCGTCATAATCCTATAAAAATGGTTTATGGCGCAAAGATAAAGCGAAGCTATGCCGAATCAAGGCACAACTTCGCAAAAAATAAAGTTCAGATTGAAATCTCTCCTAAAAAGAAAGAAGAAAGATTAGTTCATCTTAGTTTTTCAACCACGAGTCTAGTCTCATTGATGAAACCAATCTTTTTAAGATCAATTCCGTATTTTGTCTTAAAAAGTTGGTTCACTGCATCATGATGCATCGTTTTAAAAATGGGATGGTCTAAGGTCGGATTAGTGTATTCGACGAACATCCCTTTCTCTAAGTTCACACCATTGTAAGTCATAGTGTCTCTTACTGTAATCTTCCAAGTAGCCATAATATGTGGGTTATAAATTCTTATTTACTTTTTCTAAAAGAGCTCCTTGTGCAATCTTCATAAGATTGTTGTATGCATTTTCCTTATTATAGTTTTTTTGTAAAAGTAACGGGTGGGTATACCTAATGATGATAGTTCCACTATTTGTTAAACAATAATTAGTTTTGGAGCTTGCTATCTCATATTGTTCACGAGTAAATCTTTGATCTTTGACTTGCATAAAAGCATCAAAAACTCCGTCACCACAACAAATTACATAATCTAATTTTCCATAAAGATCAAGTTGTCTTGACGAATATACTAAACTTTCAGGGTGCTTTTGTAAATATCGATTAAGTTGATGAATATTACAACTAGAAGAACCTGGTTCCTTTTTGATGTCTAAAACTGCCACCCTCTTTAAATTATTGGATCGATGTTGTTTGTCGCCTTGCTCGTCAACATCCTTAAAAGGTGGGTAATAATCAATATTCAAATTAAGTAAGCCGTAACTCCATCGAGCAACATTGTCCCAAACTCTCCACCTTGATGGATCATTAATCCCTTTTTGCAAATAATACCGAAGATTAAAGATGTTTGTCCTAATGTCATCTCTATTTTCAAGATTGATTTTGTCTAAAGGAACTATATGTCCTGAGCTGTTGTAGTCTTTTAGAACAAATAGAATATGTTTCTTCGCCATATTCCAATCCTCCTGGCATACGATTCCATCGTACATAAAGCCATGCTTCGGATCGTTGACTTTAAGCCAACTCATCCACTCTATAAAAAGGTCATGTTCTAAACTAGCCATTTCTTTTTTCTTTTAATGCATTGATAAGTCCTCCGAACGGGCTAATTACTCGTTCATAAATCCTGGATGCATCGCCACGATACGAAGGATGATAAGACTTGATGACATATATGTTCTCATTTTCGTAGTAGCGTATGCAACATTCCAACTTTTCTTTATAAGCAGGATGGTAGTATTTTTCCTCCTCAAACTTTGAACCTGACAGGTATTCTTTGGTGACAAAATCATATTGAGAATCTTCGCCATCGCAGCATATAAGAACATTGGGTCTCAAGATATCCAATTCTTTGCTGACGAAATTACCATAATCATTAAATGCATTTCTCATTTCTTGCAGAGAAACAGTTGAGCCACCTGCATTCTTCTTACATTCTATAAGAGCGAAGGGCTTTGTATTCCATTTTCGAATAACATCTTGCATTTTTGTTTTCATGACTTCACTATAGCCATATCTTTGACCTTGACTTGTCTCTAGAATTCCATAAAATATAAGGGCAATGTTCTTTATGAAATCATTTTCAAGATTCTGGTTAATAGAACCATTCTCTTCATCTATGAGCCATCTCCGAATATCTTGTCCTCCATGAGGATTGTCCTTTAGCAAAAATGCAACACGAAGAGGTGAATTTTCCCATAATTCATTAATGTTGATGGACGGGTTGGCCTTTAATAGCAAACCATCTCTACAGAATCTATCCTTTTCGGTTTGTTCGTAGTTGTCCTTCCATTGCTCAAAAAGAGCTTCAAGCAATTCGTTGTAATTAATATGTCTATTCATGTTTTCTGAATTTACAAAATTAGTATTATACTTGTTCCACATTCTCTTTATCTTACCAGCAATCTCCTTCCGTAGCCATACAGGTTCCAACACTTCTATGTCTTCGCCCATCGAGAGGACTTCCTGCTGAAAATCAAACTCAGGACATAGATGTAGTTGGAAAATGCTAAACTCACCACTTCTCTCGATTTCTTTCTGAGTGCTATGAAGTGGGAGCGAACGGAGATAGTTAGCCTGACCTGCTGATACCTTCAGCTTAATCGTCTGTGGTTTGGCATCAGTATTGGCAATGATACCATAGAAGTTCTCAAAGAATTCAGATGGATCAAAGTCTTCCATCATTTTAAATTTCTGGTCTTTCAATACATCTACATCGTAGATCCTGTCAATAGCATATATCATCAGTCGCTGATAATATGGGTTCCACGCCAACATATACCAGCGTTGCTTGAACAGCTTGACACAATAAGGCTCTATATTAAAGGTGTTACTTTCTTCACGCCAATAGCTCTGGTAGGTGATTCGAATGACATTATTCTTCTTCATTGACTCGATAATCGTTGACAGGTGCTCTTGTCCTGAAGGTACATCTTCAAGCAGAATCCTGTTTTTCATATTCTGGTTCTCAATAAGAAGATTGCTTACTGATATTGTACTTAACAGCCAACTCCGTATGCTGCCACTTTTTATCTCACTGGCATTTTCTATATAATAATGGTAACCACCCTTACGCTCACATTCAATCACTAAGCCAAACATCTCCTCTACGGCGATTCGCCACTTATGGAAGGTGCGAAGAGCAAGTTCAACTCCTTCGCTCATGTCGTTATCCAACCACTTTTCGTTGATTTCCTCGAACGTTATGCGTTTAGCCTTGTAGATAGTTTCTACAAGCCAAACATACTTGTTTAAGAGGTTCTTAGCCATAATACAATTCTATTGTTTTGTGCAAAGATAGTAAAAACATATGTATAATTGAGGCACAAGTTGGGAAAATATTCATTATTTTTAATAAATGATTAAAAGAGTTGATTATTCCCTTTATACACTTCTATAAAAATTTTAAGAATGCTATGTATAGCCTACATACCTACATAAAAACACGGGAAAAGCCTGTATTTATCGAGTTTTTACGCATTCGCAAGCCTACATATAGCCTACATAAGCCTACATAAAATATACCTGTTTTTGGGCAAAAAGCATACATATTCTTAGGATTCTTAAGGCAGGTGAGCGACATGAAAAGCCGATGTTTGAAGTTTTTAAGCGGAAGTTAACGCCTAAATTCTCTAGAGAATATAAACGTAAATCCCTAGTTTATTGTTGCTGAAAGGCTTGTTAGCCGTCAAATTCTCTAGAGAATTAAAACGTTAAAAAGGGATTAAAAAGTTACAACGTCACTGTAAAGAATCAGAATGAAGGGGTGTCGAAAAAAAGGAAAAGCGGAAGCCACGTGACTCCCGCTTTTGGATACTGACCTACGGTGATATCTTGCTGCGCTCGGATTTCCTCATGCAAAGCATGGTAAATCCCTCTCTTGCACCAGATATTCTCCTATTTGGACGGCATTCAGGGCTGCACCCTTGCGGATTTGGTCGCCAGAAAGCCAGAAGGTAAGTCCGTTCTCATCGGAAAGGTCTTTGCGAACACGACCTACATAGACATCATCCTTGCCAGCTGTCTCCAAAGGCATGGGATAAACAAGATTGGCAGGATCGTCAACGAGTGTACAACCAGGAGCAGCAGCAATAGCCTTCTGTGCCTCCTCAACACTCAGTGGGCGCTCTGTTTCAATCCAAACACTCTCGGAATGAGAGCGTAATGAACTGACACGTACACACATAGCCGAGCATTTGGCATCGGTATGCATTATCTTCTGTGTCTCGTTATACATCTTCATTTCCTCCTTTGTGTATCCATTCGGCTGGAATACATCAATCTGAGGAATCACGTTATATGCCAACTGATGAGGGAATTTCTTGATGGTCTTAACCTCGCCTGTTTCCACCATTTCCTTATATTGCTGTTGGAGTTCAGCCATAGCAGCGGCTCCTGCGCCAGAGGCACTCTGATAAGAACTGACGTGAATGCGCTTGATGTGAGACAGTTTTTCCAAAGGCTGCAATACAACCACCATCATAATAGTGGTACAGTTAGGGTTGGCAATGATACCGCGAGGACGCTTCAGCGCGTCTTCCGCATTACACTCGGGAACCACCAAGGGAACGTCATCATCCATACGGAATGCAGAACTGTTGTCAATCATCACGCAACCGTATTTGGTGATTGTCTCAGCATATTCCTTTGACGTGCCGGCTCCAGCAGAAGTGAAGGCAATATCAATGTCCTTAAAGTCGTCGTTGTGTTGGAGCAACTTCACTGTCAGTTCCTTGCCGCGAAAAGTATATTTACTTCCTGCACTGCGTTCTGAACCAAACAGTACGAGTTCGTCCATCGGAAAATTTCTCTGGTCAAGGATTCTCAGAAACTCCTGACCTACGGCACCTGAGGCGCCAACGATAGCTACTTTCATCTTTCTTTTTTATTATTAATACACCAATTTGGCTGCAAAATTACAAAAAATTCTCAATTATCAATTATCAATTGTCAATTATTTCGTATCTTTGCAAACAATATGATACTTTTGACATCATATTTCCCGATTACGGACCCGACGCTGATTTTCTTCGTCGTGTTGATAATTATTCTGTTTGCCCCTATCATCATGGGTAAACTGCGCATCCCTCATATCATTGGAATGGTGTTGGCAGGTATGATGATTGGCAAATATGGGCTCAACATTCTGGAGCGTGACTCATCGTTTGAGCTCTTCGGCAAAGTGGGATTGCTTTATATCATGTTTCTGGCTGGACTGGAAATGGACTTGGAGAGTGTGAAGAAGAATTCCAAACGATTCCTGATATTCGGGCTCCTCACCTGTTTCATTCCCCTTCTCATGACTTACATCATGGCCATGTGGATGCTTGACTACTCACCGCAGGCCTCTTTTCTCTTGGGATGTATCATGGCATCTAACACGCTGATAGCCTATCCCATTGTAGGACGCTACGGACTGCAACGCAACTCAAGTGTGATGCTGGGGGTGGGTTCTTCCATGATATCACTGTTCCTGGCGCTTGTTATGCTGGCGGCATTGGCAGCTTCCTATGGCGAGAGCACCGGCATCTGGTTTTGGCTGTTCTTCCTGCTGAAATTCAGTGTATTCTTAGTTGCCAGCGCTTGGCTCATTCCCAAAGTAGCCCGTTATTTCCTACGTCGATATTCTGATGCTGTGATGCAATTCATCTTTGTGTTAGCAGTGATGTTCCTCAGTGCAGCAGTATCAGAGGCAGTAGGTGTAGAGGGCATTGTCGGCGCCTTTATCTCTGGATTGATATTGAACCGATACATCCCACATGTATCACCCCTGATGAACCGCATTGAGTTTATCGGCAATGCACTCTTCATCCCCTATTTCCTGATTGGTGTTGGTATGCTGATCAATCTCGGTTCACTCTTCACAAGTATTCACATGCTATGGATAGTTGTGTTGATTGCCTTCTTCGGCACCTTTGGCAAGGCTGTGGCTGCCTACGTTTCGAGTTTGCTGTTCCGATTGCCGAAGTCGGCTGGACACATGATGTTCGGACTCACCAGTGCCCATGCTGCCGGTGCTATCGCTATGGTAATGGTGGGGATGCGTTTGGAGGTAAGTCCCGGTGTCTATCTGGTCAACGACGAGATTCTGAACGGTGTGGTTATTATGATACTGGTCACTTGCATCATCAGTACACTGATGACTTCCCATGCAGCCCGACAGATAGTGCTGAATGCCAGCAGTCAGCAACTGTCAGCCAATAGTAACCAACGCGACGACGAAAAGATTCTGCTATGCGTCAAATATCCGGAAATAGCGCCGCAGTTGCTCGAATTGGCCATTATGGTTCGCAACCAGAAACTAAACCGAGGACTTGTTGCACTCAATGTGGTGTATGACGACAACAATGCTGCAACGAACAGGGAACGTGGTTTGCAACTGCTTGAACGATTGGAGCAACAAGCCAGTGCAAGTGAGGTAAAAATGCAGACGCAGGTACGTCTGGCAACCAATATTGCCAATGGTATCAAGCATGCTTTCCGTGAGTTTGCCGGATCTGAAATCATTATGGGTATGCACGTACATACCGAAGCCAATTCGAAGTTCTGGGGTGACTTCATTCAGAGTCTTTACAATGGTCTGAACCGCCAGATTATCCTCAGCCGTTTCGTTCAACCACTGAACACATTACGACGCATACAAGTGGTGGTTCCCTCAAGAGCAGAGTTTGAGCCAGGTTTCCACCGTTGGTTAGAGCGTCTGAGCAGAATGGCAGACAATTTAGATTGCCGCATCCAGTTTCACGGACGAAACGAAAGTTTGGAATTAATCCGTGAATACATCAATAATCTGCATCCTGCCGTACGTGCCGAATACACCTTCATGGCCCATTGGAACGAACTGCCCAAGTTGGCAGAGACGATTAAAGAAGACCATCTGTTCGTGGTCATTACAGCACGTAAAGGTACCATCTCTTACAAGAATGCGCTGGAACGATTGCCCAACGAACTGATGCAACACTACTCTGGGAAAAATCTGATGATTATTTTCCCTGACCAGTATGGCAACCAGAAAGAAGACCGCATGACCTTCACTGAAGCACAACATCAGGAGGAAAGCAGCATCTATGACTATATAATGAGAAAATTAGAAAAATTCAGAAAATGATTGACATAAAAAATATTACCAAGAGTTTTGGTTCACTTCAGGTGTTGAAAGGCATCGACTTGCACATCAATCGTGGCGAAGTGGTGAGTATTGTGGGACCAAGTGGAGCTGGCAAGACCACCCTGCTCCAGATTATCGGCACCCTGGACAGACCTGACAGCGGCTCTGTGTTTGTTGACGATATCGACGTCACCAATCTTTCGCAGAAACGTCTCTCCGACTTTCGCAATAAGCACATAGGTTTCGTATTTCAGTTTCATCAACTGTTACCAGAGTTTACTGCTATCGAGAATGTAATGATTCCTGCATATATCGCTGGCGTCTCACAACGTGAGGCAAAACAAAGGGCGCAGGAATTGCTCGAATTCATGGGACTCAATGACCGCGCGAGTCATAAGCCCAACGAACTGAGTGGAGGAGAGAAGCAAAGGGTGGCAGTTGCACGAGCGCTCATCAACAAGCCTGCTGTCATCCTGGCTGACGAACCCAGCGGTTCACTCGACTCAAAAAACAAGGAAGAACTACACCAACTCTTTTTTGACTTGCGCGACAAATTCGGGCAGACCTTTGTAATTGTGACGCACGACGAACAGTTGGCAAGTATTACCGATCGTACCATCCATCTAAAAGACGGTATGCTGGAATCCCCTATCGACCCTATAATCTCTACTGAAAATGATTAAACTCGGCGACTATAACACCCTGCGCGTAGTGAAGCGCGTGGACTTCGGTTTTTATTTAGACGGAGGCGACGAAGGCGAAATACTTCTACCCAAACGTTACGTGCCCAAAGGTCTCAACATTGGGGACGACATCACTGTCTTTATTTATCTGGACCAAGACGAGAAACTCGTTGCCACCACCCAAGAGCCACTTGCAAAAGTGGGCGAATTTGCTTGGTTGGAGTGCGCCTGGACGAATGAATACGGTGCTTTCCTCAACTGGGGACTGATGAAAGACCTGTTCTGCCCTTTCCGGGAACAGAAACAGCGTATGCAGAAGGGACAGCGATACTATGTCTATATCATGGAAGACGAGAAAACCCACCGTCTTATGGCCACCGCCAAAGTGGAACGCTATCAGAAACACGACGGCTACCAGCGTGCCCTCGACTTCAGCGACGAACTGCTACGCTACCTTCAGGAGCATGGCGGGCACTGCGCCTTGGGCGACAAGAGTCCTGCTGACGAGATAGCGGCTTGCTTCGGCGTGTCGAAGAAGATATATAAAAAAGCAATCGGCGACCTTTACCGCCGCCGATTGATTACTATTTCCGATGAAGGCATCGCCCTCGTTTAGAACTCTGCACTCTTTGGTGTACGTGGGAACGGAATGACGTCGCGAATGTTCTGCATTCCGGTAACAAACAGGATAAGGCGTTCGAAACCGAGTCCAAAGCCTGCATGAGGACATGAACCCCAGCGACGGGTATCGATATACCACCACAAATGGGTCTTGTCCATCTGGCGTCGATCAATCTCAGCCATCAGTTTGTCATAGCTTTCCTCACGGACGCTACCACCGATAATCTCACCAATCTGAGGGAACAGCACGTCAGTACCCTGCATCGTCGGACCAGGGGAAACAGCGCCCTTGTAACCTACAGAACCGCCATCAGCAGTATCCTGGTTCTGCTTCATATAGAACGACTTGAAGGCACGTGGGTAGTCAGTCATGATGACTGGCTTCTTAAAGTGCTCCTCCACGAGGTAGCGCTCATGCTCTGATGCCAAATCATCGCCCCAGTTACAGGGGAACTCGAACTTCTTACCATTTTTGATAGCCTCCTGCAGGATATTGATACCTTCTGTGTAAGGAAGACGCACGAAGGTTTCCTTCAGCACACCCTCCAAACGCTCCAACAGCGTCTTGTCAATCATCTTGTTCAGGAACTCCAAATCATCCTTACAGTTATCAAGAGCCCAACGAACGCAGTATTTGATAAAGTCCTCTTCAAGGTCCATCAGTTCCTCCTGATCAAGAAAAGCAACCTCAGGCTCTACCATCCAGAACTCAGCCAGATGGCGGGGAGTGTTTGAATTCTCGGCACGGAAAGTAGGACCAAAGGTGTAGATAGCCCCCAGTGCTGTTGCACCAAGCTCACCCTCCAACTGACCAGATACCGTCAATGAGGTCTGCTCGCCGAAGAAATCATCATCGTAGATAATCTTACCACTTTCGTCCTTCTTCAAGTCATAAAGGTTCTTGGTGGTTACCTGAAACATGTTTCCTGCACCCTCACAGTCGCTGGCTGTGATGAGTGGTGTGTGGAAATAGACAAAGCCATGCTCGTGGAAATAGGTATGGATAGCCATCGCCATATTGTGGCGGATACGCATCACAGCACCAAAGGTATTGGTACGCAGACGCATATGAGCATTCTTGCGCATTACCTCAAACGACTGCCCTTTCTTCTGCATGGGATAGGTATTGTCGCAAGCACCATAGAGTTCCAGTGCCGTAGCCTGAATCTCACTACTCTGTCCAGCCCCCTGGCTCTCCACCAACTTACCGATAGCACAGATGCAAGCACCCGTTGTCATCTGTTTCAGGAGTTCGTCGTCAAAGTTTGCAGGGTCAACCACCACCTGTATGTTTTTGATAGTGGAACCGTCATTGAGGGCTATGAAATCAACAGCTTTTGATGAGCGATGAGTTCTTACCCAACCCTTGACACAAACCTCTTTTCCATATTCTGTACTTTTCAGTACATCAATTATCTTTGTTCTGTTCATTGTAAATCTTCACTTGTCAATTACTCATAGGCTCCCATGCGCAGACGGTCAACTTCCTCCTCTGTGAGGTAACGCCAGTCACCGCGACGCAAGTTCTTCTTTGTAAGACCGGCAAACTGAACACGATCCAACTTAGTCACTCTGTAGCCAAGACTCTCAAAGATACGACGCACGATACGGTTCTTACCCGAGTGAATCTCAATGCCCACCTGTTTCTTATCTACAGGATCGGCATACTGGATGTCATCAGCCTTGATTTCACCGTCGTCCAACATGATACCCTCAGCAATTTGCTGCATATCATGAGCCGTAACGTTCTTATCGAGATAAACGTGATAAATCTTCTTCTTCAAGAACTTAGGATGTGTGAGCTTCGAAGCCATATCGCCATCATTCGTCAACAGCAGCACACCCGTCGTATTGCGGTCCAAACGTCCTACAGGATAGATGCGCTCCTGGCAGGCACCCTTTACCAAATCCATTACAGTCTTGCGCTGCTGGGGATCGTCACTGGTTGTAACATAGTCCTTCGGTTTGTTGAGCAATACATAAACCTTCTTCTCAGGAGTGACAGGGGTATCGTGGAACATCACTGTATCTGTACGCAGAATCTTAGTACCAAGTTCGGTCACCACCTCTCCATTGACTGTTACCACACCGGCCTGGATGAATTCATCGGCTTCGCGACGGCTGCAAACACCGGCATTAGCCAAGAACTTATTCAGACGAACGGGCTCGTTTGGATCGAAGTTTTCCTCCTTATATTCTATACGCTTTTTCAAGCTATACTTTGCATTGGGATCGTAGTCGGCAGTATGCTGACGATAACCGCCACGCTGTTTCTGTGGACCATAGCCACCACGCTGCTGACCATAGCCGCCACGCTGCTGACCATAACCACCGCGCTGCTGACCATAACCGCCACGCTGCTGACCATAGCCACCGCGCTGCTGACCATAACCGCCGCGCTGCTGACGAGGCTGATATCCACCCTCCTCACCTTCTGGCTGCTGATTATAACGTGGACGATAGCCACCCTGCTGCTGGCCATAGCCGCCCTGCTGCTGACCATAGCCACCACGCTGCTGACCATAGCCACCGCGAGACTGATAACCGCCCTGCTGACCATAATTGTTGCGAGGACGGTAGCCACCCTGCTCACCATTATTTGAATTGTAACGCGGACGGTAGCCACCACGTGACTGACCGTATTCGCCCTGAGACCGCTGTGGAGCACCGCTCTGTAAGCTTGCACCAAAGCCCTCCGGACGGAAACCGCCTTCTTCATTGTTCTGACTGCGATTATAGCCACCCTGATTGTAAGGTCGTGTCTGTTGATGAATACGTGGACGTGGTGAACGTCCTGGCTTGTAACCTTGATAACCACTGGTTGACTGTGAATAGCCCTCACGGCTTACGTTTTGCTCTGTGGACTGTTCTTCTGTTTTCTTTTCGTTCTCTAATTCCATAATCTTAATGCTTTAATTTTTAATTAATTTTTTACCTGAAAGCCTCACGGCTCCCTTTGTGTTGTTAATAATTTCGGTTAAATACCTGTATAATTCATTGGCGTAATAGCCATTAATTCGTCTTTAATATCCTGGCTGACTGCAAGTCCCTGAATAAACTCATGAATCAGTTCCGGGGTCATCTTTTGGTTGGTGCGCGTAAGTGCCTTCAGTGCCTCATAAGGGTGCGGATAGGCCTCACGGCGCAAGATGGTTTGTATTGCCTCGGCAACTACAGCCCATGTATTATCGAGGTCTTCCTGCAGTTTTTCTTCGTTCAGAATCAGTTTGCGCAAACCTTTCAATGTGCTCTGCACAGCTATCAAGGCATGTCCCATTGGTACGCCTACGTTGCGCAGCACAGTAGAATCGGTCAGATCGCGCTGAAGGCGACTCACTGGCAATTTCTGAGCCAGGAACTGCAAAATAGCATTGGCTATACCAAGGTTGCCCTCAGAATTCTCGAAATCAATTGGATTTACCTTATGAGGCATTGCACTTGAACCTACCTCGCCAGCTTTAATTTTCTGTTTGAAATACTCCATGGAAATATACATCCAGAAATCACGATCCAAGTCGATGATGATCGTATTTATTCGGCGCATGGCATCAAAGATAGCACCCAGCCAGTCGTAGTTCGAAATCTGGGTAGTCCACTGCTCACGCTCCAAGCCCAGTTTCTCGCTGACAAACTGGTTACCGAACTCGCGCCAGTCATACTGCGGATAAGCTACATGGTGCGCATTATAGTTTCCAGTAGCGCCTCCGAACTTAGCCGTGATGGGGATTTCCTTCAAACCACGCATCTGCTCCTCTAAGCGATACACATACACCATGATTTCCTTGCCAAGACGAGTTGGCGAGGCGGGCTGTCCGTGTGTCTTAGCGAGCATGGGCACATTTTTCCACTGCTCAGCATAGTCATTTAACTGTTCTATCAATTCTTCCACCATAGGACAGTACACCTGCTCCAGTGCCTCTTTTACTGAGAGGGGCACACTGGTATTATTGATGTCTTGCGACGTCAGTCCAAAATGGATAAATTCCTTAAAACTTTCAAAGTTACCTATTTTGTCGAGCTCCTCCTTAATAAAATACTCTACTGCCTTCACGTCGTGGTTAGTCGTCTTCTCGATTTCCTTAACACGCGCAGCATTTTCTTCCGTGAAATTACGGTAGATATTACGAAGTGGTTCAAACAAGTTATGGTCGAAACCTTCCAACTGGGGCAAGGGTAGCTCACAAAGAGTAATGAAGTATTCTATCTCTACGCGCACCCGATAGCGAATGAGTGCATATTCCGAGAAATATCCTGCCAACTGCTCTGTCTTGTTCCTATAACGGCCATCAATAGGCGAAATGGCTGTCAAAACATCTAATTCCATGCTTTCTTAATACCTTAAATTCTACAATAATATAGCTATATCTTTTTTTGCGACTGCAAAGGTACGAATAAGTGAGCAAATAGCAAAGAAATATATGTTATTTTATTTAAATTTTCAAGTGCTATCTGCTTTGAATGCCAAAGCCGGGCAAAGAGAATGCCTAAAAACGAAAAAAGTCCCGAAAAATTTCGGAACTTTCTTGTTTGTGGGCGCTGAGGGATTCGAACCCCCGACCCTCTGCTTGTAAGGCAGATGCTCTAAACCAGCTGAGCTAAGCGCCCTTACTTGTTGTAAGCGGGTGCAAAGGTAAGGAGTTTTTTTGAAACCACCAAACCTTTGCCCCAAATTTTCACATTTTTTAAAGTTTGTACAAGTCGTTGGCAGCCATCAAATCGACTTTCTTCTCTGCAAGAATCCTCTCGCAGCTCTCCAAATCGGTAGGACGAATGACGACATGAGCTACGTCTCCATTGGCAAACGAATACATATACTCAATGAAAACACCTGCATCCGACAACATCTTGAGCACCTTAGCCAGAGAACCACTGGTGTTTGGACATACAAAACCTATGACATCAGTAATCTTTACGGCAAAATGGGCAGCTTTCAGCACTTGATAGGCCTTGTCAGGATCGCTGACGATACAGCGCAGGATTCCGAAATCAGAGTTGTCGGCAATACTCATGGCAGAAAGATTGACACCTGCCTCTCCTAACACGTCAGTAACCTCAGTAAGACGTCCTGACTTATTCTCCAAGAAAATAGATAATTGCTTTGCTAACATTGTTGTAAGTTTTTTATTGTCTTTAAAATCATTGGAATTTACGGTTGTCTATGACACGCTTGGCCTTACCTGTCGAGCGCTCAATTCCCTTTGGCTCAACGAGTTTAATCTTGAAGCCCAGACCGATAACGGAACGGAGTTCACCCTCCAGTTTCTTCTGGAGCCCAACCATTGTAGCCATATCGTCAGTAAAATACTCTTCCTTGACTTCCACCTTCAACTCGCTCGTATCAGTATTATTGACACGATCAACCGTCAACAGGAAGTGAGGTTCGTACTCAGGCAAGGAAAGAATAACAGACTCAATTTGTGATGGGAACACATTGACACCACGAATGATCAGCATATCGTCGCAACGACCCAGGATGCGATCCATACGTACCAAGGTACGACCACAGGAGCACTTATCATAATGGAGCGCCGTAAGGTCATGGGTGCGATAGCGAAGCAATGGCATACCCTCCTTTGTGAGATGGGTGAAGGTAAGTTCGCCCAACTGTCCTTCTGGCATCGGTTCACCTGTTTCAGGATTGAGAATCTCAGGATAGAAATAGTCTTCATTCAGATGAGTACCATGCTGACATTCGCACTCAAAGCCCACACCAGGACCCGCAATTTCTGAAAGTCCATAGATATCATAGGCCTTAATGCCCAGAGATGATTCCAGTTTCTGACGCATTTCTTCTGTCCAGGGCTCTGCACCGAAGGCACCAATCTTCAATTTGAACTCGTCGCGAGGCCACTCACACTCCCTAAGGGCTTCACCCAAGAACATGGCATAGCTGGGGGTACAGCAGAGTACAGACGCCCCGAAATCGTGCATCAGCGTAATCTGCTTCTGCGTGTTACCACTCGACATAGGAATGACACTGGCACCAATGTTGGTGGCTCCGTCATGAGCCCCCAGACCACCAGTAAACAGTCCATAACCATATGATATCTGGAAAATGTCGTCCTTTGATGCGCCATAAGCCGTGAAAGCTCGCGAAATAGCTTCCGTCCACATGGCAATATCCTTTCGGGTATGCAGAACCACTACGGGCTTACCGGTTGTGCCTGACGATGCGTGGATACGCACAATCTGACTCATCGGCACTGCAGCGAGTCCGAAGGGATAGTTATCACGAAGATCAAGCTTGTTGGTAAAAGGCAACTTCACGATATCGTCAATATCCTTGATATCACCAGGCTCCAAGCCCATCTCTTGAAATTTCTTACGATAGAATGGCGTGTTGTGATAAACATACTCAGCCATCTTCTTTAATCTAATGCTCTGAATCTCACGCAACTGCTCGCGATCCATGCATTCCACAGTTTCATTCCAAATCATTGTTTCTTTTGTTTTTTTGTTCGTGTTCTAAGTTGTGTTATAGTTCTGTGTGATGCAAAGGTACAATTTTTAATTGAGAATTCAGAATTGAGAATTGAAAATTTTCAGTAAAAGTCGAATATTTGCATAAATTAAAAAAAATCCCGAGCACTCGGAAGTACTCGGGACTTATTGTTAGGGAATAATTTCTAAATTACTTCAACTCAACAGTTGCACGACGGTTGAAGCTGATTGGAGACAGGTCGTTTACACCACCCTCAGCCTCAGTCTCGATGTTAGCACGATCAACACCGTACTTAACGAGCTCAGCAACAACAGCCTCAGCACGCTTCTGAGAGAGCTTCTGGTTCAGGTTAGCGTTACCAGTCTTGCTGTCAGCATAACCCTTAACGAGAATCTTAGCATTGTTAGCCTTAGCAGCCTCAGCGATAGTCTTAACAGCTACGAGATCCTTCTGAGAAGCAATCTTAGACTTGCCAATGTTGAAGAATACAGATACTGGAGTAGAGATAACCTTCTCAACAACCTTTGTCTCACCACCCTTAGCCTCTGGGCACTTGTGGTTCTTGATGATGTTGTTCAGACGAGCGTTCTCTGCGTTAGCGTCAGCAAGCTGAGCATTCAGAGCATCGATCTGACCCTGAGAGAGAGCCTTGATAGCCTCTACGTCTGGAGTCTTGCTCCAAGTAGCCTTACCGAGGTTGTAAGTCAAACCAACTTCGATGTTGAGGTTACGATCGTGGTTAGCAATGAGACCCTTGAAAGAACGTGGCTTGTAAGTCTTTGCACCAGGCAGCAGACCAGTTACACCATCAGACTTTGACAAGAAGAGGTTGTAGTTGATGTCGAGGTTGATAGCAACCTTACGGCTAATCTTGAACTGGTTCAGGATACCAATACCCCATGTTGGAGAGTAGCGGTTGTAGCTCATATTGCGCTCCAAACCAACACTTGCATAAGGAATGAGATCCCAAAGACGGTTCTCGTTGTAACCGAGAAGCATGTTGCTGAGGTTGAACAGAACCTGCTCATTCAAAGTCCAGTACTTAGAAGCATTGGTCTTCTTATCCTCAGAGATAACAGTGCGACCCCAAATACC